>Ga0265798_10001619_pt1 | contig 34712 bp, 23 predicted proteins | sample P3T30metagenome_FD_192430 | JGI IMG/M metagenome (GOLD analysis project Ga0265798, IMG submission 192430) | Plant litter microbial communities from East Loma Ridge, Irvine, California - P3 T30 | ecosystem: Environmental > Terrestrial > Plant litter > Unclassified | place: USA: California... | reverse complement strand
GTGGTGGTCTTGCCGACGCCGGTCGGGCCGACCAGGGCGAACACGCCGCCGTTCGACAGCAGGTCGTCGTCGTTGCCGATGGTGTTCAGGTTACGCGCCAGCACGGTCTTGATCCAACGCATCGCTTCTGCCGCATCCTTGGTAGCCGGCATCTTTTCGACCAGGTATTTGGCCAGGGTAGCCGAGAAACCGGCGCCCAGCAGTTCGCGCAGCACGGTGGCCTTGTGCGGCTGGCGCTGGGCGGTGGCGTTCCACGACAGTTCGGCCAGCTGGGTTTCCATCAGGCCGCGCATGGCGCGCAGTTCGTTCATCATGCCGTTCATTTCGACGGCGGCCGACTCCTTGGCCTGGGCGATGGCGGCGCTCATCATCGAGGTCATGGCGCTCATGTCGACGCTCGGCTCGGCGGCCGGGGCGCGGCGCTCGGCGTAGGTCTGGACCGGTTCGGCAGCAGCCGGGACTGCAGCTGGTGCAGGAGCGGCGGCAAACGCCGGCGCCAGGTCTTTCTGGCGGCGTGCCGGGACCGGACCGGCGGCGGCGCCGAAGCCCGGCACGAAGGCCGCGACCGGCTCTTCGACGTGCAGCTGCGGCGCCGGTTGCGCGGCTTCCGAATCGCTCACCGGCGCGGCCAGCGAGGCCACGTCATCGTTATCGAGGGCCAGGATCTCGACCACGCCGTCGACCGGACGGTTCGAGAGGATGACGGCGTCAGGACCCAGCGCTTCGCGCACTTTGCGCAATGCATCTCGGGAAGTAGCTGCCGTAAATTTCTTCACCTTCATCGTATTCTCCGCGCTTCAACTTGTTTGCCGGGCACAACCGCCCTTCGATAGAAAGCATTATTGACGATGCCAGCAGGAAACGATCGAGCGATAAAGACGGGGAAACCCGTCTATTTCCGCGAAATCGAAAAAACCGGCAATCGCTGCGAATGAAACAAGGAGAAACGGGGCTGGGAGAAAGGGAGCGCCAACATGGGCAGCGGCGACAGGAGACTGCGGGGAAATGAAAAAGGGCGGCGCCGCAGCACCGCCCTCTTTTGATTACATCGGCACGCCGACCAGGCTGGTCACGCGGATGGTCTTGGTTTCCGGCACTTCGGCGTGCGACAGCACCTTCAGCGTCGGCACCGCGCGGCGCAGGAAGCGCGACAGCAGCACGCGCAGCGGCGCCGGCACCAGCAGCACGGCGCTGTGGCCCATCTGCTCTTGCTGATGGGCAGCGTGCGCCGCCTGCTGGGCGATGGTGTCGGCCAGGCCCGGCTCGATGCCGGTACCGTCGCCGCCGGCGCCCATCGCCTGCATCAGCAAACGCTCGAGGCGGTTGTCCAGCGTCATCACCGGCAGTTCGTTCTCGCCCGGGAACAGTTGCTGGACGATGGCGCGGCCCAGGGCGACGCGCACCACGGCGGTCAGTTCGCCCGGATCCTGGGTCATGGTCGAGTGCTCCGACAGCGCTTCGATGATCGAACGCATGTCGCGGATGTGCACGCCTTCCGACAGCAGGTTCTGCAGCACTTTCTGCAGGGTCGACAGCGAGACGACTTTCGGCACCAGGTCTTCCACCAGCTTCGGGGTTTCCTTGCCCAGGTGGTCGAGCAGCGCCTGCACTTCCATGCGGCCCAGCAGTTCCGAGGCGTGCTGGGTGATCAGGTGGTTCAGGTGGGTCGCCACCACGGTGCCGGCGTCGACCACGGTGTAGCCCATGCTCTGCGCTTCGTCGCGCAGCGATGCTTCGATCCAGATCGCCGGCAGGCCGAAGGCCGGATCGGTGGTGACCAGGCCCGGCAGCGTGCCGCTGGCCATGCCCGGGTTGATCGCCAGGAACTGGCCGTTGAGCGACTCGCCGCTGCCCACTTCTACGCCCTTCAGGGTGATGCGGTAGGCCGACGGCTTCAGTTCCAGGTTGTCGCGGATGTGCACCGGCGGCGCCAGGAAGCCGACTTCCTGGGCGAACTTCTTGCGGATGCCCTTGATGCGCTTGAGCAGCTCGCCGCCCTGGTTCTTGTCGACCAGCGGAATCAGGCGGTAGCCCACTTCCAGGCCCAGGGTGTCGACCGGCATCACGTCCTGCCAGGTCGCTTCTTCGTTCTCGGCCGGGGCCTGGGTGGCCGCCTGTTGTGCCGCTTCGGTCGCTGCTGCCGCTTCCTGGGCCGGCTTGGCCTTGTTGCGTTTGGAGATGAAATAGCCGCCGGCTGCCAGCGAACCGCCCAGCAGCAGGAACACCAGGTTCGGCATGCCCGGGATCATACCCAGGCCGCCGATGATGCCGGCGGTGATGTACAGCGCTTCCGGACGCTTGAACAGCTGGTTGGTCAGCTGCGAGCTGACGTCTTCGTCGTTGGCGACGCGCGAGACCACCATACCGGCCGCGATCGAGATGATCAGCGAAGGGATCTGGGCCACCAGGCCGTCACCGATGGCCAGCAGGGTGTAGACCTTGGTCGCTTCGCCGAAGGCCAGGTCGTGCATCACCACACCGACGATCAGGCCGCCGATGATGTTGATGATGGTAATCATGATACCGGCGACGGCGTCGCCCTTCACGTACTTCGAGGCGCCGTCCATGGCGCCATAGAATTCGGCTTCCTGGCCGACTTCGGCACGGCGCTTGCGCGCTTCGGCTTCACCGATCAGGCCGGCGTTCAGGTCGGCGTCGATCGCCATCTGTTTACCCGGCATCGCGTCCAGGGCGAAGCGCGCGCCGACTTCGGCGATACGGCCGGCGCCCTTGGTGACGACGCTGAAGTTGATGATGGTCAGAATGACGAACACGACGATACCGACGGTGTAGTTACCGCCGATCAGGAAGTGGCCGAAGGCTTCGATGACCTTGCCGGCAGCGGCGCCGCCGTTATGGCCTTCGGTCAGGACGATACGGGTGGATGCCACGTTCAGCGCCAGGCGCAGCATGGTGGTCATCAGCAGGATCGCCGGGAAGGCCAGGAAGTCGAGCGGCTTGACCGTGTACAGCGCGGTCAGCAGCACGATGATCGAGACTGCAATATTAAAGCTGAAGAACACGTCGAGCACGAACGCCGGCAATGGCAGGATCATCATTGCGAGCAGCATGATGATCAGGATCGGCGCAGCGGCGGCGCCGCCGCGGCCCGCGAGCCCGCTCATCCAGCCTGGCAGTTTCATGCTATTTACCATTCATTCGCTCCGTGTTCATGTTGTGTTACGTTTTATCTGCATCCCCCGCTGAGGGTGGCTTTTGCAAGTCGGACTGTGAAGCCGGGTTCAGCGGGTCCAACTCGTCCGGCACCTTCAGTTTCCGCGGGCGGTCCGGATAATCGCCTTCGCCCTTCTTGTAAGCGCGTAGCTGGTAGACATAGGCCAGCACTTCCGCCACTGCCGAGTACAGCTTCTCCGGGATTTCCTCGTCGATGTCCACGTGCTTGTACAGCGCACGCGCCAGAGGAGGCGCTTCCAGCATCGCCACCTTGTGCTCGGCGCCCAGTTCGCGGATCTTGGCGGCGACGTCGTCGATGCCTTTCGCGACCACGCGCGGGGCGCCGCGCTGCCCATCGGCGTACTTCAGGGCTACCGCATAATGGGTCGGGTTGGTCACGATGACATCAGCAGTAGGTACATTTTGCATCATCCGGCCCCGGGCCATTTCGCGCTGCATCTGGCGAATCTTCCCTTTAATCTGAGGATTGCCGTCCGATTCCTTCGATTCCTGGATCATTTCCTGGCGCGTCATTTTCAATTTGTTATTCCAGTGCCAGATCTGGTACGGCCCGTCGATCAGCGCGATCACCCCCAGCGCGCCGACAATGAACAGGAACGATTTGGCGATCATGCCCAGCGCGTGCGCGCTGCCCTCATTGAGCGGCTCGACCGCCAGCCCCAGCATCGCTTCCTTCTGGCCGCTGATCACGATATAGGCCACGATGCCGACCACGATGGTCTTGGCGATCGCCTTCACCAATTCGACCAGGGCGTTCTTGGAAAACATATTGCCGATGCCCTTGAGCGGGTTCAGCTTCATGATGTTCGGCATGAACGCCTTGCTGGAGAACAGCCAGCCGCCGATCAGGAGCGGCGAGACCAGGGCGATCAGCATGATGGCGCCGGCAATCGGCAGGCAAGCCAGCATCACGGCCACGATGTCGTTGAACACGCGCTCGATCAGGATGCTGGGGTTGTAGACTTGCTCACGGTCCAGAGTAAGGCCCGATTTCAGGGTGCGGCCGAGGGTTTCGATCAGCATCCCGCCGAACGCCCACAGGCAGGCGCCGGCGGTCATCAGGACCGCGAAGGTGGCCAGTTCGCGCGAGCGCGGCACGTCGCCTTCCTCGCGCGCCTTCTCGATTCTTCTGGGACTTGCGTCTTCTGTCTTTTCTGCGTCGCTATCTTCCGACATCGCCGTCCCCCTTCGAATGCACCGTGAAAAGCGCTGTTATACCGCATGGTCACCCCTGAGGACGCATGACGCACGAGCGCAAACAGGATTATCGCCGGGATTGCCGTAAAGTTACAAAAAGAACAGGAGGGAGATTGCGGCGTTGTTCGCCGCTCAAGCGCCGGGGCCGGCGCCTGGAAACTTACATGCGGCGGCGCACGAAGGCGGTAACCGGCGCTTCGCGCTGGATGTCGGCCAGCGAACCGGCGCCGTTGGCTGCGTTCTGCGATGCGCTGCGGATGGTGACGATGGCTTGTGCGCCCAATGGGGAGACCTGCTTGGCCAGCACCGGCGCCGGCGCCGGCATGTGCACCTGCGCCCTGGCGACGGTGGTCGGGACCAGCGGCGCGGCGCTGGCGCGTGCCAGCGCCATCGCGCTGGAAGGCAACGCCTGGCGCCGGCGTGCATGCCAGGCCATGGTCACCAGGCCATACACGGCCAGATACAGCAGGAAGCTGGCCACCGCGCCCTGCACCAGCACGTCCGGCGCGGAAGAATGGTTCACGGCCAACAGCGCCGGCACCAGGGCGATGCTCCACGACACCGGCGACACGCAGGCATTGCGCAGCGGCGCCGGCAGGCGGCGCAGGTAGCGCGCCGTAATCGCCGTCTTGACCAGGCTGTGCAGGTGCCAGCTGTCCGGCAGGCCCGGATGGCGCCGGCACCACAGGCGGCGCGCGATGGTGAACAGGGTTTCGAACACCGGATAGGCGCAGGCCAGCAGCGGCGCCCAGGCCGACACCGAGGGATTGCGGTAGACCAGCATCACCGACAGCCAGGCCAGCAGGAAGCCGAGCAGGTAGGCGCCGCCGTCCCCGAGGAACAGCTTGCCGTAAGGGAAATTAACCAGGAAGAAGCCGGCGGTGACGGCGCAGATCGCGAAGCAGATCTGGGCCAGGTGTTCGTCGCCGACGTTCAGCGCGATCAGGCCCAGCGCGCCCAGGCCGATGATGACGGTGCCGCTGGCCAGGCCGTTGAAGCCGTCGATGATGTTGACGGCATTGGCCACGCCGCCCACGGCGAAGGCGGTAAACAGGACCGAGAACGGCAGCCAGGCCAGCAGCATGTCGAGCGGCGCCAGGCCGGTGTGGTCGAGGGTGACGCCGGTCAGGAACCAGCACACCGCCCCGCTGGCCATGGTAGCCAGCAGGCGCGCGCGCACCGAGACGTTGCGGGTCAGGTCTTCGGCCAGGCCGAACACGAAGGCCGGCAAGGCGGCCAGCAGCACCGGCAGCAAGAGTTCTTGCTGCGGGGCCGGCATGAAGCACAGGCACAGCCAGAGGCCGGTCATGATGGCGGCGCCGCCGATGCGAGGAGTCGGGGTGATGTGGAATTTCTGCACGCCACGGGTGGCGTCGAGCGAGTAGCGGCCGTGCCAGCGCGTGGTGAGCACGAGCAGCAGTGAACAGATCAGCGATGTGGCAAAGCCGATTTCGAGGCCGGCTAATGGCAGATTAAGAATACTCATAGAACCACTTTGTTAACTCGTCAATTCTATCGCATTTCTTTTAAGCCAACGGCCAATCGTGCACCGCACCAAAATTGCACTGGCATTGAAGGAATTTCAACACTGACCCTCGCAAGCCCTTGATTGTTTAGGGACAATTCGACAATTCTAGAGAGATTGCGATCTCACAATCAATTGTTCAGAAACTTCTCCTACTATTTCTGCACAATTTGTTACATCTTTCTCCAGTGGAATTTGGAGAGATTCCAGCTTTATATCGGGCTGCGGGAGACGCCGATGCATTTCATTCAAAGATTGCGGCTGTACATATACAGCATCGTCTTGTGCCTGAGCGCACTGCATGCCATCCCAGCGCTGGCCCAGCCCTCGCCCGAGCTGCTCGACGCCCGGGCGCGCCTGCTGGAAGCCGAGACCCGCCAGGCGCTGGCCGAAGCCGAGCGCGCCGAACTGCTGGCGCGGCTGCCGCCGACGCAAGCCAGGCCGCTCGCCGGCGCTGTCGACACGCGCCAGTTCGGCGCGGCCGGGCTGGTGCGCGCCTTCGACCTGGCGCTGGAACTGGCGAGCGAACTGTGCGCGGTGTTGCCGCCGGACCGGCGCGTGGTGGTGTATGACCCGGCCGCGGCGCAAGGAGCCGTGGCGGCGCGCACCGTCGATGCTGCGCTGGCGCGCATGAGCGACGAGCTGGCGCTACGCAACCGTGAGCTGGCGCGCATCATCGAGCGCCACACCCCTGCGGCGCGGCGCGCCAGCCTGGCGCCGGCGCTGGCCTGGATCACCGCGCCGACCGTGCTGCTGCGCGCCGGCGCCGACCTCGCCGCCCTGTTCAAGCGCGACGCCACGCTGGCCGGCATCGCCTACGGCGACGGCGCGCAGGCCCTGTTCGCCAGCGCCATGGCGCGCAATTGCCCGGGACGCCTGGCCGGGCTGGGCGACGGCTATATCGGCGAACTCGACCTCGAGCGCCACGCGCGCCTGCTGGAGCGGGTGCGCCTGCTGGGCGAACAGCGCGGCGTACTGGCGGCGCACGTGGCGGCGCTGCAGGCGCTGGCCGACGGCGCCAGGGGCGAGCTGAAAAAGGAACTGGCAGCCCTGGCGAGCGGCGCCAACGCGCACTTGAAGGCGGACGACGCCTTCCATGAATCGCTGCGCGCCGGCGAAGCCAGCGACAAGAGCCCGCTGTTCACGGCGGCGCGCTATCTGGGCCTGGCCGAACGCAGCGCCGGCGCGCTGGTGCTGGACGTCGACCTGCGCCTGGAAGGCTTGACGCTGGTGCGCGACAACTTGTTCAGCGGCGAACGCCTGCATCTGTCCGGCGTGGCCCTGCTGTGGTACCGGCTGCACGAGCCGGACGGACGCCTGCTGCGCGCCGACGCCCTGCGCCGCGTCAGCCGCCCGGTCGCGGTCGACCTGCGCGGGCGGCCCGACGGGCAATTCTGGAGCGATCCGCGCTGAGGCCGTGCCGTCAGGCGCCGGTCTCAGGCTTCCAGCCGCTTGAAGGTCTGCTCGATCGCGCCGAACAGCGATTTGCCGCCTTCGTCCAGCATCTCGATGCGCACCGTGTCGCCGAAGCGCATGAATGGCGTGAGCGGCGCGCCGTCCTCGATCGTTTCGCGCCAGCGCTGCTCGGCGATGCTGGCGTAGCCCGGCGTCTTGCGCCGCCCGGCCCGGTTCGACACCACGCCGGCGCCGACGATGGTGCCGGCGCCGATGCCCCGGGTGCGGCACAGCGCGGCCAGCAGCTGCGGGAAGCCGAACGTCATGTCCTCGCCCGCTTCCAGCTGGCCGACGCCATTACCGTTGGAGGTCACGCGCAGCGGCAGGTCGGCCTTGCCGCCGCGCCACGATTCGCCCAGCTCGTCCGGGGTGACGGCCACCGGCGCGAAGGCGGTGGCCGGCTGCGCCGCGAGCCAGTCCCAGCCGCTGCCGGCGGCGGCGCCGGGCGCCACGTTGCGCAGGGTAATATCGTTGCAGAGTAACAACAGACGGATCTGGCCGTGAGCCGCATCCGCCGTCGCCCCGGCGCCGATGTCGCCGGTGAGCAGCGCCAGCCCGGGGCCGAAATCGACACCCCACTCCTCGCGCGCCAGCACGATGTCCTGCAGCGGACCGAGGAAGCCGCCGGCGGCGCGTTCGCGCAGCGGCGGCTCGTCGCGCCAGGCGGACGGCAGCTCCGCGCCATGGGCGCGCGCTTCCAGCTCAGGATGGTTCAGCCAGGTGACGCCCTGCACGTGGCGCGCCGCGCGCGGCAGCGGCGCCAGGCAGCGCGCCGGGTCGAAATCGAACGACCGGCGCGCCTGCCCTTCCGCCCGGCCCTCGTTGAGCAGGCGGTACAGGGCGTCGAGCTGCGGGGCGATGAAAGCCCAGTCGTCGAGCGCCGCGCGCAGGGTGGGCGCGATGGCGTCGGCCAGGTGGGCGGTTTTCAGGTCGCGCGACACCACGGCCAGCTGGCCGTCGCGGGTGCCGTCGTCGAGGGTGGCAAGTTTCATGGGCGGGCTCGAGGAGTTGCTTCAAAGCGAGCCCGCCATTCTACGGGGCGGCTCAGTACTTGACCACCACACCGATGCCGAGGCTGCGCTGGAAGTAGTTGTAGTCGATCATGCTCTGGCCATAGCCCGAGAAGGCATTGATGTAGCCCTTGACCGGACCGGCCAGCGGGAACGCCCAGCCGACCTGGACCGCGCCCTTGTCGGTACTGAAGTTACGGCGCACCAGGGCATTGATTTCATGCCCGCCGGCCAGGCGGTAGTTGCCTTCCAGCTCGAAGCGGCCCATGTAGTCGATGATGTCCGGGTTGTTGTCGTCTTCCAGCGATTCGTTGACGCGTTTCCACAGCTTGGCGGTCATGGTCAGCGGACCGCGTTCCAGGCCGACCTGGGCGTAGAACCGGTTCCAGCTGCGCGACAGGGTCGACGACTGGCCATTCGACTGGTGCACGAAGCCCAGGTTCAGGAACTTGAGGTTGGTGCCCAGCAGCGCGAAGTTGAGCGGCGTGGTCGCCATGATCTCGGGCTGGTAATTGGTCTCGCGGAACGGGCTCGAGGCTTCGTGGTTGGCGGCCTGCCAGAAGCTGTTCTGGGTATAGCCGAACCAGACGTCGACCGGCTGCTCGAACAGGGTCTCGACCAGCTTCATCTTGAAGCTGAGCTGGAATTCCAGCTCGGCCTTCGACAAGCCTTCGTTGTCGTCGAAGCCGTCGAAGAATTCGCGGTATGGCGCTTCGTTCGGGCGATGGGTGCGGGTGGCGATCAGGTAGCTCGGGCGGTGCGGCCGGAACTTGAACACGCCACGCTTGTCGCGCGGATCGAGTTCCCAGTGGCTGCTCAGCGTGTATTCGGCGGCGGCCTGCACTGCCGGGTCGACCGAGGCGGTGTGGTCGATCGCGCTGTTGCGCGGCGCGTCGAAGGCGCTGCCGGCGGCCGGCGCGGTGGTCGGCACGGCCGGCACCGCGGCCGGGGCGGCCGGCGCTGCGGCAACGACCGCACTGGCGGCGGCCGGGTCGGTGGCGGCGGCCGTGGTCGCGGCGGTGCCGGTGGCGTTCGCGGCGACGCGGTCGAAGCAGGCCAGGCGCTGGGCATTGTCCAGCAGCGCCGTGCAGGCGGCAAGCGATTGCGGGGCTTGCGGGGCGGTCTGGGCCAGTGCCGGCAGGGCCAGCAACAGTGGAATCAGGGTCAGGCAGTGCGGGAGTCTCGGGCGATTGAGGTGCATGGTTGTTTTTTTAAAAGCGTTCATGCGGCAGCCGGTACCCGGCGCCGTCGCCACGGAGTGTCGCGGAAATTAGTTATTGATGGCGCACGTATTGCAAATACGCATGTTGAGCTTGCTCAAACGTGCGCCATTGACTTCGCGGATGTTGCATGAGGACTGCAGAAACGGATGTCAGCCCGGCACCAGCAGGTCGAGCTGCTCACGCTCCAGGAAGCACCACTCGCCCTCTTTCAAGCCGAGCGACTCGAGCGTCAGCCCGCCGATCTGCGAGCGGTGCAGCGCGCCGCAATGGTTGTCGGCGGCGGCCAGCATGCGCTTGACCTGGTGGTATTTGCCCTGCTCCAGCACGATCTCGAGCTGGTGTTCGCCGCGTTGCACGCACGAGATCGCCTTCAGCGGCGCCGGCTCGTCGTGCAGTTGCACGCCGGTGAGCAGCTTTTGCACCAGCGCCTCGGTTACGGGCTCGGCAGTGGCGGCCTGGTACACCTTGGGCACGTGGCGCTTGGGCGACGATTGGGCGTGGATGAAGGGGCCGTCGTCCGACATCAGCAACAGGCCGGTGGTATCGTGGTCGAGGCGGCCGACCGGCTGCACTTCGCGCCAGCTGAACTGTTCGGGCAGCAGGGTCAGTACGCCGGGATGGTGACTGGGCTTGCGCGAGCATTCGAAGTTGGCCGGCTTGTACAGCGCGATATACACGTGCTCGCGGTAGCGCCACTCCTCGTCGAACACGGTCAAGACCAGGTCGCTGGTGTCGAACGTGGCCTTGTAATTGTCTTCGATGGCGCCGTTGACGGCGACGTCGCCGTCCTCGATCAGGGCGCGGCAGTATTTGCGGGTGCCGAAACCCTGCGATTGCAGGATGCGGTCCAGGGATAATTTACTCATGGGCCGAGACTGTATCAGAAGGGCCGGTTTGGTGAAAGGCGCGGCTTTACCCATCAAAACTGATGGGATTGCATGCGAACGCTCGTTTGCGCGGCATCAAACCTCACCAGAATCCGGTTGATAGACTTCAACACATTAGGAATCCGCCTAACCAATCAGCGGATTCCTTACTAAATCGTAAGACTTTGTGTAAGACACCACATCAGACATCCGCTCAGCCAGAGAACAGGAAATACCGTGAACCATCATCTCGACACTGCAAATGGAAAGCCGCTCGAACCCGACGCGCTGTGTGCACGCCAGCGTCTGGCCATGGACCACGCGGCGCTGTTCCCGACCCGGCTGGCGCTGGCGCGCTGGCGCGGCGGCAGCGCGGCGCCGGCGCCGGCGCAACACGGCGAAGCGCAGCCGCGGCGCGCCGCCTGGTTCGACCGCCTCCAGCGCGAGCACCAGATATGGCTCGAGTGCGGCGGCTTCGCCCAGCACGAAGAGCTGCCGCCGCTGCGCCAGCCGACCATGTGGCAGCTGCCGGTGGCGGCGCCGGTGCTGGCCTCGGCCCCGCTGTGCGCGCTGGACACCCTGCCGCCCCCGGCCGAGGATGGCGACGTCCAGCAGTGCGGCGCCTGCAACTGAGCCTGGGCCCCGGGTGCGACAACCCGGCGCTCCAATGAAAACGACGGCCGAGGCCGTCGTTTTCGTTCCCGCTGGAGGGTACCGTCCGGGGAATGCACTACTGTGAGGAATGGAATTCTCTCGAAAACCGCACCGCGGTGCGGCGGCTAGCGTTTCCCGTCCGGGCCTGCGGGGACTTGCCCCGCGTGGCCGCTGCGGCAGCGGCTACGCGTTTCACTATAGTCCACTGTCCGCATAGTTCAAGACCTGGTTCAAGAAAACCCGGCAAAAAGCCTCGGCGCAATGTCGCTTAGCGCAAGCTCATTCAACGCAAGGCCGGCACCGCGCCGTGATACGCCGCCTTGACCGCACTCTCGCCCACCGCCGCGCCGAATTTCTTCAGCACCCGCTCAGGCAGGTTCTCGTGCGCCGTGTAGTCGACGATGTCCTCGGCCTTGACGATGTCGCGCGCCACCGTGTCCACCGTGCCGAAGGCGTCGGCCAGGCCCATGTCGACCGCCCTGGCGCCGGTCCAGTACAGGCCGGAGAAGGTTTCCGGGGTTTCCTTCAGGCGCTTGCCGCGGCCGGCGCGCACCACCGCGATGAATTGCTGGTGGATTTCGTTGAGCATCGCCTGGGCGTGCTGCTTGTGCTTGTCCGATTGCGGGCTGAACGGGTCAAGGAAACCCTTGTTCTCGCCAGCCGTCATCAGGCGCCGCTCGATGCCCAGCTTTTCCATGGTGCCGGTAAAGCCGAAGCTGTCCATCAGCACGCCGACCGAGCCAACGATCGAGGCCTTGTTGACATAGATGCGGTCGGCCGCCGACGCGATGTAGTAGCCGCCCGAGGCGCAGATCTCGTCTACCACCACGTACAGCGGCTTGTCCGGATAGCTGCGCTTGAGGCGCTGGATCTCGTCCACGATGATGCCGGCCTGCACCGGGCTGCCGCCGGGGCTGTCGATGCGCAGCACCACCGCCGCCGAGCCGGCATCCGAGAACGCCTTGTTCAGCGACGGGATCACGGTATCGGCCGCACCGCTGCCTTCTGCTTCGATCTCGCCGTTAATTTCGATTAACGCCGTGTGACGGCCCAGGTTTTCGGTGTCGCTGCTGCCGAAGTTGAAGTCGAAGTAGGCCCACAGCGCCAGCAGCGCCACGGTCAGGAAACTCAGTTTGAAGAAGATGCTCCAGCGGCGCGCGGCGCGCCGCTCCTGGACGGTGGCGAACACCAGTTTTTCGAGGGTTTCGCGCTCCCAATTACTCACCGATGGGTTGGACGCGAGGCGGTGCTCGGATGGATGATCGCCAGGATGGTCAATGCCGGTATGGTCACTCATAAAGTCCGTGGATGGTCAAAAACGACGGACGCTACATTCCGGCAATCGGCTGGAACTGTCCGTCAGGCACCCAGTATATCCTGCCCTCGGTTTCGCGTACGGCGATCGGATGCAGGCGCCCGCCACGGCACGGACCGCCCGTGCAGCGGCCGCTCTCGGGTGCGTAGATGGCGCCGTGGGTGGCGCACATCAGGGTCAGCCCGCTGGACTCGAAGAACTGGCCTTCCTTCCAGTCCAGTTCGACCGGGATATGGGCGCAGCGGTTCAGGTAGCCATACACCTTGCCCTGGTAGCGCACCACGAAGCCGGTAGCAGCCTGGCCGAAGGCGTGCACCGGAAACCGGACGCCCTTGCCGCCATCGTGCAAGTCGGCGCCTTCGCACACGAACAGGCCTGCTTCTGCGCTCATTCGGGGACCAGGCTTCAGGCGTTCTCGAGCAGCCAGGCGTGCAACTCGGGGATCGTACGGGCCGAGAATTGCGGCCGGCACGCCTGCAACTGCGCCACCGGATGCGCGCCGAACTCGACCGCCACGCCGTGGGCGCCGGCATTATTGGCCATCATCAGGTCGTGCGTGGTGTCGCCGATCATGACGGTGCGCCGCAGGTCCTGGCCCAGCTCGCGGGTCAGCTCTTGCAGCATGGCCGGATGGGGCTTGGAGAATGTCTCATCGGCACAACGGGTAGCGTCGAAGGTCGACAACAGGCCGGTCGCGTTGAGCGCCCGATTCAGGCCGACGCGGCTCTTGCCAGTGGCCACAGCCAGGAAATAACCTTCCCCGGCAAGATCGGCCAACATCTCGCGAACACCGGGGAACAGCACCAGTTCGTGATCCTTGGTCAGGAAGTGATAGCGGTAGCGTTCGACCATGCGCGGATACATGCTCGGGGCGATATCGGGCATGACGGCCTGCATCGCTTCCGACAGGCCGAGGCCGATGACGTGCGCCGCCGAGGCGTCGCTCGGCACCGGCAGGCTCAGGTCGCGCGCCGCCGACTGGATGCAGCGCACGATGGCGGCGGTGCTGTCCATCAGCGTACCGTCCCAATCGAACACGATCAGGTCAAATTGTTTTCTTGGCATTATTTATTGGCGGTCGTGCCGCCGGTCTCCCATTATTGATTAGTCGCGCGAGCAATAATCACGCGACTGGCGCCCCCAAGCTTACCAAGAATCGCTCGCACTCGGCCGGCATCGGCGCGCGCAAGGTCATCCGTTCGCCGCTGTCCGGATGGGTGAACGTGATCTGGTGCGCATGCAGGAACATGCGCTTGAGCGCGCCGCGGCCCTCGCCCGCCTTCTGCAATTGCTTGTTGAGCGGGAAGTCGCCATATTTCTCGTCGCCCAGAATCGGGAAACCGCTGGAGGCCAGATGTACCCGGATCTGGTGCGTGCGGCCGGTTTTCAATTCGGCTTCGAGCAGGGCGAAGTCTTGCCACTTGCGCAATAGATTGAAGATGGTGTGCGCTTCCTGGCCGCCGGCCTGCACCACTACCCGCTTTTCGCCTTCGGCAGTCGTGTATTTATGCAGCGGCAATTTCACGTGCTGACGCTTGTTTTGCCAGTCGCCGTGCACGGCCGCAAAATAGCGCTTGTCGGTGCTGCCTTCACGCATCTGGTCGTGCAAGTTGGTCAAGGCGCTGCGCTTCTTGCCGATCAACAGCAGTCCCGACGTCTCGCGGTCGAGCCGGTGCACCAGTTCCAGGAACTTGGCTTGCGGGCGCGCGGCGCGCAATTGCTCGATCACGCCATACGACACGCCGGACCCGCCGTGCACCGCGACGCCAGCGGGCTTGTTGATGACCAGCAGGTGCGCATCCTCGAACACGACCTCGAATTCAGCGCCCGGCGCCGCCTGCTGCGTTGTTTTTTCGGCAATCCGGATCGGTGGGATGCGTACCAGGTCGCCGGCAACGAGCCGGTACAGCTGGTCGATGCGCCCCTTGTTGACGCGCACCTCGCCCGAGCGCAGGATGCGGTAGATGTGGCTCTTCGGCACGCCCTTACAGACACGTAACAGATAATTATCAATGCGCTGGCCGGCTTCTTCTTCGTCGATTGTGACGAACTGCGCTTGCAATGCCTGTGGGGATGAAGGGGGAAGCCCGTCATTTTGCTTTACCATTCTCTCTGTCTTCCCAGAAATTCTCTCTAAGTCCTTCATTTTGAATATATAATCGACAGGCGGCGGTCAAACCTCTGCTGGTGTAAGAATTAAAACGATATTTTACACAGGGGCGCGCTCCATCGGCCCCGCCAGAGTGCAAATTCGATGGAGAAAAACGTGTACGCACATCCTTGCGCGAATCAGGGTTGCACCTGTAGTTGTAATCGGGTTGCGCGCAGAGATGCAGGATTGGATTGTTTGGATTCGTAAGGATAAGTACCGGAAAGCACCTCCTTGTTGTGAGGTGCTCGCCGGTTGATGGTGTCGATAACGCTTGTCGGTTTCGTCCGACCCGATGCAGGACCATCCTGAAGACCTGAAGCAAGGCTGTCTGATCGCCTCCAGGTCCTGGTTGTTTACTGGCATTGGCCGGATTAGTTGTTGCACACCCCCTCGCTCACGCTGTGCCAACCCCAACGTGGTGGCAGGCGGCGGGCGCAGGTCGCGGCGTGCATGGCAATGACGTTCGGCCCCATTTGCGCCCTGTTGCGCCGGCGACGCCTTCGCGTCGTCGCGCCGCACGCCCGGGCATACCCCCTCCTTCGCTCCCTTCCCCGCGTACATCCCTGTAGCTGCGCCGTCCGCAAGGACGGCCATCACACGGCCCACGGGTCGCGGAGTTTATAAAAATGAAACGTATGCTGTTTAACGCTACGCAGCAAGAGGAGCTGCGCGTAGCGATTGTCGACGGACAAAAACTGATCGACATCGACATCGAGACCGCCGGTCGCGAGCAACGCAAGTCGAATATCTACAAGGGTGTCATCACCCGCATCGAACCCTCCCTCGAAGCCTGCTTCGTCTCCTACGGCGAAGACCGCCACGGATTCCTCCCCTTCAAAGAAGTCGCCCGCACGTATTTCCGTGACGGCGTCGACGTGCGCAACTGCAGCATCAAGGAAGCGCTGCGCGAAGGCCAGGAAATCATGGTCCAGGTCGAGAAAGAGGAACGCGGCAACAAGGGCGCTGCCCTGACCTCGTTCATCTCGCTGGCCGGCCGCTATCTGGTCTTGATGCCGAACAATCCGCGCGGCGGCGGCGTGTCGCGCCGGGTCGAAGGCGAAGAGCGCCAGGAACTGCGCGAAACCATGGACAAGCTCGACCTGCCGCAAGGCATGTCGGTGATCGCCCGCACCGCCGGCATCGGCCGCACCGTGGAAGAGCTGCAGTGGGACTTGAACTACCTGATGCAACTGTGGCGCGCGATCGAAGGCGCCGGCAAGTCGGCCGCCGGCGCGTTCCTGATCTACCAGGAATCGTCGCTCGTGATCCGCGCAATCCGCGATTACTTCCAGCCTGACATCGGCGAAGTCCTGATCGACACCGACGAGATCTACGACCAGGCCCAGCAGTTCATGAGCCACGTGATGCCCGACATGGCGCACCGCGTGAAGCGCTACAGCGACGACGTGCCGCTGTTCTCGCGTTTCCAGATCGAACACCAGATCGAAACCGCCTACGCGCGCACCGTGCCGCTGCCATCGGGCGGCGCGATCGTAATCGACCACACCGAAGCCCTCGTTTCCATCGACGTCAACTCGGCGCGCGCCACGCGCGGTTCGGACATCGAGACCACCGCCTTCAACACCAACTGCGAAGCGGCCGACGAAGTGGCTAGACAGCTGCGCCTGCGCGACCTGGGCGGCCTGATCGTGATCGACTTCATCGACATGGAAGTGGCCAAGAACCAGCGCGAGGTCGAACAGCGCCTGAAGGACGCGCTGCACCATGACCGCGCCCGTGTTCAGATGGGCAAGATTTCCCGCTTCGGCCTGATGGAACTGTCGCGCCAGCGCCTGCGTCCGTCGCTCTCGGAGGGGTCTCATGTAACCTGCCCTCGCTGCTCGGGCACCGGCCACATCCGCGATACCGAATCCTCGGCCCTGCAAGTCCTGCGCATCATCCAGGAAGAGGCAATGAAGGAAAACTCGGCCGCGATCCACGTGCAGGTGCCGGTCGACGTCGCCGCCTTCCTGCTGAACGAAAAGCGCGGCGAAGTGCTCAAGATCGAGAACCGCCACCGCATCACCGTGATCCTGATCCCGAACAAGCATCTGGACACCCCGCACTACAAGCTCGAGCGCATCAAGCACGACGATCCGCGCCTGGAAGACGCCCACGCCAGCTACACCATGGCGGAGTCGGCCGACACCGACATGGCTTACGCCAAGCGCCAGAAAGAAGAAGCCAAGCCGCGCCAGGAAGCCGTGGTCAAGACCATCACCCCGGCCCAGCCGGCGCCGATGGTCGACCGCAGCGAAACGGCCAAGGCCAAGCCGGTCGAAGCCGTCGCTCCTGCCGCAGCCGCTCCGGCCCCGGCACCGGCGCCGAAGGGCTTCTTCGCCCGCCTGCGCGACTTCTTCATGGGTGCACCGGAAGAACCGCTGGCACCGGCCCCGGTCGCGGCCGAGAAGCCGGCGGCGCCGGCAGCCGAACGCAACGGCGAACGCAATGGCCGCGGCCAGCGCAATGGCCGTGGTGGTCAGAATGGACAGAACGGCCGTGGTCCAAAGCAAGGTAACCGCGAGCGTGAAGAACGCGACGCCGTCGCCAGGACCGCGCTGACCGACGACGTCGCCAAGGCGCCGGAAAGCGAAGGCCGTCCGCCGCGTCCACCGCGTCCGCCACGCCAGCCGCGTGAAGGCCGCGAGCCGCGCGAGCAGGTCGAAGCCGCGCCACGCGTCGAAGGCGCCGAGCGCCCGGAACGTGCAGAACGTGGCGAGCGCAAGGAACGCCAGCCGCGCCAGCCGCGCGAGCGCACCGAACGCCAAGAGCGCACCACCCAGGCGATCGAAGCCAAGCTGGATGAAGTCAACGTGACCCAGACCGTGGCCAGCGCCACCGTCGCCGTGACCACCACCGGTCCGGAAGGCACCCAGGAAGTCGTGCAGCAAGTCGTCAAGTCGGTCACCACGATCGGCCCGAACGGCGAGGAAAGCGACGCCGACGGCGACGAACCGCGCCGCCGCCGCCGCCGTGGCGGCCGTAACCGCAACCGCCGCGACCGCGACGGCGCCGAAGGCATCGAGTCGATCGACGGCAACGAGGACGCACCGGCCTTCGCCCCGGTGGCCGACGAGGAAGCCGCCAAGGTGGCAGCCGCCGCCAAGGCCGGCAAGACCAAGCCGGCGCGCAACAATGAAGCGAAGGGCGAGCCGGGTCCGTGGCCGTTCCCGACCGCGGCCTCGATCGCCGCCGCCCAGCCGGCCGCCGCTGCCGAACCGGCACCGGCGTTCCAGGGCATGTTCCCGACCGCCGCGTCGATCGCTGCAGCACGTGCTGCAGAGCAAGCTGCTGCTGCCGCTGCTCCAGTTGCGGCGCCAGCTGCGGCTCCTGCGCCAGCGCCTGTACCAGCCGCTGCCGTACCGGCACCGGTTGCTGCAGCGCCGGTCGCTCCTGCCGCTCCGGTCGCCCAGGCTGCCCAGATCGCGCCAGCCCCGGTTGCCGCCGCGCCTGCTCCAGTTGTCGAGACCCCGGCTGCGCCGGTGACCGAACCGGTCGCCGCCATTGCCGTGGAACCGGCGCCAATCGCTGCGCCGGCCGTGTCGACTGCTCCGGCAGCCGCTGCGGCCCCTGCGCCGGCCCCTGCTCCGGCTGCCGCCGAAGCACCGGCCGACCTGAGCGACATGCTGTCGGCAGCCGGCCTGCAATTGGCGTCGACCGATCCGGAAAAGATGGCTGCCGCACGTGAAGCCGCGGCCCAGGTGGTCACGCCGCGCCGCGTCGGTCGCGCCCGCAAGCCGACCCAGGCGCCGGTCGACGAGCCGCTGATCCAGGTGGATACCCGCCAGTAACAGCGTTGCTTTGCACACAGCGCCCGGCCATGTGCCGGGCGCCTGTTGCACCCGAAAAGGAAGCCGCCGGCTTCCTTTTTTGTTCTTCACCGGCAGCCGAACAGCGCCCGTGCTATCGTAACGAAATGTCCGAAAAAATCATCCCGATCAACGACTTGCGCTCGCCGGTCATGAAAGTTCCGGCAACTCTGGCGGCGCCCACCGGCCTGCTCACCGATGCGCTCGGCCGTCCCCTGCACGACCTGCGCATCTCGGTCACCGACCGCTGCAATTTCCGTTGCGTGTACTGCATGCCGAAGGAAGTGTTCGACAAGGACTACCAATACCTGCCGCATGGCGACCTGCTGTCGTTCGAGGAAATCACGCGTGTGGCGCGCCTGTTCGTGGCGCACGGCGTCGAAAAATTGCGCCTGACCGGCGGCGAACCGCTGCTGCGCAAGAACCTGGAGCGCCTGGTCGCCATGCTGCGCGCGCTCCCGACCCCGAGCGGGCGTCCGCTCGACCTGACGCTCACCACCAACGGCTCGATCCTGGCGCGCAAGGCGCGCGCCCTGAAGGAAGCCGGGCTGGATCGCGTGACGGTCTCGCTCGACGCGCTCGACGACGCCGTGTTCAAGCGCATGAATGACGTCGACTTCGCGGTGTCCGACGTGCTGCACGGGATCGACGCCGCCCACGCCGTGGGCCTCGGTCCGGTGAAAGTCAACATGGTGGTCAAGGGCGGCACCAACGACGACCAGATCCTGCCGATGGCGCGCCACTTCAAGGGCTCGCCGACCATCCTGCGCTTCATCGAGTACATGGACGTCGGGGCCTCCAACGGCTGGAACATGGACGAAGTGGTGCCATCGGGCGAAGTGGTGCGCCGCATCTCGGCCGAGCTGCCGCTGGCGCCACTGAACCCGAACTACAGCGGCGAGACCGCGACCCGCTGGCGCTATCTGGATGGCGCCGGCGAAGTCGGCATGATCTCGAGCGTGACCCAGGCCTTCTGCGGCGACTGTTCGCGCCTGCGCCTGTCGACCGAGGGCAAGCTGTACACCTGCCTGTTTGCCACCCGCGGCCACGATTTGCGCGCGCTGCTGCGCGAAGGCCGCGACGACCTCGAGATCGGCAGCGCCATCGCCGCGCTGTGGCGCGTGCGGGCCGACCGCTACTCCGAGACGCGCACGGCAGACACTGCCCCTATGGAGCCCGGCGCGCGCCGGGTCGAAATGTCCTACATTGGCGGATAGACAAGACAATGGATACTGGATCGATCAGCGGACTGGTGCTGGCGGGCGGGCGTGGCTCGCGCATGGGCAACGTCGACAAGGGACTGCAGCCGTTCCGCGGCGCGACGATGGTGGAGCACGTGCTGGCGCGTTTGCGTCCGCAGGTCGGGCCGCTGGCCATCAGCGCCAACCGCAATCTCGATACCTACCGCGCCCTGGGCGCCATGGTGCTGCCGGACGAACTGCCGGACGGGGTGCCTGATTATCCGGGTCCGCTGGCCGGCCTGGCCGCCGGCCTGGCCCATTGCGCCACGCCGTTCCTGCTGGCCGTGCCCTGCGATTCGCCCTTCCTGCCGCCTGACCTGGCGCAGCGCCTGCTGGCGGCGCTCGAAGACAACGATGCCGACGTCGCCTACGCCGCGACCCGGGAACCGGGCATGCGCGTGCAGCCGCATCCCGTGTTCTGCCTGGTGCGCGCCAGCCGCCTGCCGGAACTGGCGGCCTACCTGGAAGGCGGCGGACGCCGCGTCGACGGCTGGCACCGCGAGCTGAAATCGGTCGAGGTGCTGTTCGAGGACGGCGACGCTTTCCGTAACATCAACACGCCCGAAGAGCTGCAGCTGATGGACGACACCGCGCCCGCCGGCGCGCAAAGCCTGTCCCAGGTCGCCAGCTGCATCAGCGGCTACGATCCCGATGCGCTCAGCGTGCGCGACGCCCAGCGCATCATCGGGCAGTTCGTGCAGCCGGTACGCGCGGTCGAGATGGTGGCGCTGCGCTCGAGCCTGGGCCGGGTGCTGGCGCGCGACATCGTCTCGCCGATCAACGTCCCGGCCCATGACAACTCGGCGATGGATGGCTACGCGCTGCGCGGCGCCGACCTGCCGGCGGACGGCAGCGCCAGTTTCAAGGTGGTCGACACGGTGTACGCCGGCCGCCCCAGCGCGATAATCGCCGGCCCCGGCCAATGCGTGCGCATCATGACCGGCGGCGTGATGCCGGCCGGCTGCGACACCGTGCTGCCGCAGGAATTCGCCGACAGCATCAGCGACGACAGCATCACCTTGCGCGCCGGCGTGATCCGCGCCGGCGACAACCGCCGCCTGGCCGGCGAAGACCTGGCCGCCGGCAGCGCGGCCTTGACGGCCGGCCGCGTCATCCGTCCGGCCGACCTGGGCCTGGTGGCCTCGCTCGGCTTTGCCGAAGTGCCGGTACAGCGACGCCTGCGCGTGGCGTTCTTCTCGACCGGCGACGAGCTGCGCTCGATCGGCGAGCCGCTCGGCGAGGGCTGCGTCTACGACAGCAACCGCTATACCATCTACGGCATGCTGCAGCGCCTGGGTTGCGAGATCATCGACATGGGCATCGTGCGCGACAGCCCGCAAGCGCTGGAAGAAGCGCTGCGTACGGCCTGCGAGAACGCCGACGCCATCGTCACCTCGGGCGGCGTCTCGGTCGGCGCCGCCGACTACACCAAGCAGGTGATGGCGCAACTGGGCGACGTCACCTTCTGGAAGATCGGCATGCGCCCGGGCCGGCCGCTGGCGTTCGGCCGCATCCATTCGAACGGGCGCAGCGCCTTCCTGTTCGGGTTGCCGGGCAATCCGGTGGCGGTGATGGTGTCGTTCTACTTCTTCGCGCGCGAAGCGCTGCTGCGCATGATGGGCGCCGAGGCGCCGTTGCCGCTGCTGCGCGCGCGTTCTGGCGGGGCGATCCGCAAGAAGGCGGGGCGCACCGAGTACCAGCGCGGAATCGTGACGCGCGGGGAAGATGGGGTGCCGGAAGTGCGCATTACCGGGTCGCAGGGGTCGGGTATCCTGCGCTCGATGTCGGAGGCGAATTGCATGGTCGTCTTACATGACGAGCAGGGCAACGTGGCGGCCGGCGATATGGTCGATATTCTGCCGTTCGAAGGACTGTTCTGACTGGATTTGCGGCCTGCTGATGCTGGTTGAACGCGTTTGTGGCCGTGCCGCCGACGCGGTCCGCCATCAGACGACCGGCCGCGCCCTTATGCCCTTACTCGTCCCGCTCCAACCCGTCCGGTCCCAGCATCAGCTGCGCCGCTTCGCTCGGCAAGGCCTCCACCGATTTCAGCTTGCGCGCCATCTGGCGGCTGCGCACCTCGGCGCTTTCGATGTTCTTGGCCGCCTTTTCCAGCGTCGCCTTGGTGGCCGACAGCACGTCGCCGAACTTGGTGAACTCGGTCTTCACCGCCCCCAGCACCTGCCACACTTCCGACGAGCGCTTTTCCAGCGCCAGCGTGCGGAAGCCCATCTGCAGGCTGTTGAGCAAGGCGCTCAGGGTCGACGGGCCGGCGATGGTCACGCGCAGCGTGCGCTGCAAGTCGTCGGCCAGGCCGGGGCGGCGCATCACTTCGGCATATAGCCCTTCGGTCGGCAGGAACAGGATCGCGAAGTCGGTGGTCTGCGGCGGCGACACGTACTTGTCGCAGATGGTGCGCGCTTCGTTGCGCACCGCGCGTTCCAGCTCGGCGCCGGCGCGCGCCACGCCGTCGGCATCGCCCTCGTCGGCCGCCGCCAGCAGGCGCTCGTACTGCTCCTTCGGGAACTTGGCGTCGATCGGCAGCCACAACGGCGCGCCGCCGTCGACCACGCCCGGCAGCCGGATCGCGAATTCGACGCGCGCGTTCGACCCGGCTACGGTCTCGACGTTTTTCGCATATTGATCGACCGTGAGCACCTGCTCGAGCAGCATCTCGAGCTGCACTTCGCCCCAGGTGCCGCGGGTCTTGACGTTGGTAAGCACGCGCTTCAGGTCGCCCACGCCGATCGCCAGCTGCTGCATCTCGCCCAGGCCCTGGTGCACCTTTTCCAGCCGCTCCGACACCTGGCGGAACGACTCGCTCAAGCGCGTTTCCAGCGTGGCGTGCAGCTTTTCGTCGACCGTCTGGCGCATCTCTTCCAGGCGTCGGGCATTATCGCCCTGCAGGTCGCGGATCTTGGTTTCCAGCGTGTTGCGCACTTCCAGCATGCGCTGGGCGTTCGATTCGGTCAGGTTGCCCAGGGTCTGCTGCAGGGTATCGGCGAAGCGCTTCAGCGCGCGCGCCTGCTCTTCGCGGCCGCCGCTCGACTGCAGCTGCATCTGGTGACGCATGCTGTCGAACTGCTGGACCGAGGCCGCGTGATACTGGGCCAGGGCGCCGCTCAGTTCCTGGCGCGTGGACTGGGCGCTGGACTGGAGTTCCTGGCGCAGCTCGCGCTCGAGGCGCTCAACGTGGTTGCCGTCACCACTACCGTTGCCGCTGCGGCGCTGGCCCAGCAGGATGAGCACCAGCAGTGCGATCACGACCGCGAGGCCGAGCAGGATCAGGATGTCGGCAATCGTCATCGGGCGGTCGTTTCTTTATCTTTAGTCAGGTTTGTTCCGCATCCAGTCGGCGGTATTGAAGAATGCATTCATCATGCGCACGCGCAGCGCGTCGTCGTAGCCCAGGTCTTCCATCGCCCACGCCATCGCGCGCAGCCACTGGTCGCGCTCCTTGGTGCCGATCGCGAACGGCAGGTGGCGCGCACGCAGGCGCGGATGGCCGTAGCGTTCGACGAACAGGTCGGGCCCACCCATCCAGCCGGACAGGAACATGAACAGCTTCTCGCGCGAGCTGTCGTTGGGGACGGGGTGCATGGCGTGGATGCCGGCGAAATCGGGCTCCAGCTGCATCAGATCATAGAAGCGGTCGACCAGTTCGCGCAGACGCTCGGCGCCGCCCATGATCTGGTACAGGGTCAGGGTTTCGGCCTGTGCTTCGGTGCTTGTTTCGGTGTTCAGTTCGGACATCCCGTCATGATAGCGCAGCCGCCGTACCGCGTGGAAGCGGCGGCCGCGCCGTTGCGGCTACGCTTCGCGCAGCGTCTGCAGCGGCGGCTGGCGCAGCACGCCGCGCAGGCCGAACCAGCCGCCAATGATCGCGCACAGCGCGCCGGCCACCAGCCCGGCCAGCCACACGCCCGGCTCGAACACCCACGGGAACTTGAACTGGTACGTCGCCAGCGCCCAGCCCAGCGCCGCCGCGCCGCTGGCCGCCAGCAGGCCCGCCAGGCCGCCCACCAGCACAAACTCGATGCGCTGCGCCTGCGCCAGCTGCTGGCGCGTGGCGCCCAGCGCCCGCAGCAGCCCCGCTTCGCGGGTGCGCTCGGCCTGGGAACCCATCAGGGCCGCGTACAGCACCAGCACGCCCGAGGCCAGCGTGAACAGGAACAGGAACTCGACCGCCGCCACCACCTGGTCCAGCACCTCCTGCAACTGGCGGATGATGCCCGAGACGTCGATCACGGTCAGGTTCGGGTAGGCGCGGCTGAGGGCATTGCCGACGTTCGAGCCACCCTGCGGCAGGTGGAACGCCGTCATGTAGGTGGTCGGGGCATTCGCCATCGCCGCCGGGTTGATGATGACGAAGAAGTTGGCGCGCATCGAGCCCCATTCGAGCTTGCGCACGCTGGTGATTTTTGCGTCGACGATCAGGCCGGCCATATCGAAGCGCATGGTGTCGCCCAGCTTCAGGTTCAGGCGCTCCAGGATGCTCTGCTCGACCGAAGCTTCGGCCACGCCCGGCGCATCCTTGAACCATTCGCCGGCGACGATCTCGTTCGCCTCCGGCAGTACGTTGGTGGTGGACAGGTTGAATTCGCGGTTGGCCAGGCGCCGCGCTTCGTCGCTGGCGTAGGTGTCGCGCGTGACCGGATTGCCGTTCACCGCAGTCAGGCGGCCACGGATCATCGGGAACAGCACGGGCTTGCTCACACCGGCCGCCACCAGTTGCTGCTCCACCCCGGTCTTCTGCTCGGGCAGCACATTGATCACGAAGCGGTTCGGCGCATCCGGCGGCGTCGCCAGGCGCCAGGCCGCCATCAGGTCGCCGCGCACCACGGTCAGGAGCAGCAGCGCCATCAGGCCCAGCGCCAACGACACCACCTGCACCACGGTGGCGCCGGGACGGCGCTGCAGCGAGGTGACGGCGAAGCGCCAGCCCTGATGCTTGATGCTGCCGCGCAGGCGGCGCAAGCCCTGCAGGCAGAGCCAGGCCACCAGCGCGAACACCGCAAAGCCGCCGAGGAAGCCGCCGGCGATCATCAACGCCATCTTCGCGTCCCCGGCTTGCCACAGCAGCAGGAGCAGGAACACGCCCACGCCCAGGCCATAGGTCGCCAGCGCGGCCGGCCGCGGCGCGCCCTGCTCGCGCCGGATCACGCGGTTGTGCGGCACGTTGCGCAGTTGAAGAATCGGCGGCAGCGCAAAGCCGAGCAAGAGCAGCATGCCGGTGGCCACGCCCTGCAGCGCCGGCAGGATCGACACCGGCGGCAGCTCGGTACGGATCAGCGATGCGATCATCTCGAGCAGCACGAAGTGGGCGCCGAAGCCGACCGCGACGCCGATCACGCTGCCCGCCAGGCCGACCAGGGCGAACTCGGTCAGGTACAGCAGGCCGACCTGGTTCTGGGTCAGCCCAAGGCAGCGCAGCATGGCGCAGGCGTCCAGATGCCGGCCCATGAAGCGGCGCGCCGCCATCGCCACCGCGACCGCCGCCAGCATCGCCGACAGCAGGCCGACCAGCGACAGGAACAGGCCGGCGCGGTCCAGCGTGGCGCGCATCTCGGGACGGCCGCTTTCGAGCGTCTCGATGCGCACGCCCTTGATGTTATTGGTTCGGATCTGGGCGCGCAGCCAGGTTTCATAGTCGCGCACCGCGGCCAGGTCGTTGCGGTCTTTCGAGGCCACCTGCAGACGGTAGGTGACGCGCGCGAAGTCGTCGACCAGGCCGGTGGCTTTCAGGTCGCCCAGCGCCAGCATCACACGCGGCGCGAAGTTGGCGAACGAGGCGCCCTTGTCCGGTTCGGTAGCGATCAGCTGGGCGATGCGGAACTGGCTGTTGCCCAGCACGATCGTGTCGCCGACCTTGGCGCGCAGCGCCGGCAGCAGGTTCGGATCGACCCACACCGTGCCGGGATCGGGCACCGCGCGCGTCGCCTGGCCGCGCGCGCCGGCGGCGGCTTCTGGATCGCGGCTGACGGTCAGCTGGCCGCGCAGCGGATAGCCGTTCGACACCGCCTTGATCGACGACAGCTGGGCCATCGAGTCATCGCCCTCGCCTGCCTGCGCCATGCTGGGGAAGGTGACGGTGTCGGCCAGCAGCAGGCCGCGCCGCGCGGCTTCCTGGCGCCACTCGGCGCGCACCGGATCGTCGGCATTGACCAAGAGGTCGGCGCCAAGCAACTGGTGCGCATCGCGGTCCAGACCCGCGCGCATGCGGTCGATGAAGAAGCTCACCGACGTCAGCGCCGCCACCGCGACGATCAGCGCCACCAGCAGGAAGCGCAGCTCACCGGCGCGCCAGTCGCGCGCCGTCATGCGTAGGGCCTGGACGAACATGGAAGTCCTTTGTTAAAGAAAACTCAAGCGTTGGCGAAGAAGGCGTCGACTTCGTCGAGGTAGGCGCGCTTGGCGCCCGGTTCGAGGAAGGCCGCTTCGAAGCTGTTGCGCGCCAGCTGGCGCGCGTGCGTCGCGTCCAGCGGCAGCGCCTCGAAGGTGGCGAAGTAGTTCTCGTTGACGTAGCCGCCGAAATAAGCCGGGTCGTCCGAATTGATGGTGACCGCCAGGCCGGCGTCGAGCAGGCGGCGCAGGTTGTGGCTGTCCATCGCGTCGAACACGCGCAGCTTGATGTTCGACAGCGGGCACACGGTCAGCGCCATGCCTTCGCGCGCCAGGCGCGCCGTCAGCTCCGCGCTTTCCAGGCTGCGCACGCCGTGGTCGATGCGCTCGACCTTGAGCACGTCGAGCGCGCTTTCGATATACGCCGGCGGGCCTTCTTCGCCCGCATGCGCCACCAGGCGCAGGCCGAGCGCGCGGGCGCGCTCGAATACGCGTGCGAATTTTTCCGGCGGATGGCCGACCTCGGACGAGTCGAGCCCGACGCCGATGAATTTGTCGCGGTGCGGCAGCGACTCTTCGAGCGTGACGAGCGCTTCGTCCTCGGACAGGTGGCGCAGGAAGCACATGATCAGGCTGGCGCTGAGCGGCGCATCCTGGCAGGCGCGCCAGATGCCGTTGATCACGGTCTCGAACGACACGCCGCGCGCGGTGTGGGTTTGCGGATCGAAGAAGATCTCGGCATGGCGCACGTTGTCGGCATGGGCGCGCGCCAGGTAGGCGGCGGTCATGTCATAGAAGTCCTGTTCGGTCAGCAGGACGCTGGCGCCGGCATAGTAAATGTCGAGGAAGGACTGGAGATCGGTGAAAGCGTAGGCCTGGCGCAACGCTTCGACCGAGGGGTAGGCCAGCTCTACGCCGTTTCTTTGTGCGAGCGCAAAGATCAGTTCAGGCTCCAGCGAGCCCTCGATATGGATGTGCAATTCCGCCTTCGGCATGTTCTGCAACAGGGTGCGCAGCCGTTCGTCGAGCATGGTTTTCTCCAACAAGATACATATAAAAATACGGGTGATTCCGGATACGACCGACAAGTTTAACCCAAGCGCGCAAACGGCTCGCGCCAGAGCGAAAACCAGCGCCTGAGTGCCGCGTTTGCTTGCGGTATCGCGGTGCACGGTGCACGATTCGCGTGCGCCGCGTGTTGAACAGTTCGTGCACTATCGACTGGCGATGGGATCAAACACAGGCGGTCACGAGCGGTTTGCCGACCCCGTCCGAAACGGCCCCGACGCCGCATTCCGCCGCCCTTTCGCGGCGCCGCCGCTGCGCATGCAAAAACCGACTTTCTATAGTTAAATCAAGCATTTGCTTCTGCTTCAGCAGCCCGTACGACAGCGCGCGACACTGCTTTGACTTCGGAAACTATTAGGCACATAATTAATTTCAGTAACGCAAAAGACGCTCTCCAATCTGCGGGAGGCCCGGTTACCCATCGGGACCAAGACACGCACAATGAATCGCACAATGAGTCGCACGCCAATCCAGGCCGGCCATCCCGGACCCGGACACGTGACGACCGGACAAGGAACATATAAAAGAATAATCAGCGGGGCGCGTGCAGCCAGATCCTGGCTGCTGTGACAGTAATCGTCGTGGACACATGTTGTTGGCACGTTGTTGGCACATTAAAGGACAGTTCAATGAGCATCTTTGAAAACTACGCAGCCCGCTATGAGCGCACCCGTGAAGAGGAATACTCGATGTCCGAGTTCCTGGCCCTGTGCAAAAAGGATCCGCTGAGCTATGCCAGCGCGCCGGAACGCATGCTGGCCGCGATCGGCGAACCGACCCTGGTCGACACCCGCCTGGATCCGCGCCTGTCGCGCATCTTCGCCAACAAGGTCATCAAGATTTATCCAGCGTTTCGCGAGTTCTATGGCATGGAGGAAGTGATCGAACAGGTCGTTTCCTACTTCCGCCACGCCGCGCAAGGGCTGGAAGAACGCAAGCAGATCCTGTATCTGCTGGGGCCTGTCGGCGGCGGCAAGTCGTCGATCGCCGAAAAGCTGAAAAGCCTGATGGAACTGGTGCCGTTCTATGCGATCAAAGGGTCGCCCGTCAACGAATCCCCGCTCGGCCTGTTCAACGAAGCCGAAGACGGCACCATCCTCGAAGAAGACTACGGCATCCCGCGCCGCTACCTGCGCACCGTGCCCAGCCCGTGGGCGGTGAAACGCCTGCACGAGTTCGGCGGCGACATCAACAAGTTCCGGGTGGTCAAGCGCTACCCCTCGATCCTGAAGCAGATCGCGGTGGCCAAGACCGAGCCGGGCGACGAAAACAACCAGGATATTTCTTCGCTGGTCGGCAAGGTCGACATCCGCAAGCTGGAAGACTTCTCGCAGGACGACCCGGACGCCTACAGCTATTCCGGCGGCCTGTGCCTGGCCAACCAGGGCCTGATGGAATTTGTCGAGATGTTCAAGGCGCCGATCAAGGTGCTGCACCCGCTGCTCACCGCCACCCAGGAAGGCAACTACAAGGGCACCGAGGGCTTTGGCGCCATTCCATTCGAAGGCATCGTGCTGGCGCACTCGAACGAATCGGAATGGAAAACCTTCCGCAACAACCGCAACAACGAGGCCTTCCTTGACCGGATCTATATCGTCAAGGTGCCCTACTGCCTGCGCGTGTCCGACGAAACCAAGATCTACGACAAGCTGCTGCGCAACTCTTCGCTGGACCGGGCGCCCTGCGCTCCCGGCACCCTGCGCATGATGGCGCAGTTCGCCGTGCTGTCGCGCCTGAAGGATCCCGAAAACTCCAGCGTGTTTTCCAAGATGCTGGTCTACGATGGCGAGAACCTGAAGGACACCGATCCCAAGGCGAAGTCGTTGCACGAATACGTCGACTATGCCGGTGTGGACGAAGGCATGAACGGGCTGTCGACCCGCTTCGCGTTCAAGATTCTGTCCAAGGTGTTCAACTTCGACAATACCGAGGTGGCCGCCAATCCGGTGCACTTGCTGTACGTGCTCGAACAGCAGATCGAGCGCGAGCAGTTCCAGCCCGAGACCGAGCAGCGCTACCTGTCGTATATCAAGGAACACCTGGCGCAGCGCTACGTCGACTTCATCGGCAAGGAAATCCAGACTGCGTATCTCGAAAGCTACTCCGAGTACGGTCAGAACATCTTCGACCGCTATGTCACGTTTGCCGACTTCTGGATCCAGGACCAGGAATTCCGCGATCCGGATACCGGCGAGAGTTTTGACCGCGAATCGTTGAACGCCGAGCTGGAGAAGATCGAAAAACCGGCCGGCATTTCGAATCCGAAGGATTTCCGCAACGAGATCGTCAACTTCAGCTTGCGGGCGCGCGCCACCAATGCCGGCAAGAACCCGGCCTGGACCAGCTACGAGAAGTTCCGCAGCGTCATCGAGAAGAAGATGTTCTCGAATACCGAGGAGCTGCTGCCGGTGATTTCGTTCAACGCCAAGGCCAGCGCCGAAGATGCCAACAAGCACGCCGACTTCGTGGCGCGCATGGTGGAAAAAGGCTACACGCCGAAGCAGGTGCGCCTGTTGTGCGAATGGTACCTGCGCGTGCGTAAATCGTCGTGATGCGCGCCGGCGCCCCTTGCTGGCTGTAGGCGGCGACGGGCGACGGCCGCGCGCGCGCCACGCTGCGCGTGTGCGCCGCACGCTCGTTCGCGCAGCGTATTAAGATAGGGGTGCTGCCGCTCGCGGCGGCATCGAAGCGCAGGATCGACGAACTCGTCAGCATGCGGGCGTCGACCTCAGGGCGCCGAACAGAACGCCGGACCGCGCTTATAAACAGCAGGAGGCCTGTTTTGACTTACCTCATCGACCGTCGCTTGCAGGGCAAGAACAAGTCAGCGGTCAACCGCGAACGATTCCTGCGCCGCTACAAGTCGCAGATCAAGGACGCGGTCGGCCGCGCGATCAAGGGCCGCTCCATCACCGACATCGAGAATGGCGAAAAAGTCACCATTCCGGTGAAGGACGTGAACGAGCCCCATTTCGGCCATGCCCATGGCGGCGTCTGGGAAACCGTCAACCCGGGCAATACCGAGTACCAGAAAGGCGACCAGTTCAACCGCCCGCGCGGCGGGGCCGGCGGCGCCGGGCGCGGACGCGCCGGCAACAGCGACCAGGCCACCGAAGACGATTTCATCTTCGAACTGTCGCGCGAGGAATTCATGAATTACTTCTTCGAAGACCTCGAGCTGCCGAACATGGTCAAGACGCAGCTGACCCAGACCATCGAGTACAAGAACCAGCGCGCCGGCTACAACGTGTCGGGCACGCCCTCGAACATCCACGTGCTGCGCTCATTGCGCGGCGCGCTCGGGCGCCGCATCGCCGTCGGCGGCCCGGCGCGGCGCCAGCTGGCCGAAGCCCAGGCAGCGCTCGACGCGCTGTTCGACGAAGGCGCGCCGCAGGACGACGAAGGGGTGATCGAGCTCAGGGACCGCATCCACCATCTGCACATCCGCCTGAATGCGATTCCCTTCATCGACCCGTTCGACCTGCGCTACTCGAACCGCATCAAGGTGCCGAAACCCAGCACCCAGGCCGTGATGTTCTGCATCATGGACGTCTCGGGCTCGATGGACGAGACGCGCAAGGACACCGCCAAGCGCTTCTTCATCCTGCTGTACCTGTTCCTGAAGCGCGTTTACGAAAAGATTGACGTGGTGTTCATCCGACACCATACCGCCGCGGCCGAGGTCGACGAAAACGAGTTCTTCCATTCGCGCGAATCGGGCGGCACCGTGGTGTCGTCGGCGCTGCACCTGCTGCAAAAGGTGATCACCGAGCGCTACGGTAGCGCCGACTGGAACGCCTACGTGGCGCAGGCGTCGGATGGCGACAACTGGGACAACGATTCGGTGCTGTGCAAGCAGATCCTGAGCAGCGCGATCATGCCCCGGGTCCAGTATTACACCTACGTCGAGATCACCGACGGCCCACCGCAGAACCTGTGGGAACAATATGGCGAAGTGGCGGCCCAGCACCGCAACTTCGCGATGCAGAAGATCGTGACCCCGGCCGACATCTATCCGGTGTTCCGCGAACTGTTCAAGAAGCAGGCCAAATAGCCCCGGGTAGACAACCGGCGGCACAGACCATAGCGAGGCAGCCATGCCAAGAGACCCGAACAATCCGCGCGCCCTGCCCGAACAGTCCGAATGGACGTTCGACCTGATCGAGCAGGCGCACGACGAAATCAAGCGGGTGGCCAAGCGCTACGGCCTGGACACCTACCCGAACCAGCTCGAGATCATCACCGCCGAGCAGATGATGGATGCCTACACCTCGGTCGGGATGCCGGTGTCTTATAACCACTGGTCCTTCGGCAAGCACTTTCTCTCGACCGAGAAGAGCTACCGCCGCGGCCAGATGGGCCTGGCCTACGAGATCGTCATCAATTCGAATCCCTGCATCGCCTACCTGATGGAGGAAAACAGCCTGACCATGCAGGCGCTGGTGATCGCCCACGCCGCCTATGGCCATAATTCCTTCTTCAAGGGCAATTACCTGTTCCGCACCTGGACCGATGCCGACGCGATCGTCGACTACATGGTGTTCGCCAAGAACTATATCGCCGAATGCGAGCAGCGCTATGGCATCGACGCGGTGGAAGAGCTGCTCGACTCCTGCCATGCGCTGCAGAATTACGGCGTGGACCGCTACAAGCGGCCGGCCAAGCTATCGGTGGCGCAAGAAAAGGCGCGTCAGAAAGAGCGCGAAGAATATGCCCAGTCCCAGGTGAATGCCTTGTGGCGCACGCTGCCGCAGCGCGAGGAACAGGTCGCGGCCGCCGCGGCGCCGCTGCGCTTCCCGCCCGAGCCCGAGGAAAACCTGCTGTATTTCATCGAGAAGTACGCGCCGCTGCTGGAACCCTGGCAGCGCGAGCTGGTGCGCATCACGCGCAAGATCTCACAGTATTTTTATCCGCAGCGCCAGACCCAGGTGATGAACGAAGGATGGGCCACCTTCTGGCACTACACCATCCTGCAGGATCTGTATAAAGAAGGCATCGTCGGCGACGGCTTCATGCTCGAATTCCTGCAGAGCCACACGAATGTGGTCTACCAGCCGCCGGCCACCAGCCCCTATTACAGCGGGATCAATCCGTATGCGTTGGGGTTCGCGATGATGACCGACATCCGCCGCATCTGCGAAGACCCGACCGAGGAAGACCGCGCCTGGTTCCCGGACATCGCCGGCAGCGACTGGCTCAAGACGCTCGACTTCGCGATGCGCAACTTCAAGGACGAGAGCTTCATCGCCCAATACCTGTCGCCCAAGCTGATCCGCGAATTCCATTTCTTTGCCGTGCTGGATGACGACCGCAGCGACAAACTCTCCATCTCGGCCATCCATGACGAGGCCGGCTACCGCTACGTGCGCCACAAGCTGGCGGAGCAGTACAACCTGGGCAGCCGCGAGCCGAACATCCAGGTGTGGCAAGTCAATACACGCGACGACCGCGCCCTGACCCTGCGCCACACCCAATACAACCGGCGTCCACTCAACCAGCAGGCGCAGGAAGTGCTGAAGCACGTGGCGCGCCTGTGGGGCTTCGACGTGCGACTGGAAACAGTCGATCCGGCCGGGCACGTGGTCAGCTTCATCGAGTGCCGGCGCGAAAAGCGCGGCCGCTGAACCGAACGCACCATCGTGGTGCATGACCGGAAACCTGCACCGGCCATGCACCATTCTCGCCTTTTGTCTTCTTTCGCCTGACGCCTGTTCTGCTGCACCACTGCGCAGGCTTGCCGCAGATCGCCCCTCTCTTTCCGCCTGTTCCTACCGTTCGGTCGCCGCCAATCGACCAGTGAATGCCACCCGGCACGTTTCCTGCATCTAGCGATAGCAGGGAGCAGCCCCGTATGCGGGTTCGATAGCACGGAGCGGTATCGCCAATATACTTATTTCATGGTATGTTGCCGACATCACATGTTAGCGCTGTCACAACTACAGCATGGCAATTTAGGGGTGATGTTCCTAGCAATCTTAGGTAATATTAGCTGCAGCATGAAGTGAAGCCGTGCGCATCTTTCATTCCCGTCAAGATGAAGGGGGTGCGTGGCACACGGTTGCGTGATCTCAAGCCCAAAAAGGGCTTTCACTTTTATCTATACCGTATCGAAGCATGCGACGGGTGCAGAAGTTTCAGCAGTACACGCTCGGCGATGGAAGTTGGCTATAGTTTGCAGAAAGACCACTGTTGAGATAAATGAAATTTGCCATATGAATGATTTGGCATCAGAAATTTGGTCAAACAGGCATGTACACTGATCTTCCACAGAATGAGGAGCCTCGATACATAAAACTACACATTTTCAGGCCTTCCAGACCCCGCACGACACCCCCTCCGGGCTTGTATAGATGAGCTTGTTTGCCTGCATTTACAGGCAGTTAGCACCTCTTTCGATGCTGTAAAAATGTATGTGCAAAAAAGAATTCGTAGGTATAATTCTTCGATGTCCCGGATGCGGCTCCTAGCTTTGCGTCGTGTTTAGTGGGTTTGGTAGCAACAAAAAAGAGTTGGTATTGGAGAAATATGGCATGAATTTTTCGAATGAGAAGCAACCCGGGAAAAATTACACAGGTTTCATCATTGTCCTTTTGCTGCACGTTCTGATGGCATGGGCAATCGTGAGCGGCCTGGGTACCCGGATCGTCACGAAGGTGACGGAATCGGTGGAAACCAAGCTGATCGAAGAGGTAGCACCTCCGCCGCCGCCGGAAACCCCGCCGCCGCCGCCGCCGCCAGAAATGAAAGCGCCGCCGCCGCCGTTCATCCCGCCGGTCGAAGTGCAAGTGCAGCAGCCGCCGCCACCGCAGAACACGATCGCCGCCGCGACCAATACGCCGCCGCCGACCACCCAGCTGGCTCCTCCGGCCCCGCCTGCTCCTCCGGCGCCGCCGGCGCCGCCGGCACGTGGTCCGAGCCGCTCCGAGGCAGTCGCTGACTTCAACACCTGCGCACGCCCTGAATATCCGCGTTCGTCGCAGCGCAACGAAGAAACGGGTACCACGACCCTCCAGTTCCTGATTGGTGTCGATGGTCGCGTGATGGAAGCTAAATTGCAGAAGTCGAGTGGCTTCCGTGATTTGGACCGGGCCGCTCAATCGGCTCTGAGCAAATGCCGATTCAAGCCCGCCATGGTTGATGGCAAGCCGGAACAGGCGTGGACAGCGGTGCAGTACGTCTGGACGCTGGAATAAAACCGAGACAGATCACCGTCTCACTCTATGATTTTCGTTGTCACATAAGTTCAGCGAACTGTCTATTTAATATTTTGGAGGAAGCATGTTTAAGAATACCCGTTTGTCCGCTTTCCTGGCGGCTGTCCTGTTCTCGGTGTCGGCGGCATCGGCCCTGGTGACCGCACCGGCCTTCGCTCAAGACCAGCAGCCAGCAGCAACGGACGCGGCTCCGGCAACCACCGACGCAGCTGCACCGGCTGCCGACGCAGCTGCTCCGGCCGCTGACGCTGCCGCAGCTCCGGCAGGCGACGCAGCACCAGCCGCTGGTGGCGAAGCGACCGAAGAAGTCCACAACCCGTACGGCATCGGCGCCATGTGGGAAGAAGGCGACTTCGTCAACAAGGGCACCATCATCATCCTGTCGCTGATGTCGATCGGTTCGTGGTACATCATCATCACCAAGCTGATCGATCAGCAGAAGATCA
>Ga0265798_10001616_pt1 | contig 34760 bp, 42 predicted proteins | sample P3T30metagenome_FD_192430 | JGI IMG/M metagenome (GOLD analysis project Ga0265798, IMG submission 192430) | Plant litter microbial communities from East Loma Ridge, Irvine, California - P3 T30 | ecosystem: Environmental > Terrestrial > Plant litter > Unclassified | place: USA: California... | reverse complement strand
GGCGAGTGAGTTTATCGAGAGGACGAAGAGGGAGGAGGCTTTGATGAGGAGGGTCGTTGTTGACGACATGGTTGTTTAGAGATGGGGTGTTCTTTTGGCTTAATGTCGGGTTTAGGGTTGAGGATTCCGTCCTCTTTGTGTTTGGGCTGTAGGATGAGGGTGTCGAAATGTCGAGTGGTGCGTGTGTATGTCTGTTATACCCTTGAGGATTTTGTCGGAAATTATCGGAAATGTTGCACGCCGGATGTATACCGTACCGTATACCACTTTTGAAGCTGGATACGATGACTCGGAAGCTCTGTTATATCCGTGCAAGGGAGCCTCCGATCGAATTCGGCCGGCCGTATGGTAGCCATAACGTCCGTTGCCGGTTCGCGATTACAAAGAACTTCAGGCAGAAGTTACATGTACCTTTCGGCGTGGAGGCAGCTTCATTATCGCGTAATACATGCTTGTGACAGTGAGAAACACTCAATACATGGAAGGATGATGTCGCTGTCTCACTGGATGGGGTACCTCCATATGGTACGTGTAGTATCATCGGCTTTGTTGGTGTGCGAGAAGGCCAGTACAGCATTTTCGCTACGCAGCGAGTCAGCGTGACGACGAGAGCAGATCACCCCAATTCGTGGTAGTATGTCGCCACGCGAAATACTGTAGGACTCGCTTCAATAAAGGTAAAGTTGGAAGAATGGCGCCAGAAAATCATCATCATCATCACCGTCATCATCGATATGAATGCAAGATATCGAAGGTTGACTCTGTAGCAACAGATGTCAATTTGATGCTAGCAAGTACTATCTCGAAGACAACAACCCAAACTACTGGTAACGAGCGACGAAAACAACAGCCTCCTCCCATCCGATCCCTATCTGGTCCTAGATCCCCAGCTGCAACCATCAAAGCCCAGCTCAAACATCGTCCGAAGCCAAAACAGTTCCATCACGAGCAAGCGCAACCTTGTGGTGAACAAGCGAGTGCTTCACCGGGTTCTTCGCCTCGAAGATCTGATCCAGCTCCTCGAGGGTGCGGTTCTTGGTCTCAGGCATCATGAAGTAGAAGACCGTAGACTGCACTGCGTTCCAGACCACAAACACGATGTAAGTCTTCCACTTGATCTTGGCGAGCGCAATGGGCCACGCGAACTGGTTGAGCATACCGCCGGCGTTGACGGCCAGGGCCGAGAAGGCCATTCCCTTGGCGCGCATCTCGAACGAGAGCACTTCGACGGGGTACAAGGCTTGCAGCGGGGTGATTCCGATGGAGTAGACGGCGCCGAAGATGAAGATCATGGCGATCGAGGCTTTGGCAGCGCTCTGGTTGGTTTCGCCGGATTCGCTGTAGAGGGCGGTGGCGGTTGTGACGCCGATCCAAACGACGCAGGAGCCGATCATGGAGAAGAGCATGAGAGGGCGGCGACCGATGCGGTCGACGAAGGCGGCTCCCGTCAAGGCGAAGACGAACTGGAAGCAAGCGTAACCCAGGTTGATGTTGGCCTTGGTGACCTCCTCTTTGTAACCAGCAGTGTCAAGAACGGCAGGAAGGAAGTACGTGAGGACCTGGCACCGTCAGCAGTGAATCTTGAAAGAGAAGAGAACCAGACTTACGCCATTGCCAGCCCACTGGGCAAAGATGGAGAAGACGACGTTGGTTGCGAGGCGGTATCTGCTTGCGCGGGTGTTGAAGAGCGAGCGGTAGTCCCACCAGCGCTTGTCGGAGCCCTCCCTATCGACGAGTCAGTATGAGTGGTTGTAACAATTCAGCTCATGATTGACTGACATGTTGAGGTACGATTCGTATTCTTCCAGCTGCAGCTTCACCCACGCGGATTCTCTGTTGCCATAGCCGTGGTATTTGGTGAGCACAGCGACAGCCTTGTCGCGCTTGTGGTTGACATAGAGCCAGCGCGGGGACTCAGGGATGAACCAAGCAAAGACCACAATCAGACCAGGGAAGAGCATCTGAAGGTACACAGGGATGGTCCAGCTGGCGTTGCCCTGCATCGTGATGGTACCGCGGATTGCCCCTGAGGCAAGGATAGAACCGGTGAACCAGAAACAGTTGCAGTACGCGGTGATGATACCACGGAAGGCAGGGTGCGCCGTCTCAACCACATAGATGGGGCCAGCCGCAGAGATGATTGAGACGCCGAATCCGAGGACGAAACGACCGACCTTGAGCTGAGCGAGGCTGCCGTTGAGAGCAGTGGTGCCGTTGATTACAGCTCCGATTATGATGATCCATGCTCCGATTTGCATGCCCCATTTTCTACCCCAGGTGTCGGTGGCCGGACCAACGAAGAACAGAGCGCAGACACCACCAATCTGGTACATGGCTGAGTGGATAGCAGCCCATGGGCCGTCGTTGGTTCCGTTGAAGAACTCGAGGAACTTCTCGTTGGCGGTGAGACCACCAAAGACGGATCCGTCGAAGCCGTTCTGTGAACAAAGTGTCAGTCTTGTGTTTGCTTGCGAAGTCGTGACTCTCTAATTTGTAGCGCACTCACCATGGTCTGAGCGAAGCAACCAAGCAAAAGGCAACCAAACAGGGCCCATGTCGTAGGGTGCCAGAGTGGTGGAGCATCCTTGATCAGAGCTTCGTTGTAGGCTTCAGAGCCCTTGACGACCTTGACCTCAGCAACATCGGCCTGTGAAAGTTGTTAGGTCAAAAGGCACGATTCGCTCGATCAGAAGTAAACATACGGAGTCGACAATCTTCTCCACAGTGCCGTGAGGCGTCTTGGACTCCTCCATAGATGGCATGTTGGAGCTGTTCTTCTTGAGTTGTTGTAACGAGGGAAGAGGCAGTCGATGCCGATGAGGGTGAATACTGTGGGTCAGGAGGGCGACTCGACGAACAATTATACGAAAAGTTGCATGGTAGCAATTTCGGTACAAAGATACATGTAGCAGGTCTGGAGCTATATCGTTAGACTGTAGAGCGCCGCATTGTGGGGATCTGGGGAGGGCATGTATCGATTTGGTCGCGGACCACATGCTCCGGCTTGCCGGGCCTGTACTGCGGCCTCCTACCACCCGTATTCCTGGACGACGTGCATCTTCAACATCGTGGAGAGACGCAAGAGCGGTCCGGAACCTCCGCACTACGCATCGAGAGTTGTTCTCGCCAGAGCAGGTACAGGAACACGTAGGGCTTGTGCGATAGGCGAGTCTGACCCGGGAAATGCGATGTGAAAGAAGCGCTTCGTCCGAAGAGTGCCACCTGTGGTATAATTGTTTGTTGTATCGCACAAATGGAAAGTTCATGATACGTCTAGTGGTGAATTCTTACCGCGTACACAGCGGCTTAATGTGTGAACAGAGAGAAGCCATTTGATGCTATCCTGTTTCTCATCCGGGCTCACTGGGTGCCGGAGAAATTGTTCCGGTCAAACCAGAGATTCTAAGGGACCACAGGTGAAGTGTCAGTCGCGTGTCTGGTGCACGCGTGACCTGACGAATGGCGAGTGTTGCGGCTCTGCAAGCGCCAACTCTATGATTGACGGCGAAACCGAGGCTTGTGTCTGGCGAGACGAGGTCGAGGGTCTCAGTCCGCTGACCATGTACATCCTGGTTTGCCATGTAGACGGTCTAAGCGAGGCGGCACTCCTGCATACAGTGATATATTGGTTCCGAAGCTTGACAATAATGTCAGCTGTATGCGGCGTGGTAGGATTCCACGTATAGCAGGCATTGGCAGCCAAAGGTGATGTGTTGATTCTGCGAGACCGACACAGGACTGAGGATGTGCGAGTGACATTGACAAAGGGGATTGGCAATGCCGCTCATGTCTTTCCACCTGGAAGTGGAATGTCAGATGGTCAAACAAGAGACGAGAGAGGAAGAGAAAGGGTCCCTTGGTCGACAGCAGGACACAGGAGAAGACAGCCGACGGCACCGGCCGAGAAAGCTCGAGCTCGACTCGACGCGTCGAACGAAGGAAGATGCACATATCCGATCCGACTCATCCTGCTCCAACCTCCTTTCTACTTACCACATAGTACATACGAACATGTACCATCACTACCATTTCCGGCCTTCACGCAGGAAGCTCTGATGCTCGCTAAGATGGAAAGCCGGATGCTTCCTCCGTTCACTGATCATCCCACCCAAGACGCAGAGGTCGTCTGGAAGCGACTGGCCGACGTCCATCATGCCACCTAGCGGCGTTCAGCATCAATATCATGCTGCCACCAACAATACCACTGGCGAAATGATTATGCCACGTGCAGTTACAGTTACCTTACCGACGGCGTATGCTTGCGCTCTACGTGCGTCTTGGCAGACTATCTAGCTAGCTCACTGCGTGAGATGACTCCCATATTGGGCATCTAGAATTTGACGGTGGCGCTCGATTGTCAGAAGAGCCGCAAGACTGCGGCGTTGCGGGCCTTGCCTGCAGCTGTGACTTTCGTGACTTGTCATTTGATGCTTGCTGGTGAGGCTGCAGTTCGCGGACACGTCTCTTCTCAGAGCGCCCAGGATGGCCACAGGGGAGGCCACGATGCGGTCGCAAACTGTCACTCATAGCTCCAGCCTGCCTTCCTACGCATCGACTCGAGCATCTTTCTCATATAGCTCTTCTCACATTACGCCGGAAGACAGTGCGGGCTTCCGGATTGCCATCAGAAAATCGACTACGTCGTGCTCAAGGATGTTGCCGGAGCATCACACACTCTCTAAAACGTCTGGACTGGTTTGCGGCGCTGAAGAGGTCTGATAAGCCATTTCGGCAGAATCATCCAGCTTGAACTTCACAATATCGATGAAGAGACCACGTCTGAAGAGTCGGCCCGCAGCGCACCATATTCTCGGAATTATGCCTCACAGATCAACCACAAAGGAAGGTAGACAGCCTGCCACACAATTGATCTCGTGCTTCGAGGACGCGCGACGCGCAGCCGTTGAAGACGCAGCTAAGGGGCACCACGTGGAGCTGAGACATCTCCATATCTTTTAATACCCACTGTAGTATTCTGTGGCGATCTCAATAAGACTGACAACAGAACAGAGACAAAGCCATCTTCTTGCCTTCTAATCCAAGTCCCATGGCTGGGGCGGGTAACGGATGCCTGCACTTCCTATCCGCGACAAGTCATCTTACCGTTATCTGGATCCATGTGCCCTTACCTTTCGCAGGCAGACCAGGCCTATTGGAACCGGACTCACCAGAGACTGCACTCGAGATACCGTACAGATCTGCGAGGGTGACAGTGCTCTTTCAGTGCCGACCGTTCGTCCTCATATCACGAACGCTCAAGTGTTGTCTCGAATCAGAGATCTAGGCATTTCATGCTCGAGGACATAATACGACTGTTCCTGTCTGATGCTACCTGTCTGTCTGCATTCGTTCGTTCTTTCATTCACTTCACACACTGTTTTTCTTCTGCTGTTTGAGCGCTGCCAAGTCGACCGGGCCTTACGTTCTTGCCCTTTCTCACCCCAGTCATTCTTTTCAAGAGACCAGAAGTCACGTAACGATGCACCTCACGCTTGCCTTGCTCGCGGCCGCCGGCCAGCTCGTTGTCGCCTTCGATCCTCATGTCACGCACTTGCCGCGTGCAGCAAACCAGGAAGACAACCTCGCTACAATTACAGCCCTGTCTGATGGACATCTGCCGACATGCTTCACCGGCCACCCAACATATCCATGCCCGACGAATGGTCCAGAGGCCAAGCGTGATCTGATGGGCGATCTGGCGGGCAACCCGATGGACGGCCTGCCGGGCGGTCTCAACGAAGCAGCTCGCATCGTCCCCATCGAACAGATCGGTTTGACTGCGCCGACGAGCCTATCTAAGCCTACCGATGCACCCAAAGCCAGAAAGGGACCACGCGATGCAAAAATGGAGGCTTGGGACAAGAACTACATTCCCCACCCGAGCGAGTGGGCAATCCCTGGCAGCTTCAAGTTCACCGACTCGATCGATCACAACTCCACTGGGACTACTATGAGCGCTGCCAACCTTACTACCTCCTCCATCGAGAAGTACCATGTCGCCCCTACCGCAGTGAGCCCTCAACCGAATGAACACTATAACAACCATTACGCTCACCACCACGGCGTCTACCACAACAGCCATAACAGCAACGCCTACGTCCACACAAGCGCGGCGTCCGAGTCTGTTACAGCAAAGGCGCACTCGCAAACAACAGACCCGCCTGTTCTGCCGAGCACTTCTCACAAGCAGCATGATGCTGCAAACTCCTCCAGCGAGGCTCATGTGGCTGGCTCAATCGGCACGCTGCTGTCCGGCGCCATGTTCCCAGGGACTATGCGTGCTCCTAGTACTACCAACACATCGCCTTACTCTGCTGCTGTCACGTCCCATCAGGGGGAGTCCAAGGTGGTCAACAAGCCTGACACTTACTCGACTACGCAGGTTCATGAGGCAAGCATCTCGACCCCTTGCGCCGACTCCGACACTTCTTCCAGCAGCACTGCGCCCATGTATGGTGTCAAGCCCGTCACTATGAGCACCTTATCTCGCCCAGTCGCCCTCAGTGAAGCGCAGGCGACCGCGTCCTACAAGCCAGCGCAACTTCAACATAGTGCCAGACACTTTGTTAGCTAGGGGTATACGCTGGTAGCATCTTTCTCATCTTTCTACTTTAAAATTTGGCCACTTTACGCCATACTAACTTTTCGTCTCTTTTTCTTTCTTATGGAATACGATACCCTGTCTTTCATTTGTTCACAGGTCCATAGAGGCCGCATTACTTTCGTAGTCTAAATTCTCTAATCACATTCAATATAGGCGGGAGCCAGTCTAGAAAGCCATCCACACAGCCCTCTCGAGGTGTAACCTTGTCGAAGTCTACTTACATCGCGGTTTTATCTCCGTTAAAGCCGACTTAAGTACGGCCAATGACTTGCACCACGACAGCATAAATCGTCGAACACGTGCGACGGTAGACGGCAATAGGCGATACTGTGGACTGCTGACATTACTGAGTAGCAACATATATAGCCTCGGATCCCAGATCTCGTCGCAGTATCAAGATTGCAAGACAACTATTAGTTAAACACCACCATGACAGACAAGAAGCTTATAGCTCTGATAACTGGCGGTAAGCCATCCCCTTTACCACCGCAGTCCACTTCAGACCACACCAACTGACGTTCTCCTCAAGCCAACAGCGGCATCGGCCTCGAACTAGCCCGCCAGCTCCTCACCAAAACGTCCCCAAGATGGCATGTCCTCCTTGGCTCGCGCTCCATAGACAAAGGTCAAACAGCCATCAACGACTTGCGCTCCGGCAACCTGCCCGGAACAGTCGAACTAGTCCACCTCGACGTGACAGACGACAACACCATCGCCCAAGCTGCCGAAAACGCCCAAGAAACCCATGACTCGATCGACCTCATCGTGAACAACGCCGCTATAGCTTACACCGGCCCCCGAACCCGCACCAGCATGCATGAATCATTCAACACGAATGTAGTCGGCCCCATGCGCATGGCCGAATGCTTCGCGCCTTTACTCGCAAAGTCAACCTCCCCGTACGGCCCCCGCATCATCAACATCTCGTCTCGCGCGGGGTCCATCAGCCACCGACTTGACAAGGACAATATGATCTACGACACGCCGTTCGTGGAGTACAGGGTCTCGAAGGCCGCGCAGAACATGCTTTCCGTGTGCATGGTGTGGGAGTACGGGAAGTTGGGGATCAAGACTTTCTTCTATTGTCCAGGTTTCACGGAGTCGAATCTTTCGCCGATGGCAAAGGTGGAGAATGGGGCTAAGGCTGTGGCGGAGGGGGCGAGGCCTATCGTTGATATTGTTGAGGGAAAGAGGGATGGCGAGGAGGGACTTTTCTTGATCGATGGTGGGGTGGCGGATTGGTGAGGGAGTGGAAGCGTGTCTTTCTGGTCGCTGAGACTGTATGCGATGAGCTTTTGCTGGTAGAGTCAAGCAGCTTGCATTCTGCGTTGTATCAAGAAAATACGCCGATCTCTCACCGTCGTTCTCCAACCTTGCCCGCCTCGATCCCATCAAAGACTTCTTGCCACTCTCCGACACTCACCACCGCTTTCCCATCAACGATCAGCTCAACCCTTTCTCCGTCAACTGCACCTGGCTCTACCCCCTGTAGGTGTTTTAGAGCCTCATCCAGTAAGAACCGCTTCTCGTCCGGCAAGATGACCTCCAAATGATACTTCTTGCCGACCTTGGGACGGTAGTAATCGTCGATCGTCACGACGGGCGGGAACACCATCTCAGCCACCGCGTCCCAGTCTTCTAGATTGATACCGAGATGCTTGTATTTGGCCTCTAGCTCTGGGGATGTCCAGCGTAAGGGGCGGTGGATCTGGTCAGGGGATGTCAGTTGGATCATGTTGTTGTGTGCTGTTGAGTGGTACAGATAATCAAATCGCGGTATCCATGGTTTTCCACTGACCTGTGCATAGTACGTGACCCTGTTGGAGAGACACCATGGTATTGCAATGGGAGCGTGGCGGTCGATGTAATCGTTGCGGAAGTCTTCGATCGAAGTGCCGATTTTCCGTTTGAGAAGAGCTTGGCCGCCAATACCCGGTCCCGAGTTTGCTGTGCTAGAGTCGTCCATAGCTTTTTTCGTGTGGGGGGTAAGGACTAAAACAATTTGCCTTGGTCGATGAGGAGACCTTATGCAAATTCGGATATGTAGTTGCTGTGTAAGTAATGCCTGATGCTCGCGAGAGGATCAGCATATTTGGCTTGTGCTACCACAACCAACGTAAGCCGGAAGACTACTGTCCCGATTAGGGCAATGGTACTCTGGTCTGCAAGATTGGAGTTGAAGTGAGCGTAGAATTACGGTCGCTATTTCCTACTTTAGTTCTCCCATGCGAAAGGATCCCACTCGCCAAGATTGCCCTTCTGACCCTCGTCCAGAGCCTCAATAGCCTTCATGTCCTCGCTGTCAAGCTCGAAGTCGAACAGGTTCTTGTTCTCGAGAATGCGCTCATCGCGATCACTCTTCGGAATGACACTGACGCCCATCTGCAGACACCAGCGCAGCACAACCTGCGCCGGAGTCTTACCCAACTTCTCAGCAATGCGAACGATTGTCGGGTCGCCCAAACGCTTGCCCTGAGTGAGTGGCGAGTAGGCGACAACAACAATGCCCTTCTTCTGGCAGTACGCGAGAATCTCGCGCTGCTGATTCCAAGGGTGGAACTCAATCTGGTTGGTGGCAGGGACAGTGTTGACTTCGGGGCAAGCGGTGAGAGCCTCAATGGCACGAGGTGACCAGTTGCTCACGCCGATTGCACGGACTTTGCCGGCTTCGCGGGCCTTTTGCAGACCAAGCCAGGCCTGAAGACGTGCCTCGGAACCTGGTCGTGGGTTGTGGAGCAGGAAGAGATCAAAGTATTCGAGCCCAGAGGCTTTGAGGCTGCGGTCTACACCAGCTGCAACGCCTTCGGCAGTGTAAGTCGTGTGGCCGGCTTCGAGACTGTTCACCGGCCAAGGACCGTTGTTGCAGAGCGCGTCAAAGCTAGTGGGCATATCGGGACGAGTGAGGTCGACTTCCCAGAGCTTGGTGGTGACGAAGATGTCAGAGCGCTTGACGTCGGGTTTTTGTGACAAGAACTTGGTAACAGCGGCGCCAGTCTCGTGCTCGTTGTAGTAGATCTGTGCGGTGTCGATGTGGCGATAACCCGCCTTGAGGGCAGAGAGGACTGACTGCTCGCATCGTGAAGACACGAAGACTCCAAGTCCGAACTGGGGTATCTCGCCTTGGTTCGACGGCAGAGGCAGCTTCGATGTGAGTGAAAGGGGAGTTGCGGCAGACATTTTGATGGTTTGGTGTCGTGTGCAAAGCGATCAGTTGTGAGGAGATACAAACTTACAGCGGCTTATGTACTACGGATGACTACATGGATGCAGATTCTTGAAGATATGTCACCGGCCCAACAAAAGACCGCCGTGGCTCTTGCGATGGAGTCCGGTACTTTTGACTAGTCGAGGGACCCCACAGTAATAATGTGGACACGTACGCTTGGAAACCCCCACGCTCCCGACCTTCCAGAATGCAACACGTTCTTTAGGACGTGGAGTGTTGTGTTTACGATTTTACCATACCCAAGACGGAACATCTCGACTGTCGAATCAGGAACTTTGCCAGAACCATTACTATGCCAGACTTGAATTCAGCAAGCATACTCAATGCGGCCCATGTCCCCCAAGACCAGAATAATCAAGGTTCAGAGTCTGCGCAAGGACCTTCACATGTTGGTCGACGGGTTCGCTGGGTTTGTTTCGATCCGTCTTGCGCCTCCGACAAGCGGCAACCGAAAATCTAGTGACGGTCCTCGCCTTATGGGGACAGCATGAGGTGGGGGTATCGACAGGGAAAAAAGGAATGGCATTTTCATCATGTCTGCTGTGTAATGTACGCCGACTTGTCGTTCCCAATCATCTCGGTGTCACCTTCAAGCACCCTCCGCCAACGCTTCCCTTCTTGACCTGGATTGTGGGTCGAAGTACGGTTTCTCGCCCACCGAGCACACGCGGTCACCTGCTCTTGCTGCGTCGTAGTCATACGTTGCGCAGTGCGAAGTGCTACGGTTGTCCCATAGGGCCAGGTCGTTTTTCCTCCACTTGAACCGCACTTGGGCGTCGTGGTTTTGTGTCAAGAGCTTGTCAAGTCAGCAAGATGCACACGCTTCACGCAGTCACTGGTTGGGGCTTACATTGAAAAGGTACTGCAGGATCGTGTCCGACTCATCTTTAGTCACGCCTTGGATACGGCGTGTGAAACCTCTGTTGACGAAGACGCTCTTCCATCCGGTCACAGCTGTTCACGGTCAGCATGGCATGCGAGTCAATTGGGGGGATCGTATCTTACGATTCGTTCGGATGACAGGATGGACTGCCTCTAATGCGGAGCCCTGGTTCAACGGCGATCCGCGAGGAATTGTTCGCAGGGGGTTTCCAAGCCTGGCGGCCTCTTCGTGGAAGAACTTTGCATCATGGACAGCCGTCAAAGTCTCTAAAAACGCAGCCATAGCGGGTGATAAGCGGTCGTAGATCTCGTACATCGACGCCCAAAGCTGCAACCGGTTAACATTGTCACTGTAATGCGGTTTTTCCAAACGATACACTCACTGTGTCGCCGCCTGTTTCGGGCAATGTGTGGATCTTCAGCATGGCGTAGTCCGAGGGTGCGCCCTCGAACGTAATATCCGAATGCCATCCAACACTTGCATACCGACTTGTGTCGCTCAGCTGGTGTGTCAATCCTCCGCCCTTCTTTTGCTTCTCTGAGCTGATCACGCTGATCTGATCGCCAAGTTCGCTTCCTTCTTCGGTGAGTGGGTGGACGTGCAGGCCAGATGATTCGGGCTGTGGAAAGAGAAGTCAGCAGTATCCAGATAGCCTGCAGAAGAGCAACATACACTCCCAGCCAGCTCGGTGATCTTCTCCATCAGCTCACGCATCTGTTGCGGAGTGACATCCTGGTCACGCAAGAACACAACTCCGCGTCGTGATATGGTAACGGCCAGGTCGCGGATCAAAGCATCGCTGTTCTTAGCGGCTAGCAGGTCGACCACCTGAATACCCTCGAACTCCGTTCCGATCACGGTTGTAAGATCACTGTGCGTATATGAGTCCAGCAAACCGGTGTACGAGAGTGGCTTGTCTAGGCGAGCGCGAGCCACGTTGGCATCGTGGCTTGCAGCGCTCTCACTGACGAAAGTAGCTCCAGGCATCTTCAGTGCACTGTTCTGATAATTTGAAGACGATGTGTTTAGAGAAACGAACATGCATGGGAAGAAGCGAGAATTTAGGATCATGCTTCGTCACGAGCCAGCATGGATCGATTAGCCCTCGGCTTACCAAGGCCGTTTCGCGTCGCTTCTATCATTGTGAGGAGTGGGGTTCCGGCCTTGACAGGTCGTGGCGCTATGCGTTTTGTCGATGGAGAATGTGACTTTGAGTTATACTTGACTCGCGTAAAAGATAAATTGAGTTGTGTTGTGAGACTGCCGAGATCAGACATAGCCGGCACGTGGCCGGGTTGAGTGTAGCATGTTGGAAGACGGACTCCAGCCACAACCGCACCTGATACATTTCCATACGTTCTCGTCAGTCCTATCATCTCGTCCTATCCTGACTTACGCATGGTGATACTTCTTCGACCGCCTAACGAGTTCAAGTGAATACAGCGAGTTGCGTCGGCGTACTCCGCCTAAAGTGGAGCACTCGCCGAGATTCCCCTCACAGCACTTACCCGATTCGATACTAGACATTGCCGCCATGTGGATATCGACACGACAAGCGACTATTCGCCATACTTCAGTCCGATCACCTCAGCAGAAAGCAACAAGACATTCCCGTTTCGACACTAGTGGTGGTCGCCATGTGGACATTTTGCCGATGGGCAGAACCATTCGCCATACGTGAGACAGATGACCTCAGCCGCGAGACGCTTCACTGGTCAGCAGGTCCAATGCGACTGCCAACCGAGGCCGAAAAGTAAAATTGTCCAGGCACGGTCTCGACGCTGCCGACTCCTCGTTTAGCTACAACGATATAAAGAAAAAGATATGTACCGGGACACCGTGTGCTGCATTGATTAGACTTTCACCGCTGCGACGCTCACCATGGCCACACAACTGGCTTCGGAATCGATCTCGAAACCCGAGCTTGTTACGACCACCAGCTATACCAAAGAAATCCCCACTGAGGTCGGCCGCACTCACATCCACCTAAGGCCTCATGCGTCCTACGAAGGCGCTCACAGATGGGACCCGGAGGCGACATGGACACCTGAAGAGGAAGCCAAGGTGGTGCGGAGGACGGACCTGACGCTTTTGACTTGGTGAGTCTGCCTTCACCTCACTGTGTATCTGGCATCACTCTAACTTCAAAAAGGTTATGTTTGATGTTTTTCGGACTCCAGCTAGACCGCGGAAACCTATCCAACGCGCTGACCGACAACCTGCTCATCGATCTGGGGATGACCCAGGACGATTACAACAATGGAACGACAGTACAGCTCCTATGCTTCCTGGCCGCCGAATTCCCGGTTCAGCTCTTGATCAAGAGGTATGGCTTCAAGCAGGTTCTGCCGCTGCTCATGATGATGTGGTCATTGGTGTCTTGGGCGCAGGCTTTCATGACGGGCAAAGTTGGATTTTACATCACGCGCGCGCTGATCGGAGCGTGCGAGGGTGGTTTCATTCCGGGAACCAGTAAGGATGTTTTCCATGTCTCCTGTCTTTTCGACGTGCTAATCGTGTGCGCAGTCTTGTTCGCAACCTACTTCTACACCTCGAAGGAGCTTTCGATTCGCTTGGCCGCCTTTTGGTCGACGTTGAACGTTGCGCGTGTCATCTCATCGTTGCTTGCGGCCGGCATTCTTGAGATGAGGGGCATTCAGGGGCGACCGGGATGGTTCTGGCTGTTCCTGGTCAGTGTAACCCACTACAAAACAGTGTGCATTGACTAACGTCTTCGCAGCTCGAGGGTCTCCTGACCTTTGTGATCGGCTTCATCAGCTACCTCTACCTTCCCTTTTCACCAACGAGAACCAAGGGCCCGTTATGGCGTCGACCGTGGTACACAGAACGCGAGGAAATCATCATGGTCAACCGGATTCTGCGCGACGATCCAGCCAAGGGCATCACAGCCTTAAAAGAGCCAGCCACGTTCCGCGACATCATCAACACCTGGAAAGACAAGTCGATGTGGGGACTGTATTTCATCGGGCTGGTTGCATACATTCCCGCTTCGCCGGTGCAGGCCTATCTTTCGCTCACGCTTAAGCGCATCGGATTTTCCAGGTTTGACAGTAACATGCTCTCGATACCTTCGGCGGTGCTGCAGATCGTCCTCATGCTGGCGCTTGCTTTCAGCAGCAACCACTTCATGGAGCGCACGTGGCATTGCATTATCGGCGAGTTCTGGTGCCTGCCGCTGCTGGTTGCCTTGCTCACCCTGCCTGCGGGCGGTCATGAGTGGGGCCGTTTCACCATCACGACGATGATCTCTGGTTGTGAGTATTGCTGGAAACCAAGTACAAGTTGACGGCAGCTGATTTGGATGGCAGACCCATACTTCCACCCAATTGTCTCGGCATGGATCAGCGAGAACAGCTTCGACGTCAAGAAACGCGCCATTACCGCTGCAACATACAACGTGATTGTACAAGTGGGCTCCGTCATCTCGTCCCGTAAGTGTTCGATGTGCCCTCTCACTTTTTGGCACAATTTGCTCACACGTCATACAGAGCTCTACCGTGCGGACGACCAGCCCTACTACCACCGCGGCAACAAAATCCTCATTTCGATCTGCGCTCTTTCTTTGATTGTCTTCCTTTCGCAGAGAGAATACCTCCGCTGGTTGAACAAGCGCAAGGCGAGAGCATGGGATGCCATGAGCAGTGAGGAGCGTGTCGCCTATCAGGCGGACCAGGTTGAGAGAGAAAAGGATGGGAATAAGCGCTTGGATTTCCGGTTCCAGTATTAGTCGTGTGAGCTGGGCACAATGTAACATCGTAGTTCGTGTAGGCCGCCGAAAGCCTGCCTAGACCAACAGATGCCTCAAAAGTGTTCCAGGGTATCGAGTGGAAGTGTTGTTCAGATCTCGGTGTTGTAGATCTCTCGCAGTAGGACGTTGAACCTTGTGTGAACATCCAACAGAAATTTTGGGCTCAACTTGCTCAGGTATTCACGACGGGCAATGTTACCCCAAGCATGGTACGCCAATTGGTTGGGATACATTGCGCCGCCGTACTGCGACATGTTCCTCTCGAGTGCCAACAACTCGTCTCCGAAGATCGGCTTGTGCATTAGTGCCACATCCGCAGAACTCCACGTCGGCCAGAAAAAAGTCGATGGTGAAAGCTTGCAGATTTCCTCAGGATGTTGCTCAGCCAGGCTCACGGGCACCACAATGGAGTGATGATTCCACATCTTCGGCCGGTTGTCAAAGCTCTCATGGTACTTCTCGAGCCACCTGTTGAGGAAAGTACTCCCGGGCCTGGCGACTATCACTGCATTGCCAAGGCCGCTTCGGCCGCCTCCTTCGTGCCCCATGAGCAAATCCTTCGGCGAGTGGAGAAGCGATGAGAACGACTGCAGCGCATACATATCAGTGTCTAAGTATATTCCACCTTCCTCGTGCAAGATCTCGAGGCGTAGCACATCCGTCTGATGGGCCAGTCTCAGCTTGTGGCTGCGACCGTCTGAAGTTCGAAGATATCGCTGAGGCTCGTGGACTACGAGATCCACCCGATGCCTGATCCTTTGCCACCACTCATTGCTTTCGTTGAAATCATATGTGTGTATCTTGATGGCTTCTGGATGCAGACGTAGTAGTGCGGCTTTGACGGCCAAGTACTGATAAAATTCTAGTTCGGCTTCCTTGTATTCTTCGGCGATGAGGATGAAATGAACGACATTAGGGATAAAGTCTTGCGTAGACTCCGTTGGAGCATTCTGACATGCGATTTCTTCGGGGGTGTCGATCCAGTCCCATGAGAGATACTCTCGTTCAAGCCGGAGCTTTTTTGCTGTGCGGTGATTGCGACGGCTGATGATTGAATATACTCCCAAACAGGCAAATATGGTAACGATGAGAAGAAGCACTCGTGACCGCGACCTCGACATCTCTTCCCGTCATCCACGATCATCGTGACGCTGGAGGTGGCTGGGGTTGCACGACGTGTTTTGTTTGAAGTTGATGGCCCACGCGGCTTTGAATTTGAGTTTTACAGCGGCCCAAAACGTCACCGCCCACCTGCCCCCTTTGCGCACCATTCTTCCGTCAACTACATATTCATATGTACATGTTTCTATCATCATCTTCCAACGCACTCACAGCCTGGCCAACGCTGCACGATCACCTTTTTGAGATGCGAGCCGAAGTCTATCATCTCCAGCGAGCGGAATCCTGTCTCCCTCCCTGGACTTCACGCCTTCCAATCTCCAACCGACTTCTTTGACGTCCTCTGCAGGATTGTGTCCAAGTCTTTCTCGACCATCTCGCAGACTCCTCACGTCTTCGTAAACTGGGGCTGGGGCTCCATCCGAGCGGCAGAAAATCGCTATCACAGTCGATCCGTTTGCTGTCGTGGTGTACTGCAGAGAATTGCGAAGGTCGGGCTTCGACTCGCGGACCCAGCCTCGAAGTTGCCAGACTGTGGGCAGATCTTGTCAGCAAGGCATCGTACTGATTCATCTTGGTTGTGTACTTACCAATCCCGCACAAGCCGGTCAAACTGGTCGTACCAAAGCCCGCAAGTGGCGGTAGCTCGGAGGCAGATACCGCGTCTTCCTCACTGATTGCACCATTGCTTGCCAATCTCAGTTCTCGAACGGACGATGGTGTTGTACCCTGCGCCTCCACCAGCTGGATCTCGCCGGCATCCAAGCTTGCTTGTTTGAGGGCACTGACGACAGGACCACGCGGGTCTTTGCCAGCTACTGCCAGATGACAGGCTCGGACGCGTACAGCGGAGTCTCTCAAATAGGCGTGGGAGGTAAGGAAATGGTCATTAACAAGCACGACCGTGATTACGGCTATCTGGGCAGTATCAGTGACATTCTCAAGATCATGGACTTCTTGACATCGATCTACCTTTATAGGCTCGCCATATTTGCCCGCGCGTTCCTGTTCGCCGGATCAGCAATGGCAGATACTGATGATTGAAAGTGACTTACCATATCAAGCCCGACAACCATTGCGCAGTCAATCTGTCCGCTTCGCACGCATTGAACGGCGGTGAAGAGAGCAGATTGACTGTCCACTACGCATAGGGGTGCCTTCTGCCTGCCGAATGCTTTGAAGCATGCTTGTGGAATGCTCAGTCCTGCCTCTTCCAGAGAGCAAGCGATGCTCAACCTGACTTTTGCATACGTGATGCCTGCATCTAGTAATGCTTTTGCACCGGCCGAAACTGCGAGGTTGGAGATGTCATGTTGCGTTCCCGACGAGATTCCAATGCCTGCAATGTGGGCACGTGATAGAGACATCGATGTCGATATCAGCACTGGCGAGTTCGATCAGTGGCGTCGCCGGTCGACTCTGGATTTTCTTTTTGCTAACAGCCCAGGTCGATGAATCAATAACATTTACAGGTACCACAGCTAGACATCTCGACTATGATGATGTGGGTAGGTAGGATCTAAGCTGCAACATCGGTACATTGGTACTGGCGACGATCTTGGACCTCTACCCCAGATGAAGGCCCCGCCTGTTGCTGCTTGCTTTTATTTCCGGGCACAAATCTAAGTGGATTTGCCAACTCTATTGTAGCTGCCTTAAGTCACCTCGCGATCTGCGAACCGCCTCACGATATCAACGACCCCGCAGACTGGCAGACATACTGACATGGGTGCTTAGAGATACCTAAGACGCAATATGGGAAATCCACATGTATGTCGATCAAGCAACAGATTTCCGACGGGCACAGACATGGACAATCGTTTTCCGGGTCCCCGACCTAGCCACTGGATTGTCAATATCCTCAGAGACATTGGATTGCACGCGCACGATCTTCTCCGAGAGTATTCTAATTGCGACTTTATCTGAAAAGAGATCGGGAACTACTAAGACTCGTTGATCGAGACTTTGCAAATATCTGTCAACACGACAACGTCTCTTGGTATACGGCTTACACACTTCTCGGACAACAACACTTTTGTCTGGACCAGGATGGGTCTCGAGGTAGGACGATCGAACCATGAGCGTTCACCGTCCATTGTACACGGCCCAGCGACGCCTGTACCGGTCAACATGACATTTGGCGAATTGCTGGACTACCATGTCGAAGTTCGAGGAGACCAACCAGCCGTGATCTCACATCCGCAAGGATCGACGGTCTCGTGGCGGCAGCTCAGTGAACGAAGCATCAAGATGGCACGAGCCTTGGCCGAAGACGGTGTCGGAAAGGGCACTTTGGTGGCCATCTCGCTGGGCAGCAGAGTCGAATACTTTGAGACTTTCTTCGCATGTGCAAGGCTCGGAGCAGCACTAGTGATGCTGAACTATGCGTATGCGGAAGCAGAGATGTTGGCTCTACTGAAGCTGATTTGTGAGTGTGATCGCTATGACCACCGGAACAATAATGGAATCTCAACTGACAGATATCAATAGGTCCAAAGATCTTCGTCGCATCGCCGGGTTTTACATACTACGACAACACGAAGCTGCTGCCAAAGATAGCCGCAGAGATCTCCTCCATCACAAAGTTTGTGATAATGGACGACATTGAACGCAGATATGTCCTGTCCACGCCATTACAACGTGCCGTGGCCTACGAGGATTACCTGAGACCGTATTCGGCGGCCGATAGAGCTACCTTGCCCCAAGCCCAGGTTTCGCCACATGATATGGTCAATGTTCAATTCACATCAGGGAGCACAGGACTGCCTAAGCCAGTAGCGCTTTCTCATTACAACATTATGAACTGTGGGAGAAACATCTGGCAACAGACACGTATGACGGCCGAAGACGTGATTTGTCTCCCCGTCCCACTCTTCCACTCGTTCGGCATGATCGTCGGCATCAGTTCGAGCACAGTCGCCGGTTCCGCCCTTGTCCTGCCTCACGAAATCTTCAATGCGGAGAGGACGCTCCAGTGTATCGAACGATACAAATGCACAGCGATATATGGCGTGCCCACCATGTTTGTCACCGAGATGTCGAGTCATTCCTTTGGCAAAACGGATCGCTCAACGATCAAATTCGGCATCATCGCCGGAGCCGCAATGCCGCCAGAACTACTCAAACGCATTACCTCCGCCTTCCCGCTGCCACGCCTATATACCTGCTGGGGCATGACGGAGCTCAGTTCGTTTGCGACGATGATGCACGAAACGGACACTTTTGAGAAACGCACAAAGACGGCAGGCAGGCTGTTCCCCAACTTCATTGCGAAAGTCGTACAACCCAACACTGGTACAGTAGTCCCGTGGGGCGAGAAGGGGGAGCTTGTTGTGAGCGGTTACGGGCAAATGTCCGAGTATCTCTTCCACAAGAAGAAGACCGAAGAGTCTTTGCGCCAGCACAAAGAAGACCTTGATCCGGACGGGGTAGGAGCACTCGATGATGGCAGTCTACGAACATGGATGCACACCGGCGACGAAGGGCTTTTGGATCCGGAAGGCTACTTTGTCATCACAGGTCGGATCAAGGACTTAGTCATAAGAGGCGGTGAAAACATCGCACCGATGGAAGTTGAAGACAGAATAATTCAGCACGAGGCTATTGCTCAGGCCCAGGTGATCGGCGTACCCGATGACAAGTACGGGGAGGAGCTCGGGGTGTTCCTTGAGCTGAAACAAGGCTCTCAACGTCCAAGCGACGATGCTATCCGGGCCTTTGTGAGAGAGAAGCTGGCAAGGTTCAAGGCGCCACGATACGTATGGTGGTTGGGTCACGGCGAAGATGGAAAGATACCGGATGAGTGGCCGAAGACTGCGAGTGGAAAGATCTCGAAGCCGCACTTGCGTAACATCGTTAAAGGCCTTCTGTAGTTACCAGTGTGTATAAACGACACTAATATCACGTTGCCAGCATAGCAAGTGCGTAGCTATCATTACACAATATCTTTGGTGGTCCATTGATCGATGCATATTGGTCCAAGCGTCTCGTTCGAGGATCGTTCTTGTTGTTGTTGGGCGGGGTAGCGAACTCCTCCTCCTTCACGACCACCTCTCCGTCTCCCCATCCGGAAATAACATGCACCTACCAGGTGGGAAGATCACATGTGAGAAGCTATTACAAGGTACCTGTACACATGGAGCTCCCATCCACCAGAGGCCAAGATTACACTGCGCCGAGAGACTGCCGTCGCGGCATCGGTAAAACTTGATGAGATGTCCCAAACGAGTTCTCAGTCTCGTGAGCAACATAGCATACCTCAAGCAACTCTCTCTATCCGAACCTCACGCTGCCTCGACGTGTACCAGGTGTCTTTGTGTACAGCGCAGATCGATCTTTGTTTGCAGTCATGAGTACTGGAGCCCAGATCATTGCCCGGGCATTACACGACCTCGGCGTCCAAGTCATCTTCGGTGTCCCCGGACTACCTGTAGCAGACATTGGACAGGAAGGCATCAACCTAGGTATTCGCTTCATCAGTTTCCGGAATGAACAGGCTGCCGCATACGCAGCGACCGCGTATGGTTATCTGACAGGAAAGCCGGGAGTCTGCATCTCAGTGGGAGGTCCTGGCGTCTTTCATGTTATGGCTGGCGTATGTTTCACATTCATGTGAGACCAAATGGCAGCTTTCGATGCTAAATCCGAATAGATACCTCATGCGGAAGCGAACTCGTGGCCTCTTCTAGTGTTGAGCGGCTCCGTGGAAACACACAATGCCGGGAAGGCAGCTTTCCAAGACGTGGATTCTATCGCTCTACTCACGCCTCACACGAAGCTCGCTGTCCGTCCACCATCAGCGAATGTCATTCCCAAATTTATCAAGGACGCGTACCGTGCTGCCTACTTCGGCCGTCCTGGGCCAGCTTTTGTCGACCTGCCTGCCGACCTGATCCTGGGGAAGTACGACATCGGACGACAGAAGTTGTTGCCATTGAACGAAGTCCCGATATCAGTCCCCCCCGCGAAGAAATTACAGGAGGTGGCGAATTCTATCAAGCAAGCCAAAGCTCCTCTAATAGTCCTGGGCAAAGGAGCAGCGTATGGACGTGCGGAGGGGTCTACCAGAGCTCTCGTGGAACGGTAAGTCGCTACTATCCCACTGAGACCTCACGGATCTTATCTAACAGTCGACTGATCTAGCACACACATCCCATTCGTGCCCACACCAATGGGCAAGGGGATTGTTCCTGATTCGAGTCCTTACAACTACTCTGCTGCTCGATCGACAGCTTTCAAAGAAGCCGATGTTGTGCTTGTACTTGGCGCTCGACTGAACTGGATCCTCGCTTTTGGTCTGCCGCCGAAGTGGAGCGCGACCGTCAAAATCATCCAGGTGGACGTCTGCGCCGACGAACTTGGCAAGAACGGCGGAGATGCCGCCCTCAGCATGCTCGGCGACGTCGGTGCCACTGTTGAGGGTCTCCTGTCACACCTAGGGGACTGGCAGTGGCAGGGTCAGTCGAGCGCTTACCTTCGAAGTCTCGAAGCGGCACAATCGGAGAACAGGGAGAAGGCCGCGAAGAAGGCCACCGTCAGGAAATCACCAATGGTCTTTGAACAGGCTTTTGACATCATCAAATCAACACTCGACAGCCTCTCAAATCCTGCCGATGGCGACATTGTCTACGTATCCGAAGGTGCCAACGCAATGGACATCTCACGCTCGATCTTCACGATGGAGCACCCACGCACAAGACTCGATGCAGGCACTTATGCCACTATGGGAGTCGGTCTTGGCTACGCTGTTGCGGCATACGCAGCGTACAACTTCCCAACCCCCGAAGGCGCCGCAGGTAAGCCTGGCCGCAAAAAGATCGTTTGCATCGAGGGTGACAGCGCCTTTGGCTTCTCGGGAATGGAAGTCGAGACCATGGCACGCTATCAGATGGGAATTTTGATCTATGTGATGAACAACAACGGCCTCTATCGCGGCGACACAGACTCAGCTGAGACGCATCGCGAAAGGCAGAGAAATACGGTCGTTGGGACTACTACTGAGGGCAAAGGTTTGACTGCTTGGTCGCTGGGATACCAGACAAACTACCAAAAGATGGCAGAGATGGCGGGCGGCATTGGCTTGGAGGCTCGTACGCCTGAAGAGTTGAGAGATGCCACGGAGAAGGGATACCTTGCCCAAGTTCCTGTGGTGATCAATGTTATCATCAATTCGCAGTCCGATCTGCCAATGGTGAGTACAAATCCAATGTCGGATGGTGAGATGCCCACTGACGTTCCTTCAGGATTTCTCGTGGCTTGACATGGCACCACCTTCGCAGTCGAAACCCAAGCTTTGAGAGACTTCTAGGGCTCAGATACCAAATTCACACAACACGATTTTTCTGTACAAAATTGCGATCCCCCTTCCAATGCTCCCAGGTCATGCAGTTGCAGGGCTATGAAAGACATGCCCATGGCTAAACTCGATTGTGCAATATCGCTTGACGCGAAAAAAGATCGTCGCCTGCACAATCTACAGTGTGAAGATATCGAATGTCACCAGTTGCATACAGTAAAATCTGTGAGGAATTGCACTCTCTGACAGTCAGCCGTCGAATAACCACAGGCGAATACGACGGTCACACGTTGGACGGCCTGGCGCCAATGCCTTTCGTCTTCGGGCAGATGTGCCACGGTCCAATCGTCTGCTTCACGGGGGCGAAGTTGCTACGAACGGGTCCGCATTCATCGGCGTCCGTTGCCTGACAGCTTGCGCGGCTGATATTGATAACCACGCGCGCATCAAGGGACTGCTGATCGTTGGCTTTCTCTGGTACTGCGTTGATCATGTTGTTCTTCACGACGGACGACGATGAGAGCACCGCGGACTACATTGCGGCTGGTATGCATGGCAAAGCGCAGACAACGGCGTCTGCTGGCGGGGAAGATGGATCAAACGAGAGCAACTAAGTGTCTCAAATCCCATGTTGGGAGAGGAGCTCGTGAGTGGAGACTGCCATACAGCTTCGTACGTCGGAGTGGGGTTGGCGATATGATTGATTGATAAGGCATGACGATCTGTGTATGTGGCACGCTACTGTCGTCAAGGGGCCAGGCGTGCCAAGTCACCTACGTCAGTCGGTTACAGTAGTTGGTGCGCTAAGTAGACTTCAGCACATCCAGATATTCGAGTCTTCAGTAGCTCCGTTGGATCATCTTCGCAAATCACGGAGATGCATTATCCCTTAGCATGTCTTGTCACCAAGACTTAGTACCAGAGTGTGTCCGGATGAGAGATATACCGATCAAAATAGGCGCATGTTTCAGAACGTGGGAAAGCTGACGAAAGGCAAGGCCTTGGCAAGAACAGGAACAGTCGCGGTCGTGGATGATAGGCAGGGCGAAAGGAAGATTGACGATGTTGAGATGCAAAGGAGTGGTCGACTTCGTGCTGGCGGCGGCAAGATAAGAGTTACGCGTTCCGGGCGGACGGTTCCCACTCGGGCCGTGTAGATCTGAAGGCGGCCCTGCCACGGTGCTTCTCTCTTCCACCAACACTTCTTGGCTATTTGACGACATGCTTCCAACGACTGCAAACTCAATACCAGCGCTCTGCAGGCCAGACGGTGGTTGAGTGTTGATCTCTCTACACTGCCATGACTATCGACGCTCCGGCATCCGATTCACGCCTACGTAAGGCGTACTATGTGGTCTTCCGCGGCCGGTCTCTGCCCTAAATACCGATCTTGACTGTCATGTAACCGCTATCACATGGCATCTGGTCGCCTTGTCCACCGCTGTTCCCCTCGGGGTGAGTGTCAGGGTGGAGGAGAGGGTTTTACGGGACGATGTTGTCCCCCACACGGATCTGTCATGGGCAATACTCAATACTACCATGAGCCCTCCAGTCTGCATTATTGCAAAGGTGCCATTCAACACATCGCTCTCAAACCCTCGGTCTCAGTCTCACCCTAGATAGCACCCTCGCCCTGGGAATCGCTTCCTGCAGACTGACGAACAGCCACAAACCAGCCTCAAAACATGCCACAACGCCTTACTATTGAACTACCTCCTCCTGTTGCCAGAATCGATGACCTTGCCGATAGAGAACGGTCCGCTTGTCAGTCGCCAAAAACTTCGCCGTCACGTCATTCCAGCAACTCGCGTTCGTTCACTACCAAGCCCAAGCCCGGTGCCTTGCGGTTGCTTTTCTCACAGGATGTGGCCACCGACTGGTGGTTGGAGCTACAACTACTGTTCATGACCATGATATCTGGCATACTGGACTCGGTAACTTACACCACCTACAACGTCTTCACAACGAAGCAAACTGGTATGTTCTATACTTTGGTTCCTGTTGTGGATAATCCGCTGACAGCGGAATAAGGCAACTTCCTCTTTATCGCCATCTACGTGTTTAGCAAGGAAGCGCTGGCAGAAAAGGTCGAGCAGACCATCGCCGTATCAATCAGTTGGTAGGTATAGTCTATCAATCTCCAAGAACCTCAAGACGTGGCTAATGTATTATCCAAAGCTTCATAGTTGGAAGTTTCGTATTCGGACAACTTGCGCACAGGGTTCGAACGCGGAAACGAGGCTGGCTAATCTTGACAACCTTCATCCAAGCGCTGTTTATCCTCGTCGTGGCACTCGTCGCGTGGTCTGGGGATGAGCCTAGAACAAGGACGGGCACCAGGGCCCTCACAATCGTAGGCTTGCTGTCCTTTGCCCAAGCCGGACAGGTCAGCCTCGCAATTGGAGTCGGTCTTGCAGAACTCAACACGACCATGATCACCGGAGCAGTCGTAAGCAATCCCTCCTTGAACGTCTTGTCATTCATACTCACGCGTGTCTCAGATCTCCACCCTCGGAGACCCACGGCTTTTCCGCTGGTCAAATCATCCCCGAGACCGACGAATCCTCTTCGTCGTCGCCTACGTTGCGGGCTGTTTCGCCGGTAGCGCGCTCAACACTTACGACATGGTCTGGACTTTCTTCTTGGCGTTTGGAATGAAGATGTTTGCTTGCGCGACGTTCCTTTTAACACCGGGCATGGTGATGGATTTGGAGAGTCAAAATAGCGCAGGGACGCGCATGCCGGTGTCGCATATCTTGTGGGGGGAGTGAACGAAACGAGAATTTCACACTGCTGCTGGACGGAGTCAATGTATCGACTGCGCCGGCACACATCCGAACGGCTCCATCCTTGGCATACAACATGAGGCTTTGGCTAGACTATCGCCGCTAAAGCTTCTACTCCCCATGTTCCGACGAGATACACGCCACTGCGTTGTGAAACGATGCCCTCGGCCAAGATCTGCTGCCAGAGCATGAGCCCTTGTTACTCACTCAATGTGCATCATTTCGACGCACATCAATTCGATCCCACTCTGACTCTGGTTCGAGTAACCGCTCTCCGCCGCGACTGGCTTATAAACGGCCTTCGATCGAAGGGCTCACTGACTACATCACGTTCGGTCATCAACAAAGGGCGGTCTGGCCATTAGCAGGGGTCATCGACCCTTTGCATCTCTTGCTGGGAACTTTGGGCATTGTATCGATGCCAACAATGGCATGGAACTTGACAGTGGGATCTTCGAGAGCCCTAGTGTGAATTGTACCTCTAATTGCAATGTATCATCAGACGATTCCCTTTTCGAGGTGCGACACGCGAAAGTCAAGTGAATAGCATAGTACCCTGATTCGAATAGCTCCAGATGGTGTTAAACCTGACGCAGTGAGTTGACAAGTGAACGAAAGTTGAATCATCCCAGTTGAACGAATAGTCCGCTGGTGTTATAGTGTCTGTTCGATTTTTCATCTTTCGTTGTCCCAGTTGGAGGGCGCCTGTACAACTAGTGTTTGTCGTCTCTCAATTCGAGATTCATGAGCGGAAAGGGTTTCCGAAGTTTCAAACCTATCCAATCGATCCAAAAACTTATATATACAAGCGCATACTCTACAAGACTATACTGAATGACTTATATATTGTCATCGATTCGTGCTGGCTTTCTGTTGAGTGATTCCTCCAAGGAACCATGTAACAATAGGGTTAGGGTTGGGGTTGCATGGAGACAGACAAAAGTCGTGGGGAGAACATGTGGCCAGTCTCTCTCACATCTCAATGCTACGCGCCTCGATTGTGTACAACGGACATTCTAGGAGCTCGAATACTACCTAATTGCCTTATTTTACCGCCAGCAGTACATTTCGGTCGAAGTAACACGCCCGACGAAGGCTCTGTCCTACTCAAAGCCTCCCTCTGGGTACCCCTTTCACTTTCACCAAACTCTACATTGTCGTCAGCTCTTGACCAGTAACGAGCACTCCGATATCAGACTCGTCATGCTGAGATAGCAACCATCGGCCTAAACAATTCCATAAAATGCCACCTCACACTCCAGCTTCACATCGGCCTCGCCGGAAAAGAAAAGCTTCGCAACTCGTCTCTGCCAGCAGCAACGGCACAGTCTTGCTCGACGCCCCTACCCAACGCGAGAAACCAGCATTCCCTCTCGCGGCATTTTTCTGGCCCATCAAAGGAACGCCAGTATCGCAATGGGTCATCCTTTCTCTCATCTTGATGGCGGTCGGCCTGTTCCGCTGGGTCACTGGATTCTGGCAATACTCAGGCTACCAAATGCCTCCAATGCATGGCGACTTTGAAGCCCAGAGGCATTGGATGGAGCTCACGGTGCATCTTCCTGTCACGCATTGGTACTATCATGACCTTCAGTGGTGGGGACTGGACTATCCTCCCCTCACTGCTTACCACTCTTGGATCCTCGGCATGATCGGGACGTACATCCAACCGGACTGGTTCGCGTTGTACCTGAGCAGAAGGAGTGACGACCCGGGTCTCAAAGTGTTTATGCGTGCGACAGTCATCTTGAGCGAGTTTGCCATCTTTGTCCCGGCAGCTGTACTCTGCGTTCGGCAGTTGGCCCGCTTACACAACATCAACTCGTGGGAGTCGGCTATTGCTCTGACTGCACTTCTCATGCAGCCGGCCACGATCTTGATCGACCACGGACACTTCCAATATAACACGGTCATGCTGGGTTTCCAACTCGCCTCGATCGCGTCTTTGCTTGCCGGACGTCGCCTCTGGAGCTGCGTCTTCTTCGTCTGCGCACTCGGCTTCAAACAGATGGCTCTCTTCTACGCCCCAGCAGTCGCCGCCTATCTCGCCGGGTCATGCATCTTCCCTCGCATCCACTTTGCCCGTTTCATTGGCATGGCCATTGTCACCGTCGCATCATTCGCAGCACTCTTCCTTCCAATCCTACTCGGTACCGCCTTCGACGTCTACCGTTCCATCCCGCTGCCCGTCGATGCCCAAGCGCCTCCTCTCCTAGCCGCACTCCCCTTCGAGATCCCCGCAAAAGCATGGTACCGACCATACATCGTCCAGCTGCTTCAAGCAACCCACCGCATCTTCCCCTTCGCCCGCGGCCTCTTTGAAGACAAAGTCGCCAACATCTGGTGCGCGGTGCACGCCTCAGGAATCCACAAGCTGACAGCCTACGATTCGACCATCCTCTCCCGTGCCTCACTACTCCTGACCCTCGCAGCCATCGCCCCGCCCTGTGCAGTCCTCTTCTTCAGACCACACAAACACCTAATCCCGCTCGCCTTCTCCGCCACCGCCTGGGCCTTCTTCCTGTGCGGCTTCCAAGTGCACGAGAAGAACGTGCTGCTCCCGCTGCTGCCCATGACACTCCTTCTAGGAACAGCCGAAGGAATGAAGCCTGCGATCCGCGCCTGGGTAGGATATGCGAACCTCCTGGCCTGCTTCACTCTGTTCCCGCTCTTGACGCGCGACGGCCTGCGAATCCCGTACGCTGTCCTCACCTTGCTTTGGGCCTATCTGCTCGCCCTGCCGCCCTTTTCTCTTTCTGCTTACTTGCCGTCTGCGAGCGAGGGCGGTCCGCACTGGACTAGCAAGGTGTTGCATCTGGCGACCTATGCTGTGATGCTGGGTTGGCATGGGGTCGTGGCATTCAGTGAGCCGCCGCAGAACATGCCGGACCTTTGGGTTGTGATCAACGTTGTGGTCGGTGCTGGAGGGTTTGGATGCTGCTACCTGTGGTGCTTGTGGAGTCTGATTGCCAACAGCGGATATGGCGACGATGTTGAGAGGAGAGCGAGGAATGTGGAGAGGAAGCGACAGTGATTCGTGTTGATTGCTTAAGAACCTGGAAGTAGTAGGATTATCTTGTGTGCGCTTTGGGTTAAGTGCAATGCATAGCCTGGCGTCTTGAATAGTAGTAACAGTGTGTTAGAGAGAAGTTGATCCTTTTTCTTTGCGTATTGCATAGCTTGCAGATGTACTACTTTACACCATCCTCGCATGCCATAACAACCCGCTCCCCAGTATCCATACATATATGTACAAGTGCCCCATGCTCCATCAAAGCAATGGCGCGGTATTTATCCCAATCAAAAAAAGAAAAAAAAGAAACAAAACGCCTCTTGGAGCATTCAACTCCATCTCATCTCATCTTATATCATACAGAAAATCCTTCCATGAGTTCCCCTTTCTCCTCTCACCCCACATGCTCATCCCACATGCTCATCTCATCTCATCTCATCTCATATCCCCATCTCCCTCTTTCTCTCTCGACAAAGCTCAAGCCAAATCAAACCCAAAGCCCTTCATACAAGCCCGGTACTTGGTGACCATATCCGCGCACGCGGCCTGCGGGTCTTTGGCCGTGGAGAAGAGCATGCACTCGTCGCGCGCGGCTTTCTCTTCCTTGCACACGCAGCAGGGCTTGACTTTGGGGGCGCCTTCGTCGCCGGGGGGCTTGTTTGAGGAGGCGAGGTTGTTGATTTGGGAGGAAGCGTTTGCTTTTTGAGAAGAGTTAGCGGCTTTGGCGCAGGGAATGGGGATGGGATTGGCATGGCATTGTGGGAATTGGGGAACGTACTGGTTGATGCTAGGCCGGACATTATGAAGTGTGTTTGAGGGTTGGTTTGCCTTGTTTTTGGTTCGTGTCAGGTTGGGGTGTATTCTTGTCTCGTGGTAGTGATATAGATAGGTAATAATGTGAGCGTAGACGATTGGAGGCGAATGCGACAGCAGCAGCAGCCGGTCACGTCAACCAACTTTCCGCGACGAGATCGGCGGTTGATTATTAACCAACCAGCCAATTGCGATCGGGGCGCCGCTTGAAGAAGCCGAATGGAAGCTCTTTCGAAGTCCCTGCATGAGCCGAGGCGACGAAGGACCGTTCCGCAGAGCCTCAGTTATCAGGCGCTAGAGCTTCAGGGATGTTTGGGCAAGTTTTGTGCCCCGCCGCTGCTGGAGGAGTCAAGCGTTCGAGACGAGTAAATAATACCAACCAACTCTTCGCTTCCCACACCATCCACCACCTAATTCTACACCACCACGACAAACACTACCGCCATCATGGCCGACACCAAGATCTTCTCCCTGCGTGGCCGCGCTCTCAAACTCAATACTGCCGAAGACCTCATCCCTCACATCCAGCCCCTGCTCGACAACGACATCGAGGAAGTGGTTCTCGAAGGCAACACCCTCGGAGTGTCTGCCTGTGAACGCTTCGCCGAGATCCTTGCCACAAAGTCCAACCTCAAGCACGCCAACCTTGCCGACATCTTCACCGGCCGCCTGCTCGCCGAAATCCCTCCTGCGCTAGACGCCCTCCTCACTGCCCTCCTCAAGTGCGAGAAACTGCACACGATCAACCTGAACGACAACGCCTTTGGCCTCAACACCGTCGAGCCTCTCCGCCCTTTCCTCAGCAAGCACGTCCCTCTCCGCCACCTCTACCTCAACAACAACGGCCTCGGTCCCGCCGCCGGCACCCTCGTCGCCGAGGCTCTGGAGCAGCTCGCCGCTCGCAAGGAGGAAGCCCGCGCGCAGGGCAAGGATGTCCCACACCTCGAGACCGTCGTCTGCGGCCGCAACAGACTGGAGACTGGCAGCATGGCGGCTTGGGCCAAGGCATACACAGCCAACAAGCACGTGCGCGTGATCAAGATGGTGCAGAACGGCATCCGGCAAGAAGGAATTGCAGCCCTGCTGCAGCACGGTCTGAGCAACTGCGCGGAGCTGCGCGTTGTGGACTTGCAGGACAACACCTTCACCGCGCTCGCAAGCAAGACCCTGGGCAATGTGTTGCCTTCTTCCTGGCCTGAGCTCATCGAGCTCGCGGTCGGCGACTGCTTGCTTTCTGCCCGCGGTGGAATCGTCCTTGGTCAGGCTCTGGCGCAGGGCAGGAACGAGAAGATCGAGATCCTCCGTCTGCAGTACAACGAGATCGACGCCCGTGGTGTCAAAGCCATCGTCGACGCCGCGATTTCTGCGACCGCTCTTCCCCGCCTGCGCCGTGTCGAGCTGAACGGCAACAAATTCTCCGAGGAGGACCCCAACATCGAGAAGCTGGCCGAGCACCTTTCGGCTCGCAAAGAGGAAAAGGCGAGCGAGTACCCCGAGGTGGACGAGGATGATGAGGACGCCTGGGGTGTTGACGAGCTGGACGAGCTCGAGGACGAGGACTCTGACGACGAGGGAAGTGACGGTGAAGCGGACGAGGAGGATGCCGAAGAAGAGAAGATCGTCAAGGACGCCGACGCCGCTGAGTCGGAGCCTGTGAACCAGGTGAAGGATAGCGAGATCGATGATCTTGCGGCTGCTCTTGGAAAGACTGAGCTGAAGTAGATTTGTGGGGATGGTTGGGATTGATCGAATTGTCGACAAGCGTCATTGCGATGCATGTGAGTGCTGATGGAGCACTGTTTTTTCCTTGTAGCGTTGCACGGATGGAAGCTAGGTGGGCATTGGACGAAGCAGGGACGTTTGCATGATGGACGGATGGACGGACTTATGTTGTTTAACGAGATACCAATTATTACCGCTTGCTGGCAGATTGTCATCTGGCTATCTGGCAGTGAGCGAAGAAAGGACGGACGGGAAAAGATTTTAGATAGAAACCAAAAAAGAGGCATGATATGTTCAAAAACATCCACAGATCATGCTCTTTTCCAGGATTTTATGTACATCGCAAAGACATACGATGTCCCTGCATCATCTAGGAATAGGCAGTGGATTTTCCACTCACTTCACCATCTACCTTACCTTCCAGGCACTCAAGCCCAAAAGAACCCAAAGGAGCCCTTCTTCAATCTTACCGCCCAAACCTCATCTCCGCCCCGCCATACTTCCGCAAACCCCTCAAGAAAACATGATACCCCACCCCGCCCGTCCAATCCTGCAGCGCGAAAATCTCCGTCAACCGCACCTGCCACGGCGGATATCCCTCGAGCACAGCCTTCTCGCCGAACAACAACAACAAGTCCGGCTCGCTCATCACGCTCTCCGAGATTTCCGCGTCGATGAGCTCCTGTGAGATGTCGGCGGGTCGGAGCTTGTGGGATTGCGACATGTCGGTGAGGGTTTTTGTGAGGTCGACGAGGGTTTGGCGGCCGTCGGTGTGGTCGAGGAGAAGGATGGAGAGGTGGGGGCGTTGGTTGGCGGTGGTGTTGTTGGGGGAGGGGCTGTTGTTGGTGGGGGTGCTGGGTGGTTCGTAGGAGGGGATGTTGGGGGCGCGGAGGCTGAAGGTTGGTTTGAGCGGGGAGGAGCCGTAGTAGGCTGTCAGGGAGGTTTCGATGCGGCGGTGGAGGTGGGTGAGGGAGGATTTGAGGAGGCCTGTGGTTGGAGAGTGTTGGTTAGTGTTGTGCTGGCTTTGGGAGTGACTCTTCCGTTCGTACCAGAGCGTTCGTAGATTGACAGCACGGGAATCCCGGCTGCTGTTGACCAGGCTGCGATCTCGCAGGCGTCGTGCATTAGGCCATCGAGGCGATTAAGCAGGAGGCTGACGTCTTTCTGGTCGGGTGGGAGGGAGAGGACTACGGAGAGGTGTTTGGGGAGGCGTGGGAGGGCGGCGACATCGCGGGCGATTACTGAGAGTTGGTTGTTAGAGGGAGTTGATATGAGAGTCTTAAAAAGTACAGTGATTGCATACGCTCAGGTGTTCGGTGGTGGTAGTTCAGAACTGCTGAAATGCGGTCAAAGACGGCATGGTATAGCTTGCGGAGTCGGATGTAGATGCTGAAGATGGTCGAGAGGATGAAATGGAGGAGAAGGGGAAGCATTGTCGCCATGAGGTGGTCATGCGACAGGTGAGATGTTGTGAGATGGGAGTTGAGGTGTTGTTTGATCAATGGGTACGTTATAGGTATATTTCAATGTATGTATGGTGGCTTCACGCAAGTGACAACGGCCAGGCTACATCACAGCTTGAGCTTCAATCCCAAAGCTGCGCCCTGCAGACCAAGACGCCTACGCGCGGCGTCGGTATTGCGCAAGACGTCGCCGCAGCAGCAGACATGGCCGAGAGTAAGATTATCGATGAGGCGATTGCTAGTGAATTGAAAGCATGCCGATCAGGTGATCTGTCACTTTCTCTCATCGTCTGGGCGCATTATCAATCTGTCCATGGCAGCTTCTGCGTCTCGCTGATGCAAAGCGGGCGCGAATGGCTCTCATTGGCTTACAGCTATCTACACCGCTGGCGTTCTGCCGCTTGCCTCGGACTGCGCACCAACCACCCCCGACTTTTTCAGCCAAAAAAAGTCTCTTGCAGGTGAGCTGGGGCGCAAATCAGGGTACAAAAGACCTACCATTTCCCATCAACCACCTTCTTCCTTCTCTTCCCATCCACTCTTGCCGTATCAACTTCTACACGGCACTTTTATCCTTCCACCACATCACACCTTCGGTTCGTTGCGCTCCATCCTCCTCTCATTAACTACCCGAGCGGGTCGCATTCAGTGGGCATCTGCCACCAAGGCAAACACAGACAGACAGACAAACATACATCCAGTCCCGTTGCACTTTCGCCTCGGCGCTTGTTGTGGGAACACACAGCCTTGCGCGTGGTCAACACACTCAATGGACTGTCGGCAGACGTCTCACACCGTCTCGCCGCGTGGGCACCGTGGGCTTATCAAAGAATCAACTTCGCAAGCGGTTTGACTTGAGGGCTTAAGAGATCACGCGACACTTCACTGTGCGCGCACGCATCTCAGGGTTCTGTTCCACTGGGTGTAACTACCAAGTGGAGCACTTCCTTCGCGGGGTATCGAGGCTTTTACTGCAGACTTCGGTCTGCTTGTGGGCTTGGCTAAGACTGCTCGACTTCAATGTCGTTGCAATGTTGCTGCTGTTACTCGAGGGCTCTGAAGGCTTCTTTCCTATAAGATCCTTGCCACGCTGGATGTTTGAGACGATCCGTTCGCTGCTGCCGCTGCTTGCCAGACCCATCTAATCAAAGCTCGGGTGCTTTACTTTTGGGATTCACATGACTGACTTTCGGCTCTGCAGCATTAAAGGATTATCATAAATCTTCAGCAATAATGGGCAAGGACAAGGGAACCAAGGCCGTCGCGCCTACCAAGGAGAAGAAGTCCTCCAAGACCGACCGCGTCAGCAAGACCTCTGAGAAGCCCAAGGCTGTTGCCGAGAAGACCGCCAAGAAGGTTGTCGAGAAGGTCGAGAAGAAGAACAAGAAGTCCAAGAAGGCTCCCACCCCCGAGCCCTCTTCCAGCAGCGAGTCTGAGTCCGAGGAGGAGAGCGCCAGCTCTGACTCCAGCGACTCTGAGGAGGAGAAGCCCGCCGCCAAGAAGGAGGCCTCTTCTTCCGACTCCGACTCCAGCGACTCTTCCGAGTCCGAGGATGAGAAGCCCGCCCCCAAGAGCAAGAAGGAGGACAAGAAGGTTGCCAAGAAGGAGGAGACCTCCGACTCTGACTCTTCCTCCGAGTCTGAGGCCGAGGCCGGCGCCAAGGACACCGAGATGAAGGATGCCGACTCCAGCGACTCTGACAGCTCCGACTCCGACTCCGACTCTGAGGAGGCCAAGCCTGCTGCCAAGAAGGACAGCTCCGACTCCGACAGCGACTCCTCTTCCGACGATGAGGAGGAGGAGAAGAAGGAGGAGGCCCCCAGCAAGAAGCGCAAGGCCGAGGAGACCGCCGAGCCTTCCCAGAAGAAGATCAAGGTCGTCGTCAACGGCGAGGAGAAGGAGGCTACCGCCAACCTGTTCGTCGGCAACCTTAGCTGGAACATCGACGAGGAGTGGCTCACCCGCGAGTTCGAGGAGTTCGGCGAGCTCCAGGGCGTCCGCATCATCACCGACCGTGACTCTGGCCGCAGCAAGGGCTTCGGTTACGTCGAGTTCACCAACGCTGAGAGCGGTGCCAAGGCCCTCGAGGGCCGCAACGGCTACGAGCTCGACGGCCGTGGTCTCCGCGTCGACTTCTCTGCTCCCCGCGACAACAACGCTCAGACTCCCCAGCAGAAGCAGAACGACCGCGCCGCCAAGTTCGGCGACGTCAAGAACCCTCCCGCCCAGACCCTCTTCGTCGGCAACATCTCCTTCGAGGCTGACGAGAGCACCCTCACCGAGTACTTCCAGGAGCACGGTTCCATCAACAGCATCCGTCTCCCCACCGACCGCGAGACCGGTGCCCCCAAGGGCTTCGGTTACGTCGAGATGGGCTCCATCGAGGAGGCCCAGGCTGCCTTCGAGGCCCTCCAGGGCGCTGACGTCGCTGGCCGTCCCATTCGTCTCGACTACGCCGCTCCCCGTGACCCCAGCTCTGGTGGTGGCCGCGGTGGCTTCGGCGACCGCGGCGGCCGTGGCGGTGGACGTGGTGGCGGACGCGGTGGCTTCGGCGACCGTGGCGGCCGTGGTGGCGGCCGTGGCCGCGGTGGCTCCGACCGTGGTGGCCGTGGCGGTGGCCGTGGCGGCTCTTTCAACCGTGGCGGCTTCGGCGACTTCTCCGGCAAGAAGGTCTCTTTCGACTAAGCGTGTCGACCTGAGATGTTTTTTTGTTTGGAAAAGGCTTGCTTGTACGACCATGCTGCTGTGAAAAGTTGAGCGTTCGTGTTCACCATTAAAAAGGCGTTTGGGGACGGGAAGGGATTGAATCGGATTTTTTTACTACTACTACTACTACCATCATGATGATGGGCCCAACCTGGCTTATGTCTGTTGTGTGTTATCAACATAGCGTTAGCTTCGAGGATGTGATACACGTTCATCGCATCGAAAGAAGAAGAGAGAAACTTTTTACTGCTCGTTATATTTGTTCCATTCCCATGTCATTGTGATGTCCCTCGATCCACACACCAACACCGGCTCCTATGATATGTAGTATCGGCGGACCTAGTACGCAACCCAGGCTTAC
>Ga0265798_10001615_pt1 | contig 34763 bp, 29 predicted proteins | sample P3T30metagenome_FD_192430 | JGI IMG/M metagenome (GOLD analysis project Ga0265798, IMG submission 192430) | Plant litter microbial communities from East Loma Ridge, Irvine, California - P3 T30 | ecosystem: Environmental > Terrestrial > Plant litter > Unclassified | place: USA: California... | reverse complement strand
ATTACGGTATGCTTATTTTCTTCGTTTAATTGTGCTTCAGTTTCTTCACTCATCAAAAGGGGTTTAAATCCCGTAAAGATAAGGTTTTAAAAAAATATTATGATCGTTTAAATGCAGTTCTTACGAAGCACCAAGCAGCCTGTCTTCTACGAAAACAAAGGGTAAAAGGCTCTGAATCCCCTTAACCTTAAGGATTTCACCGCCAAGGCAATAGAAGAGCACTTCAATCGGAGATCCTTGTTTTTGTTCTACCTCCGCCATCACCTGCAAACACCCTCCACAAGAGGTAATTGGCCGGGTAATTTCGAAGCGGTCGGTCTTAGCCGTGATGGCCATGCTTTTCACAACGGCATTCGGGTGGCTTACGCCGATGGAGAACAGGGCAACACGCTCGGCGCACAAACCAGATGGGTAAGCAACGTTTTCTTGGTTGCTGCCAAGCACGATCTGCTCGTTGTCTAGTCTTATTGCAGTTCCCACCTTGAACGCTGAGTAAGGTGAATATGAAGTTTCTAGTGCCCCTACGGCTTGCTCACAGAGTTCGCGGTCTTGCGTTTCCAGCTCTTCGAGATGCTCGTAATGGGTATAGTTGATGTTAAAGTTTATTTCTTTCATAAAAGGCCTTCTGAAAATTTAAAGGGCTCGCAAGAACGGTAAAATTTAACACATTGCACTAAACAATTTGCAATATATTATGTAATAAGGAGTACAAAGCCTTGTGCCGTTGCTAATGGCATGATATTGGTTTATTTACAAGATTATCCACCAAACAAACCAAGCAATTGAATACATATTTACGCAAGAGTTTAAAAGTTATTCTTTGGGTCATCGCAAGCATCATCATGCTCGTCGTACTGGTGGCCTTGTCTTTGAACATCCCCGCTGTTCAAAACTTTGTTAAAGACAAAGCCATTACCTATTTAAAGAAGAAAACAAAGACCGAAGTCCGGCTGGAGAGCATTAAAATCGCTTTTCCTAAAGATGTCGTGCTGAACAAGTTTTACATGGAGGACCTGAATAAGGACACCTTGCTGTATGCGCAGCGACTTGCGGTAGACATCAGTTTATTGAAGCTGATCAACAATAAAGTAGAGATCAACAACATCGAATTGGAAAATATTCGTGCAAACGTGCACCGCATTGACCCGGACACCACCTTCAACTTCTCCTTTTTAATGGACGCCTTCATGTCCGAGCAGGAAAAACCGGAAGAAGAAGTTCAAAAAGACACCACCTCAACGCTGAAATTTTCACTCGACAAAATCAGCCTGACGGACATTGGCGTAAAGTACCGCGATGATGTTGCGGGCAATGATGTGGTCTTTTACCTTGGGGAATTTAAATCGAAAATTAAAGACTTCGATCTTGCGAATCAGCACTATGTGATTAAGGACTTGGCCATGAAGAATACGTCTTTGAAGTACCTGCAGCAAAAACCGCTAACGGTGCTAGCCAATCATCTGGAAGCTGCAGTAGATACCAGCAAGACGGAAAGCGGCAAACTTCCGCTGGTGGAAATTGAAGACTTCAACTTCAACAACATTAAGATCGACTTCAATGATAAGGTATCCGGCATGGATGCGCTGGTAAATCTGAATGACTTCAGTATTGAGGACCTTTTTGTAGATCTGACCAATGGCAATTACAAAGCGGAAACCGCGAAGATCAACAATACCAGAATCAACTTCAACCAGTTGGCTACAAATACCAGAGCGAACGTAATCATCAATGAATTTTCCATTACCAAGCTGCTTGCGGATCTGAATAAAGGTAACTACCAGATCGATAAAGCGACGTTGAATAAATCAGATATCCGCTTCGCTTTTAAACCGGCAAAACCGGCTGCGAATGCCGCTGATAAACCTGCTAACACCGCACAAGCAGCAGCAATGGCTTTCCTGGTAAACAAACTATCTCTGGCAGAAAACAACATCCAATTTGATAACCTTGCGGAAAAACCAGTTGCTGGTATGGACTTCAATCACCTGAAGATTTCTAATCTGGGCCTGATGGCCGATTCACTTGCTTACAGTGATGCCGGTATTAAGGTGAAGGTGCAAAGCGGAAACATGCGTGAGCGAAGTGGCTTTACTTTAAACACGCTGAAAGGTGATGTGGCCTACTCGGATAAAGCCATTAAGGTGAATAACCTAGTAATTAAAACGCCAAATACATCGATTGAAAACAACACTTTATTAACCTACACTTCCCTGGAAGATTTAACGAAACACCCAGAGCGGGTGAAGTTGAATATGGTGATTAAGAACACCACCATTGGCTTAAAGGATGGTAGTTACTTCAGTCCGGCGATACCTGCTGCATACAGAAACGAGAAGTTCAACGTGAACGCAAATGTGAATGGTTACATGAGTAACCTGAACATTCCACGGTTTCAAATCACCGGTTTAAAGAGTACCAGAATCGACATTAGCGGAAATGTGAAAGGTTTGCCGGATGCTGAAAAGGCTTTCATCGACTTGAACATTAAGCAATTCTCATTAGGCAAGGGCGACCTACTTGCGGTGATTCCGAAGTCAGCACTGCCTGCAAGTATCGAACTACCAAACCGTATTCAGGCGACTGGTAAGTTCAGGGGTTCCATGAGCAATTTCAACACGAACTTCAACATCAATACAGATATGGGTTCTGCTAAACTGCTTGCCGGCATGAAAGGTGCAAAAGGCAGAGAAAGCTATACCGGACATGTGGAGTTAAACAACTTCAACGTAGGAAGACTTTTGAAGCAGCAGGATCAGCTTGGCAGAATTACCGTGCGTGCAGATGTTGCAGGTACCGGGCTAGAGCCGAAAACGGCTAAGGCAAGGTTCAATGCGAAACTGCTTAGCGCCACATACAACAAGTACACCTACCGGAATTTGAATGTAAACGGTTCATTTGCCAACCAGGCACTCGATATCAAAGGAAATATGCCGGATAGCAATGCAAACTTCGATATGACCGCCATGGTAAATATTGCAGGCAAATACCCGTCAATTAAAGCAGACCTGAACCTAAAGCAGCTTGACTTGCAACGACTGAACTTTAGTCCGAATGAGTTTAAAGTTGCGGGTGTTATCAAGGCTGATGTGCCGACTGCGGATCCGGACTATCTGAATGGGGACATTGCCGTAACAGGGCTTCAGCTTGCACAGCAAGGCATGCTGATTAACGTAGATTCCATACTCGTTCATTCTGAAGCGACTGCAGATCGCAACTTGCTTACCTTGCGTTCAGAAATCCTGAGTGCCCGGGTAGATGGAAAGTATCAGCTGACCAACATCGCCCCTGCGATGATCAACCAGATCAACAAATATTATCAGTTTGGTGAAGTGACGAAAATACCAGATCAACGCTTCCGTTTTGCGATGAACATCTACAATTCGAAACTACTTCAACGCTTTGTCCCTACTTTAACCACCTTCTCAGGTGCCCGCATGTTCGGATTGTTGGACACGCAAAAAGATAGTTTGTTGATGACTGTTGCAGCGCCACAGGTGGTATATGGAGATTTCCGTGTAGACAGCACCAGAATTAACGTAGATAATAATAATGCGAAGCTGAACTATGGTCTTTATGTTAAGGCAATCCAAAGTCCATCTATTTCCCTTTTCAATACAGAAGTAAAGGGTGATGCAGTAAATAACTTACTGGGATTAAACATCTTCTTAAGAGATAGCAAGCTTCGGGACAAGTATGTTTTGGGTGGTACTTTCCAGTCTATTGACAAGAACTTCCGCTTCAGCATGGATCCGGCAAAACTGCTGCTGAACTATGACAAATGGAGCGTAGCTCAGGATAACTATATCCAGTTTGGCGAGAGCGGTATTTTAGCAAACAACTTCAACCTGAGTCAGGGTACGCAACTACTCGGCATCAACAGCACGAGCAACACACCAAATGCGCCGCTACGTGTGGAGTTCAAAGATTTCAGAATCGAGACCTTAACCAAATTCGCAGAGCAGGACAGCTCGCTGGCCGGTGGTGCTATTAATGGAACTGTGGATGTTAAAGATCTTGCTTCTACAGCGAAGTTTGAGGCAAACCTAACCATTAATGACCTGCGCTACCAGAAAGACAATTTAGGTACACTCCGGGTTGCGGTTAACAACAATACAGAAAATGCGTTTGACGTGAATGTGGCCCTGGCAGGTGTACATGAATTCCGGGTGAACGGCTTCTACTATACTGGCCCGACAAGCTCGATGGACCTGACCCTGAACATCGATAAGATTGACCTGAGTCAGCTAGAGAGTCTTTCCATGGGGCAAATCAGAAGGGGATCCGGAACGGTTACTGGTGCATTAAGCATTAAAGGTACACCGTCGGCACCTAAGGTTCTGGGTGATATCAATTTCAACCAGGCAGCATTTAACGCAACCTATGTGAATTCATATTTCAGAATGCCGAATGAGCGCATCAGCTTTACAGACCGCGGTGTGGATTTCAACAACTTCACCATCATCGATTCGCTAAATAGAAAAGCGGTAATCAGTGGCGGAGTGTTGACAACAAATTATACTGACTTCAGGTTCAATATGGACATCAGAACGGATAACTTCCGCGTGATGAACTCCACCCAGCTGGACAATGATATGGTTTGGGGTACGGTGTACTTAACCAGTGATATCAAAGTTCGTGGCGATTTGAACCAGCCGGATGTTAACATGAACGTTAACATTCTTAAAGATACCCGCTTCTTCTTCGCTTTACCAACATCAGATCCGTCAGTAATCGATCAGGAAGGTATCGTACAATTTATAGATGCGGACGCTGCGCCTTACAACGGTCAGCGTGCGTTAACAACAGACAGTATCCAGAAGTCGCCAGTGACCGGCATCAACCTGACGGCAGCACTGAAAGTGGCTCCAGAAGCGGAATTCAACGTTATCGTTGACCCTTCAAATGGAGATGCATTAGCCATCAGAGGCGATGCAGACCTAAATGCGACCATGGACCCTAGCGGCAAAATCAGTCTGACCGGTAAATACGAAGTGGCGGACGGTTCATATAACTTAACCGTTGGTCCGCTGGGACAAAAGCGATTCTCTTTTGTAAAAGGAAGTACCATTGTGTGGACAGGAGATCCAATGTCGGCTAATGTTGACCTTACCGCATTGTATGAGGTAAGGGCTGCGCCAATCGACTTACTTGGTGATGCTTCCAACTTCCAGGCGAAAACCAAATTGCCATTCCAGGTTTACCTGATGATGGACAATGAGCTGATGAAGCCAGATATTTCGTTCCGACTGGACTTACCGGAAAATGAACGTGGTGCGCTAAACGGAACGGTCTACACCCGATTACAACAGGTGAACCGCGATGCTAGCGAGTTGAACAAACAGGTATTTGCCTTGCTGGCACTTAACAGATTTATAGCAAACAACCCATTCCAGAGTCTGGCCGGTGGTGGTGGCGGCGTGTCTACCATGGCCCGATCTAGTGTAAGTAAGTTGTTGACAGAACAACTCAATAACCTAGCATCTGATCTAATTCAGGGTGTCGAGCTGAACTTCGGTGTAAACACCTCGGAGGACTACTCTACAGGTTCATTGGAGCAGAAAACAGATCTGGAGGTTGGCCTATCCAAACGCTTGCTGAATGACAGGCTTACGGTAACTGTGGGTAGTTCATTCGGACTTGAAGGTCCTCAGACCCAAAGTTCAAACTCCTCTAACATTGCTGGTAACGTGAACGTCGAATATGCGCTTTCTGCCGATGGCCGATATAGACTTCGCGCATATCGCAGAAACCAGACGGAGGCCATCGTTGAAGGCCAGATTGTAGAAACCGGGTTAGGATTCGCATTAGTTGTGGACTACAATAAATTCAAACAGATCTTCCAGAGCAGAAAGAAAAGAACAAGAATACAAGAACAGAGCGAACAAAATGAAACAACTAATTAGACCTTTTTTATTTATCCTAATATCCCTGGTATGGTCCGCATGTAGCAATACAAAGTACCTTAAACCTGGTCAGATCCTGTATACCGGTGCTGAAGTAGAAGTGAATCCAGATTCTGCTAAGAAGATAGATGATCAAAAAGGTGTGAAGTCCGTTCTGGAGAGTAAGACCAGGCCAAAGCCCAATAAATCTATCCTTGGCCTAAGACCAAAACTTTGGATCTATAACATTGCCGGGGAACCGAAAAAACCTAAAGGCATCCGTAACTGGCTGCGCAATAAAGTTGGTGAACCGCCTGTATTGTTAAGTCAGGTGAACCTGCAATACAACAGTGATGTATTAACCAGCCACTTAATCAGTCAGGGTTACCTTCAATCTGTTGTAACTGGTGATACCGTGATCAAAGAAAAGAAAGGGGAAGCAATCTATACAGCCAATACTGGTGATCGCTACAAAATGGCGAGTGTACGTTTTCCGGAAGACGTCGACTTTCTAACCAGCATCATCGACCAGAACAAAGATAAGTCTGTGCTTGAGACTGGAAAGTATTATGACCTTGACGCGTTTAAAAATGAACGTGTACGGATTGACAATGATCTAAAAGAAAATGGTTTCTTCTACTTCAATCCCGATTACCTGCTTTTGCAAGTTGATAGTACCATTGGTAAAAGTCAGGTTGATGTGCGCGTGAAGGTTAAAGATGTTGCGCCTGATGCTGCTTTAAAGCCATTCACAATCAACAAAATCAATGTTTATCCGAACTACTCTTTACGTCGCGACAGCACATTAAGAAAGTTACAGCCGTTGGAGTACAATGGCATGAGCATTTACGATGATCGCAATACCTTTAAACCGAAAGTATTTGACAGACTTGTATTCTTCCAACCGGACGAGCTTTATAACAGAAGGGACCACAACCAGTCGTTAAACCGTATGGTAAACATCGGTGCTTTTCAGGACGTGCGCGCGGAATTTGTGCCCATTGACAGCATGAAAAGCAACCAGTTGGACTTAAACATTTTCCTTACACCATTACGAAAAAACTCCTTGTCCTTCTCTGTTACTGGTACCAGTAAGTCCAACAACTTTGTCGGATCTGAGGTGACCTTAACGCAAACAACCCGTAACATTTTCAGGGGCGCAGAGCAGTTGGATGTAAGTGTGAGTGGCGGTTTTGAAACGCAGGTTAGTGGGGTATCTAAAGGACTTAACTCCTACTCCTTAACCGCAGAAGGAAAGTTAACTTTCCCACAGTTCATTGTCCCATTCTTTAAGGTGAACAGCACCAATGCTTTTATTCCTAAAACCATTGCAAGGTTGCAGTATCAGCTATTGCAACGTGGATCACTGTATGGTTTGAATTCCTTTACCGGAGAGTTCGGTTACAACTGGAAAGAGAATCAATATAAGGAGCATAACTTCAACCCAATCTCCATTACTTATGTAAGACCTACGATTGACTCGTTGAGACAAAGAGATTTGTTTGACTCCATCCCAGGCTTACGCAGCACATTGGAGAAGCAGTTTATCATCGGTAGTAGATATAATTTCACTTATACCAACCAAATGGAAACGCAGCGTAAGAACAACATGTTCTTCTACGGAAGCATTGAAACAGGTGGTAACCTATGGGGACTATTCGTAGATAAAAACGCTGCTGGTGAACGAACCATCTTTAATACCCCACTTACACAGTTTATTAGATTAGAAGCAGATTTCAGGGACTACTATAAAGTAAACAGGAATGTAACCTGGGCAAACCGCTTCAACGTAGGTTATGGCCATGCTTACGGCAATAGCACTTCCCTACCTTTCGTACGACAGTTCTTTGCAGGTGGAAGTAACGATATTCGTGCTTTCGCAGCTAGATCATTGGGCCCAGGTACCTACCGTGTAGACACTGCAAGGTTTGCAGATCAGGCGGGAGATATCAAGATCATGTTAAACTCTGAGTTAAGATTTAAGCTGGTGAGTGTATTACATGGGGCTCTGTTCGCAGATGCGGGTAACGTGTGGTTACGCCGCGAAGATGTTGGTACCCCTGCTACCCCCGGCAATCCTGGTACACCGGGCAGACCTGGTTCTGGCTTCAGACTAAAGAATGCGTTAAGCGAACTGGCTGTAGGTGCAGGTGCGGGTTTAAGGGTTGATGCGTCCATCTTCGTTGTGCGACTGGATGTTGCCTTTCCGATACGTAAACCATGGCTTGCACCAGGTGATCGTTGGGTATTTGACGACATCAACTTTGGAGATAAAGCCTGGAGAAGAGAGAACATTATATATAACATCGGGATAGGTTATCCTTTTTAAGTCTGGCATGAGCATAGTAAAGAAATCTATCCGTTTTTTTAAGAATTTTGGTAAACTGTTCGTTGCTGCTGGTAAGGGCTTTTCCGAAGACCGAGTAACCAAACTCAGCGCAGCACTAGCCTATTATACCATCTTTTCCATAACGCCACTGATCATTATCCTGATCTCTCTGACCAGCATCATCTGGGGTACGGATGCTACAGAGGACAAGCTGTTTTCAGAGATCAATGAGTTTGTTGGCGCTGAAGCGGCCAAGCAGATACAGGATTTCGTAGCACATGCAAGTCTATCGGGGAAGAGTAACATTGCCCTTGCAATCGGGATTATTTCCCTGATTGTGGGTGCTACAGCAATTTTCACTGAGATTCAGGACAGCATTAACCTCATTTGGAAAGTTAAAGCCGTACCAAAGAAGGGCTGGTTGAAGCTGATCACGAACAGGCTACTTTCATTTTCGCTGATTGCTTCCATGGGATTCCTCCTGCTGGTTTCATTGGTGATCAACAGTATTGTTGTGGGGTTGGGTAACCGGCTGGAAGATTATGTGCCGGAAGTTTCTTCTTTACTCGTACTGGTGTTAACCAACGCACTTACACTTGCTGTGGTGACGGGGATCTTTACGATTATTTTCAAGGTGCTGCCGGATGTTATTCTTAAATGGCGAACAGCAATAATTGGCGCGCTATTTACAGCTGTACTGTTCAGTATCGGTAAATATTTGATTGGAATATATATTGAAAAAGGAGATCCTGGCTCTGCATTTGGCGCAGCGGGCTCCATCATTGTAATTCTGGTATGGATATATTATACCTCCATTATTCTTTATTTCGGTGCGGAGTTTACCCAGGCGTATGCCGAGAAATATGAGAACGGTATTCAGCCAACGCCGTACGCGGTGCATACCAAGACGGTGGTGATTGAGAAAGATGTTGCCGTGCTACCTGCCCAGCACCCTGAGGAAACAACGGATACGCCCGAGGAGGAGCAGGAAGCTCGAGATGATGCAAAAGCATAAAAAAAGGCTTAGCGATGCGCTAAGCCTTTTTTATTTATTGTGGTTTGAACTTAAGCGCTCAGCTCGACAATGTCCTCCGTCACCGCAGCGGTGGCCGCGTCAAGGTCAGCGGAGATCAGTTCTTCAATCGTATCCTTTTCTATGCGTAGGTTTTTAATGATGTGCTTCTGGCGATCCGGTGTGTTTTTGCCCATGTAGTATTCCAGAAGACTCTTGATCGTCTGTTCCTTTAAGATTACCGGATCAAGCCTGATGTCTTTTCCAATGAACAAGCCAAACTCATCCGGAGAAATTTCACCCAGCCCCTTAAACCTGGTGATTTCCGGACGACTGCCAAGCTTCTCAATTGCTTTTTTACGCTCATCATCACTGTAGCAGTATATCGTTTCTTTCTTATTGCGGACCCGGAAAAGTGGCGTTTGCAGGATATACACATGTCCTGCCCGTACCAGATCCGGGAAGAATTGAAGGAAAAAAGTCATCATCAGCAGTCTGATGTGCATACCATCCACATCGGCATCTGTTGCAATAACGATGTTGTTGTAGTGCAGACCTTCCAGCCCATCTTCTATATTCAAGGCATGTTGCAGCAGGTTGAACTCCTCGTTTTCGTAAACCACCTTCTTGGTCAGCTCAAAGCAGTTTAAAGGTTTACCCTTCAAGCTGAAAACCGCCTGGCAATCTACATCCCTGGACTTTGTTATGGAACCCGATGCTGAATCACCCTCGGTGATGAACAACGTGGTTTCATAGCGCTTATCATGCGTGCTGTTGAAGTGCACTTTGCAGTCCCGTAATTTCTTATTGTGGAGCGAAGCTTTTTTAGCACGGTCATTCGCAAGCTTTTTAATACCTGCGATGTCCTTACGTTCTCTTTCTGACTGAAGGATACGTTTTAAAAGCGCATCCGCAACCTCAGGTTGTTTGTGCAGGTAATCATCAAGTTCTTTCTTTACGAAGTCGTTAATGAAAGTTCTAACCGTTGGCCCTTCCGGTCCCATGTTCTGGGAGCCCAGTTTCGTTTTGGTCTGCGATTCAAATACCGGTTCCTGTACGCGGATGGAAATTGCCGCAATGATGGAGGCCCGGATATCGGAAGCTTCAAATTCTTTCTTGTAAAACTCACGGATGGTTTTAACAACCGCTTCGCGGAAAGCAGCCTGGTGCGTACCCCCTTGTGTGGTATGCTGACCGTTTACAAAGGAGTGGTAGTCTTCCCCATACTGTTGGCCGTGAGTCATTGCGATCTCGATATCATTCCCTTTCAGGTGAATGATCGGGTAACGGATGTGTTCCACATCAGCTACTTTATTCAGCAAGTCATATAGGCCTCTTTCTGAGAAGAACTTCTGCCCGTTATAGTTTACGGTAAGTCCGGTATTCAGGAAAACATAATTCCAGATCATGCTTTCTACAAACTCGGAAATGTAGTGGTAGTTTCTGAAGATGCTCTCGTCTGGGTAGAAAGTAATGGCCGTTCCGTTACGTTGTGTGGTATCTATGATCGGGTGATCGGTCACGATCTCCCCTTTTGAGAATTCTACTTTTTTGGTTTTGCCATCACGGTAGGATTGCACAATGAAGGTTGTGGACAAAGCGTTTACCGCTTTGGTACCGACCCCATTCAGTCCTACAGATTTCTGGAAAGCATTGCTGTCGTATTTACCACCGGTATTGATCTTGGAAACACAATCAATTACTTTACCCAATGGGATACCACGGCCATAATCGCGGATATTCACCTTGTGTTCAGAGACGCTGATCTCAATGGTTCTGCCGGAGCCCATGACAAACTCATCTATGGAATTATCGAAGATCTCTTTCAGTAAGACGTAAATTCCGTCGTCCTGTGCTGAACCATCTCCCAGTTTCCCGATATACATGCCCGGGCGCAGTCTGATGTGTTCTTTCCAGTCTAAAGACCGGATGCTGTCTTCATTATAATTCGGTTCTGCCATAGTCTATTGCGTGTGTAATTGCAAATTTAGCGCAATTAACGGCTACAACAAACATAATCTGTCAACTTATTAACATATCGGTCAGCTACTTGGGTCATTTTTAAGGGCTTACCTGAAAGCCAAAACTAATACGTACATTTGCAGCGGAACAAGCGTTCTCCGTGGTTCCATTTTCATACTTAAACCATTACATATTGTTATTCGACGAATTAAATCTGATTGAGCCAATTCTTAAAGCGCTACAAACAGAAGGCTATACACAGCCAACCCCCATACAAGAACAATCTATACCAACCATATTACAAAGCAAGGACCTTCTGGGTTGCGCGCAGACCGGAACCGGTAAAACTGCTGCCTTTGCAATCCCGATGTTACAGTTGCTGCACAATCCGCATGCAAATGCAAAAGGTCCTAAAACGCCCATCCGTGCATTGGTATTAACCCCTACACGTGAGCTGGCCATTCAAATTGAAGAAAGTTTCAAAGCTTATGGCAGAAACCTTCCACTACGTCACCTGGTAATTTTCGGTGGTGTTGGTCAGAAAGCACAAACGGATGCTTTACACCGTGGTGTAGACATCCTTGTTGCAACACCTGGACGATTACTGGACTTAATGACACAGGGTTTTGTAAACCTGCGCGACATTGAAATCTTTGTATTGGATGAAGCAGACCGGATGCTAGACATGGGTTTCATCCATGACGTGAAAAAAGTAATTGCTAAACTGCCTGCGAAAAGACAGACCTTGTTTTTCTCGGCAACCATGCCTACAGAAATTCAGAAGCTTGCGAATACCATCTTAACCGACCCAACAAAGGTTGAAGTTACACCGGTATCCTCTACTGCAGAGAAGATTCAGCAATCCATCTACTTCGTTGAAAAAAACAACAAGAAAGACCTGTTGATCCATTTATTGCAGGATAAATCTATAGAAACTGCTTTGGTATTTACCAGAACCAAACATGGTGCTGACCGTGTCGTTAAAGAATTACTGAAGGTTAAAATTAAGGCGGAAGCCATTCACGGTAACAAGAGCCAGAATGCACGTCAGCGTGCGTTAACGAACTTCAAATCGAAGGAAACGCGTGTACTGGTTGCAACGGACATCGCTGCAAGAGGTATTGACGTGGATGAACTTGCTTACGTAATCAACTATGAGCTTCCGAACATTCCGGAAACGTATGTACACCGTATCGGTCGTACTGGTCGTGCAGGATTGAGCGGTACTGCTTTTTCTTTCTGTGATGCTGAAGAACGCGAGTTGCTGGCGGATATTGAAAAGTTAATTGCCATAAAGATTCCGGTTGCTGAAGATAACCCTTACGCGATGAGCTGGCAAGGCTTAATGGCTAAAGCAGCATCTCCTGCGAAGTCTAAAGGTGGTAGAGGCGGTTCCGCTGGAAGAAGTGGTGGCGGCAGAAGCGGTGGCCCAAGAGGCGGAAACGGCGGACAACGTAGCCAGGACCGTGAGCCAAACCTGAGCGGTGCTAAACGTGCGCCGAAACCAGCAAGAAGAGCTTAAGCAAAACACAAAACATCAGCTTCGCTGATAAATAAAAAAGCCGTGTCAACATCATTGACACGGCTTTTTCTATGATAGGTTCTTCAACTATACCTTTCTGATTCGGATGATGTGCAACCAGTGCAGCACTTTCATAACCGGGTAGGTTGGATCAAACTCGAACCATCTGCTCGCAAAGTTCGGGCTGTTTGGTTTTTTGTGGTGATTGTTTTGGAACAACTCGCCCAACATCAGAAAATCTAATGGCAGCGAGTTTTTGCTGTGGTCGTCATTATCATGGTTGGAGTAACCGTACTTGTGACCACACCAGTTTACGATAGCGCCGTGTAGTGGCCCCATCAGGAAGTGGATTGGCAAAAGTAGAAACATCCACCATTGTGTAGCGAAAGTCGCGTAAAACCAAACATAGAAACCGATGAACAGCATACGGGTGATCCAGGAATCACCAATACGGTCAATGATTGGCCATGATGGGTAACGATCACGGAATTGTTCTTCCGGTTCGATATTGTATTTAGCGTAGTTTAAATAGATGTTTTTGGTCTGGATCATCATGCCCCATACATCTTTAACGAAGTGTGGAGAGTGTGGATCCTTTTCCGTGTCGCTGTACGCGTGGTGCATACGATGCAGGATGGCGTAAGCGCGTGGGTTCAAGAATGACGAACCCTGAGCCAGGAAAGTGAGTGTGTAAAAGAACCGTTCCCAGAAGATGTTCATCTTGAACATTTTGTGTGATGCGTAACGGTGCAGGAAGAATGTTTGTGAAAAGAGCGAGAGAAACCAGTGTGCTAAAAAGAAAAATAAAATGATCATAAAGGATGTTAGTACTATGTATTGCCGGATTGAACTTGTGTTATCCGAAACATAAAAGTACTAACATCCGTTTAAATTTACGTCATTTTGATATCTTATCTTCCAAAATCGTCCTGAACACGAACGATATCAGACTCATCTGAAGGGTTTTCAGCATCTGTGTGTTGCCAGATTTCAGAGATTACGCCCCAATCATCAAGACCAATCAGGCGGTGTCTTTCACCTTGCTGCAATTTGATTTTGCTGCCGGAGTTTAGCTGTTGAATATCGCCTTGGTCGTCATTTGGACTGGTGATTACACCAACGGTTCCGCTTACCACCTGCCAGATTTCTGCGCGGCGGTGGTGATATTGCCAAGATAAACGCATGTTCGGTGCAACAACAAGGATCTTAGGGCTAAGCTTACCACCTATTTTAAGATCTTCAACGTTTAGGCCATCGAAATATACGTTGGCGAACTGTTGCGCCTGCGCTTCATCAATAACAAAGAATCCTCCCCAGGGACGGGTATCATCAACGTTAACCACATTGAAGCCTTCGCTTTTTAAGCGTTGCGCAATGCTTTCAAATATCTCTTTCTTCTGTTCTGACATAATGGAAATATATTTTTTGCTGCCAAATATAAAAAAACCAAACGTTCTGCAACCATCGTGAGGATTTAAAATTGGAACAACTATTGCATTGAGTATTAAAACAATGTTAACCTAAAGAACTATAGAAATGGGATTATTAAAAACAATTATCGTTGGTGCTGCCGTAGTAGCTGGTTATAAATATGCAACCAAGAAAAGACCTGAAGATGGAAAGTCTTTCTTTGATGACGTACAGGATAACATTCCAGGTTGGAAAGATAAAGCGATGCAATTTGCAAATAAAGCGAAGCAAGATTACGCGCCAAGCACAACAGACTTACATGGCATGTAGAACCAATTGCCATTACACATAAAAGCCCGGACCTAAAGATCCGGGCTTTTATGTTATCGGACCATCACGTCCTCTTTCTGTACCGTATGCGCACTGAAGTAGCCCAATGCGCGATTGCTCCAGTTGCTGGGCGGGTTGGCTGGCGTGGTAACATCATTTGGGTTACCCGAGGCGTATTGTTGTTCCAAAGTTCGCCAGTATGTGTAGACGGGTTCATCAATACTTTGCATTTCTACCGATATATCATCACCGGATTCAATTTCCAGATCTTCATAGCCCGACAGGAACAAATCTCTTGTAACATATCGCCCGTCGCTGAAAAAATCACTATCTGAAAAGATCTGCCCCACCTTTTTGCCATTCAGGACCATCTTAAACAAGTAGAAATTCTTGACCGTTGGTGGATCCTGGAAGTTTACAGCAATGGTTTTCCGGACTTCACTGCCGAAAGTTTGCTCTGTGGCCGTTAGGGAATCTAAACGTACCAGTGCCGGCATGGTTGAGCTCGCGGTATACTCCTGTTCATTTACAGAAACTTTAAGCGTGTAGGTCTCCCCTGCTACGCCAGCGAGATCGTAGGATTCATAAATACCTGGCGAAGCTTCAGTGAAGTATGTAAGTTCACCTTTGCTGGTGCGTAAGGTAACGGTTGCTCCAGACACCGCTGGGAAATCATTCGTGGCATCAAATGGCACCGTACGGGAGATTCTCACCGTTTGTACACCCTTGATGTTGGTCAGGTTGCCTTCTATCACCAGTTGTGGTTCGGCAGCTTCCAGATCCAGATCCAGGATCTTCTTGCAGGAAGTGCTTAAACCAATGCACAGCATCAGCAATATGGGTAGCAGCTTTTCTATTCTTTTCATGGTTAGAATTTAAAGTTGTAAGTAACAGATGGAATGATTCCGAAGAGTGCAGTTTGCTCTGCCACCGTTCTGGTCGGGTCATTTTCCGCATCTCTGAAGTTAATTACATAAGGGTTTTTATGGTTGTAAGCATTGTATAGCCCGAAGTTCCAGCTGGACTGGTAGCGTTGGCGTTTCTTGCCTTCCAGCGTTGCGCCGATATCCAGGCGGTGTGTTGCCGGCATACGGGAGCCGTTGCGGTCAGAATAGTAGAAGCGCGTAACGCCATCAAGCTGGTATTTCCCTGTTGGGAAGGTGATGGCATTTCCGGTGCCGTAGATGAACGTTCCAGAGAAGCTCCAACGGTCGTTCAGCTTATAAATACCCACCAGGGAGATGTCGTGCGTACGATCCTGTCGGGAAGGAAAATACCGGCCCTCGTTGATCTCGTCGAACTTTCTTTCTGTTCTGGAAAGCGTGTATCCGATCCAGCCGTTAAACTGTCCGTATTTCTTTTTCAGGAACATCTCCATACCATACGCGCGACCGCTGCCGTAAACCAGTTGCGATTCTACATTTTCGTTCGCAAGCAGTTGCGCACCGTTCTTATAGTCAATCTGGTTTTGCAGCCATTTATAGTACAGCTCTACGGAAAACTCAAAGGCATCTTCCTTGAAATTTCTGAAGTACCCTGCAGAAACCTGATCCGCAATTTCGGGCTTCAGGTTATTGCTGCTCATGATGTACAGATCGGATGGGGAACTTGCCGTGGAATTCGACAGCAGGTGAATATTTTGTGTATTCCTGCCGTAGGAAGCTTTTAATGAATTTTCACTATTGATGATATAGCTTGCTGAAATGCGGGGCTCCAGGTACATATAGGATTGGACAACTTCTCCTGCATCATAAGATTTCGTACTGGTAATGGTACCGGCAGCGTTGTAGGTGTTGAATGTTCCGGGACCAAAAAGATCGAAACGGCTCAAACGTAAGCCATATAGTAGATTTAGCTTGTCGCCGATGCGCCACTCGTCTGAAATGTAAGCCGCTGTTTCCAGCCCCTTCCGGTCTTCCAGCACTTTCGGATTGAAGCTGGAGTTTGCAGTGGCAGAGATACGACCCGGTGTGATGGTATGCTGAACAGCGTTTATCCCGAATCGTAATGTGTGATTGTTGCTGATGTAGTATTGCAGATCCTCCTTGAAGTTGAAGTCGCGAATTCTGGAAAGCACCTTAAAGTCATTACTCACGTCATAACTTTGGACGGTATAATCGTAATCACTATAAATCAAGGAGGTATTTGAAAACAGGCGGCTGTTGAAGATGTGGTTGAACCTTAAAGTCGCAGTGGTGTTGCCCCAGTTCGTTCCAAATAGATTTTTGAGGCCTAACACGTCTTTACCCAGGTATCCGGAAAAGTAGAGTGTGTTTTTATCGTTGAAGTGGTAGTTTGCTTTCGCGTTAATGTCGTAGAAATACAGTGAGGCTTGTTTCAAGGAGGTGTCTGATGACAGCTTCAGAAAGGCATCTGCATAGGTACGCCGCGCACTAACCATGAATGAACCTTTGCCCGAGTCTATCGGCCCTTCAAACTTCAGTCTTGAAGCGATCAGACCAATTCCCCCTTGTACAGTGTAGTCTTTTGAGTTCCCATCTAACATACTGATGTCCAGCGTGGAGGACAAACGCCCGCCATACTGGGCAGGCATACCACCTTTATATAGGTTTACATCTTTAATAGCGTCGGAATTGAATGTGGAAAAGAAGCCAAACAAGTGAGAGGCATTGTAGACTACGGCTTCATCCAGTAAGATCAGGTTTTGATCTGAGGAACCACCCCGGACGTAGAACCCCGTGTTGCCCTCTCCTGCGGTCTTCACCCCCGGTAAAAGCTGAAGTGTTTTCACCATATCGCGTTCGCCAAATAGCACAGGCACACTGTTGATTTGGGCCATGTTCAGCTTTTCCAGCCCCATCTGCGGACTACTTACATTCTCGTCGCGACGCGCACCAGCGGTGATCACCACCTCTTTCAAGGTATTCCCGCCCTTTAAAGAAACGGTAAGCTGGCGGTTCTCTGAAAGATCCACTTCTGTGCTGAAAGTCTCAAAACCAACATAGCCCACCTGCAAGGTGTATTTGCCGGGGGCCGCACTTAAGGAATAGAAGCCGTACGCATTTGTGAGGGTTCCGTTTCCGCGACCATCTCCCAGCTTAACGGTAGCGCCGATCAGCGTTTCTCCAGTGGAGGCATCTTTAACTAAACCGCTAACGGTAAATCTGGTTTGTGCATGCGCTGCAATGTAACTGAACAGAAAACAGAAAAGGATAAATGGAAACTTTAATTTGGCCATACTGGGCAAACATACGGCTTTATATGAAAGGGTTAGCTGTGATCAAGGAAATTTAATGTGGAGGAATTGCGGCTTAACAGTTGGTTAATTCTATGCCCCAAACAGGCATAACTAAGCTCGCGAAACAAACTATTTCAACAAATCTGGGTTGAAAGTTATGTTTAATCCCTAAAATTGCCCTGATGAAATACTTGTCGTTGAAAATTGCAGAGATCAGTCAGCAGCCGGGAGACAACCTGGTCATTAAATTTGAGAAAACCGCAGCGCCAGTTGAGTACCTGGCTGGCCAATTTCTAACCTTTATTTTCAACATCAACAACAAGGAAATCAGGCGTTCGTACTCGCTATTCAGCAGCCCTGGAAAGGACGAAGCGCTCAGCATTGCCGTTAAGCTGGTGGAAAATGGAGAGATCTCCAGACATCTGCATCATAAAACACGGGTGGGCGATGTCCTTACTGCCGTAGAGCCCAACGGCATTTTCACCTACCTTCCCTATAAGAACATTCAGCGCACGGTATTCCTGTTTGCGGCGGGCGTAGGCATCACGCCGATATTCTCCATCATGAAAACGGCGCTGCTTGAAGAGAATCAAAGCAAAATTATGCTGGTTTACAGCAACAGGTCCGTTGCGGATGCCCTGTTCTATAAAGAGATCCAGGCTTGGGAGCGCCGTTATCCGGAAAGACTAAAAGTGATTTACTTCTTCAGCGATGCAAAAAACATCATGATGGCGCGTCTGAACAAGTTCATGATTGAACAGATCGTGGTGGAAAACATGGAATTTGACCCGCAGCAGGCGCTCTTCTATACCTGTGGACCTATCGACTACATGGTGAACTGCCGCATAGTGCTACTGTCGTTGAAATACAGCATCGATCAGATCAAAAGGGAAACCTACTACATTCCGGAAGATGAACAGGATGAAGATGACACCACTGAAAAGAAAGTAGCGGATAAAAACACCTACAAAGTTATTCTGGATTGGAAGCAGAACACCTACGAAATAGAAGTGCCTTACTACAAGCGGATCCTGGAAGTGGCGCTGGACCAGAACATCAACATTCCATATAGCTGTACGGGTGGCATTTGTAGCACCTGCACATCAACCTGTGTGTCTGGCGGTGTACGCATGGATTACAATGAGGTGCTTACCGATGATGAGATTGAGAAAGGCCGGGTGCTGCTTTGCACAGGACATCCTACTGCAAACAATACGAGAATCATCATTGGTTAGCGGAATGCGCCCCTAAAGTTGTATCTGCGTGAACCATTTAGCAAATAGTTGCTGGTAAACACCATTCTTACGGATGGTATGTAACACCCCATTGATTTTACTTTTCAACTTTAAGTCCCCCTTCTTCATCGCAATTGCATACTGCGTGTCGGTATCTGGCAGGAAGGTGCCGATCTTCAGTGCTTTATGCTTCTTAAGGAAGCCGCCTGCAATTGGAGAATCATCGATCAGCAGATCAATTTCGCCCTGCAATAAAGCTTCGTACATCTCACGATTGGTATCCAGGTGTTTCAAGTTATAGGCGGGATAGTGCTTAAGCATGTACTTCTCCGCTTCCGCAGCGGCACGCACACCAATGACCTTATTTTTAAGCTTCGACAAATCATCCAGGTGATCTTTCTGGTTAATGACCGCGCATAGGCGGAATTGCAGGTAAGGGTCACTAAACTCCAGGATGCGCATCCGGGATGGGGTAACGGAAACGGCAGAGCAGATCAGGTCCAACTCTCCACGGTATAGCTGCTCCAGAATGTCCTTCCACAAGGAAACTTCATAGTGAATTTCCAGGTCCAGACTCTTTGCAATAATTCTCAATAAATCAACTTCGAAGCCTTCAAAAACTTCAGATTGATAATCCGTGTGCATCGGGAAAGGTGCAGCGGAGTCTAAGCCGATCTTTAATACTTGCTTCATGGTCTAAAGTTATCAGTTTAGCTAAGTAAAAGCAGAACAAAAATCAATTTAGAACATTATACCCCCAGGATTTACCCGTATTCAACTTAAAAAACACTGAAATTTCATCAACACCGGAAAATAATGGAAGAAACATTAATTGTTACACTTATTCTGAATGAGGAAGCTGCTGAATATTTTACTGATTTACGGAATCAGCACTTTCCTGCGGCAATAAACTATCTTAAAGCACATCTTACGTTGTTCCATAAACTTCCGGATGATCCTTTTGTGTACGAAACGCTGCAGGAAATTGGCAGGCAGCAAAGACCTTTTCCAATGGAGGTTGCTGCCGTTCGTTCCATTGGCAATGGCACTGCATTTAAAATTGAAAGTGAAACCTTATTACAGCTTCATAAAAGCCTCCAGGGAAAGTTTAAGTCCATACTGATCCCGCAGGATCAACAGCGACTATGGCCACACATCACCATCCAGAACAAAGTATCACCCGCGGAAGTAAATGCGTTGGTGACATCCTTGGATGAAAGCTTCAAACCCTTTCAAATTACGGCAAGGGGCTTTGCTGTGTGGACTTACCTAAATGGCCCCTGGGCATTAAAAGAGACCTATCTGTTCGAAGAGAATAGGCTTTAGAACAAAGAAGACCCGCTTTAAGGGCGGGTCTTCAAGTAAAATTACATGAAAGGTATTACCAGATCTTAACACGTTTTTCAGGTGCCAGATATAGAGAATCTCCCGGTTTAACGTTAAACGCAGCATAAAACTCAGGCACATTGCGCACAACCCCATTCACGCGGAACGTTGCAGGCGAATGTGGATCTGTACTCACTTGATTTCTCAATGCTTCCGCACGCGCTTTGTGCTGCCATACCTGAACCCCAGCCAATCAGCACCCGCTGTTCACCGGTAAAACCGTCAATGGTTGGTGCAGGTTTATCTTTTAAGCTTGCTCTATACGCCTTTAAGGCAATGCTCAAGCCACCAAGATCACCAATGTTTTCACCCAAAGTGAAGGCGCCATTTACATTAAGGTCCGGGAATACTTTGAAGGCACTGTACTGAGCAACTAAAGCGTTTGTGCGCTTTTTGAACTCAGACTGATCTTTTTCAGTCCACCAGTTGCGCATCACCCCGTTACCATCAAAAGTACTGCCCTGATCATCAAAGCCATGACCAATCTCATGGCCAATCACGGCACCAATACCACCATAGTTTACCGCATCTTCTGCTTTAAGGTCGAAGAAAGGCGGCTGTAAAATGGCTGCCGGGAATACGATCTCGTTCATCGGTGGGTTGTAATAAGCATTCACCGTTTGTGGTGTCATGCCCCATTCCGAGCGGTCCACAGGTTTACCCAGTTTGTCTATGTTTCTGTTGTATTCGAATTCTGTGGCGCGTAAAGCATTTCCAAAAAGATCATTCTTTTTCACCTGCAGTTTGCCGTAGTCTCTCCATTTGTCCGGATACCCGATCTTCGGCGTAAACTTGCTGATCTTATCCAAAGCCTGCTTTTTTGTTTCCGGGCTCATCCAGTCCAGTTCTTTAATGCTGGACTCATAAGCTTTCAGTAAATTATCAACCAACACAAGCATTCTTTCTTTTGCCTCAGGTGGGAAATGTTTCTCAACGTAAAGCTTCCCTACCATTTCACCCAATGCACCATTTACGCTGTTTACAGCCCTGCGCCATTGCGGCAGTTGCTGCTCTACCCCATAAAGTGTTTTGTTGTAAAAGTTGAAGTGTTCTTTATCCAAAGCTGAAGTCAACAAGGTAGCGGAACCATTTAATGCACCCCATTTCAGGTAAGTCTTCCAGTCTTCAACTGGGGTATTTTTAATGATGCTATTTAGGTCCTTAGTATACTGCACTTGCATAACCACAAGGCTATCCGCTCTGCCTAATCCAGCCTCATCAAGCATGGTTTTCCAGTCGAAATCCGGCATTAGGGTATTAAGTTTAGACACTGCATATTTATTGTATAAAGCCACAATATTCCGCGTGTCTTCTTTTTTCATGTGTTTGCTGGCGAGTGCCGTTTCGAGGACCATGATTTTAGCCGCTTTCGCTTTAGCATCAGGTTCGCCTGCAAGGCCCAGCATTGCTTCTAAATGCGCAAGGTACTTCTGACGGATCTCTACTGACTTAGCATCCTTAAGCAAGTAATACTCTCTTTCAGGAAGTCCTAATCCACCCTGCCATGTACCTAGCATATAATTTTTAGGGTTCTTCAGGTCTTCGCTTACCGATAAACTGAACGGTGCTGGAAATCCAAGTTTATTAGCACGCGCAAAATAGGCGGCAAGATCTTTAGCGTCTTTAATGGCTTCAATCTTTTTAAACTCTTCATTTAATGGTGCGAGTCCTACAGAATCCCGACCTTTCTGATTCAGATAGGATGCATAATAATCACCGATCTTCTGTTCATCAGAACCATCCTTGCCACCCGCTTTGGCAGCATTCTCGATAATTGCACGAACGTCGTCCTGCGCTTTCTCATGCAGAACAGTAGCAGCTCCAAAACTTGCTTTGTCTGCAGGAATTTTGGTGTTTTTAATCCAGTTACCGTTTACATATTGCATGAAATTATCGCCGGGGGCAGCAGTAGTATCCATGTTACTCAGGGTAATACCGGAGTCGAGCTTTTCCGGCGACTTATCACCATTACAAGATGCAAGCACCAGCATTGTTGCTGCCACTGCAGGAAAAAAATATAGTTTTCTATTCATAATGATATTTATGGTTTATGATTTTAGTTGAATTAAGCCTTGATTTAAAGACGTAATATTTTTCATTTCGTTACATATTCTACAATGTGTTTATTAAAGGATGCGGAATAAAGCCTTTGGCAACTAAGAATTAACATCAATTTTAACACAATTGGTCCTACTTTACGTTTATAATATTAAACATAATAATTGTTATTCTCAGTAAAGAACAACAACGAAAAAATCAAACGTGAGCGGCAGATTTTAGCTATGCCTTAAACACCCAAATCATCACACATTTAGATATACCAATGGATCAAATCGAAAAATTATACACTGCTGAAGCCAGTGCTACAGGGGGCAGAAATGGACATGTAAAATCATCTGACGGCGTACTTGATCTGGATGTCAGAACCCCTAAGGAATTGGGTGGCGGCGGCGGTGCTTATACCAATCCAGAGCAGTTATTTGCCGCGGGTTACGCCGCATGTTTTGACAGTGCATTAAGCCTGGTTATCCGCACAGAAAAAGTACAGGCAGGTGAAACCACCGTAACTGCAAAAGTGAGCATTGGAAAGAATGGTCAGGGTGGTTTTGGTTTGGCTGTAGTATTGGAAGTTTCCATTCCAGGCGTCAGTCCGGAGCAGGCAAAATCCCTTACGGAAAAGGCACATCAGGTATGTCCTTATTCAAATGCAACACGCAATAATATCACAGTAGAATTACAGAATGTATAGTTCATTAGCTGCCATGATTAATTTCAGGTAACTTGCAGGCAATCTAACGCGCTCATTACCGTTAAACATTAAATTTGTTTTATACTTACAATTATGGCACGTCCGAAATCAACACCACCACCAACAATAGAGGATACTATTGCTAAAAAAATCGACAGCATCAGAAATGAAATTCAGGCTTTGCAGGAGCAGCTTGATCATTGGGAAAAGATTTCTAATGATTACCAGATGAACAGATCAACTATAGAAAGTATTCTATCTGTACATCAGGCGCCGGATCTGGCTGGAAAAGAGGGAAAGACAACGAAAAAGGCATCTAAATAAGATGCCTTTTTTTATGGATTTAATTCTGTCGCAGGTTGCTTTGAATGTTCAATGGAGATCACGCCATCGCCTTCTATGAGAAAGCAGAGCAGACCAATTAACACGAAGCTGGAAAGCCAGATTTCGGCATAAGGTCTTGCGATGTCATCCCTTAAGTTGACAAAGAATACTGCACCAAAAAGAATAATTAAATTAAGCAGGCAAAAGATTCTGGTATTCGATCCGATGGTGATCAACAAGCCACCTACAATGTGCAGTACAATAATCACATGTGCGATCAAACTAATGGAGGTTGCCATGCCCAGGCTGGCGTTCCGCATCAACGCAGTAAACGCATCCAGATTAAGTGCGAACTGAATTCCTTTCCAAATCAGTATTACGCCAAGAAGCATTCTGAAATAATCAAGCCATTTAGGGTGATGTGTGTCCCCCCATTTCTGGATTTTTGCTATAAGTTCCATACGCGTTATAATTTTGGTTTTAACTAAATTTAAACAAAGTCCTAAGCTATTGCAAGCATATCTCTAAAAATCTTTCCAGCAACAAACCAGGTAAGTAGCTGCCAATCAATTTTTTACCGACACACCAAATCACCTATATACTTGTGTAGCGTGGGTGCACCACAACACGCAGGAGCGATAATTTTAGTAGAAATACTTTCTTTTATCTACTACAAAAAATAAAACAATGATTGTATTTTTAATCTTATCTTAATACACGATCCTATCCCTCCCATTCCTGCCGATACAGCCTTCATTTAGCTTACGATTCATCCAGGATACCATGGAAAAAACTGCTACTTCAAACACCTACAAAGCTGTATTTCAAAACATTCCAGTGGCCTGTATCTTGCTCCGGCCAGACTATCCTGATTTCACCATTGTTGATATGAATCCCGAATATGTAAAGACGCTGGGCTGGCCTGAGGACCATTTCAGAGGTAAAGCATTCTTTGAGTCGCTTGTGGTCAATACCACAGATCAGGAGTCTTTAGCGACCCTAGAAAACCTGAAACGCGCCATGCAGTGCGCAATTGAAAGTAAAAGCCGGGTAGATCATGGTGTGCTACGCTTTAACCGAAAACATCCGGTAAGCGGGGAATACACGCATTGTTACTGGAGCAGTAGCTCCACCCCAATTCTGAATGAGCATGGCGAAGTACTTTACCTGCTAAACTGTCCTGTAGATGTAACCGAGAACCAGGAGCTCGCAGAGCGGGGCAAAAAACTGGAGGTGGAATCCAGCAAACTGCGGCAATTATATCAATCCATATTCCTACAAGCCCCTGTAGGCATTGGCATCTGGGAGGGCCCAGAATTCATCACCAGGATGATTAATCCAGCACTTACAAAGTTTTATCACCATGATGAACAGTCCCTATTGGGCAAACCAATCTTTGAAGCATTTCCGGCTTCCAAACTACTTTGGGGCACCATCATGACCAATGTACTGGAAACCGGAAAGCCTTATACCGGCGTCGAACTTGCGGTGGATTTAACAGTTGATGGACAGCAGCAACATTCATTCGTGAATTTTAGCATTGTTCCCTATCATGAGGCCGATGGGCGAATGTCCGGTGTGCTTGGCGTGAGTATAGATGCGACACAGCAGGTACTCCTGAGAAAAGCACTCGAAAAAAGTGAGCTGATCATGAAAATTGCCGTGGAGTCTGCCGGACTGGGCATCTGGGATCTGGACCTCAGAACCAGAACTGTATTTTCTTCAAGCCACATCTGGATCGCTGGCTTTCCCATGGAGAAGTCGAACTACCACTTAGATGAATTTCTTGAGCAACTTGTACCCGAAGACCGGAAGAAACTGGATGAAGCACTTGCAGGCCCTGCAGCACATTTCAGCGTTATCCTTCGGGCAGTCTGGCTGGACAAATCTGTCCATTGGATTCAGCTTACCGGTAATGTCCTCCGGGATGAAAACGAGCAGACCGTGCGGGTTGTTGGTACTACGCTGGACATCACGGATCGCAAAGAACTCGAGCAGCGCAAGGATGAACTGCTGAGTACGGTAAGTCATGAGCTTAAAACACCCGTCACATCCATTAAGGCGATCGCGCAGCTTTTAGAGAAGAAGTTTGAGCCGCTCGGCGATCGGATGACCATAGACCTTATTCACAAGCTTGTTAATCAAATTAAGCGCTTAACCAACCTGATACACGACCTGCTAGATGCCAGTTTGATCGAAGGCGGAAAGCTACAGTTGAACAAGAATCATTTTATGTTTAATGAGCTGCTTGAAGAAGTGGTTTCCGATGTGCAGCGTACGACAAGTACCCATGAGATTGTGCTTCATGAATGTCCGCCGATTCCTGGCTTCAGCGACAAAGAACGCATCCGGCAGGTGATCATAAACCTGTTAACAAATGCAATCAAATACTCACCAAACGCAGACAAGGTTATCGTAAAACTGGAGCTTAGCGGGCGATGTGTAAAGTGCAGCGTTGAAGATTTTGGCGTCGGCATTGCCGAACAAAAACAAGCTCAGATGTTTGACCGCTTCTATAGGGTAATTGATGATAAGCACTCCGGATTTCAGGGTATTGGCATTGGATTATACATATCCAAGCAGATCATTACCAAGCTAGATGGCAAGATTTGGTTTGAAAGCAAGCCAGATGAAGGCACCATCTTCGCGTTTGAAGTCCCACAGTTCTAAAGCATACAATTATTAAATGCTTTATCGCTAATACGGCTTCGAACTTACCGCAACGGCCACTTTAGAGTCTGCACAGCCATAGTACAGGAACCATTTGGACTTAAAGTAAACCAGACCTTCAATAAAGACGGTTCCATTGGCGTACTGTCCTGCCTTTTCATAGTCCATTTCAGGCTTGAAGAACGGCTTGTCCAGACGTCCTTTAACCTTGGTCGGATCCTGGGCATAAAACAGCACCTGTCCTGCGCTATAGGTTTCCGGATTCAGCGTCGGATCTCCAACGCCTGCTACACCGTTTTTGCCGTTGTACAATAACAATATACCCTTGTCGGTGAGCAATGCCGGAGGCCCGCATTCCGTTAATGCACTATCAAAATACCCTTTCCGAGGAGAGATCAGCTCCAGCAGTTCACCTTTGCTATTCAGAAGTGGCTCCCAGTCCACCAGGTTTGTCGAAGTTGCGGCATAAACATGATTTTCGCCCCAGTACATCCAGTATTTACCATTAACCTTGGTGATCTGAATCTGGTCGCCAACAAGCTTGGTCACAATAGAACCAGATTTATGGAAGATATCCCGGAAGCGACCATTGTGCGCCTTGGCAAATGCCGGACCATGCTTTTTCCAGGTTAGTAAATCTTTGGAAGTTGCAACAGAGAGGCGGGCAACTTTGCGGTTCCAGGAGGTGTACATCATCACGTAAGTTCCATCCGGTGCAACTGCAACCCGCGGATCTTCACTGCCGCCCGGCCAGTCATTTTCTTTCTGGTCGTCGTTTCCAGGATAGAACACCGGTTTATCACGTCGCTTCATGGTTATGCCATCCGTGCTTTCTGCATAGCCGATGCGGGAGGTGCGGTAACCAATGCCCACGCCGGACTTGTCCTCAGCCCTGTACAAGACCACAATCTTCCCATCTTTCACTACGGCTGCCGGGTTGAAGGTATCGTTAGATTCCCATGCAACCTGTTTATTATCGAGCACGGAGTAAAATGAAGTGGTGGAATCCGGTGAGATGATGGGGTTCTGTTTAACCCGTTCAAAGCCAGACATCGCCCAGTTGGGCAGCGGATCAGACTTTTGCGCATAACTTGAAGTTGCGGTCGTTGAAAGCAGCAGAATAAATGGCAGGAAAAAGCCAGGCTTGATGTTCAATCTCATGGTTATATTGGTTAGAGGCTTACTAACCATCAAGATACAGATTTGCAGCTAAAAAGTTGTTCCTGAAAAAAAATGGAAAGACAATAAGTTATTCCTGCTGAACTTTCCTGAAGTAAATCTGCTCCGGCAAACCTTTAAAAACATAGTTGGTCACTTCACATAGCCACAGGCGAAGCAGTGTTGTTTCCCCCTCATATTTATGCAGGAAGTAGTCGCCACCCCCACCAAGATTCGGTTCCCGAACATGCTCTAAAACCAGCACCTCAGCCCCATCAAACGGCACATCAGCAAAGGTGAGGTAGCATTCTTTAGCATCACCACTAATCAACTCCAGCATGCTGTCGGCACCTTGTACCATTTCAAGGTCTTCTTTCGGGCCCTTCCATTCCGGGATCTCCACATACCAACGTCCATCCAGTTCCTTGTAAAATCTAAAGTCTTGCACCATGCTGTAATTCTATTTGGTTACTCGCTGGACAAAAACTAAGCCGATTGCGAATGTACTTGTATTTACTAATATTATTAGCATTTTTGTAGTTGAAAGGAACAGCTATGAAATCGGATGTGAAGAATAAGGATAGTGAAGCATATAAAGTTAAACGGGAGCTGGCGATAAAGGCTTATAATTTAGGCTGCGTGATTTTTTCTCATGACACGAAGCAGGTTTATACGCCTCGTGAGTTTTTGGAATCAGATGAGGTGGTTACGGTGCAGCAGCTGGGGATGCAGGACTATCATAACTTTACGCTACATTATGCGAAATATGCGGTGGCGAAGAAACTGGAGGAACTACGCCAGGCACATCTGGACTTTGATGCTTTCATGGTCAAGATGTTAGATGCTTTTCAGTTGAATCCGCAGGAACCAAAAACTAAAAAGCCATAGGCTTGTATTTTAAATATGTGTGCAAGATATACGTTAACCAGAGCTGAAAAGGAGATTGAGAAGCTCTTTCAGGTGCAGGTAAAGGATGGCTTTGAGCCGAATTATAACCTCGCGCCTACGCAGGAAGGCTTGGTGATCACGGCAGATGAGCCGGGTTTTGCGCAAAAGATGCACTTCGGACTGGTACCGCATTGGGCGGAAGATACCAAGCTGAACATCAGCACGCTAAATGCGAAAAGCGAGGAAGTGTTGGAGAAGAAAACCTACAGGCCCCTGGTTCAGCATCATAAAACCTGTCTGGTGTTAGCCGATGGCTTTTATGAGTGGGACAAGAAATCTGGCAAGTCCATCCCCTACCGTTTTGTACTGAAAGACCGGCCGCTGTTTGCTTTCGCAGGACTATGGAGCCAGTGGAAAAGCAGGGATGGCGCTATCGTTTACCGTTCCTTTACCATCATGACCACCGCAGCGAATGAAACAGTGGCTAAGGTGCATGATCCAAAAAACAGGATGCCCGTTATCCTGGATAAATACACTGAACCTTTCTGGCTTTCCAAGGATATCTCCACTGCCGACCTCTTAAGTTTGTGTCTGCCCTATCCGGATGAAAAGATGGAGGCCTATCGGGTTAGCACAGATGTGAATGCCGCAGCAACTAAAGGCGTGATAAACAATCGGCCGGAGCTTATGCTGCCGCTGAATAGTCAATAACCTGTCGTAAAAGCCAAAAAAATAGCACCACAAGGGTGCTATTTTCAAGGAATTATCTGGTTAAACCAACTAGTTCAAAGCATCAACTTTGGTCTCAATTACATCCTGAACGGCTTGTGGCAAGTTCGAAAGCAGGTTATATCCAGTTGCTTTCTCAATATCCCTAACCGATACCCTGTATTTCTTCCAATCCTGCTCAATGGTGTTTACGTTAGGCGTATTCACAGCGACAACTCTCGTAGCCGAAGTTACTCTGGTGATATCGCTGTCACCTGCTGGGATGATTACGGCAACTTTCCACACGTTAGATGGAACTGCGATCTTACCCCCTGCGATGCTTGAAGCACTCCCGTTGTTTCCAACACCACCAGATCCGTAACTGCCCATGATTACATAAACCTCGTTACCTTCCAGTACTTTGGTGCGCAGATAAGACTCCGGCTGCTCCCAGGGACCTTGATTATTTTGTGGGGCCTGCGGAATCATGTTTGTCATCAGGAAAGTTGCGCTATTTGCATTTGTAGAACTCGTACGATCTCCTGAAGGCACGTTATGTCCCCTGTCGAACCCTGAATTCTGGTAGCTGGTACTTTGCACGGAGAACGCACCCGCTGGAAGTCCAGCAAAAGCTGCGAAGTTATCCTGACGTTTGGCTGTGCCATTTATGGTACTCGCATCCACATGCCAGCTCACCCAGTTTGGCGTGCTTCGGGAGGTGCTATAAGATTGAACATAATAGCTTTGATCCAACAAATAGTTGTCCGGCGTAAGCGTTGTTGCATTTGATGGATTACCGAATAAAGAATTGCTGTTATCTCCTGCAGTAGGTTGCGCATCGGGACCGGTGGTTATGCCTCTTGCATCTGCCGGTGTACCAGTGGATGGCGTATCGCCAGGTTCCGTGTCTGGGGTACCAACGATTATACCCGGATCACCGGTGCCTTTGAACGTGATGTCGTCGATGTTGATCCTGGTTGTTCCAACTTTTTTGATCTGAAAACGCACTTTAGCAGTCGTGTTTACCTGGAAGGAATCCAGTTTCAAAGTCGTATTGTCCTCCAGGATGTCTGTTCCAAGCTGTGTAAAAGTTGCACCACCATCGGTAGACATCAACAGCTGCCAGGTTGAATTCGCATCATTGCCGAACTTACCGTGTTTGATGTAAAGCATATTTACACCTGCAACGTCAAAATTCATGGTAATTTTACCTGCACGGAGTCTTGCACTCTTTAAGCCATTCTTTAAATCCGTCGGGAGGTTGCCGACTAAGGCATCATCAAGGTTCCAAGTTCCTGTTGGCATGTTAACGTCAGCAGCAACGTAGCTGGTTTTAGGCGCCGTGTTCTCGAAATCTTCAACGATCGTGTAAACCGCTACAGGCGCTTCCGGTTCTTTAATGTCAATTGTCTTTTTGGAGCAGCTGGCGAAAATAAATGCCATACCGCAGTAGAGTAGTACTTTTTTCATAGGGATGTTTAGAAATAAAGATGCAAATATGTGTATCTCTATTAACTCCCTGGTAAGGTCATGGTAATTTTACGATGAAGTTATTGCCCTACATCAAAGGGGAAGGTTAAGTTCTGGATATTGGAAGTCTATCAAGAATGCCTAAGGATATCTTCCAATGTTCTGTCAACAAGCAAAGAAGCGCTGAATGATCGATTGAAGGTATGTTAGTGATTTGTTGCTACGCAAACGCAACTAGATAACGTATAACAACGAGGATAGGAATTATGAATGGTAAGCCAAATGAAAACCAATATCCCAGATTATATAGAAGTTCCCTAAACTCCTGGTCATTATCTCGATTGAAATGTCGATCCACCATGGGACCAAGATTATAGAACAGATTAGCTATTAACATCATAAATAAGTAGCAGAACCCTTGAAAGACAATTGTAAATAGCGTGATCTCAAAGTCGGGTTCATATGGAGCTAAAAGGATAGACGCAACTGTCGCATAAATCACAAAGGCAAGCACACCAGCCAAAACCAAACCTTTATTGTACTTCCACCGCATTGCTGACCACCAGGTTTTAATTGCTGCATCGGAATGTAAACGACCGTTATGCTCGTGGTTCGTGGGATTGTTTGCTTTCAACTTCATTAATGTCGCATTGTTACCAGGAAGTTAGGCTTTTTCAAGCTCTTTTGTTCCTCCTATGCTAATCTTCGTTGCATATATGGCTACTAAATAGAAGGTAGTTCATAAATCTCTCCTGCAGTTCTTTCCGATCATCTGATATTTAGAATTTCTATAATGAGAGGCTGTACTAATATAATCTGTTCAAAGCCCACCGATGCCTTTCCATCCTGACGGTTATTAGCTCTATTTACGCGATACATAAAATATTCCTTGTCTTCTTTTTCATTGCTGTATTGTAAACTTGATTGTAGGGCGTAGCTTGTATTTAGGAATTGATCGATATGAATATTCGGATGCTTTATACCGTCTGGCCTTGGCCTCTTATAACAAAGAACCGGGATTACAACTGTAATATTTTTATTATTGCTTACAAGAGGACTAAAATCCGTGGTATATAACATTTTATAATCCGGGAACATCTTATATGCTGAACTATCATTTGCTGTTACGTTCATGACTTTCACTTTTCCATTTTTAGTAGGTGCCAGCTTTATCCGAAAGTTGAAAGCATAAACTGGAACACTATCGTTATAAGCTTGCATATCAAGCTTTCTAAACACGATATGAATTCTCTTGAAAAATGGTTTAGCCTGGCCAAAAACATGAGCATGCATGAATAGGCACATGATGACTAAGAAGTTGAATCTAAGAAGTTGATTCATCGATTATCTAGTTTTAATAATACTTTATGTCGGTATTTCCTGCCTCCATTGTGTCTGCTTCCTCATTGTTAATACTTCAGCTGAATTCAAGATCAGGATAACAAGTAAATATATCTAAAGCTGATTTAAAGATGTGGGCGTAGTGTCTAAAAATTTCATAAGTATTAATATTAATTCAAACACTTTTTCAGGGAGGTGAGACCGGAACAATCAATTTCAACTTGATGAAAAAGTTTTTGTAATCTAGGTACTTTAGCTACATTGAGCGAGATTATATTAACGCAAAATCATGATTCGGATAATTATCCTCTCAACTATTTTATCATTGTACACAATTCATATCGACGTTAAAGATAGGATTGGTATTAAGGGACCACTATCTTTCGGCAACACTCAGCTTGAATTAGCCTGGAGTGATAAACCCAGTGCGGACTACTACATTCAAGAGTACATCCCTAAAGGAGAACAGGTGGAGCGTTTCAACCAAATGTTAACCATTTACGTTCTTACGAAAGATGTAACTCCTGAATCTGAGCTTCAACAAAAAGTAAATTGGCTTATTGAACGGAAGAAATCGGATGCAATTTGCAATTACCAAGTATCAAAAAGTCCGGACGGTAAAGAATTCATTTTAGACTTTCTTGTTGGTGAACATGAGGACGGTAAAATGACCATTGTAGAGTTTAACGTATATCGCTACAAGAACATTAAACTTGAAGGTCAAAGTACACTACTTGTTTCAGCCTATTCAAAGAGGAGCTATGGTGCGAACATTACACCTTTTCTAACAAACTTGCGTGCTGATCGAAATTCTTGTTTAAATGAGATGATTTCATTTAAACTTCCAACATTGAAGATTGCAAAATAGGTGTAGGCGCTAGCTGATACGCAATGGAAAAATTTGTAAATCCTTCCAGTGACAACTATGAGTATTGGAAATATCCAGTTAAAGTATGGGTCACAACATTTATTGCAGCACCATTTTTCATGGGGTTCCTATCAACGCAACCAAACTTGATTGATTACTTGTTCTCTATCGATTTTTTAGAATTCTACTTTATCGTAATCCTCATGGGTGGTTTTCTTACTCTACCCGGCATGTTACTGCTTTGGCTATGCAGTTCGTTATCAATTCGATGGAGAATGACTCCAGCACAAAGCAAGCCGCTCTTCATATTAATAAGTCTACTTTGTTGCATAAGCATGTTTGTATTGCTTTCATTGCCAGATTTATCCACTCTTTGGAATGCAAGAAATGTTTATTTTATGTCTACATATGCCCTACCGATGATAATGGGTTTAATCTTTTATAAGCGGGAATGAATATCAAAAAAGTGCGGATAATAATAGATTCCGCCAACCTCTTGTGGCATGGCACTTTCAGATCAGCCATTTTCAAACTTAGCATCAATTTCATCTTTATTGCAATTGAGGATCCAATGATTATACTCCTTATAGACGCTTCTTAAACTATCAATTTCAGCTGAAATAATATCTAGTCCACGATCATCATACATGTGAAAGATGATATTATTATCAAGGTTAATTAGGAATACCTCCTTGCTGCCTAAGAAGCCATAATGGTCTAAACCAGGTAGTCGAGAGAAATCTTTGTTGGCAATTGCAGCAAAGATTTTCCTATGGTCGATTCTGTGTCTTGACACCTCAACCTGAGCAATGTTACTGATGTCTAAACCATATCCATCATCATATAAGCCCTTGACCAGTGAATATGCAACATTTTCTTTAAGAAGTCCATCAATCTGTTTGAAACAATAATTGGAAAACCTAATCTTACGTCTTTTTAACCTGTAATCCATCAGGTAAAAGAGCGTTCGATCATCTCGCATAAAAGTCGCTTCAAATAACTGCGTTGCACGATTGACAACCTCTTCAAAGTACATTTCCGTTCCGGGTACTCCATGTTGCAGATTATATCGTAAACCCTGTCGACTATTTAAATATAACGGAGCACGCAACCTTAATCCATCAAAGTGGGTCTGAAGAAATTCAGCTGTTTTTTGTTCTAGAGATCCCATTTTCAATTACCAAGACCAACCGGATGTCTTCCAATCCAGAAATCGCTAACTCGTTTTAGATAGTACTCGGAAAGAACTTTACTTCGCGATACCAGCCTCCGCAAGTAAAACCAGCAAGGCCTGCTGAATACCCAAATAACCCTTATCATTTACATACCATTCGTTTAATGAATGCGGATTACCCGATTTACCACCCGAGCCGATCGTGATTGCAGGAACACCTTTGGAAATCGGAATGTTGGCGTTGGTAGAGCTACCTTTCAATTCTGGTTCCGCACCGAGGTATTTCATGCTTGCCATAGCATGCTGCACCAGTGGCGAGTTAGGATCATTGCTGCCGGAAGGACGGTTCCCAATCATTTTTACCTCGACCGTAAGGTCTTTCCCCATCTTTTTCATGGCATTCTCCTCAGCTAGTGCTTTTTTCACGGCAACCTGTAAAAGCTGGTCTATTGCGGAAAGACGCTCCGAACTTTCAGAACGCATGTCTACTTCCATCCAGGACTCGAAAGGAATGGAATTTACGGAAGTACCGCCACCAGTTACCGCAACATTATAGGTTACCGGAACTCCACTTTGCAGGGCAAACTTATCCGCATCCACCACCCAGTAATGAATGGCACGCCCTAAGGCATTATGAGGATTTGCAAGTCCGAATGCGCCGAAAGAATGGCCACCAGGACCTTTATACGTGATTCTATATCGGTGTGACCCTAATCCCCGGTGTATAATTATGCCAATAGCAGTCCCATCCAAGCCAATATAACTATCAATTTTACCAGGGCCTGCTGCGCTAAAAAGATTTTTTACACCCCTAAGATCGCCTTGTCCCTCTTCACCTGTTGTTCCAACAAACAGCACATCAGCTTCCGTTTTTAGATTGCTTTGATTCATAACTTTCAGCAACGTAAGCACCGAAGTCAGCCCTCTGGTGTCATCCGCAATCCCCGGGGCATACAAGGTATCGCCTCTCTTTACGACTTTCACATCGGTACCTTCCGGGAAAACCGTATCCATGTGGGCTTCCAGTACGATGCGCTTTTTACCACTTGATCCTTTACGTAAGGCTAGGACGTTTCCAGCTGTGTCTGTCCAGACCGAATCCACACCAAGGGCCTTAATCATTTCAGCAAACTTAGCGGCTCTTTT
>Ga0265798_10001614_pt1 | contig 34792 bp, 30 predicted proteins | sample P3T30metagenome_FD_192430 | JGI IMG/M metagenome (GOLD analysis project Ga0265798, IMG submission 192430) | Plant litter microbial communities from East Loma Ridge, Irvine, California - P3 T30 | ecosystem: Environmental > Terrestrial > Plant litter > Unclassified | place: USA: California... | reverse complement strand
ACGACCTCCTTTCGAATCGTTAGCGAAGTTCCCAGTGAGTGACAGCCAAGCTCGCCATACCTCTGGAACGCCGATCTGCTTGCAAAGAGAGTTGAGATTTCCATCAACCTCGCTGCGATGGAAAGTGACAAAATTCAAGTAGCAATCCCGAGCGCACGCTACATGGTAGAAGTCAGCATCGTCGTCAGTGTATAGGGGTGCGGAGATTGGCCCACCTCCGATAGTCCCGGGACCTGGTGCGATAGCAGTGGCGGATGCCAGATGTGAGAGTAGCAGCAGCGCGACTGCGCATACGAGCGCGTAAGTGCGCGACATGGTAGCAGCCGCGGTCTCCTGATCTTGGTGATCCGGACGGGCGCGCGGTCACGGATAGCGAGTGGCGGGAAGTTGAGGAAAGGAGAAGGCGACGGGTGTAATTGAGCTTTCTAGGGATGTGACATGTTCCGCCCCAGTAATGAGACAAAGACTGACGTTCCAATAGTGTAGTGTTTCCACGTGTGGTTGAGAGTGGCCGATTCTAATTTGGGACGTTAGGCAGGAGCCCCGCCGTCTTGCCGCAGAGGGAAGGCGCGATGGGACACACGTCGATCGGAGTGCACACGACAACAGGAAGCAAGATTTTGCGGCGCGCTTGGGGTAGTGCAAAGAGACTACAACCATCGATTGGAGTCGTGAGTGCTTCACCTAGATCGACTCTGGAACCGGGGAAAGCTTACTGTACACACTAAATGGGGTATCAAACTGGTATACATTTAACAAGTCGCTTAGAAGAAGAGCAACTCGATCTTGCCCTCACCCGAACCGAATCTCTCCTTCAGGTCAGGCCTCGTCAGAAGCTGCACCAGCGGAACTTGAGTCTCCTTCATATCGAGGATGCCTCGCTTCTTTGTGTCGATGTGCGAGGCGTCGATGACGATGCGTTCGAGGCAATCACTCTTCAGAGCGCCGTCCTCGAGAAGATCGATAATCCTCTGCGGCGTACCCACGCCCATGCCCATCCTCGCCTTCTTCACAATCTCAATCTGCTCCTTCAGCTTGATGTGCTTGGCGAACAGCTTGGCCACCATGCAGTCCTTCGTTTGATACTTCCGCAGAGCTCTCGTCAGATCTGCAGCACGAAGACCTCCCCCGGCAACGACAAGGGTGTGCGGCGAGCTCTTTGCTTCCGGGGCGTTCAGAAGTCTCTTTCCCTTCCCGCTGCGCCTGGGTCCCGCGAATTGCTCCAAGAACTTGGGTAGTTGATCTGATGTTCGTCCTTCGGAGTGGCTGGTTGTGTCCAAGATGGCTCCCGCTGTTGCCAGAGTCAGCCACCAAACCATATGCGAGATTTCTTGCATTGCCAGTACTTACAAGGTACGTGCAAATCCTCCGCCTCGACCAAGCTCAAGTCTGGCTTGAATCTCTTCGTCCTCTGTGCAATGTGGTCCGCCATGAGGTTGCTGTCCATGTGCGCGATCGCATTGTTCACGCCCTTCTCTTCGTCCAAAGCCTCGTCTTGAACATCCTTGGGCTTCTTGGACTTTTTGCGCTTTGCAGCCCGTTTGGATTCGGTGGGCGCATCGGTCTCGTTCTCGCGCTTTCTCTTTGTTGCGTTCGATTGTGCAGGGGCGTCGGAGTCGGAGACGTCTTCAATTAGAGGCACGCCGGCCTGTTCAGAGTCGCTGTCAGACATGTTTGGATTTTTTCTGGTCTTGTCGGTAGCCTGGGCAGTCTCGAGCATCGAAATCTACAGGTCAAATAATAGTTGCCGATCTTCAAAAGAAGTTCGCGCGAACAGCCCAATACGGTTTAGTGTCGGCAACCACTCGGGAATCTGCACTCAGTCGGTATGCCGGAGCCGAAGCACTAGGTAAATTAACACCTCACAAGAACTCGTACTAATCGCCGGGCAGTGACAGCTTTGTACAACGGACCTGTTATCCACGGACGAGCAAGAGTGGTACTTGTGTTTCGAGGAGCATCACCATCGTAGTGCAGTTGACCCGCTGCCCTTCGACTACTGTGAGAGCAACAGCATTGCACCTTGAACGACATTCTCTCCTTCGCATTGCCAGTGTGAGTGTTAGTGCTGTGTGCGTGCTTGTCATGTGTGGCATCTTAAGGATGTAATAGCTCTGCGGCTGAGCACATAGCAACACAGCCACCCAAAACGTCCTTTTGCGAGCTCATTTCACGCAGCATTCGCAGGTATCACTCTTGGTGTTGCGCGGCATCGAAGGAACTAACTTAGCAGGATGCAGACGTAATTCCTAGGAAACCTCATACGACTCAGGCCTACTACCTGGCTTCTACCCGCTACTTATGGCTTACTATGTAGGTCACCCGCCTTCATCTGTAAGACATCGAAGACATCGGCCCGTTAAACGATTGAGACTCGACATATACACCATACATAAACAACTCCAAGCGTATTCAGCTATTCGACGACGCTAATCCAACAAACTCATACACTTGAGTCGACAAACACCATGTCATCAAAAATCACGCACACATCGAACCAAACTCCAACCACCCCAAACCAAACCAACCACCAGACTCAAAAAACCACTCTCAAGGCGCCACCGCCGTCGCCCCCTTCATCCCCTTCTTCCTCGCATCCTCAAAACTCGCCAGCTTGAAATCATACGGCAGCTCGAACCGTGCCTTCGGGTTCCCCTCCAGCGGCTTGAAATCCACCACCAAACTATCCTTGACCGCAAACACCGAGTCGTTGGCGATGTGCCCGTCCGTCCGGTCGAAAATCTGCGTGACAACGGGTTTGTACCCCTCGGCCGAGATGATGAAGTGGATATGCGCCGGCCGCATTGGGTGACGGTCAAGAAGCTCTAGCAGCTGTCCGGCAGGCCCGTCCGCGGGAATGGGATAAGATGTGGGGCGTAGGCAGTAGAAGTTGTAGGTCCCGTCGGCGTCGGTGTAGAAGCGGCCGCGCAGGTTCATGTCGGGTTGGTCGGGGTCTTGTTGTTCGTAGAGGCCGTTGGGGGCGGTGTGCCAGACGTCGATCTCGACGTTGGGGATGGGTTTGCCCGTGGTGAAGTCGGTCACTTTGCCGTGCATGTAGGTCACGTCTCCGCCTTGGTCTTTGTCGATGATTGAGTCGCCGAGGGCGCGTTTGGGCGCGCCATGTCGCCAGAATGGGCCTAAGATCTGGGGAGGTGGAGTTAGGTTGGATTTGGAGGGTTGGAGTAGCGATATCTTACGGCAGTGGCGGTGGGTTGATCAGTCGCTTCGTTAGCAAGTGTATAAGTGATTTCGTCGACGAGACTTTCGAGTCCGAGGATGTCCTGCAAAAGTTGGCCTTCGTTGCGTTTGTTGTCGGACATTCTGCCCGCGGCGTTCAACTAGAAAAAATCACCTCGCATCAGCCAAATCTTCTTACAAACCTAGGTAGCTAATCTAGGACATCAGACGACAATCCATACCATCTCAACAGCCGCCGTCCACTCATCAACCGTAATCTCATTCTCCCTCGCAAAATCATGCAAATGCCGAATCAGACTCGGCATGACCTGAGCGAGTCTCTGATTCGCTTTGGGCCCGGTTGCAGCAATGACGGCGTCCGTGAAGTGAGGGTCGAATCGCGAGACTTTGGTGGAGTCGGTTGTTCCGTTGGTCGGGTTGCTTTTGTTGTTGCCACTGCCACTGCCATTTCCGGGAACACTCGGACCAGACTCGTCGGGAACGAGGTTTAGTGGCTCGTTGGTGTTCATGGTGAGAGCCTGCGGTTGAGAGGGCGGCAGGCCGGGACGGATGGAGAGGCGATTGGAGTTTGAAGGGGGTGCGACGAAAAAGTCTTTGATGGAGCTGAGGATGAGGAAGAAGGTGGAAGACTGGTATGGTTAGATCTCTTTCCTCCACACTCGTTGCTTAGGTAGTTTCGTAGATAGAAGGGATGTGTCGAGTTGAGATGGTTTGAGAACAGGGTAAAGCAGCGGCTTGATTATACAGATTACGTGGTCAGACAAAAAGCGAGACCCACCATTGGAACGTGTGGAGTGTTTAGTCTAGGCTACGGGGCAAAGGAGGTGGTTCAAGTGTTCGTGATGATGATGCTTCGGCAGTGTGAGGTGGAGCTGGCAATTGCGGGGCAGGAAGAGGGCAAGATGGGTTTGTCGATGTTGCTAGCGGAATAAGAAGGGATTCCTGGGCGGTGGTTGTCCGCTATGCAACCTCACTGCTTGCGGTAGCTGACCACGGCATGTCCGTAGTGTGAGAAGTACATGTGAGTGGAGACCATGTTGCCGCGTACAGTACTTGATGAGAGTCTTGAACAGTCGGAAGTCGAACCGCTTGAACGTCGAGCGCAAATGAGCTGTTCATTGAAAGATTACTTTCCAAGGATCGTGTACACGGATCATAAGGCAGAGCAGGGATCGAGAGGACTAACAACAGCAACAACAGACATCATGTGCCTATTAGAATAATACCTACTGTACACTCCTGCACATTTTCGCGCGAGGTAGATCGTCCTCATATCTACAGCTCTACGGCACACCCAAAGACATGCCCCCGTACTGTGGACACATAGTCGAACACATTCATGTCCACAGCGGGTGTCTCCTATTCGCTTCCTCAACTCCTCGTCCGTCCGTCCATCCAACTTGTACATGGCGCAGGGCCAATCGCATCCCCACAAGGGCTGGGCGGCACTCTTCCCTGTCTTTATTTCGGGGGCATCGATTACCAAGGCAAAGGTGGCGTAGCTACCGGTCTTCGGTGTTGTACGACCCTCGCTTGATGCCTGCCTCCGGCGTCCGGGTTCATCGCTTTCCCACGGCGTTGAAATGTTGCATCCTATGTTCGTCTAGGTCTCGACCATACAATCCGTTCAAGACCGGATGCGCTCGTATAACAAGATGTACGCGACCTTGTTGTCTTTGATTGCCTCGCGGCGCGCGGTCGGTGTCCGAACTGTGCTGGTAGGTGTGGCGGTGCCATTACTTTGCTGAGCAGCGGCTGCCAGCTTCTTAGCCGAAGCAGTAGCATTTCCGTTGACTTCAGACCACGGCTTCTCCTCTTGCTCGCGGTCGTCGTCATCGAGGCCTTCGTACATGTTGCGTTGCTTTTGAAGGTCGGAGTCATTCTTGTGCTGCTCAAGTGCCTTGGCAAGAAGCTTGGGGTCTTCCTCGGCACCACCCTCTGCAACGTCTTGTGGGCGGACACGCCTGATGATGGTGTCGTCCATGCGGACCCATTCACTGGAGTCCTGACGTAGCACATCAACAGTGTAGTGTCCACCAGCAGCAGACTTGCCGTGGTGGTAAACCACGGAGATGAGACGGTACTTGGGCAAACCGCCCTTGACAGCTAATCCACCACGCTTTGAGGGAGGAAGTACGTCCTTGGGGATCTCTAGCTCAAGCGGGTAGCCGACCTTTTTCCAGATCTTCTGGGTACCACCCAGAGCATTCTCGTATTGGAAGCGCTTGAGGTGGAGGATAAGAACCGGTGGCAGAGTATCGATGAACACCTGCTTCTTGGCAGCGACGTTTCCGCGGCCGCCGAAATCACCAGTCAAAGTCTCAGTGTGAGTCAACCCCTTCAAGGCATCGACAATGTTGTTGACTTGAGGCGAGCCAATGTCGAGCTGCAAAGGCTTGTAAGGCTCGAGTGTCACGGAGTCCTTCTGACCCGGTACGCGAAGCTCGGAACGCAGGTGGCCACCGAAAATCTTGGTGACTGGCGAAGGCACGTCTTCCTGGCCAGCAGTCCTCGTGACTGCAGACTTTTGCTTCGGACCAACTTCGAGCCAGCCGTTGGCATCCTCGGTCTCCGCGTTGGATTTGTCCGCTTGCGCTTTGTCGTTGGCCTGGTTCTGGATAACGCCAACACACTCGTCGTGGAGACCTTCCAAGAGGAAGCCAAGGAACTCTTCGGCATCCTGCTGGTGTCCACGTCTCATACCCTGGAAGCGAGGAAGAGCACGGATGGCGTCGTAGACGTACTCTGGGGTAATAGGCTCGCCGTACTGCTCAAGCTGCTCCTGACGGAGTGCCTTCTTGACCTTCTCTGAAGTCTCGCCTTTGGACAGCACTTTGAATTCTCTCATGAACATGATCATCACGTCCAAAAGAGGTGTCTCACTCTTCATGGAGTGGACGGTGCGCTGGCGCACCTGGTCGAGGAAGTCATAGAATGGGCTACAGAACACAAGAACTTGGAGAACCTGCACAGTTTGTTAGTGTGATGCATGAGTTGTAAGTTCTACGATTAATGAGACTTACCGAGTTCATGTAACACATGTTGCCAGGGTTCACCAATCCTCGTGGCTCCAAGAAAGACAGGTTGTAGTTGTTTACTGCATGTTCTTTGAGTGCTTCCGCAAGAGATGCACTTGCCGGCAAGCTCTGTACTGCTTTCGGGGCCGGAGTGCCGTTGGTTTGTGCGGTCGATGCATTCTTCGCCTCCTTTGAGCGAACCAAATCTGCCCACGACTTTGGAGCGCTTGGCTTTGGTGGCGACTTTGGTGTTTCCGCAGGTGGAGCCTCAGCGGCGGCCTCTGCTGCAGGCGTAGTGTCTGCCTGCGCGGGCGCTGCCTCAGCCGACGTCGGAGATGCCTGATGTGTTGTCTGTTCAACAGATGATGGGGTTCCCTTCTTTTGCAGGCCACCAATGTTGGGGACAGCAACGGCGGTCCTTGTGTCTTTACGCGTGTGTTGTTGAGCAGGGGTAGATGTTTTCGATGAAGGAGCAACGGCTTGCGCGGGTGTTGTTGGAGTAGAAACCTGAGTGAAGTCGGCCTCTGAAGGCGCCTGCGATGTGGCCGGAGTCTCACGGGCGGACGTCGCCGCGATCGTCGAGGTCTCTGATGCCGGTTCCTCCGGCTTTGCGCTTGTGTCCTGCTGCGGCGAAGGCTCGGATTGCTGCACCTCATTCGAAGCGTTCGACAGGTGGGGAAGGGCAACAGCATCGTTCGTTGTGTTCAAGTTCTGGCGCTTCCCTCTCGCCCTAGACCGACGAGGGAAGGCGGCGGGTGAAGCATCAGGCGAAAACCAAGGCAGCTGCAAGATACAAGGTCAGTATGGGTTCACGATTTGGGCTTGCTCTGCTGGACATACGTTTGGATAGAATGGGGTACTGGTCTTGGGTGGCAATGAGAGAACATTCTCAACACTCGACTGACGTCTGGATGGTGCGGAGACGGAATCGGAGATTGACATGGACCGAGTATCTTCCCGAGGGGGGAGGTGGTGCGGTTGTTCGGCAGGCGTCTCTTCACGTTTCGGGGGAGTCGGTGCGGGAGAGGGCAAGCCATTGGTGTTGTGCGTGAAAGATGACAAATGCTGCGGAACCGGTCGAGGCGAATTGACTGCAACCTGCGCATGCTGGAAGGGTTGCGCAGATGCCTGGGGATGTGTGGGTGCCAATCTGGGCGTCACAGACGGCGCCGTCACGGGCAGCTGCTGAGGCTGAGAGGACACGACTAAAGGCGAGCGAGGCGGATACGACGGGATGTGCTGAGTCGGCTGTGCGGGCACCGGAGGCATGCTGTATGGGTTGTACTGATACCACTGGCGCGGAGGGTACTGCTGCTGAGGGTAAAACGGCGGCGGCGGGGCGTGATGGTAGGCGTATGGGTTGACATGCATGGGAGACTGCATAGGCGGACCGTACTGGTACTGCTGGTTGTGGTATTGCTGCTGACGGCGCGATTGTTCATGGTATGGAATCGGGTGGCCCGAGCCCATTGGATGGTTGTTCATGGTGACGGCGGCGAGAAGGGCAGGAGCTGGGAGAGCTCCTGCAGGCTGGCGCTGGTGTCTAGCCCAGAGCTGCCGCTCGAGAGAGGAGAGTCGTGGAGGTCGTCAAAGGCGATGTGATCCACATGGAGGAGGGAGCGGAGTCGGCAGCTGCCCGGTCTCAATGTACGCGCGCGAGTAGAGGCTACTGCTGCTACTGCTACCTTGTCGGCAATGGGCGATGCCGAGAGCGGACTCGCAGTGCGCAGGCGCTCGAGATGCGATGCGAGGTGTCGGACGGCGACAACCTGGCCGAGGATGGCGGAGGTGTTGTTAGGTGGTGGTGGCGGCGACGGCGGTGGTGAGGTGGTGGACAATAATCGCTGGAGTCGCGTGTCGAGCAAATGACTTTTGCGGCAGCTGTTCCGCTAGCGGGCTGACATCACGATCCAGAGAGCTTCAATATTCTATACGAATCCATCGAGTCTTTTATTTCATCCTGACTTGCATATACCTAGCATTCACATGTATTACATGTAGTCATTTCATTCACGCTGTGGCAATAGATCATTATGTTATCACGTCAGCAAGTTCGTCGACAGGTCACTCAAATCAGCAGCACACGATCATATTTGATGCTTGCGATCGATCGTCTTTGTTTAAATTCGCAGGTCTCGGCGGCGATTATCAAAGATTATTAGCCGAGCGACTACACGGATACACATCGATCTTTATGGATCCCAACTGCCGCGGTGAGGTAGTGTCAACCTCTGCAAACTCATCGGAGACAGCTTCGCGGATGTTCGATTATCCAATTGCTTGCCGAAAAGTAATTTTGTTGTCTTGCGATGTACCTACAGTATGCGTGAGTAAGACCACCAAGTCTTGCGCAAGTATCAAGTCGAGCAGCCCAGCTCGAACGCAATTACACCGAGGAGATCCGAGTCCAGAAGCGGTCCAGGGAACTCGAACCTACTTCCCTTTCGAGTGTCAAAAAACACTTCCTCGTTGACTATGAGCGGATTTCTCATGATGCTTGTGATCGGCTTGAAATTCCTCTCAGTATAATACATGCGGCTTCGCTGGCTTGCGACTTCCAGGCCTAGTTTCATCTTTTGTACATGTCCTTCTGATTTTCCCCAACTTCACATCTACTCTTCCCGAAGCTGCTGCATCCTCTGTTCCCTCTGTTTCCTCATGATGAGAGGGGCGCCGTGGTTGGCCTGAGCCCTGGCGAAAGCTGCGGTGAGGATAGGCGAGCTTTCCGTGCGGATGGTTGTGCCAATGGACATGAAGAAGCTGCGATATCGTCAGCAAATGAGTTGCAATCTATGAATCTCCTCTCAAAGATTGAGCATACCCAAAGGTGGCCGCAGAGCCGACCATGTACTGGCCAAGCGTGCGCATCATGCCGTTAGGTCCAGGGCCGAAGCGGATGATGTTGGTTGCGCCAAAGATGAAGCCGATGACCAGACCGACAGCTGTATGCAGAGTCAGAGAACATATCCTATAGCTTTGCATGCCTTGAAGAAATACGTACTGCCGCCCATCATGCCACCCATCTTCACTGCGCAAGTGTGTTAGCTCCGGAGCATGCCTACATGGACTTGGTAAAAGCGCGCGTACTCTTGTCAAGAGTGGACTGGCCACCAGCACCACCACCTGGAACAGCTGCGACGGGAGGCATATCGATCGTGTGTGTTGTAGTTATGTATTGCTATTACCTCTCTGTCAAGTAAAAGCAACCCAGCTCCAGCGCGCGCGAGTAGTAAGAGCAACGAGGTCAAGCTTCGGCGTCGGCGGGGAATGGAGGCACGACACGGCACAAGTCCGACTAAAGCGGCCAAGGCAAGTGATGGACAGCAAGCCAGCGAGGAGGAGGAGAAGTCTTGAAAGCAACGCAAAGCATATTCCCACACACCGATTCAATCCACACCGGCACTGCCACCGAACCTCACCTCACCTCACCTCATCAGTCTCGCTTACAGTACACTGCACTACAACCTCACTTACTTCCTAAATGTACTAAGGCCGTCCGCCGCCTGCGGGTGTTAGCCGCCTTGAAAGTGCGTCTGTCTGTCTCCGTCCCTTGGTCTGTCTGTCGTCTGCCGCTGCCCGTGCTTCCAACAAAGCAGGCTGGCTGCTCCTGAAGAAGCGACACCACACCACTGCCGCCATTATTTTGCCCGCCCCTACGTCCGCACCGCACCCATCCTGCGCCCGCCTATCTCACTACTACTGTCTTGCACTCCTCCGCCCTGCACAGCTATTGACCGCCGCCGCCCGCGACATCACCAGCGCCCCACAGCCCGTCCGCTCACAACACGTGATCCGTGCGTGCCCATTCCCGTTCGACGGCACCTCGCAGAGCGCGCTCACGCATACCCACGCCATTGTCACATGCACGGCGTCCGACCCTATCTCCTAGGCGTCGCAGTGTATACTAGCTCTACCCCTTTGGACAAAGCCGGGAGTAGGACCGCGGAAGCAAGACACGCGCCGCGACAACAATAAACCTCGCGACATCGCCTCTGATGACTGCCGTCGCTCCGCCCTTGTCATTCCAGCCAAACACAACATGGGGCACGGCTGAAGAGAATGGTCTCGCTGCCATGAACAACGACGAAGGCACCAAAATGTTCGCCTCTGGCCCGCGCAAGACCGTCCAGCGGCAAAATTCCTCCTCGTCCATCGCCTCGACAAACTCATCCACGTCAACCATCTCCGCATCTTCGGCGCAGACCAACGGTACTAGCATAACCTCGGGAGAGTCTGGCAGCTGGGCAGTGCGGAAGAAGCCAACAAGAGGACTGTGGCCGCCAGGCAAGGCTGAACCGGTGAACGGCATCACTACCGCAAGACCACAAGCCGTGAGCTCGGCGACCTCTGGTGCTACTGCATCTTCGGCCATCTCTGCATTGCACGCCCCGGTTCTACCTTCACAGCAAATGGCCAACGGCACGGCACAGGTCAACGGTTCCGTGCGGAATCAGCAACAATCCGAGCCACCTGCAATCCTCCACCTTCTCCCTATCAATGGAACCTTCGATCGCAAGACAATAACAGTGCCATACTACCCGGATGTACTGCGAATCGGCCGGCAAACCAACCAAAAGACCGTGCCTACCGCACTCAATGGATACTTCGACTCCAAGGTTTTGTCTCGTCAACACGCCGAAGTATATGCCGACCGCCAAGGGCGCATCTTCATCAAAGATGTCAAGAGTAGCAACGGCACTTTTGTCAACGGCATGCGGCTGAGCCAGGAAAACAAAGAGTCCGAGCCGAGGGAGTTGAGAGAACAAGACGTGCTGGAGTTGGGTATCGATATTGTTAGTGAAGATCAGAAGACAGTCGTACATCACAAAGTCGCAGCCAAGGTTGAACACGCTGGTGTCTACGGTCAGGGCAATGACTCGCTGACTTTTGGCGAGCTCGACCCGAGTGCTGGTGGCGGAATGATGGTCAACGGACAGAACCTCAAGAGGAATGGAAGCCAAGGAAGCATCAATGGAAGGGCTTCAGTCAACATGGCAGGCCAAGCAGCGTTGCAAGGCCAAGTCATGGGCCAACCTGCGCACGTGCGGAATTGGCTCAACCCCATCACCACCGAGCATATCGTGCGGAAACTAAATGTAAGTGACCAAAACTCTTTGATAATGCTTGCCACAACTCTAACATCATCCTAGGCCGAGATGAAACTTGCTATGCAACAGTCACAAGATCTTGCAAGAGCACGTAAATGCATTGAAGCAATGCTCGGAGGCGAGAGCAAGCCTTCCGAGAAGGAGCCTAAGAAGAACTCTGAAAAGATTCGCCCTTCGCCAGTCAAGCAATCATCTGGCCTCAAAGCTCAGTTCTCTGACCCTCCGGCGCCTCCACCGCAGGCGCCTTTGCCTGAGAAACCGGATGTTGCAAAAGCACTTGCAGACCCGCTGATACAGCCCCTACTCAGGCGGGCAGAGTCAACTCGACCCTCGTCTGCAAACAGCTCACCTACCCGGATGGATCACTCAGGAGACATCTTGAGGCTTTGCGAAGAACTCAAACTGGCCAAGGGTGAACTCAGCAGCCAGGCCGAACGCATGAAGGGCCTTGAAACACAGCTTGAACAAGAGCGAATGGCTAGGGAGAGTGCAGAATTCCGTGCCTCGAGGCTTGAGAGCAGTGAACGAACAGAAGCCCCTGTTGAGGCCAAAATTGATGAAGAAAACAACGATTCTCCAAAAGCGACCATCGAAGGCAGTACCTCCAGTCCTCCTGACTTACAAACTCAACTCGAGCGGCTACAGGCGACCATGGACGAAATGAAGCAACAAATGGAGTCTTACCGCATGCGTGCAGAGAACGCCGAGATGGAGCGGGACGAGGCCCAGTCGACTCTTGCCGAAATGGTCGAGCAGAAGCGTGCAGAGAACGCGGCATTGGAAGCACGTTCAGCATCTCGCTCCCGTCGCAGCTCTTCACCCAAAAACATATCTTCGACCCGCAGCAGATCAAAGCAGAACGGGCACGCAGTGTCACCATCTCTATCGTCACCTCGCAGCCCAACCGGAGTTGCTCTCTTAGAGAAGGCTGGTTTGGAGGAAGGACAAGTCATTACTGCGGATCAAGCACGCATCTTGCAGCAGTTCCTCGACCAAGAGGTATTAGGCCTGTCCAGCACGATCACTGGCGGCAAGAGCGGGACAGCTAATGTGAGCGCACACGACAATGCCTTGACGTATCACGGCCGTCCGCTGACAGGCGCGGCGCTGGTCGTTGTGCTCGGTGTTTGCCTAATGGGCTGGATGAACAACTGGCCCCGGGTAGACCGATGAACATCGATCTGTACATCCTGCTATCTTTTCCACACACGACAACACGACAATTTGGCTTAGACGCTCACCTGAGAGCACCCGACGAATTCAGCACACCAAAACGAAAGGTCTCACCTGTCCATTCAGCCACGAAAAGAAAGACCCTTGTCGCCTACCTTTCCCTTTTTTGGATACCACAGCTACGAATGAACGGACTCCAAACTCGACCAGTATGATCTTGGAAGAGCATACACCATGCCTCACACAGCATCCCCCACACATTCGACAACTCACATTTTCCAGTCTCTTTTGTCCCTTCTCCTTCTTTGTTGTGATTTGTACATAACGGAACGATTCTTTTCTTCTCCTCTTCTCTGCTTCCACGGAGGAATAGGATCTTTTTGCAACGGGATGATGTTCTTCCAGAGCGCGCGAATGGATACACCCCAATTGTTTTTTATTCCGTTGATCAACTACGAATTGCTGCATTTGAGCTTCCCTTGTCTTCGGAGAGGAGGGCGATTGATTTTTCTGGTTGGGGATGGTGGGTTGGTTGGACCCGGAATCGGAAGATACTCGCTCGTGTGTATATGGGGGCGAAGCAGTGGAGATGGTAGCATAATCGAGGCATCCTGCTTCCAATACTTGTTGTAACCCATCTGAACCCACAACATGCTTTACTTGACTTTGACGCTCCCGAAGTCTGTTAAACACGCGATCTCAATGGGACTGGGATGTTTAGGATGTAACAGAGCTGCTGGTAATACCACTACGAGATCCTACTCCGATGAGATAGTCGTGATGTCTATCGAGTGTCTCGGTGGTAGGAGGACAATTTCGATGCACGAAAGTTGCTGATATCATCGTATCGAGAGACAAACTTTAGCATGAACTGCATGTGAGGCTGGAGTCCAGACTGCACGTTCCAGGGATGATGTAGACGACCGTGCAGCGAGACGACTAACTTCCTTGGCTAGAGGCGGGGCCCCCGATTGTGTGGAGACGTGCATGGGGTTTGGTTTGGGTTTGGGGAGAGACGAGCTGCTGCTGTCCTCTCTCTCTCTCTCTCCCACAACGAGCTTCCGCCTGTGTCTCGCTTGCACACGCCTGCATACAGTTTACCTCACTACCACTAGCTACTAAGCCCATCGCCCCTTCAGCCCGACAGCGGAAGGAATCACCTGATCCGATCCGGCCGGAACATCTAACGCCGTCTCCATCACCTGCACGCGACTACCACGCAGCTTGGCCAGAGAGAGAGCTTATACCTAGCAGCTCTGTGATTCGCTCCTAGTCCTCATCAGCAAACATACCTTACCACCGCCAACTCTGTTATTGCTTGGAAGGATACACCCGCTTCAATCACTCCATAACACAACCCAACACCACACATCCCGGTATCACTGCCGCCGCCATGTTCTCTCGTCGTCTTGTACAGAAAGCTACCACCCTTACTCCAACCACAACCAGCTCTGCCATCCGCCCGCTCTCCACAACCACCGTACAATGGGCTCAGCGTGCTAAGAGCCCAGCCCTCGCCGACGTCACCCCGGACAGCGCTCACGTCTTCGACCAGCGCACACAGGAGTTCCGCAAAGAGCTGGCCGAGAAGGCGCGCCTCGAGCGTGAGCAACACGAGAGTCAGTTAGCATCTGCGAAAGCGTCTGCCGAGGCTAAGCATTCCTCCTCCCCAAACACTGCTTCTTCCGGTACTACTGGCGGCTTGAGCTCACAGTCAGCAGCAGCAGCTTCCTCCACTTCCACCGGCGAGAATGACCCGAAGCAGAAGAAGGTAGGCTCGGGACCACTGTCCAAGTTGATCTACGGCACGGAAGAGGGCAGGAAGATGGACCAGGAGATCGAGCGCAGCTTCTCGCAGGTGCTGGCTCGCGGCAAGTACGTGCACAGCATTGTCTTCCACGAAGTCAAGCCGAGCAAGGTGGACGAATACGTGGAGCTCGTTGGCAAATGGTACCCGAAGATGGCAAACTTGCCTGAGAACAAGGTATGTTGGGATAAGCAGTGAAATACGCCGTCTTCTCTGGGCTAACAAATCCTTTCAAAGGTAAACCTCGTTGGCTCCTGGCGCACCGAGGTTGGCGACTGTGACACTTTCGTGCACATCTGGGAATACCAGCGCTACGCCGGCTACCACCAATCCCTCAATGCAATCCAGAACCACCCCGAGTTTGCCGAGTTCGACTACAAGCTGAAGAAGCTCATCAAATCGAAGCGCACAAGTCTCATGCAAGAGTTCAGCTTCTGGCCGACTACGTCTCCGAGGAAGCTCGGCGGTGTGTTTGAGCTGAGGACTTATACGCTACACCCTGGCAACCTGCTTGAGTGGGAGCACCACTGGCGTAAGGGCCTGGAGGCGAGGAAGGAGGTCATGGAGGGCGTTGGAGCTTGTGAGTACACTTTTGAGAAGTGTTTCGGGTGACATCAGTTTCTAACATCGATTCCACAGGGTTCGTGCAGATTGGCGCGTTGAACGAGGTCCACCATCTCTGGCAATTCCCCGATCTCGAGGAGCGCAGGGCGAGACGTGAGCAGAGCTGGAGCGTGTCCGGGTAAGCTTGAACTTCTTGCAATCGTTGACCAGACTTAACTAACACGAGATGCTAGATGGGCCGAGACTGTCCACCGTACTGTTCCTCTCATCCAAACGATGAGATCTCACATCATGGTGCCCATGCCCTGGAGCCCTGTCGGTTGAGCACACACGACGCTACGAGTTGGGATGATATCAACACTTCAGCAGCGTGAACTGTGAACGTCGCGCGACAGCTCCCAGATTGAACGATGAGCCTTCAGTCGGCGAGATGGAGTAGCGGGACAAATGCAGGATAGGACTGATCTCTCGGCGGTCGGGATGGTCTGGATGTGGATAGGGGAGGAAAGGGAAGGGAGTAAGTAGCAGATTGCACAGCGTCGAATGCAAAAGGATACTTTACCTCAACTTGATTGCAGCTTCACGAGTGAAAGCGAAATGCTAGTTCACGCTGGCATTGTTATTTGCATTTTGCACGTGTCAATCTCATGAATGGATTGTCACTGACGTCATGTTTTGACGAAGTTGGTTCAGGTAGAATTCAAGCAGAAAGCCACCGAGTACCGGCCATGCAAAACAAGCCGACGCGTCTTTGGAACAGACTGACCGACGACTCGACTTTGCACCCAGTACCTACCATAGCACAGTCAACACTGCAGCAATCATGGTGTACATTCGCCAGTCGCAGCTGCCCAAGCTGAAGGAGTACAAATACTCTGGTATGTTGACACACAAACTACTACACACCTGACACCTTCTCACATGCAACTTACCTACATGTACTGACCATACCCTATCACAGCCGTCGACCACAGTCTTCTCTCCCGATATGTGCTCAAGCCGTACTGGTGGAGCCAGGTCATTAACCTCTTCCCCATGTCAATGGCCCCGAATGCTGTATGTCTCACCGCTCAAACTTCCATCAGAGCAATCCTCCTAACAATGACAACAGATCACTCTTTCGGGCTTTGCCTTTGTCATTGCCAATGTGTGCACCATGCTCTACTACTCCCCAAACATGGACCAGGACTGTCCGTCTTGGGTTTACTGGTCTTGGTCCATCGGCCTCTTCCTCTACCAAACCTTTGACGCCGTGGATGGCAGTCAAGCGTATGTACAAGACAAAGAAACATATCCACACGCACTCAAACTGACCGTTATTGCGACAGACGCCGTACAGGACAATCTGGTCCTCTGGGTGAGCTCTTCGACCACGGTGTCGACGCGCTGAACACGAGCTTGGAAGTCCTTTTGTTCTCGGCCGCCATGAACTTTGGCCAGGGATGGAAGACAGTGCTGGTACTCTTTGGCTGTTCGTGATCATTTCCTTACCTCTATTGCCGCGCTATCAGCTAACTCTTGCACAGCACTCTTGACATTCTACGTACAAACATGGGATGAGTACCACACTCACACTCTCACCCTTGGACTGGTATCCGGTCCCGTCGAAGGCATCCTGACCCTCTGCGTCGTCTACGCCATCACAGCCGTCAAAGGTGGCGGCAGCTACTGGCAGCAGCCCATGCTCCCCGCCCTCGGGGTCCCTTACACCTCTGCCCTCCCCAAAGCCGCCTACACCATGGACTTTGGTGACTTCTACATGCTCTACGGCACCCTCGTCCTCGCCTTCAACACCATCGAGAGCATCCGCAACGTGCTCAAAGCCAGACGCGCTCGCGGCGACGCTCCGAACGACGCCCTCCTCGGCCTAGCCCCATTCTTCGGCTCCTGGGCCCTCATCGTTTCCTACCTGGCCCTGCACCCGGAGATCCTACACGCCCACCTCGTCCCCTTCGTCTTCCTCGTCGGCCTCATGAATGCCTACTCCGTCGGCCAGATGATCACCGCGCACCTGACGAAATCCGAGTTCCCCTACCAGAACATCCTCGCCCTGCCGCTCCTGTTCGGCATCGTCGACTCCCTGGGCCCCATCCTGCAGGCTCGCCTTGGCTTCGGCTGGCCCAGCGCTCTGGGCGACGGCGTCTACCAGGTCGCGTTCATGTTCTCGTGCTTGGGGCTGGCTATTGGTATCTACGGCAGTTTTGTCGTGGATGTGATTGTTAGCATCTGCGATTACTTGGACATTTGGTGCTTGACTATTAAGCACCCGATTGACGGCAAGAAGGCGAACTAGAGTGGTGTGATGATGATGATGATGTTGAAATGAGTGATGAGTGAGCGGATGAGTGTCCAATGTTGAGTTGTCTTTTGGAGTCTTGTGAGGTTTCGTTTCATCTTCACTAGATAGATTATGTAGATCCACGATTTGAACGGCTATACAATTACTGTGCGTACCGGCAGATTCCACCTACTCCTTTTGTCGATGCCGACATATGCTGGCTTGTATGCAGTCAAGCTGTCTGGAACTGTCAAGGCCTCGTCGTCGGTGGGGAGGTGGGTGTCATGCTTTGCGGCGCTCTATCGAAGGGGGGAACGGTGTAATTCTGAGGGGGTAGCGACTTGTCGAAGAAGGGCGATGCCATACTAAGGAGCGTAATACATAGTACTCTTATCCAATGGGGACCGGCACTTGGGAACAACAAGTACACACACGCACGCGAGCTACTTGCAAGTCCCTTGTCAAACTATCTACAAACACGCAACGTACATCTACTTTGCCAGCCAAGTCAACGCTGCAACCACATACCCATCCAACCCGACCTTCAGCGTCGGCTGGATCACAGGCGCAAACAACCCACTGTGGTTCACCGGCAAATCCTCACTCAGCCTGTCCTCGGCCTCCGCCTTGTCCCACTTCTCCGGCGCTGTACCCCCGTAGACAAAGAAACTATACGGCTTGCCAACAGCGCTGGCCAGGATGCTGAAGTCCTCGCTCCCCGCAAGTTGCGAGACGTCCGGGACGTAACCTTCTTTGCCGTTAGGGAAGTGCTCGCCAAAGGATTCTTCCAGTTTGGAGGTCAAGGTGTCGTCGTTGATTGTTAGCGGGAAGGTGCGGGTTGTCTGGAAGGTGGGCGGGGCGACTGCGTTTCCGGCCATTGCTTCGGCCTCGACGATCCGTTTGACGGAGGCAAGGACTTTGGTTCGAGTGGCGGCTTTGGTTGTTCGGATGTCGATGGCGAGGCGCGCGGAGTCGATGACCACGTTCTCGGCGTCGCCGGCTTGGATGCTGGCGCAGGTTACGACGGCTGTGTCGTAACTGTTTTGTTGGGGTTAGCAAAAGTGAGTGTAGGAGAAGCCATTGTCAGGCAGTGCTGTTGCCGGCACCGCCAAATCAAGTGAGTTGGGTGATGAGAGAGGGCAAGTACTCACGGATCAACCTCCCGACTGACAATCGTCTGCAACCGCATCACAGTACTAGCAGCCATAACAACCGGATCCACCAGCCGATGCGGCATCGAAGCATGCCCGCCACGCCCATGCAGCGTGACCCGCATACTATCAGCAGCACTCATCAGCAACCCCCTACGCGTTCCAATCACACCCGCCCGATGCGGCATAACATGGGCTCCCAGCACCACATCCGGGACAGGGACAGCGTGGCGCTCAGGATCATAAAGGCCGTCGTCGACCATCGCCTGCGCGCCCGTGCCGCGCTCTTCGGCGGGTTGGAAAACCAGCACCAGCGTGCCCGACCACGTCTCGCGGGCGGAGACCAGGGCTTCGGCCGCTCCTAGCATGCACGAGATGTGCATGTCGTGGCCGCAGGCGTGCATGACGGGCTTGTCGACGCCGTCGGCGTCGGCCATGCGTTTCTTGCTGGCGTAGGGGAGGCCGGTGCGTTCTTCGATTGGGAGGGCGTCAAAGTCGGCGCGTAGGAGGACGGTTGGGCCAGAGCCATTGTGCAGGAGGGCGGCGATGCCGTGGCCGCCTATGCCGGTCTTGATGTCGAAGTCGCTAGAGATGGCGCGGAGTTCAGAGACACAGCGGGCGGCGGTTTCCTTTTCTTGGTTGGAGAGCTCTGGGTTGGCGTGGAAGTGCTTGTAGAGGTCTTCGTATTTGTTGAGCTCTGGGCGATGTTTGGTGGCGATCTCGGAGATGTTAGGCATGTTGGCGGTTGCTACTTTCTACCTGATATGGGTGGAATGGAAGACGTGGTGGTATGTAATGGTCTGTATTGGCAGGTCGTACGGATCTGCGTACTGTGTTTATTCGGGCAATTATCTATGCTACCCTGCAAGAGTAAAAAGATTACTCTACCTACCAAACAGAGATAGCAGCCAAGGGTATTCGCCGAATGCTGGCGCCCTGTGCAAGTCTAATGGGGACAGGTTACCGAATGCGGGTGTCGTCGGATCGACGTATTGCGGGCATTTCTCCGCAGCAGCCGCCGGGATTGTATCGCGGTAGTCGATACCACTCACTCATACTTCCGGATCCCACGATCTTCTGGAATCAAGCAAGTCGCGTTGTCCGAAGAATTCGCCTACGATGGTTACGATCATGTCCAGCGTGGCCAGCGTGCTCTCCGGGTCGAGCATTTGCGTCACAGACGAACCTGCAGTATCAGCCTTGTCCGCATCCGCAGTAGCCGCCGTCTGCGATCCTTCATGCCCAGGCGTAATGGCTTCGTCGCTGCTATCCGCGGCGGCCTCTGCGCGTGAAAGTTCCTCGAGCTGCGCAGCCATCGCAGCGTCGTTGAATGAGATCTGAATGACCAGCGCCCGCTTACCAAGGTCTCTCAGTACAAAAACCTCGTCGTTGTTCATCATGCCGACATCGCCGAGTCTAGCAAGCAGAGCCCAGATCCATGCGCTGGTGTGTTGTCCCAGGGTCTCACCTCGTTTGAAGTAGCTCTTGTGTATGAGCTCTAGCATGCTGAGCGTGTCTTCCTGGTCAAGTGCTTGCAGCTGAGAAAGTGAGGGCGAACTCTTCTGCACGTGTTCTACGCATTCGGCGTACGCTTTCTTACCGCCATTGGGCCGTAGTACGGGCTTGGTGTTGTCCGTCTGAGCTGTCTCCCCACCTACCAAAGACTCGTCCCTCAAACGTGTACGCATTGCGTCGAATCGCCGTTTCAGAACTTCCGTGTACGCTTCCTTGGCCGATACCGTGGTCTTCTTAGGCGCTTCGGGTCGAAGTACAGGCCGGGCGATGTAGCAATCTTCCACAAAGTACCCACGGCTGTCACCCACGCCGTAGTCGACGTCTTCTTCACTGTTTGTCTCCGCAGCGCGCAACACGACCGGCATGCCCTGACGTTCAGATCGTACTGCTTTGAGGTACGCCATGGCTTCGTCTTCTTCGCTCATGTCTCCTTCCTCGTCGTCGCCAGACCCTTCCCATTGATACGCCAGCGATCCAAGCGCGGGCTTCTGGTTCGTCGCTTCGTTCTTACCGGGGTGCGCGTTCGCTTTTTTGCGAGAGTCGCTGGGCTTGTCTGATTTGTTGGCGGGTTTTTGTGTTGAGGCCTTGGAGTCATCGTCGCCGTCGCCAGCCTCGCTAGTGTTTGCCTGCTCGTGCGGTGTGTTGTCTGTTGGTGTTTGGAGTGGTGAGTCTGCTGATGCTGAGACGGTTGGGTATCTGATGGGCGGAGGCTCATCCAGACCAGCCGTGTCCTGTTCCGGGTCGTCGTCTTCGCCGTAGCTGAGGTGTACTCGCTTGTGAGGGTTGAAGGTTGTTTCAGGTCCGGCCTTGGGCCTGTCACGCTCTCTCCTGCGTTTGACCATGCTGTTTGAATTCTAATCGCGAGCGTGAGAGTGTGGTAAAGGGCCGGATAGTCGACTGTGTCGGAGGAAGGTTCTTCGGATGTTTGGTGAGGTATCAGTTGTCGGGGTCTTGTGTAGCGTACAAAAAGTTGTCGCAACACCTTGATGTAAGCTCACATCAAGGGTTAGGGTTGGGGTTGACATAAATCTGCTCTCAACTATACCAACAACGTAGCAGCCTTTTTTTGGGATATTGTCTTCTCTGGTATACACGGATAGTATAGGAGATATAGACGGTCAGATTTGATCATCTATCCACTGCAATACCAAGTTGCTGCGAGACTACGGCTGTTAAATGCATCAGTCGAAATCGAGATCACATAATCTATCGATTGAAGATTGAAGTAGGTATGATCGAAATGGAAAACATTTCACTCTGTTCGATTTCCTCAAATCATTCATGCCGTCATCTCAAAACCTGATCCTAATTCACCAAAACACCCCGATACCTCATCTCTCCCTTCTCCAGCCGCCCAAAAGCCTGCGATGCTCCCTCAATGGTCATCGGAAATGTTTCAACCAAAGGCTCGATCCCATGTCTCGCCACAAACTTCAACATCTCGAAGTGGTTCTGATGCGAAGCCTCAGTCGAAGCAATAAGCCTATGCCCGGGCAAGACGAAAGGCATGTAAGGGATCTTGATCGGCTCCATCTGAATGGTCATGAGAACGATCGTCGCACGTCTCGCCAGGAGAGGGAAATAAGCCTCCAACTCCTTGACGGCATTCGAGGTGATGAGCAATACGTCGATTGACATCGGGCGCGGGAGAGTTGTGTAGTCAGGACCCCACTCGTCGCCGCCACCCGAGGGAAACGCTGCTTTCTCCAACTTGCCTTCGACTCGGACTTCGTCGGCGCCTAGATGGAAAAGATCCATGTACTTGGTTTCGTCCCTGGTGATTGCGGTGACGCCGCATCCCATTGCTTTGGCGAACAAGATCGCCATGTGGCCCAGCCCACCGATACCGACAACACCTACGCGATCGCCGGGCTTAGTGCCAGCAGCATCAAGTGCTTCGTAGGTGGAAGCTCCTGCGCACATCAGTGGACCAGCATGGACGCTCTTGATGGAATCAGGGATCCAATAGGCGAAACCAGAGTTGATGATGCGATAGTCTCCGAAAGCTCCTTGGTCGGTGTCGGAGAAGGCGAACCCACGAGCTTCCGAGCAGTATTGGCGATAGCCCGAAGCACACGTCTTACAATTTCCGCATGACTATACTGTTGTTAGACCTCAATGACAATGAACTTGGTGCTACTGAGAGGAGAAACGATACCGAATGCAGCCAACCCCAACCGACTCGCTCGCCGACTTTGAGGTTGGACACTCCGTTCCCTACAGCCTCAACGAAGCCAACACCTTCATGGCCCAGACCGCAGCCTTTCTCTTTGGCATGAAAGTCGGTTGCGCATAGTCCGCTATGGGTCGTTCGGATCAACACGTCGTTGGGGCCCAAGGTCTTACGTGTTGACTTATGGACGAAGCTTTTTGTTTGGGCGTCGTAGCAGATCGTCTTGAGTGTGTGTTCTGCCATGTTCTTCTTGGGACGTCCCAAGAAAGCCGGTATGAGGCAGTTATTGAACAAGTGACTATTTTTACGTGTATGTTGGAGCGCTTGCGTTTAGCATAGCGAGGTTGCATTCAAGACGACGCCAAGAGCGTCGAGTGGTGTTTGTCTGTGGAGCTGGAGGCCTCGTTTAGGGCTTCCATTGGGTTGTGTACATTATGTGTAAATTCAAGAAATGGAAAGAATTGACGTGGCGATCCAAGACGACGATGGTATTCGAACACAATCTACCATTTAAAGTGTATCCAAGACATACAATACAAAGAACGTCGACCGTGCTTGCTCGTGAGCCAGCACCTCATGTGTCCTCGACATCAACTCCCTAGAGATTTCTCTAGACTTCCCAGCAAGTCCTCCCCTTCCTCAGTCGCTTGCGCTGGCGGCTCTTGAGCTGCAACGCTGACAGGCTCTGTGGTTTCCTGCTGCGTCTGTGCATCGGGTTCCGTGGCCTCGACGACAACGTCTGATGTCTCGACAACAGCTGCACCCTCTGCAGTCTCTGCCACCTCTATAACCTTCGCTGTTTCAGTCACCTCTGCTGAACCAATGTCGCCCGAATTTTGTTCGGTGGAGGTCTGGGTGTCTTCGGGCTGTTTGAGAGATATTTCGAGCTCTGTGACAACTGTGGTCGGCTGATCAGTGTCCGTTGGAGGTGCTGGAAGCTCGTCAATCACCGGTTGGTCTTGCTGCTCCTCTTGAGGAGCGGCTTCATTCGGCACAGGTGCTTCTATGGGATCGGTATCCATGGCGTCGTCCACGGCTACCGCTTCATCCGCGTGAGTAGTTCTGTTCTCCAAAGCCGGCTCTGCGTCTGTTGTTGGTTCTGCTTGAGGGACGATATTATCCGGGTTTGTTTGCTCCTGGAGCTCTGGCTCTGGCTCTGGCTCTGGCTCTGGCTCTGGCTCTGGTATTGGCTCTGGCTGCGGCTGCGATTTCGGTTCTGGTACTGACTCTGCTTGTGGCTCCGGCTCTGGTTCAAGGATCGACTCCGGCTCTGCGGGTTTTGCTTCGATTTCCTCATCTGCAGGTCGATCTTGCATCTCCACATCAGTGTCAGGTTTAGATTCTTCCACCAGAGGCTGATTCTGTGTATTGCCAGATCCCGCATCGGTAGGTACCGACTCAACAGTAGGCGGAATCTCGGCGGACGTAGGTGCAACGGCCACGGGGTCGACAGGCCTAGGCTCGGCAGGAGTGGCTTTCTTCACAGGTGAAGCAGCAATCTCAGCGTCATCGTCTGGGATCTCTCCATCCTCCCTATCCTCGTCATCATCGTCGTCTCCGTCGTCACCTTCCTCATCGTCGTCGCCCTCTTCGTCTTGCTCGCCACCGTCTGCGGCCTCGTTAGGCTGCCTCGGCGCTTCTCCCATCGCAACGTCCTTGTCAGCGTCTTCCCCTTTCGCGACATGCTTGACGGTCTGGCCAGGCTGTGGCACAATCTTGGTGGCGTTCGGAACAATTGTAGTGTAAGTGCTACCATCAGGATTCGTGAAAGTGACCCTCTTCTTGCCTCTTCCAGGACCACCCTTCTTCTTCGGGGGCGGCCTGCTACGTCGCGACGGAGCGGGTGGATTGGCAGGAACCAAGCTGATTAAACCTTCCTCGTTCACGGTGCCAAGGCCCTCAATTGTGGTGCCTGGCTGCAGTACCTTGGCTTGCATCTGTGACTCGGCTGGCAGTTCGTTCTCGAGGACCTGACCCTCGAGCGCGAGGACTTCGTAGATTGCACTCTCGCCTGTCGCTGGATCCAACACCCTTTGCACACGCGTTTTCCGCTTGGCAAGCTGTGGTACACCGGACGCTGAGATTTCAGTCGCAGCACCATGGTAGAAATTGGGCAAGCCTTTCCGGCGCTTGGCTAGGAACTCCCAGTGCAGATGTTCTGGAATGAGAGCGTTTTCGGGTACTTGTCGCCACTTCCGTGCGACGAACCCCTTTTCTTCAGAATGAGCAGGCTTGGCCAGGTTGTCGTCCTGAAGACCTTCCTCCTCGCGAGCATTGAATTCATCGCCATCGGGTTCGACGTCCGGTGCGATTTTGCGCTTGGTGCCGTATCTACCGCTCCGGGCGATGCGCAACAGCTGTTGGGTGTGAGGGAGTAAGAGTTGGGAATTCTCGGGCATCGCAGGGTCTGCCCATTTGTCGTGGGCCTTCTCGATGTCGGTCTCAGAGGGTGGCGGTGCCAGAGACACACGACTGGGCATGGTAGACCATTGCTTCACTGGAAGCCCTTCGAAGATATCGTTATCCGCCTGGGAGCGACCTGATCGACCTGAACGGCCAGGAGGTCGGTACTAGAACATCCGTTAGTGCTTGTCATCTCAAGTTTATATTCGATGCGTCTGAACGACGGCAGCATTCGAATTGAATGCTCTGCTGATGAAGACCGCCATCCGCAACGAATATCATGCGAGTAGCCCACAATTGGAGGGAGATGTGACAGGGGCACCGGATATATGATGACATACCGCAGCCATCTTGTTGGAATGAGGGCGTAAATAATAACGTGATGCGCCGCGGACAGCGAAGGAGCGTGCTGATAAGCTTCTTCTCTAAAAAGACCTGCGTCGAAAGCGTCTTCCAATGCTACGCGACATGAAATAGCGGAATACTGTGTTGGAGATGATAAGTTTATGGATCGAGTAATACCTTTGTTCAAGCGGCAGAGAGGCACGCGTCGAGCGCGAAGATGGGGATGTGAGGTCGCGATCGGCGCTCGGACGATTTAGGTCAGATTTCCATCCGTCATGCTGGCCGCCGCCTCTCAGATTGATACGAGCTACATTCACACCCACAATCTCCAACATCTCCCAAAGGACCACCAACACTCTAGACAAATCTCGCCCATCCCGGATTGAGGATCGCAATTCTTCTGTAACCAGCCAGACCGAAAGCGCATATTCCCACCGACGATGGCCGCAAACGCCACGGCCTACGAGGCCCGATCGCTCTTCCGTTCCCTCATGCGCCAGAGCAGCCAATTTGCCGCCTACAACTTCCGCGAGTATGCCAAGAGAAGGACAAGAGACGCTTTTAGAGCTGCCAGTGTCGAGAGCGACGAGCGCAAAGTACAGGAGCTGATGCAGAAGGGCCTGAAGGAACTGCAGGTGTTGAAGGTGGGTACTCCTCGTCAAGGCGGACATGTGTTGTTTGTGGGAAGAGAAACCCAGACTGTGCATGAGGGGTTATGCGCAGAGATGAGAATGTGTTGCTGATGTTACTCGCTCCTACAGAGACAAACAGTCGTTTCACAATTCTTCCAGCTCGACCGATTAGTCGTTGAGGGTGGCAAGACCGGAAAGCAGACCGGAAACCGTGGTGGCATTGTCAGACAGACAGAGCATGGGTACGTTGCCAGTCTTTAGGACTTCATTATGCGTAGCTGACAATATTTCAGTTGGGACTAGGTTGGTGAAGGCAAATTGATCGGAGATTCATGTAAAAACACTTGGAAGCATTTATAGGCGCATGGAAGCTGGTGGTACAGTGAGAGAGCGCTACTGTACAGTAATGACTGGCGGCCACTCGCTACAAATGAACAAGCAGAAGCTTGTTGAGTAAAGAAAAGCGCATTATCGAAGCGCATGTCAAAGAATACAAAAGTTGTGGAACCCTATCGTGATCACCATCCACATCATCGCATGTTCGCGAGACGACTGGGATGTATGCCCTCGACCTCTGCAGCACCAGGCTTAGCCGCCTTCGAGTATGAAGCTGCGTCACCGCCCTTCGATTTCCCTTCTTTCCGCTCCTGCCTTTCCTTATCCTTACGCTCGAACTCGATTCTTCGTTCTCTTTGTTCCTCTAACCTGACGTTCTTCACGCGAATCTTCTCCTTGCGGTTGTCCTTTCCACCACCACCACCAGCCGTGAGTTCGACGTTGATCTTCCTTCCTTGTGGCTTCTTCGGCTTGGGCCCACGTCCAAAGCTTCGTGGTTGTGGCTCCGGCTCTACGCCCTTCAAACCTTCAGGCGCCTCCGGATCGAAGTACGAGTGATGGAAGAGCTTCAAGGCGGTCTTCATGCGGTCGTAACCCTCGAACTCCAAGAATGCGAAGCCTTTGCTTTTCTTGGTCGCGGGATCTGTGCGGTGTCGGAGGGTGAATGGCTGCAGGCTCTTGAAGTGCTCTTTGAGAGAATCGTCCGTGGTGCTGTAGGGAAGGTTGCCGACGAAGACGATGAAGCGTTGGTTTGCAGGCTTGTCACCCTCTTCTCCTGCAGATTTGGCCTTTCGCTTCTTTGGTGCGGGTGCGGCTGATTTCGTCTCTTCTTGCTGGCCATCGGCCGGGGTATCTTTTTGTGATCGCTTGCGCTTCTTCGACTCTGATGCGGCAGGCGCCGCGACTACTACAGGTATTCTCTCCTTCTCCGGCTCCTCTTGATCGTCTGGTCCATCCTCTTTCGGGAAAGGTTCTGGCTCGGCGGGTTCTGGCTTCTTGTTCTTTTTGTTCTTCTGGAACTTGTTCGCGCGCTCTGCGTCACGCTGGGCGCGCTTCTCCTTGCGGGAGATGGCGGCTGCAGTTGCGGCAGCAGTGTTTTCTTCCGACATGTTGTAGTGTTTGTGTTGGTATTTGATGTACCGAATGTTGGTGTTAGTGCAAGGCCGGTCCATAAATTTCGCGATCCTAAGCGGGACGTCCTTACGTAAGCGAAGCCCTGAGATTCGGATGCGGCAGGTGGAAAGTCATGATGAGCCAGAATCCGTCGAAGGTCTCAATACTAATGTACCTTATCTTTTCAACAATGTTATAGCCTACCGCGACCCTGTTGTGATCCATGCCAGGCCGCATCGGGCCATGCAGGATCTATAGCCTAATCTATCACCTAACGAACACTAAGTTCAATTGCTGCGAATTCCCAACCTCTCACTTCCCTTGTTCTCACTCACGTCCACCATCTCTCGCTTAATCTTCTCCATTCTCCAGCCTCAGTGATGGCCGCAAGCAAGACAGCTGGAAGCACCCCATCCGAGGAAGGACTCGTCGTCGAGACGACTCCTCTCCTAGATCCTTCGGTCGGAAATGATCACAGCAAGACCACCTCAAATAATCCCCCCAATGGCCATGTCGCAAAACAACCACAAGCACCCGACGCCTCCTTGCCTCATACCAACCAAACTACGGACGAGGAAAAGCCGTTCCCGCGATTCCAAATTCTCGTCCTTTGCTATGCCAGCATCGTCGACCCGGTCGCCTTCTTCATCATCCTCCCATACATCAACGAGATGGTCGAACGCGTCGGGCACCAACTACCAGAGAACGTCGGTTTCTGGACGGGCACGATCGAGTCTCTCTTCTCCCTCGTCCAAATGCTCCTCATCATCTTCTACGGTCGTATCGCGGATCGCATCGGTCGGAAGCCAGTCCTGGTCTTCTCGCTGGCTGGCATCGCGGCCGCGTCGGCGCTCTTTGGCCTCAGTGCGACGTTGTGGCAAATGGTTGTCTTTCGATGTCTTGCGGGCTTGTTTGCGGGATGCTCGGTCACGATACGGGCCATGATTAGTGAGAATTGCACCAAAACGACGCAGGCGAAAGCCTTTGGGTGGTTCATGTTTGCCAGGTAAGCACGAGTTCTATATCAGAACCCGAAATGTCGGACGGAATACTGATTACAAGTGTAGGAACCTGGGAATTCTCGTGGGTCCAGCAATTGGTAGGTGAACAGTAGAGACGAACGACGCTTTCGAAGCCACTTGGCTGATTCGATGATCATAACAGGCGGCATCCTTGCCAATCCCGCGTCACAGTATTCCCTCTTCGAGCACATTGCTTTTTTCAAAGAATATCCCTACGCTCTGCCAGGCTTTGTATCTGGAATTTTCTGTCTCAGCACGGCAATCCTGAGCTTCGTATGTCTGGACGAGGTGAGCATCAATCCAAAGCCCATTGGCACAATCGAATCTGACATGAATTCAGACACTACCGACCAAAACCAGCAACGAAGATGGCCAAGCAGAACCAGAGATGTCGACCTGGGAGCTGCTGAAAGCACCAGGCACCGGCGTCGTACTATACATATACAGCCATGTCATGCTACAAGCCCTCGCCTACACAGCTGGTAAGTGCCAAACCCCAAACACCTACTGCACTGCCTCATTGCCGTTAACGCTAACCCCTACAAATCAAAAGTCCAACCCGTCGCCCTGTACACCCCCGTCCACCTCGGCGGCTTCCAATTCTCACCCAAACAAATCTCCCTAGCCCTAGCCCTCGCCGGCGCCAGCCAAGCAATCTGGATGATCTTCGCCTTCCCCTACCTGCAGCGCAAGACAAGCACCGGCTCCGTCCTGCGGGGCTGCTGCATCGCCTGGCCGATCGAGATGGCCTGCTACCCGATAGCGAACGAGCTGCTGCGCGCGGACTTCCGCGCCGCCTTCTGGACGCTCGGCGCGGTCTGCGTCTTCTTCGGCTCCGGCATCGCGATGTCCTTCGCCTGCGTGCAGCTGTGCTTGAACGACGTTGCGCCGAGCCCGAGCACGCTGGCGACGCTGAATGCGGTGGCGCTGACGGTCAGCAGTGGGCTGAGAGCGCTTGCGCCGGTGGGCATGACGAGTGTGTACGCCGTGGGTGTCAAGGGCGGTTGGCTGCATGGCCATCTCGGGTGGTTTTGCTTGTTGTTTATGGGATTGCTGATGAATGTCAGTGTGCGCTGGCTGCCGGCGTCGGCTGAGGGGAATATACGCGAAGCTGCAAAAGTCGACGACAATGAAGAGGAATGATCTTGGTTGTTGTGGTGTTGCCTTGAGGTTGGCTCCTGTATAGATCTATATCTAAGTTTGTGTGGCTGTTGAATCTGGGAGATCGTGCGCTATGTACAGAAACTGAGTGGGAGAACACGCCATCCTAGATTGGGGGTTGTCTTTGTTGTTGTTGTCACGATGTCTAAACACCGGAGCAACACCTCCTTTGTGGCCAGTCGAGTTGGCAACCGGGTATCTGAAATTTCGAGAAACGGTCGAAAGTATTTACAAGAGTCTGGCCGGGTGGTGTAGATGTCGACGCTGAGCGGAAAGTGGCTGTCGGACAGACCCTGGAAAGGTCTCCTACACCATTTGCTGGCATCAAGCAGTTTTGCGACCCACGGGATGGAAGCTTGCTGTTCTCGGGTATCCAAGAAGAAGCATGGATCGTCAGCGGGCTTATTGAAAGGCACTGCGATAGGACAAAGCGTGCTAAACAACAGCGCCTGTTCTATGACAGCAGGATGTCGTAGCCATCCTTCTCAATCTTCACGACGTCTTCGTCCGTGGAATACTTGCGGCGTACGACTTCGAAGACGATCAAGCCAATGCTCGTGCTGGGAACCTGCCTCAAGGTCGACAGGAAGAAGTCTCTGTAGAGCCACCTCCGCATCCCACCTTCGCGCCGGGCCAACACCTTCACTTGCTTCCAGGTCTTGGTGTAAGCGCTTGCATAGAGACTGAGAGCTTGTTTCTTCGTAGCATGTGATTTTGTGTACTGATGCGCGTCGATGTACTCAAGGCGGCCATAGTGAACGTCCTGGACTCGACTGAGGGGATGTGAGATGGTTTGTTGCGCAAGAGAGGCTGCGACACCAGCGAGTGCGATGAAGCTGGGCTCTAGCATGTAATGAGGCTTGATCAGCGGATTGCCCGTGAGTCCTGCCTGGCGATCGATGTGTGCTTGTTGTGAGGACGACAGATTTCCGTATTCCCCATAGTAGTTGCTGACATAGGAGTAAAATGCCTGTGCCTTGACGTATTCGAAGATGCCGAAGAAGAATCCGTAGCCAAACGAGTCTTTCAAGAATGAGAGCGACCACCCGGCAAACACTCCGCGAGCGCCAATTTCCCGCGTCTTCACATAGGCGTATTGCCACATGTGTTTGTATTTGCCCTGCATCAGCTCGGTAGCCTGAAAGCGAACCTGTAGAGCGTCGACGGGCGCTGCTAGTACGCTTTGCAGGGAGCCAGCAATGAAGCCAGCCGAAAAGGTGATGCCGAAGGATGGTGGCGGATAAACTCTCTTGGTGCTGAGTGCAGAGGGTTCGTGGATCGTGGCAAGAGTCTGCAAGTATCCGGCATAAAGGACTGCTCCGACCATGGTATTGGCAACCATCGGAGGGAGGACCTGGTTAGGGATGAACGACCATCCGTGGTTTCGAACTGCAAAGGCCAGCATAGCAGGAGATGTCATCCTCCAGGACCAGCGTTCTCCAGCCTGGACGCTCGGGTTGATAGCTCGGACATAGCCCTGGAAATCAAGTTAGAAAGGCGAAAGCATTCTCGGTTATCTGGCCAAAATACCATGTAACTACGGAAATGTCAGGGATGCTGATGGAAATCGGTCGGTGTCTCTGGCCGTGCTCTTACTCAACTCTGGTCCTGAAGAAGGCTTTGACCGGAGCGCGAAAGTAAAAGGTCAACATTCTCGCGCTCAAGGCTCGCACGCCAGCTGCATAGGCACCAGTGGCGGCATCTTTTTTCTTTTTCTTGTGAGGCTTCGGATCGAGGCTGTCACGAAGCCCTGGCAGTAATTCATCGTCGAGATTCATGCTATGAAGTGTGGAATCGCTCTCAAGAGTCGGGAGCCATCACATCGGCATGTGCTGAAGAAGAATAAGGAGTGTGTAAACGGCTGTTGTTTTCAGTCACTTTTGTAGTGCATTGAATGTCCTCTTGATCTTGTCACGCGCCAACCGCTAGCAGATGTTCGCTCTGCAACTCTCCTCGCTCTCCTTGAGTGAATAGCTGATGCCTGAGGCCGAAACACATCGCCTTTCCACTTTAAGCTGGCCGACTCGACTCGACGCGACACGCGATCGCAGCTCTTAGCTCAGGTTTACCTTAATCTTTGATCACCCACCAACCCTCCCCTCTGTCTACCACAACAACACCGACATCAACACCACATCGCATACAGTCTCGACATAACAGCGACAGTCATCAACACCACGTCAACACTCATTCAGCCTTTGCCACACCGCGACACCTTCACCGGCGTCCTGCGCCCAAGATGGCGGACGAAGTGAGCATCGACAAGGCCACCTTCCACAACCGCCTCTCCGGCCTCATCACACAATGGAAAGCGGACAAGCGATCAGGCAGCCACATCTTTGGCGATGCGGGAAGCATTGCTATCGTCATGGGCAAGACCGATGAGGCGGCGGGATTCCACAAGGCAAACGCGCTTCAGTTCTGGCTGCTTGGCTACGAGTTCCCAGCGACGCTCTTCGTCATCACACTCGAGGGCATGTACATCATCACCACGAAGAAGAAGGCCGCATATCTGGAGCCACTCAAGGATGGCAAGACTCCGGTGGAGATCTTCGTCCGAGGAAAGGATGCAGCGGAGAACCAGAAGCAGTTCGAGCGCTGCCTGGAGATCATCAAGGGTGCGGGCAAGAAGGTGGGCGTCATCACGAAAGAGCTTTCGGGAGGACCCTTCGTACAAGAGTGGAAGTCAGCATTTGGAGAGATCAGCAAGGAAGTCGAGGAGGTGGACATCAGCCCTGCGCTGTCTGCTGTCATGAGTGTCAAGGACGAGAACGAGTTGCGCTCGGTCAGGAACGCCTCGCATGCTACCTCGCATGTCATGACAAACTACTTTGTCGATCAAATGTCCGACATTCTGGACCAGGACAAGAAGATCTCCCACCGAGCCCTCTCCGACAAGATTGCAAACAAGATTGACGACGACAAGTTCTTCCGCCAGATGAAGGCTGCAGACTTCGATCCGGTACAGCTGGACTGGAGCATCAGCCCGACTGTCATGAGCGGAGGCAACTACGATCTGAAGCTTGCCACGGACCCCGACGACAGCAACCTGCACCCCGGTGTCATTATCGCGGCCCTCGGATTGCGCTACCAAACATACGCTTCTATGGTCGCCAGAACCTATCTTGTGGACCCCAACAAGTCCCAGGAGAGCACATACAAACTGCTTCTGAACGTCCACGAGGCTGTTATCAAAGAGCTCAAGGACGGCGCACCCGCAAAGAACGCGTACACCAAGGCCATCTCCGTGATCAAAGCGAAGAAGCCCGAGCTGGTGGAGAAGTTCGTCAAGAACGTTGGAGGAGGCATTGGTATTGAGGCTAGGGACCCTACCATGATCCTGAACGGAAAGAACGCTCGCACACTCAAGGATGGTATGACTCTCACTGTCACGACTGGTTTCTCTGATGTCGAAAACCCGAGTCCCCAAGATAAGAAGCGCGATGCCAAGTACGCCATGATGTTGAGTGACACAATCCGAGTCAACGCTGCTGGCGTTGGTAGCGGCGAGCCATTCGTCTTCACAAAGAAGGCGGCTTCAGACATGGAGAGCACCTCATTCTTCTTCAATGACGACGAGGAGGAAGAGAAGAAGAAGCCCGCAAAGCCGAAGAAGGATTCCCGTGTTGGTGCTGTTGCGCAGTCAAACATCCAGAAGACGAGGCTCAGAGGACAAGGTGGCACTACTCAAAACGAGGCGAAAGAAATTGCCCGTCGTGAGCATCAGAAGGAGCTACACGAGAAGAAGCAGAGGGAGGGCGCTGAACTGTACGCCGAAGATGCTGGCAGCATGAACGGCACTGTTGAGAAGAAGTTCAAGCGCTTCGAGTCTTACAAGTACGACACGCAACTGCCAACGAAGGTCAAAGATCTCGTCATCCTTGCCGACCCCAGGAACAACTCGGTCATCTTGCCCATCATGGGTCGCCCGGTTCCCTTCCACATCAGCACCATCAAGAACGCCAGCACTACAAACGAAGGCAACTTCTGCTTCCTCCGACTCAACTTCCTCTCCCCTGGTCAGGGTGTTGGCCGCAAAGAGGACCAGCCCTTTGAAGACCCCAACGCACAATTCGTGCGTTCGCTGACCTTCAGATCGAAGGATGCTCGCCACTTGACCGACGTCGCAGAGCAGATCACCGAGATGAAGAAAGCCGCCATCCGCAAGGAGCAGGAAAAGAAGGACATGGAGGATGTTGTCGAGCAAGACAAGCTTATCGAGATCCGCAACCGTCGTCCTCACCGTCTAGATAACATCTTCATGCGTCCGGCGATGGAAAGCAAGCGTATCGGCGGTGCCGTTGAAATCCACCAGAACGGTCTTCGATACCACCATCTCGCTGGTGGGCAAAAGATCGACATCCTCTTCAGCAACGTCAAGCACCTGTTCTTCCAGCCCTGTGCCGGCGAGCTGATCGTCATCCTCCACGTCCACCTCATCAACCCGATCATCGTCGGTAAGAAGAAGACCAAGGATATCCAGTTCCTCCGCGAAGCCTCGGAGACCCAGATCGACGAGACGGGCAACCGCAAGCGCAAGCACCGCTACGGCGACGAGGAAGAATTCGAGGCCGAGCAAGAGGAGAAGCGTCGCCGCGTGCAGCTCGACAAGGAGTTCAAGATGTTCGGCGAGAAGATCGCCGACGCCGGCAAGAACGAGAACCTCAGCGTCGACATGCCCTTCCGCGAGCTCGGCTTCAACGGTGTGCCCGCCCGCTCCTCGGTCACCATCCAGCCCACGACCGACTGCCTCGTGCAGCTGACCGAGCCGCCCTTCCTCGTCATCACCCTCACCGACATCGAGGTCGTGCACCTCGAGCGCGTGCAGTTCGGCCTCAAGAACTTCGACATGGTCGTCATCTTCAAGGACTTCACCCGCGCCCCCGCCCACATCAACACCATCCCCGTCGAGTCTCTCGACGGAGTCAAGGACTGGCTCGACAGCGTCGACATCCCCTTCTCCGAGGGCCCGCTCAACTTGAACTGGGGCACCATCATGAAGACGCTGGTGCAGGACCCGCACGCCTTCTTCGCCGAGGGCGGCTGGAGCTTCCTGGCGGCCGAGTCGGACGGCGAGAGTGACGAGGAGGAAGAGGAGAGCGCCTTCGAGATGAGCGAGGAGGACTTTGCGAGCGAGAGCGAGAGCGACGAGGAGAGCAATTTCGACAGCGAGGCCAGCGCCGAGGCCAGCGACGATGAGGTCTCGGAGGAGGAAGAGGGCGAGGACTGGGACGAGCTAGAGAAGAAGGCCGCGCGAAAGGATCGCGAGGGCGGCATGGACGACGAGGAGAGGAAGCCCAAGGGAGGCAGCAAGAAGCGATGAGCGGCTGGAGAGAGAGAGAGATGGCGTGTTGTGTTGGGCTTTGCGCGCTGATGTGTCCCTTGACCCCGCCGAAACAAAAGCAACAGGCGAGGTCGTTTCATTGATCGGCAGTTCCATTTCCCCCTTTTATGTCTGTTCTAGTGTATTTTCACTTACCAGGAGAAGCGGCTGAGGGAGTTACGGGCGTTGTAACAAGCAAGCTACTCGAGTTGTATGTACGATTTGGGGTTCAGTGTGCCGAGTCAATGTGTTCCTGCAATCGAATGTATTCCAAAATGCTCCTGTATCGCTGGAGCCGTCAATCTAACGTAGTGAGAAGTGCCCTTGAGGGGTCACACCCCTGCTCGCTTCAAAAGAAATACGAGACCGTGCCGGTCATCAATCACGGAGCACGAGGATCCAGAGAGGTATTGGAGGACTACAATCACGTCGAATGCTCAGGGACAGGAATCATTTGTGTTCAGTTTTCAATT
>Ga0265798_10001612_pt1 | contig 34828 bp, 31 predicted proteins | sample P3T30metagenome_FD_192430 | JGI IMG/M metagenome (GOLD analysis project Ga0265798, IMG submission 192430) | Plant litter microbial communities from East Loma Ridge, Irvine, California - P3 T30 | ecosystem: Environmental > Terrestrial > Plant litter > Unclassified | place: USA: California... | reverse complement strand
AGCTCCTTGTCGGCCTTGGAGTAGACGGCAACGGTCTTGATGCCCAGCTCTTTGCAGGCACGCAGGATCCGCAAGGCGATTTCGCCGCGGTTGGCGATCAGAACTTTTTCCAACATCGCAGGCTCTCCGCTGGTCAAACGATGGTGAACAGCGGCTGGTCGTACTCAACCGGCTGACCGTCTTCTACCAGGATCGATTCGATCACACCGCTGGTTTCAGCTTCGATGTGGTTCATCATTTTCATTGCTTCGACGATGCACAGGGTATCGCCTTTCTTGACCGTCTGGCCTACTTCGGCAAAGGCCGGCGAGGCTGGCGACGCCTTGCGGTAGAAGGTGCCGACCATCGGCGAACGGGCCACGGTGCCGTTGAGCTTGGCAGCCACAGGCTCGGCCGGGGCGGCAGGTGCTGCGGCGACGGGCGCTGCGGCAGGCGCGGCCATCGGCGCCGGTGCATAGTACTGCTGGGCCGGGGTCTTGCTGTGACGGCTGATCCGTACGGATTCTTCGCCTTCCTTGATTTCCAGCTCGTCGATGCCGGACTCTTCCAGCAGCTCGATCAGTTTCTTGACTTTACGAATATCCATCAATCATCAACTCCCAAGGGTCGGTCAGGGGCGTTCAGTAGGTGTTCTTGCCATGCGCCTTTCGAAGAAGGCTGCAAACACTCATGTGCCGTTGAAAAGGGCCGAGTGACGGCGAAAATTCTCGAACGTGCCGGTGAAAAATACGCACGTCGAACAGTGGGATGCTCATCGACAGCAGCGCGTCACGTCAGGGGTGACATCGGTCATGAAAAGCTGTCGAGTCATGTCCATTTCAAGCGGTGTCTCGCCTTCGGCTTCACGGGCAAAGCGGGCGAACTATGCCGGAAACCTCAGGCGTATGTCCAGTTAAGCGCAATAGCCCGCACGTTGTCCGATGTTTGCGCAAAATTTGTGACTCGCTTGTCGGTTTCGGTCACCACCCCAGTCATGGATTGCCGGCGGGAGGTATTTTCCCGAGGAACGTTGCCGCATCGACTTCACCGACGACCCGTGAGGCTGCCTGTTCATTGCCGTTGCCGTCGAAGAACAGCAATGCGGGCGGCCCGAACAGCTTGAAGCGATCGAGCAGGGCACGCTGTTCCGCGTTGCTCTGGGTGATGTCCAGGCGCACCTTGCGGTAACCCTGCAGCCCTGCGATCACCTGCGCATCGGTCAGCACTTCATGCTCGATGACCTTGCAGCTGATGCACCAGTCGGCATACCAGTCCAGGACCAGCGGTTGCCCGGCGGCAGTTGCCTGGCGCAGTGCCAGCTCGAAGCCTTCGGTGGTGGTCACCGTCTGCCAGGCGTCCTGTGCAGCCGTCGGGGCAGTCGCTGGCGCACCGGTCGTGGCCGGGCGCGCCAGCGGCTGGAACGGATCGGATTGGCCGCTCAAAGCGCCGTGCCAGCATGCCAGGGCATAAAACACGAAGGCCAGCCCGAGCACCTGTTGCAGACGCTGGCGCGCAGGTTTGGCCACCCACTCCAGAGCCCCCATGAACACACCGATGCCGGCTGCCAGCAGGCCGATCAGCAGCAGGGTCACGCTGCCTGGCAGCACCCGAGCAAGCAGGGCGATGGCCAGGCCCAGCAGCAAGACGCCGATGGCGTTTTTCACGGTCACCAGCCACGGCCCGCTTTTGGGCAGCCAGGCCGCGCCACCGGTAGCCACCAGCAACAACGGCGCGCCCATGCCCAGACCCAGTGCAAACAGTTTCAGTCCGCCCCCCAGGGCATCGCCGCTGGCGCTGATATAAAGCAGCGCACCGGCCAGCGGCGCCGATACGCACGGCGACACCAGCAGGCTCGACACTACCCCCAGCACGGCGGCTCCCCACAGCGAGCCGCCCTTGGCATTGCCGGCCACGCGGTCGAGGCGCTGGCTCACGGCAGCCGGCAGTTTGAGCTCGAACAGGCCGAACATGGCCAGCGCGAATACCACGAAGAACAGGGCGAACGGCACCAGCACCCACACCGACTGCAGTCGTGCCTGCAGGTTGAGTTCGGCGCCGAACTTGCCCATCAGCGCACCCAGCAGGGCAAAACAAACGGCCATCGGCAGCACATAGGCCAGCGACAGGCTGAAGCCGCGCAGCCCGCCCACCTGCCCGCGCAGCACCACGCCGGACAGGATCGGCAGCATCGGCAGCACGCAGGGCGTGAAGGTCAGGCCGATACCGGCCAGAAAGAACAACGCCAATTCATGCCATTGCCAGCCTCCCGAGGCCCCGGCATCGCTCGCCACCGGGGCAGCCTGGCCGATGCCAGGTACGGAAAGGCGCTGGGTTTCCGGTGGGTAGCACAGGCCCTTGTCGGCGCAGCCCTGGAAGCCTACAGCCAGGGTGAAGGCGCGCGAGTCTCCGGCGGGGCGAGGGATCTTCACGTCGAGAATGCCGTGGTAGACCTCGACATCGCCGAAATACTCGTCGTGTTTCTGCTCGCCGGCCGGCAGTTGCGCGGCCCCCAGCGCGATGTCGGCAGGCTCGGCCTTGAATTCGAAGCGATGGCGGTAGAGATAGTAGCCTTCGGCAATCACGAAGCGCAGGGTGATGTCCTGCGCAGAAGCCTCTACCTGTTCGAGTTGGAACGCCTGGCCGACCGGCAGGAAGTCGGCGCCGTTGTTCAGCGAAGCACCGCCCAGAGTGGCGCTGGGCCGTGCGTCGAGCAGGCCGGAGGCCGCGACGGGCAGTGCGAAAACCAACAACAGAAGGCAAAGCAGGCGGCGCATGACAGTTCTCGAACAGCAATTGAGCGCGCATCATACTGGAGCGATGCGGTACTGCCGAATCGCCAGGGCCCGATTTCATGTAACAGGATGGGTCGCCCAGATAGGGTCGCCTGGACAGGGTCGCCCGGATAGGGTCGCCCAGTCCGCTACAAGCCCTAGACCCTGAACGCCTGCACCGCCGTGCGCAATTCGCCACCCAGACGCAACAGATGCTCGCCCTGCGCGCGCCCTTGGCCGATGCGCAGCAGGTTGTCTTCACCCAAGCCATGAATGCGCTCGCCGTGCTCGCGAATCTCGCCCACGGCACCGCTCTGCTGCGCGGTTGAATCAGCGATGCGCACGGCGGTGGCAGAGATGGTCTGGATGGCCGCGACGATCTGCGCCAACGCCCCGTCCGCTGCCTGGGCCTGGCTGGCCGTCGCCTGGGCATGAACGACTTGGGCGCGCATGCCGTGCACGGACTCGCGCGCCGCCGTCTGCAGGTTGCCAATCAAGCTCTGGATCTGATGGGTCGCCCCGGTCGTGCGCGACGCCAGCGAACGGACCTCTTCGGCAACCACCGCGAAGCCGCGGCCCATTTCTCCGGCACGCGCCGCTTCGATTGCGGCATTGAGGGCCAGTAAGTTGGTCTGGTCGGCGATCGAGCGGATAACGGTCAGCACGCCACCGATGGTGGCCGACTCCTCGGCAAGCTGCTCGATCATCTGCGCGTTGCCCTGCACTTCACCCACCAGCGCATGCAGCCCTTTGAGGCTCTGCCCGATGACATGCTGGCCATGCTCCACCGCTTCGCCCGCCGATCGGCTGGCCGCAGCTGCCTGGCTGGCATCGTCCGCTACCTGGCCGATGGTTGCCTCCAGCTCGCCCAGCGCATCGCGAATCTGTGCGGTATCGCCGGCCTGACGCAGTGCCCCCTGGTGCAGGCCACCGCTGAGTTCGGCCAGTTGGTGACTGCTGCCGGCCACTTGCTCGGCGTTCTGGCGAATGGTGCCGACCAACGCGACCAGATACAGGCGCAAGCGGTTCAGAGACGCTTCGATGGCCTGTAATTCATGGTTGGTACGGCCCAGAGCGACGGGCTTGGCGAAATCCCCCTCGGCCCAGGTCGACAGGGCCGGATCCAGGCGTGTCAGCGCACCGGCCAGGCGGCGCTGCATGCGGTCGATGAGCAATGCGATCAACAGGATCAGGCCGATCATGGCCCCTTGCAGCAGACGCACTTCACCCTGGATTCTGGCGTGCTCCCCACGCACGGCCGGTTCCAGTTCGCTCAGGCCATGCTGGACTGCGCCGATGCGTTGCTGGGCGGCATCGGCCAGTTCGGTACGCCGCTGGATCAGCTCACGGGTACGGCCCAGTTCGGCCGGATAGCGCGTCAGCAAGCTGGCCAGCTCACGCTTGAGGTCCACGCCATCATCCTGAGCCTCGCCGGTGTTTTCGTTCTGCAAACCCATCAGCGCCGCAAAGTCATCGGCCCCCGACGCGGTGGAGCTGGCCACCCCCAGCAGCGGCAGGCTTTGCAGCGTGTCGGCCTGGGCCCGGATGCCGGCGAGTTCGCGCTCGACGTCCGCAGCCAGTTCGCTGCGCCCGCTGCTGATCATCTTCTCGCGTGCCAGGGACAGTTTTGCCAGGTGCTGGCTGGCAGGCAGCAGTGCCGCTTGATAGGGCCCGTTGCTCGCGGCATACCGGGCCAGTTGTTCCAACGTACCGCCCAGCTCGCGCTCGGCCTGCACCAGCAGCGCCTGTGGATCGCCCGCCAGCTTGCCGGCAGCCAGCAACTGCTCGGCAGTGAACGTGCTCAGCGCATCGACGTCGCTGCGCAATGGGCCGTTCAGTTCACTGGGCAGGGTGGCGATCCCTTCACGCAGCCGCATCAGGCTCTGGGTCGCTTCGGCATGGCGCAGCGCATCGCCGCTGTTCAGGTAATCCTGGACGTTGCGCACGACGTCGTCCTGAAACTGCCGGGACAGTTGCAGGTAGCGCTCCATCAACAGATAGGGTTTTTCCAGCGCCCGTTGCGACCACCACAGCGTTGCCGCCAGGGCGGTGCACACGGCGACCAGCAACAGGGTGTTCAGATTGGTGAGCAGTTTCAGGCGCATGGGGGACACTACCAGCAGCGAAATGGTCAGTGCGTGAAGGTAGGGACGGTCTGTTACAAGCGCGTGACTTCAACGTGAAAAAGATGGCACATGGCCTGTATTTTAGGTCGGCCATTGAATTCGACGCTCAGACACATCCGGATGTCTTTACCGCGACTGCGACATGCCGATGCATCCTTTATAGTGGCGATACTGCCTTGCCTGGAAAACTTTGCCCATGGGAGGCACGTTAGCCGGGTGGCGAGGTCAGAACCCATGAATTCCGCGATAGAAAGGACATAAGTCATGCTGGACTGGAAGAATCGTGCGGGCAACGGCGGAGCACGCGAGCGTGCCGACAGCAGTGGCGGCCCACGCAGCCATGTCAAGAGCCTGCTGCTGAGCAAGGCCGTGCTGGGTGCGCTGGCTGTCTATCTGGTGGTGACCCTGTTGCTGGGCTGGTACTGGAGCGAAGAGCCCGAACTGTTCCCGGTGCAGCAGAATGCCCAGTCGGCCGCACAACGTGACGGCCGTCAGATGGTGGTGGGCTACACCACGGTGGAAACCCTCAAGACAGTGGCATCGACACTGCTGAACAAGCCGGGTGGCTACATTTCCAACGACCGCTTTCCGCCTGGCTTGTGGATGGACAACATGCCCAGTTGGGAATACGGCGTACTGGTCCAGGTCCGCGATCTGAGCCGTGCGCTGCGCAAGGACTTCGCTCGTTCGCAGTCGCAGTCCGCCGAAGACGCCGACCTGGCCCGCGCCGAGCCGCGCTTCAACTTCGACAACAAGAGCTGGGTGCTGCCTTCCAGCGAGTCCGAGTTCCAGGAAGGCATCAACCTGCTTACCCGCTACCAGAATCGGCTGTCCGATCCCAGCCAGACCAACGCATTGTTCTACACCCGTGCCGACAACCTGAACAACTGGCTGGGCGACGTCGGTACGCGCCTGGGCTCGTTGTCGCAGCGTTTGTCTGCCAGTGTCGGTCGCGTCAAGCTGAACACCACGCTCAAGACCGAAAGCGTGATTGCAGGCCAGGCGCCGCAGGTCGACGAGGAAATCGTCGAGACACCGTGGATGCAGATCGACAACGTGTTCTACGAGGCACGCGGTCAGGCCTGGGCGCTGTCGCATCTGCTGCGCGCTATCGAAGTCGACTTTGCCGATGTGTTGGCGAAGAAGAATGCAACCGTCAGCGTGCGCCAGATCATCCGTGAACTGGAAGCGTCCCAGGCACCGGTATGGAGCCCGATGATTCTCAATGGCAGCGGTTTCGGCATGTGGGCGAACCACTCGCTGGTGATGGCCAACTACATCTCGCGGGCCAACGCCGCCGTCATCGACCTGCGCCAACTGCTGTCGCAGGGCTGAAGACATGCCGATCTCGACCCAGGAGGTCGAACATCGTGCAGCGTCCGATGCCGAGTCGATCGCCTGGGTCGACGAGTCCGATCAGCTGCTGGGGACCTTGCCCAGGTCAGAGCTGCGCGAACGTGGGCTGATCGGCCGCGGCACCTACATCCTCCTGTTCAACAGCCAGGGCGAGCTGTGCGTGCACCGGCGCACCTTGAGCAAGGCGATCTACCCTGGCTACTGGGACGTGGCCGCCGGTGGCATGGTGCAGGGCAACGAGACCTACATCGAATCAGCCGCGCGCGAACTCGAGGAAGAACTGGGTGTGCGTGGCGTCCAACTGACTGCACACGAGCATTTTCTGTTCGACCAGCCAGGCAACCGAGTCTGGTGTGCGGTGTTCTCCGCGGTTTGGGATGGCCCGCTGGAGCTGCAGCCCGAGGAAGTGCTGGAGGCCCGGTTCGTCCCGGTCCAGCAGGCTCTGGATGAGAGCACCACCGAGCCCTATTGCCCCGATTCCCTGGCTGCATTGCTGCGATTCCTGACCTGCCGGGACAACGCCTGACTCCGCGCACCATCAGTAGGAGCGGTCATCGGCCGTGAATCACACGACGCGGCTCGCCTGATACACCACGCTGTGCTTTTCGCGGCCACTGACCGCTCCTACGTGCATCCCCTGCGCCCTGTAGGAGCGGTCATCGGCCGCGAAACGGGCATCGCGGTATTCCCTGTACAGCCTCGCACTTCATGAAATCATTCGATCCTCGGCAATTGCCTCCACCAGGCACTTAGCATGCACCCGGTTTCCCGCTAAACTGCTCGGCCTGATCCACTTCACATGAGGCATGCCGGTGGCCAAGAAAGCCGCATCCTTCGCCGCCCTCGGCGGCCTGGTGTTCTCCACCGACAGCGGTCGGCATTGTCCGGACTGCCGTCAGCCCATCGACGCCTGCACCTGCAAGCAAACGGCCGTGGCCGAGGGCGACGGCATCGCCCGTGTGCGGCGCGAAAGCAAAGGTCGCGGCGGCAAGACCGTGACCACCATCACCGGTGTCCCACTCCCGGCCGATGCGCTCAAGGAGCTGGCGACCACCCTCAAGCGCCGTTGCGGCACAGGCGGTGCGTTGAAAGACGGCGTCATCGAAATCCAGGGCGACCATGTCGAGCTGCTGCTCGCCGAGCTGGTCAAGCAGGGCTTCAAGGCCCGCAAGTCCGGTGGTTGAGCCGCACACCCTGTAAACTTGAAGTACTCGCCGGGGTCTACCCCAGCAGGCGCAGCAATCGTCATCTTTACCCTCTACACTGCGCAGGGCCCGACGGCCCGCGACAACCGACTTTTTTCATAGGGGACCTCGATGTCCGTACGACGCACACGTAAAGACGATGGCAGCCAATGGACCGTGGCCGACAGCCGCAGCGTTTATGGCATTCGCCACTGGGGCGCTGGTTATTTCGCCATCAACGAGGCCGGCCGTGTCGAGGTTCGTCCGAACGGCCCGGACAGCTCGCCGATCGATCTTTACGAGCAGGTCGACCAACTGCGCAAGAGCGGCCTGTCGCTGCCGCTGCTGGTGCGCTTCCCCGATATCCTGCAAGACCGCGTACGCCAGTTGACCGGTGCCTTCGATGCCAACATCGCTCGCCTGGACTACCAGAGTCGCTACACCGCGCTGTATCCGATCAAGGTGAACCAGCAGGAAGCGGTGGTGGAAAACATCATCGCCACCGAAGGCGTGTCGATCGGCCTGGAAGCCGGCTCCAAGCCGGAGCTGCTGGCCGTGCTGGCCCTGGCGCCCAAGGGCGGGACCATCGTCTGCAACGGCTACAAGGACCGCGAATTCATCCGCCTGGCCCTGATCGGCCAGAAGCTGGGTCACAACGTCTTCATCGTCATCGAGAAAGAGTCCGAAGTGGCGCTGGTGATCGAAGAGGCCGCCGAGCTCAAGGTCAAGCCGCAGATCGGTCTGCGCGTGCGCCTGTCGTCCCTGGCTTCGAGCAAGTGGGCCGACACCGGCGGTGAGAAATCCAAGTTCGGCCTGTCTGCGGCCCAATTGCTGTCGGTCGTCGAGCGCTTCCGCGAAGCGGGCGTGGACCAGGGCATCCGCCTGCTGCACTTCCACATGGGCTCGCAGATCGCCAACCTGGCGGACTACCAGCACGGCTTCAAAGAAGCCATTCGCTATTACGGCGAGCTGCGTTCGCTGGGCCTGCCGGTCGATCATATCGATGTGGGCGGCGGCCTGGGTGTCGACTACGACGGCACTCACTCGCGCAATGCCAGCTCGATCAACTACGACATGGACGACTACGCCGGTGTCGTGGTGGGGATGCTCAAGGAGTTCTGCGATGCCCAGGGCATGCCGCATCCGCACATCTTCTCGGAGAGTGGCCGCTCGCTGACTGCGCACCACGCCATGCTGGTGGTGCAGGTCACCGACGTCGAGCGTCACAACGACGAAGTGCCCGAGATCGTCGACAAGCAAAGCCTGCCCGAAACCCTGCAGTGGCTGGTCGATCTGCTGGGTCCGACCGACATCGAGATGGTCACTGAAAACTACTGGCGCGCGACCCACTACATCAGCGACATCGCGGCGCAGTACGCCGACGGCAAGGTCACCCTGGCGCAGAAGGCCCTGGCCGAACAGTGCTACTTCGCCGTGTGCCGCCGCCTGCACAACTCGCTCAAGGCCCGCCAGCGCTCGCATCGCCAGGTGCTGGACGAGCTCAACGACAAGCTCGCCGACAAGTACATCTGCAACTTCTCGGTGTTCCAGAGCCTGCCCGATACCTGGGCCATCGGCCAGGTACTGCCGATCCTGCCGCTGCACCGTCTCGACGAAGAGCCGCTGCGCCGCGCCGTACTGCAGGACCTGACCTGCGATTCCGACGGCAAGATCAAGCAGTACGTCGATGAACAGAGCATCGAAACCAGCCTGCCGGTGCACGCCGTCAACCAGGGCGAGGATTACCTGCTGGGTATCTTCCTGGTCGGCGCGTACCAGGAGATCCTCGGTGACATGCACAACCTGTTCGGTGACACCGACTCGGTGAACATCTATCAGCGCCAGGACGGCAGCGTCTACAGCGCCGGCATCGAAACCCACGACACCATCGAAGACATGCTGCGCTACGTGCATCTGTCTCCCGAAGAGTTGATGACGCATTACCGCGACAAGGTTGCCAGCGCCAAGATCACCGCGCGCGAGCGCACCCAGTACCTGGACGCCTTGCGCCTGGGCTTGACGCGTTCTTCGTACCTGTCGTCGTAACGAGTGGGTCTGGTTGCCCGGCTCCTCGCGCTCGCCGCCCTGCTGGGGCTGCTAAGCGCTTGTTCCGGGCTGCACACTCTGGATGCCGTGACGGCGTCCGGCGGCTACCAGCTCACGCAGGGCGTGGCCTACGGCGCCGATCCGCGGCAGAAGCTGGACGTGTACCGTCCCACTCGACCACTGCCGGAAACCCCGGTGGTGGTTTTTTTCTATGGGGGTACCTGGAACAGCGGCGAGCGAGGCGACTATCGTTTCGTCGCCCAGGCGTTGGCCGCCCGTGGGTTGCTGGTGGTGGTCGCCGACTACCGCCTCTATCCACAGGTGCGCTATCCCAGCTTTCTCGAAGACGGCGCCGATGCCGTTGCCTGGACCTATCGAAACATTGCTCGGTACGGTGGCGACGTTCGCCGTCTGTTCGTGATGGGCCACAGCTCCGGCGGCTATAACGCGGCCATGCTTGCCCTCGATCCGCAGTGGCTGCGTAAAGCCGGGGTCCCCGCCAATGCGCTGCGCGGCTGGATCGGCCTGGCCGGCCCCTATGATTTCTTGCCGATCGAGAATCCCGAAGCCAAGCCGGTATTCTTCTTCCCCGATTCACCGCCCCAATCGCAACCCATCAACCAGTCTCTGGCAGGCTCGCCCCCGGCACTGTTGATCGCCGCCACGCACGACAGTACCGTCGACCCCGTGCGCAATAGTGAGGGTCTGGCCCGCCGACTGCGCGCCGCCGGCGTCCCCGTGCAGGAGCGCTATTACCGGCGCCTGAACCACCGCACCCTGATCGCCTCCTTTGCCTGGCCACTGCGCTGGCTGGCACCCGTGCTGGAGGACGTCGAGCGGTTCGTCAAGGCCAAGCCTGGATCAGCGGAAGTCCGTTTGCGCGAATAAATGAATCTTGCCGGTTCGCCGCAGACGTTATTGTCAGATTTTATTATGGTAGATGCTGAAAGTGCGGGGTGCAGAGGTCATTGAGCCAGAGCCTGGCGCGTTTCAGGGTGAGGGCGGAGTTTTACAGTTGCAAGAGCCTTGCAAGCAGCATCCAAGCATTCTGCTATTATCAAAAGTCCATATGGAAAAAGCCCGCTCTGTGGCAGGCTTTTTCTGTGAGGTCAAAGGCTCACTGGTATTTATCTTCGATCTTGCGCTTTTCTAGTGTGTAGGCTTTCAGATCGATCTCATTGGTGGTGAGTTTGGAGTCAAGCTCGTTCATGTCATGTTTTCTCAAACTGGCGACATGCTCTCTGCTAGCGTGATAGTTCAAAGTTTCGGCAGCGTCGTAGCCGCTGACCGGGTCCCATAGAATGGACGCTGGCCACAGAAGCAGGTTGACGACGCCCCAACCATAGGCGCGGCCATAAAACGACCCACCGCCAGGTAATAGCCCAAGGCCGGCACCGAGGACGGGTTGTTTGACTTCCACGGCGAGGTTTTTGGCGCGGAGCATGGCAAGTTCGGATTGCTGGGCGGAGTTGAGTCCGCTCGCGCAGCCAGTGGTCAATACGATAAGCGTGGCGGCAAACAAACTGCGAAGTATAGGCATCCCTATTTCCTTATTTACGGATTTCCAATCGATAGTGAAGTGGAAGGCGGCGTAGTCTATAGGCAGGATATGAATATGTATCGCCTGTCAGCGTGATTTTAACTAATGGTTACAGTTGGCTGGAGGCGGAGTCGTGAAAGTGCAGAGAAGGCCTTGTTACTTCCAGTAATGATCTCGCGAAGTTTTGCTGTATTCTATGCAGATTGGACGTTGACTCTTCCTGTCATAAGAAAGTGCCGGCATTGAACAACAACGTTTAGCTGATTGATTGTCAGTTTATCGTATTGAAATTCTTGCCATAGGGATATATGGGTGCTGTTCGAGGTATAGAAGCTGTGAACGGAGTGTGGAACATTGTTCATACCCATCCGCTACGATACCCATTCATCCCTGCGCTGCAACCGCCACGCAATCCACCCCAGCGTCGCCGCACGCAGCGCCATGAACAGCAGGAAACTGATCCACAGGCCATGATTCCCGAACCCGGTGCTCCACCAGCCGATCGGCAACATCACCGCTACGCTGACCAGCATGGCATTGCGCATCTCCCGGGCGCGGGTGGCGCCGATGAACAGGCCGTCCAGCAGGTAGCTGCCTACCGCAATCAGCGGCAGCACCGCCAGGTATGGCAGGAACGGGTAGGCCGCCTCGCGGACACTGGCAATATCGGTCTGCAGGTTGATGAACACATGCCCGCCCAGCAGAAACAGTACGGCAAACCCGCCGCTGGCAATCAGCGACCACCCCAGGGACACCACCATCGAGCGGCGCAGCGTCTGCCGATCGCGCGCACCGATGGCGTGGCCGCACAAGGCTTCGACCGCATGGGCCAGGCCATCCAGCGCATAGGCAGTTATCAACAGGCCATTGAGCAACAGCGCATTGGCGGCCACAGTGGCATCGCCGAAGCGGGCGCCCTGGATGGTGATCAGCAGAAAGACCCCGGACAGCGCCAGACTGCGCAGGAAAATATCGCGGTTGACCCCCAGCAGCGGGCGCCAGTTGCGCCATGACCTCAGCGCCGCCCAGGCCATGGCTCCCGGATACGCTCGCAGGGAGGGCCGGGTAAGTGCCAGGCCGAGCAGGGCGCCGACCCATTCGGCTATCACCGAGGCGCGCGCCGAGCCGATCACGCCCCAGTCCAGGCCGAGCACGAACCACAGGTTAAGGGCGATGTTGACCAGGTTGGTGGTCAGCAGCAGTTGCAACGGCGCGCGGGCATTCTGGGTACCAAGGAACCAGCCGATCAAGGCGTAGCTGGCGAGGGCGGCAGGCAGCCCCAGCAGACGTGTCTGGAAGAAATCGTGGGTGGCTTGTTCCAGTGCCGCAGACGGCGCCATGAAGCTCAGGGCCAGATGGCTGAAGGGCAGCGCCAGCACGCATAGCAGCAAGGAGAACAGCAGGCCGAGGGCCAGACCCTGCACCAGAATCTGGCGCAGTGCACGACCATCACGGCGTCCGGCAGCCTGTGCGGCGAACCCCGTGGTGCCCATGCGCAGAAAACTCATCAGCGACACCATGAAGGTGAACAGGCTGCCCCCCACGGCCACTGCGCCCAACTGGTGGGCATGGGGCAGATGGCCGATCACCGCGCTGTCCACCAGCGTCACCAGGGGCACCGACAGGTTGGACAGGATCATCGGCGCAGCCAGGGCCCAGACCCTCTTGTGAGTAGGGCGATGGCGCCAATCGGTCAGTAGGATGGCCATGTAAGCTCCGAAGTCGGGGCCGGGATTGTAGCCCACCCCACCGTGGGAGCGGTCCGTGGCCGCGAAGGAATCCGCGCGGTATACCCTACACACTTCACTACACTTGTCTCAGCCGGTAACCCCGGCCACGAAACCATCAATATTGATATATATTCCCAGCCTTGCTTTTCACTGCCTTGGGTACCTCGAATTGAACAAAGGACTGTTTCTGGCCTGCGCCCTGGCCCTGCTTGGCGGGTGCGATTCATCGACATCGCAGAAACCTGCCGAGCCCCCGCCACCTGCTGCCGTGAATGCGGTGCCCAAGCCTGTGGCGAGCGTCGATCTGCCGGCCCTGGCGCAACGCTACAAGGGCCGTGAACTCGCCGTAGCCGACGCCTCCGAAGTCCAGCTGGACGGTGCCAGCACCCTTTCAGTGACCTTCACCGCACCGCTGGATCCCAAGCAGAACTTCGCCGACAAGGTTCACTTGGTCGACAGCACCCGCGGCAAGCTGGACGGCGCCTGGGAACTGTCCGACAACCTCATGGAGTTGCGCTTTCGCCACCTGGAGCCCAAGCGCAAGCTGGTGCTCACGGTCGATGCCGGGCTGCTCTCCGTGAACCAGAACACCCTGGCTGCGCCACACACCGTTCGTCTCGAAACCCGAGACCTGCAACCCACCGTGGGCTTCGCCAGCCGCGGCTCGCTGTTGCCCACCCGGCTGGCCGAAGGCTTGCCGGTCATCGCCCTGAATGTCGACAAGGTCGACGTCGAGTTCTTCCGCGTACGACCCGAGCAACTGCCGGCCTTTCTCAGCCGCTGGGGCCGCAACAGCAGCCTGCAAAGCTACGAATCGCGCGAGCTGTTGCCCATGGCCGAACTGGTCTACGGCGGTCGCTTCGATCTCGATCCCGCACGCAATACCCGCGAGACCCTGCTGTTGCCCCTCGGCGGCATCAAGCCATTGCAGCAACCAGGCGTCTATCTGGCGGTGATGCGTGCCTCCGGCAGCTACGACTATGCGCAGCCGGCGACGCTGTTCACCCTCAGCGATATCGGCCTGTCCGTGCATCGCTATGCCGACCGCATGGATGTATTCACCCAGGCCCTGGAGGGCGGCAAGGCCTTGGGCGACGTCAGCCTGCAGCTGCTCGACGCCCAGGGCCGGGTCATCGGCGAAGGCAAGACCGACGCCTCCGGCCATGCCCAACTCGCCTCGCCGGTGAAAGCCGAAGTATTGCTGGCGCATCAGGGCGACCAGACCAGCCTGCTGCGCCTGAACACTGCGGCACTGGATCTGGCCGAGTTCGACATCGCCGGAGCCAAGGCACACCCGTTGCAGTTTTTCGTGTTCGGTCCGCGAGACCTCTACCGTCCCGGTGAAACCGTGCTGCTCAATGCCCTGTTGCGCGACAACGACGGGCACCCGGTCAAACCGCAACCGGTAAGCGTCGAGGTGCGCCGCCCGGACGACCAGCTCAGTCGCAAATTCGTCTGGCAGCCAGACGCCTCCGGCCTGTATCAGTACCAGTTGCCACTGGCTGGCGAAGCGCCGACCGGGCGCTGGCAACTGCTGCTCGACCTGGGCGACGGCAAGCCTCAGGTTCACGGATTCCAGGTGGAAGATTTTCTCCCCGAGCGCATGGCGCTGGACCTCAAGGGCGCGGACACGCCCATCGCGCCCGCCGATGCGCTGGCTGTCGACGTGACCGGCCGCTATCTGTACGGCGCGCCGGCTGCGGGCAATCGTCTGAGCGGCCAGGTTTACGTGCGTCCGCTGCGCGAGGCTGTGTCGACGCTGCCCGGGTTCCAGTTCGGCTCGCTGACCGAAGGCGAACTCAGTCAGGACCTGGAGCTGGACGAGACCACTCTCGACGCGCAGGGCAGGGCGACTCTGGCCATCGACAGCCGCTGGAGCGAAACCAGGTCCCCGCTGCAGGTCGTGCTGCAAGCCAGCCTGCAGGAATCCGGTGGCCGGCCCATCACCCGTCGCCTGGTGCAACCGGTATGGCCTGCGGACCGCCTGCCCGGTGTGCGAGGAACGTTCGAAGGCGAGAACGTGGACGGCGATGGACCGGCCGAGTTCGAATTGCTCGTCGCCGACGTTCAGGGTCGCAAGCTGGCTGCCGATGCTCTCAAGGTACGCCTGGTGCGCGAGCGTCGCGATTACTACTGGAACTACTCCGAAAGCGACGGCTGGAGCTACAACTACAACGAAAAATACCTGAACCTGAGCGAGGAAACCGTTGCAGTTGCCGAGGGTGGCACCGCCAAGGTCAGCTTTCCCGTTGAGTGGGGGCCGTACCGGGTCGAGGTCGAAGATCCGCAAACCGGGCTGGTCAGCAGCCTGCGTTTCTGGGCCGGCTACAGCTGGCAGGACAACACCGAAGGCGGCGCGGTACGCCCCGATCAGGTCAAGCTCGCCCTGGACAAACCTCACTACGCAGATGGCGACACAGCCAGGGTGACAGTGACGCCGCCCGCCGCCGGTACCGGCTATCTGCTGGTGGAGTCCGCCGAGGGCCCCTTGTGGTGGCAGGAGATCGACGTACCCGCCGAGGGCAAGGCCTTCGACATCAAGGTCGATCCGAAATGGGCCCGCCATGACCTCTACATCAGCGCGCTGGTGGTTCGCCCCGGCGAACGCAAGGCCAACGTCACCCCCAAACGTGCGGTCGGCCTGCTGCACCTGCCGCTCGATCGGGCCCCACGCAAGCTGGCGGTGACCCTCGACGCGCCTGCGAGCATGCGCCCGCAGCAGCCCCTCACGGTCAAGGTGACGGCCCGCAACAGCGACGGCAGCATCCCACGTCAGGCCCATGTGCTGTTGGCGGCGGTGGACGTAGGTATCCTCAATATCACCCAGTACGCCACCCCCGATCCTTTCGCTGCGCTGTTCGGCCGCAAGGGCTATGGCGTCGACCAACTGGATATCTATGGGCAGTTGATCGAAGCGGGGCAGGGGCGGCTGGCCAGCCTGGCGTTCGGTGGCGACGCGGCCGATTTGGCCAAGGGCGGCAAGCGCCCGCAGACCAGCGTCACCATCGTTGCGTTGCAAAGCGCTCCGGTGACGTTGAACGAGCAAGGCGAGGGGCAGATGACCCTCGATATCCCGGACTTCAACGGCGAACTGCGCGTGATGGCCCAGGCCTGGACCGATGATCGCTTCGGCATGGCCGAGGCGCGCACGGTGGTCGCCGCGCCGCTGGTTGCAGAACTGTCCGCGCCGCGCTTCCTGGCCGGTGGCGACCAGGCCCGCATTGCGCTCGACATCACCAACCTCACCGAACGAGCGCAAACCCTGACCGTGCAGGTGAACGCAGACGGCCCGTTGACCCTGCTGGACGCCCCCCGGCAACCGCTGCAACTGGCCAAGGGGCAACGTCAGACCCTGCATCTGCAGGTACAAGCCACAGGCGGGTTGGGTCAAGGTCACATCAAGGTACGGATCGACGGGCTGAACCTGCCTGGCGAAACCTTGCCTGCCATTACCCGGGATTGGACCTTGGGCGTGCGTCCCGCCTATCCGGCGTTGGTCAGGCATCTGCGCAACGTGCTCAAGGATCAGCCCTGGACGCTTCCCGCCGGTGCCCTGTCGCCCTTCGAGCCCGCTGGGCGCGAGGCCCTGCTCAGCCTGTCGAACCGACCGCCGCTGAACATCGGCGAGCAGATCAAGGCGCTCAATGCGTACCCCTACGGCTGCCTCGAGCAGACCGTCAGTGGCCTCTATCCGTCGCTGTATTCCGATGCCGCCAGCCTGAAAAAGCTGGGTGTGGAAAGCGACACCGACGCCGAGCGCACGCGCAAGATGGACATCGGTATCGAGCGGCTGCTGGGCATGCAGCGCTATAACGGCAGCTTCGGCCTGTGGGGTGCGGATGGCGAGGAAGAGTATTGGCTGACTGCCTACGTGACCGATTTCCTCCTGCGTGCCCGTGATCAGGGCTACGCCGTACCGCCCGAGCCCGTGAAGAAAGCCAGCGAGCGACTGTTGCGCTATCTGCAGGAGCGCGATTTGATCGAGGCTGACTACAGCGACAATCTCGACCACACCCGCTTTGCGGTCCAGGCCTATGCCGGCCTGGTGCTGGCGCGTAGCCAACAGGCACCGCTGGGCGCACTGCGCAGCCTGTTCGAACGGCGCAGCGATGCGCGCTCGGGCCTGCCACTGGTGCAATTGGCGATCGCCCTGCAGAAAATGGGTGATCAGCCCCGTGCCGACCAGGCACTGCAAGCCGGTCTGGCGGCAGGACGCAACGACAGCGACTGGCTCGGCGACTATGGCACCCCGCTGCGTGACCAAGCACTGATCCTGGCCTTGCTGCAGGAGAACGATCTGAGCAAATCCACACTCGAAGAACGCCTGTTCACTCTCTCGGATATGCTCGCCAGCAACGGTTGGTTATCGACCCAAGAGCGCAATGCCTTGTATCTGGCCGGTCGCAATGCGCTGGCCTTGCCCGAGCAGGCCTGGACTGCCCAGGTACAAAGCGCCGACGTCAGTCACCTGTTGAGTGACGCCCAGCCAGCGCTGAAACTGGCGGACGGCGCGCTGTCCGAGTCGCTCACCGTTACCAGCCAGGCACAACAGCCGCTGTATCAGCAGGTGACGCTGTCGGGCTATCCGGTACGGCCGCCGGCGCCGCACGAAGACAACCTGTCGATCCGTCGCCAATACCTGGGCCTGGACGGCGAGCCGCTCAAGCTCGATACCCTCAAGAGTGGCGAGCTGGTGCTGGTGCATCTGGTGGTGGGCGCCAAGCAGCGCGTGCCCGATGCCCTGGTCGTCGACCTGCTGCCTGCTGGCCTGGAAATCGAAAACCAGAACCTGGCGCAAAGCGCCGCCAGCCTGGATAACGCCAGCAGCAGCGTCCGGCAGTGGCGTGAGTCGATGCAAAACGCCAATCTGCAGCATCAGGAGTTTCGCGATGACCGCTACGTGGCCGCACTCAAGCTCGATGGTTATGGCAGCACCCACCTGCTGTATCTGGCGCGTGCGGTAACGCCGGGTATCTACAAGGTACCGCCACCGCAGGTGGAATCGATGTACCGGCCCAACTGGCAGGCTGTCGGTGCTACGCCAGCGGACCTGACGGTACGCCCGAGGTGAGGCCGGGCAGGGGCAGCGAACGGCTGCCCTTGCCATTCGACCCATGGCTCACTGAATGATCCAGCTCAGCAACCACAGGCCCAGTACGGCCCAGATGACACCCATGATGATCGATGCACGCATGAAAGCCCGGACGGCGGAGTACAGGAACAGCAAGCCGACGATCAACGCGGCGATGGTAACGACATTGGTGTCCATGCCCAGGGTCCTCGACAGGCCGTCGACGAAATTTCCGCCCGCGTTGCCGAGCAGGCTGAACAGCCAGCTCAGGCTGTCTACCACCCAGCGAATGATTGCGCCCAGGGCCTGCCCCAGCCACTCGAAAAAGCCTTCTACATGCATAGTTGCGTCCTGATTCGGTTAGTGGCATTCATGCCATTGTGCCCCCTTTGGCCATGCGCCAGCGAACCAAGTTCCCGACAGCGCCAGCAAGGTTGGCGCACTTGATCCGCAGCTTTGCAGTTTTTCCGAAAACGCGTCGAGGCAGATTCATGCGCCGTGCGCTGTTGGCGATTTGTGTGCCGGTCGTTCTTCTGTGGCTGGCCGATCGACTCTGGCCACTACCGTTGCCCCGGGATGATCTGGCGCGCGTGGTACTTGCCGAGGACGGCACACCGCTGTGGCGTTTCGCCGATGCCGAAGGGGTATGGCGATATCCGGTCAGCGTGGACCAGGTTTCGCCCTATTATCTCGAAGCTTTGCTGACCTACGAGGACCGCTGGTTCTACCAGCATCCAGGGGTCAACCCGCTGGCACTGGCTCGCGCTGCCTGGCTCAACCTCAGCGGCGGTCGGGTGTTGTCGGGCGGCAGTACGTTGTCGATGCAGGTGGCGCGCCTGCTCGATCCGCACTCACGGACCTTCTCCGGCAAACTGCATCAGTTATGGCGAACCGCGCAGCTGGAGTGGCACCTGAGCAAGACGCAGATTCTCACGCTGTACCTGAACCGCGCGCCATTCGGCGGCACCTTGCAGGGTGTGGCGGCGGCCAGTTGGGCGTATCTGGGCAAGTCGCCTGCGCAGCTCACCCGCAGCGAAGCCGCCTTGCTGGCGGTGTTGCCCCAAGCGCCCAGCCGCCTGCGTCCCGACCGCCATCCGCAGCAGGCGCAAGCCGCTCGCAACAAAGTGCTGAAGCGCATGGCCGAGCACGGCGTGTGGCCCATTGCACAAGTACGCGAAGCACAACAGGAGCCTTTGTTGCTGGCCCCGCGCCAGGAGCCGGCGTTGGCGCCATTGCTGGCCAGGCGCCTGAACCGCAATGACAGCCCGCCGCTCATCCACACCTTGATCGACGCCAGCCTGCAACGGCGCCTGGAAGACCTGCTGCTGGGCTGGCGAGCGCGGCTGCCCGAGCGAACCTCGGCGGCCATCCTGGTGGTGGATGCGCAGACCATGGCCGTGCGTGCCTACCTGGGCTCGGTGGACCTGGCCGATGACCGGCGCTTCGGCCATGTCGACATGGTCAGTGCCGTCAGGTCGCCGGGCTCCACGCTCAAGCCGTTTCTTTACGGCATGGCCATGGATGCCGGCCTGATTCACTCCGAGTCTCTGTTGCAGGATGTCCCGCGCCGCTACGGTGATTACCGCCCCGGCAATTTTTCCGCAGGGTTCAGCGGTCCGGTCGCGGCCAGTTCGGCGCTGGCCCTGTCGCTCAATCTGCCAGCGGTGCAGGTGCTCGAGGCGCTGGGTCCCAAGCGCTTTGCTGCGCAGTTGCGCAACGGCGGCCTGCACCTGAGCTGGCCCGTGGCCGCCGAGCCCAACCTGGCGATGATCCTGGGCGGGATGGGCAGTCGGCTCGACGATCTGGTCGCCGCCTACAGTGCTTTCGCCCGCAGCGGCAACAGTGCCTCACTGCGCTGGCAACCGCAGGATGTACTGCGCGAGCGGCCGATGATGTCGGCGGGCGCGGCGTGGATCGTGCGGCGCATCCTCAGCGGCCAGGCACGCCCGGATCAAGACCTGCACGCCGAACTCGTCCAGCGTCCGGCGCTGGCCTGGAAGACCGGTACCAGTTACGGTTTTCGTGACGCCTGGTCGATCGGCATCGGGCCGCGTTATCTGATCGGGATATGGATCGGTCGCCCGGATGGCACCCCGGTACCCGGCCAGTTCGGCCTGGCTTCGGCCGCGCCGTTGATGCTGCAGGTACACGACGTCCTGAGCAACCGCGATGCGCAGCGGGCCATCTCGACGCCTGTCCAGCGCGTACCGTCCAGCGTCGGCGTCGCCGCGATATGCTGGCCGCTGGGTCAAGCACTGGATCGCCGCGACCCCAACTGTCGGCGCCAGCGCTTTGCCTGGACACTGGACAAGACCATCCCGCCCACTTTGCAGGCGCTGGACCAACCGCTGGGTACCGGGCTGCAGGAACAGGTCTGGCTCTCGCCCGCAGGGCTGCGCACCAGTGCCTCCTGCCCCGGCGCCCAGGCACGCTCCATCGCCCTGTGGCCGGCCGCACTCGAACCCTGGCTGGCCAAGGCCGAACATCGCCGTATGCGGGTGCCGGACTCGGATCCACAATGCCCCGCGCCACCGTTGCCGGCCATGGCACCCTTGTCGATCGTCGGCGTGCGCAGCGGTGATCGGCTGCGCCATCCGGCCGCCGATGCCGGCCCGCTGCGGATACACCTCGACACGCTCGGCGGGCAGGGGCAGCGTTGGTGGTTCATCAATGGCATGCCCCAGCAAAGCAGTGCGCAGGGCACTGGCCTGAACGCGGTGTTCGAGCGCACGGGGCGTTATCAGGTCACGGTGCTGGACGAGGCGGGGCAGACTGCCAGGGCCGAGCTGACCGTGGTGGACTGAGCCTGTCGGATGCCAACCCGGCAAATCAGCTCAACCAGAACAATGTCTGCACGAACCCTGCCAGCAGAAACGGGGTGAGCGGCAGCACGGCTGCCGACTCGGGGTTCAGGTACTCCACCTTGCGCCTATAGCGAATGCTCAAGCGGTACCAGATCATCGGTGAGACGAAGACCCACAGCACCAGGGCCACGATACCGCCGATCAGCGTGCCGACCAGGTGACTGCTGTCCGAAGCCAGCGCCAATGCCCAGAGCAGCTTGACCTCGCCACAGCTCAGGCGGCCATTGAGGTAGCCAGGCAAGGTCAACGCCATGCTCAATACCAGCGCTGCGGCCGCCTCGACCATGCTCGAGCCGATCCAGGTATGTCCGGTGGCGAACAGGCACACCAGCGCCAGCACCCCTGCGCCGACGGTCAGTTTGTCGGCGATGCGCCGGTGCCGGATGTCCTGCTCGGCGCACAGGGTAAACCACAGGAGAAGAACGAGACTTGGCATGGCAGCACCCACTTGAATACGGCAGTGGCTCACTTCTGAAACAGACCTTCTGTTTCAGATTAGACGCCTGACGCTGACGATGGGGTTGCTGCGACACTTTTTTTGCTGCTGGCGGCAGGCTCAGCGAGGCGGGTAGGTGGACAGGATGTCGTTCACCGCCTTCTGGATGACGGTGCTGCGCTCGCTCGGCGAAACGGCATTGTCGTTGACCAGTTGTTCGGTGCTGCCACGCCACACCAGTTTGCCGTCCCGCGCATCGAGCATGTCCAGCTGCAGGGTCGCCACCTTGTAATCGACGCTGCGTGTTTCATTCATGGCGGGCGAGGCCCAATACGGACCCCAGTAGCCACCGCCCCAACCACCGCCATAATTGGTCGTGACCTGCTGCTGACGATTGTCGACGATCAAGTAGGCCTGCAACGTGACGTCGGCACGGCCACCGGCAGCCGCTGGGCGCAGTCCGCGCTGGTCGAGCTGACTGCTCACGGCCTGGCGGATGCGCTGCTCGGTGAGGTCGCTGCGCACCCGTGGATCGTCCGGCCGATATTGCACCGCCGGCTCTTTCCAGGCCCAGCTGCGGTAGGCCGCGAAGTCACGGCTGGCATCGAAATCATGATTGACTCGAGGGGTTTGACAGGCGCTCAGCAACAGCGCCAGCGGTAGAACGGCAAGGCGACGCAACATGGTGAAATCTCCTGTAGGTCAGGACGGAGGATAAGCCGTCAGCGCTTTTTGCACAGCGTTGCGTAACGCCTCGTTACGATCGCTCAGGCTGCCCTGGCTGCTGGTTTCAGCACTTGCGCTCCAGACGGGCTGGCCGCTCTTGCCGTCGAACAGGTCGATGCGCACCACCATCACCTGGATCTGGTAGGTGCGTACCACCGGATAGCTGCCATAGCCGCCATAGCGGTCGTAGCGATCATAGCCGCCGTAACCGCGTCCGTAGCCAGCACCGTAGCCGACATCGTCGCGGGTTTGTTGCAGGCGGGTTTCCATGCGCAGGCTGGTGCCGACCCGCAAGTCGGCGTTGTCGCCACTGCGCTGGGGGCGCAAGCCGCGCTGGTCGAGGGCATTGCTGACCGCTTCGGCGATCTGCGCAGAGTCCGCCCAACTGGTCCCGGCCGGTAGCTGCCCGTTGGCCCAGGCCCAATTGCGATACCGGGCATAGTCGCGCGGAGGCGCGGGGTAAGCACTGGCATCGAACGTCTGCGCCGCCTGCGCGGGGGCAGGTGGCAGGGGCCTGGAGCTGGCGACATAGGGATTGGGGCTCTGGCAGGCCGCCAGGGTCAGGCAAACAGCGGATAGGGACAGGCGACGCATGGCAGTCTCCGAAATACCGGTCAAGCGGGGCGGCAGATCCAGTGCAGGTAGCGACCCAGGCCGGCAAATGCCGGATGGCGCCGATGGGCGAGCTCCATTTCGACCAGTTGCGCAAGGTCGGCGCGCTTCTGGAAATCGACAGGCATGTAGTCATGGAACACGCGCACCCCGCTCCTGGATTCGACACGCCAGGCGCCGTCAAGTTGCGCAGCAAGTTCGCGCGGGTCCAATGGCTGCTGGGGCGTAAGGCTCTGTTTTTCGCCTGCCAGCTCATTGCTGTTCAGTTTGCGGAAATGACCCTTGAGCAGATTGCGGTAAACCAGCGCATCGCGATTGTAGAACGCCAATGACAGCCAGCCGTTGGCGGCAGTCAGCGAATGCAGTACGGGCAGAATGGCAGGGGGCTCGGCCAGCCATTCCAGCACGGCGTGGCACATTACCAAGTCGAATGCGGGCAACTCGAGCGCGGGCAGCTGCTGCCAGGACGCCTGGATGAACGTGGCGCTCTGGCCCGCTGCCGCGAAGCGCTCGCGCGCGCCCTCGAGCATCGGTTCGGCCGGTTCGCTGAAGGTGACATGGTGACCTTGCTCGGCCAGCCACAAGGCCATGTGACCCAGGCCGCCGCCAATGTCCAGCACGCTCAGGGAGCGCTGAGGCAGGGCTTCGCGCAGGTCGGCCTGGAGCACGGCAAGGCGGATCGCGCCCTTGGCGCCGCCATAGATCTTTTCGGCAAAGCGGGTCGCCAGTTGATCGAAATGGCGATCGTTCATCGAGCGAACCGCCGCTCGCTGTCAGCGAGTTTGGCGCGTACCACTTGGTCCATGTCCAGGCCCAGTTCGCTGCACAGCAGCAACAGGTACAGCACCACGTCACCGACTTCTTGGCCGGCATGTTCGAGCTGCTCGGCCGATAATTGTCGTGACTGGTCTTCGGTCAGCCACTGGAAGATTTCCAGCAGCTCGGACATTTCCACGCTGGCCGCCATGGCGAGGTTCTTCGGGCTGTGAAAGCGCCGCCAATCGTTGTTTTCGCGTATCTGGTGGAGGCGTTGGGTAAGTGCGTCTAGGTTCATTGCAAAGCTCCTGAAGGCGCATAGCTTCAATCCGAACTTTGCCGAACGCAATAGCTACAGAACCAGAGGTCCCCAGGTGCCGCTCATGTGCAACAGCTCGTCGCGCCCATGCAATGCCAACTGCCCGCCGAGCCCTGCAGCGCTGGCGCGCAAGATCAACTCGCTGGGCAGGCGTACCGGTTTGTGGAATTCCACCGCCAGTTGGTAATTGCTCAACGGCAGGCGTTCGCGCAGGGCTGCCACACTTTGCGCCAGGCTCCACATGCCATGGGCAATGGCAGTGGGAAAGCCGAACAGACGCGCGCTCAGGGCGCTCAGATGGATCGGGTTGTAATCGCCGGAGACGCGTGCGTAACGGCGTCCGGTGTCCGCCGCCGCATACCAGCGATGCACCTCCATCAGAGCCTGGTCCTGATGCTGGGCAGGAGTGTGCACCGGCTCTTGCAGGCCTTCGATTCTGGCATGGCGACACAGAAAAGTGCTGTGTTCCTGCCACAGCGGCCCCAAGGGATCGTCGACTTGGGTCACCAGGTCGAACGTCACCCCTTTCTCATGGCGCTGCAGGTTCTGCGCATGCACGCTGACCCGTACACCGGCGACCCCGCCCAGCGGCCGCAACACCTGGATGCGGTTGCGTAGATGGACCAGGCCCAGCAGGGGAAACGGAAAACTTTTCTCGGTCATCAAGCGCATCTGCAAGGCAAACGCCAGCACATGCGGGTAAGTGGCCGGCAGCATGCCGCCTTCGCCGAACCCGCACAGTTCGCGGTAGGCCGCCAGGTGTCGCGGGTCGGCCGACAGGCTGCAACGCAGGCCCAGCTCAGGCAAACGCTCGCCGGTGATCTTGCGGTTGAGCGCTGCTTTCAGATAGGCGCTGGGCAGGTCGGGATTGCGTGCCAAAGTCTGCCAGTGGATTGCCATGTCAGGCCCCCAGAATGCTTTGGCCGCACACGCGCAGCACTTGGCCATTGACGCCACCACTGCCGGGCTGCGCCAGCCAGGCGACGGCCTCGGCAACGTCCTGCGGTTGGCCACCCTGGCCCAGTGAGCTCATGCGCCTCCCGGCTTCGCGCAGGGCAAAAGGCATCTGTGCGGTCATGCCGGTTTCGATGAAGCCAGGTGCAACGGCGTTGATGGTCGCACCGCGCGTGGCCAGCCTGGCGGCGAACGCTTCCGCCAGACCGATCAGTCCGGCCTTGCTCGCGGCGTAGTTGCTCTGCCCACGGTTGCCGGCAATCCCTGAAGTCGACGAGAGCAATACCACCCGGCCGTCATCGCGCAGCGTGCCACTGTCGAACAGCGCCTGGGTCAGCCGTTGCGGGGCGAGCAGGTTGACCGCAAGCACCGAATCCCAATAGTCGGGCGTCATGTTGACCAGGGTCTTGTCGCGGGTGATGCCAGCGTTGTGCACCACGATGTCGATCCCCTCCGGCAGCGCCGCGATCAGCTGGCTGGCAGCGTCATCGGCGCAGATGTCGAGGTCAATCGTGCGCCCGCCCAGCCGCGCCGCCAGGGCTTGCAGGTCATGGCGTGCCTGGGGCACGTCGAGCAGGATCACTTCGGCGCCGTCGCGCGCCAGGGTTTCCGCGATCGACGCACCGATGCCCCGCGCGGCGCCGGTGACCAGTGCCTTGCGACCTGCCAGTGGCCGGGTCCAATCGCCGACCTGGCGGGCGCTGGCCTGCAACGACAGCACCTGGCCCGACACGAACGCACTCTTGGGCGAAAGGAAGAAGCGCAATGCACCTTCCAGCTGTTCGTCGGCGTCAGGCGCGACGTACAGCAGCTGCAAGGTGCCACCGTTGCGCAACTCCTTGGCCAGCGACCGGCTGAAACCTTCCACGGCGCGCTGGGCGATGTGTGCTTCAGGGTCTTCGAGGTCGCGGGGGTTGCGTCCCAGAATGACCATGTGCGCGTTGTGGTCCAGGCTCTTGATCACCGGCTGGAAGAATTCGCGCAAGCGTGCCAGTTGGGTACCATCGACGATCTCGCTGGCGTCGAACACCACAGCCTTGAGCTTGGGCCCAAGGCCAGCGGTCCAGCTCGGCAGGTCGGCGGCGCCGTACGCGGTGTCGGTCAAGCGTGAAGCGAAGCTGGCCACCTTGTCGGCGAGCCCGCCGCCGCCCAGCAACAGAGCACCTTCCACCGGTCGCAACCGTCCGGCTTGCCAGCGCTCCAGGCGTGCCGGCGAAGGCAGGCCGATGGCCCCTACCAGGCGACGACCGAGGTCGGAGTTGGCGAAGTCGATATATCGATCGGACATGGAACGTGCTCCGGTTCAAAGGGTTCAAAGTGTGGACCACGGCAAGGCGCGCGTCGTTCGCCCGGGCCCCGTGCCATACATCATGCTCGACCCGGAATCTCGCTTCCGCCTTTCAATCCAGGAGGTTCGACATGAACCTAGACACGCATACGGTGCGCCGGGTTGCCATCGTTGGCAGCAATCGTATCCCGTTCGCTCGCGCCAACGGGCCCTACGCCCGAGTCGGCAATCAGGCCATGCTCACGGCCGCACTCGAAGGCCTGATCGAACGTTATGGTCTGCACGGCCTGCGCCTGGGTGAGGTCGCGGCCGGTGCTGTGCTCAAGCATTCCCGCGATTTCAACCTGACCCGTGAAAGCGTACTGGGCTCGCGGCTGTCGGCACAAACGCCGGCCTACGATGTTCAGCAAGCGTGTGGCACAGGTCTGGAAAGCGCGCTGCTGGTGGCCAACAAGATCGCTTTGGGCCAGATCGAATGCGGCATTGCCGGCGGTGTCGACAGTGCATCCGATGCGCCCATCGCGGTTGATGAAGGCCTGCGTCAGATCCTGTTGCAAACGCATCGGGCCAAATCGCTCGGCGAACGGGCCAAGGCATTGCTGCAACTGCGGCCGCAGCATTTGCGGCCCGAACTGCCGCGCAATGGCGAGCCGCGCACCGGTCTGTCGATGGGGCAGCATTGCGAGCTGATGGCGCAGCACTGGAACATCCCACGTCACGAACAGGATGAGCTGGCGCTGCGCAGTCACCAGAACCTGGCCGCCGCCTATGCGCAAGGTTGGCAGGACGATCTCACCACGCCATTCGGCGGGCTGGTCCGCGACCATAATCTGCGTCCCGACCTGACCCTGGAAAAACTTTCGGCGCTCAAGCCCGTGTTCGAGAAAAACCGGCAGGGCACGCTCACGGCAGGCAATTCCACACCCTTGACCGACGGCGCGTCGGTGGTGCTGTTGGCCAGCGAAGCCTGGGCCACGGAGCGCGGGCTGCCGGTGCTGGCGTACTGGCGCGATGGGGAAACCGCTGCAGTGGACTTCGTGGGAGGGCAGGAAGGGCTGCTGATGGCGCCGGTCTACGCGGTTCCGCGGCTGTTGGCGCGCAACGGCTTGAGCCTGCAGGATTTCGATTACTACGAAATACATGAAGCCTTCGCCGCACAAGTGCTCTGCACCCTCAAGGCCTGGGAGGATGCAGACTACTGCCGCACGCGCTTGGGCCTGGATGCGCCGCTGGGTTCGATTGACCGCAGCCGCCTCAACGTCAAGGGCAGTTCACTGGCGGCAGGGCACCCGTTCGCGGCCACCGGAGGGCGCATCCTCGGCAACCTGAGCAAGCTTCTGGACAACGCAGGCAGCGGTCGCGGCCTGATTTCGATTTGCGCAGCCGGTGGCCAGGGCGTCACGGCAATCATCGAGCGCTGACGGTTGCGCCCACGGGCACGCTGGTCGCTTCCACGCGCAGTTGGTTGGCATAGTTTTCCGCCATGATCGAACACACGATCAGCTGCAGCGGGTGATAGATCATGATCGGCAGCAGAATCAAGCCCAGCCCGGGGTTGCTGCCGAAGATCAACGCCGCCATCGGTGCGCCTGCCGCCAATGACTTCTTGCTGGCGCAGAACACGGCGGCCACCTTGTCGGCGTGGCTGAAGCCCAGCAGTTTGGCGGTGCGTGTGGTCAGCAGCAGGATCAGCGCCAACAGCAAGGCGCTCCCGCCCACGGCCATGGCCAATACCGATGCGCCCTGCTGCTGCCACAGCCCCGATACCATCGAATTGCAGAAGGCGGCATACACCAGCAGCAGGATCACGGCCTTGTCGATCAAGTTGGTGTAGCGCTTGTGCCGGCCGAAGAATTTGCCGAACAACGGCCGCATTAGTTGCCCCAGCACCAGCGGCAACAGCAGCATGGCGCACAGGTCGAGCAGGGTTTCCCCCAGGTCGATGCCTCCCGAACCGCCACCGACCACCAGCGCGCACAGAAACGGCGTGATGAAGATACCCAGCACGCTCGACAGGCTGGCGTTGAGGATCGCTGCCGGCACGTTGCCGCCCGCACTGCCCGTCAATGCCACCGATGACGAAATGGTCGAGGGCAGGGCGGCAAGGTACAGAAAGCCCACCATCAAGGTGCCGGGAATGAACGCGCCAAGGGTCTTGTCGCAGGCCAGCCACAGCAGCGGGAACACCACGAAGGTGAAGGCTTGCACCATCACATGCAGGCGCCAGTTCTTCAATCCGTGGCGGATCTGCTCGCTGGACAGGTTCATGCCATGCAGAAAGAACACCACGAACACGCCGATATTGGTCACCAGACCTGCGTGCATGGCACCGCCGGTGGCGCCGAATCTCGGAAAAATCCACGCTAGCAGGACTGCCAGCACCATGCCGCAGAGGAACCAATCGGTCACCACGCGCTTGAGGTGTTTGAGAATGTGCATGAATGAATCGCCTGTGCGTCGATGGACATTGAGAACCGCAGGCTAACTCAGGCACTCTATTGCCGTCTTGCGACAGAGGGCCAATCAATGCCGCCAAACGGACATGCATCATCACCACGCCCCATCCCCGCCTTGGCAAGCCTGCCTCGACCGTTGTATGCGCGTGCCGAAAGCCTGGGTGCGGGATCGTGGACGCCTGCCCATCGACATGATTGGGCGCAGTTTTCCTACGCCATCAGCGGCGTCCTCGGCGTGCACACCGATGAAGGCAGTTTCTTCGCGCCGCCGCAGTGGGGTATCTGGATTCCGGCGGGAGTGGAACACAAGGTCGTTACCTCGATGCGCGCCGAGATGCGCAGTCTGTACGTGCGCAGAGAAGAGTCGCCCTTCCTCACGGAGCACTGCAAGGTGCTCGAGGTCACCCCGCTGGCACGCGAACTGATCAAGGGTTTCTGCGAATTGCCCCATGACTACCCAGCCGGTGACACCGCTCAGTCACGTCTGGTGCAGGTATTGCTGGATCAGTTGGCAGGCCTGCCCGAGGTGGCGTTCTCGTTGCCCCTGCCCAGGGATCATCGGCTGTTGGCGTTGTGCAACCAGCTGATCGCTGCTCCCGATCAGGCCACCACGCTGACCCAGTGGGCAGGGCGCCTGGGAACGTCGGAAAAGACCCTGATGCGCCTGTTCCAGCGCGAAACCGGCATGAGCTATCGGGCCTGGCGGCAGCGCATGCGGCTGCTGTCGTCGCTGCAGGCGCTGGAAAACGGTGACAGTGTGACCACGGCCGCATTGAACAACGGTTATGAATCGACATCGGCCTTCATCGCAGCTTTCAAGGCGCTGTTCGGTTTCACTCCTGGCGAGCTTTAATGCGTGAGCGCCGCTGTCCATCAGCTGCGAAAGCGCTATGATCGTCCACCGCTTGGCGAGTTGTTTGCATCCTTTTACAGGCTCGGGTCGGCAAGCCGCGCTCGCTGTGAGACGATGCCGCCAGAATTCGCGTGTTTGGCTACGAAGGACCCAGAATAAAAGCTGATGAAGACTCCAAAACGCATTGAACCGCTGATCGAGGACGGTCTGGTGGACGAGGTGCTGCGACCGCTGATGAGCGGTAAAGAAGCAGCTGTCTATGTGGTGCGCTGTGGCAAGGAATTGCGCTGCGCCAAGGTCTACAAGGAGGCGAACAAACGAAGCTTTCGCCAGGCGGCCGAATATCAGGAAGGCCGCAAGGTGCGCAACAGCCGACAGGCTCGGGCCATGGCCAAGGGCTCCAAGTTCGGCCGCAAGGAAACCGAGGACGCCTGGCAGAACGCCGAGGTCGCGGCGTTGTTCCGGCTGGCCAGCGCCGGTGTGCGTGTGCCCAAGCCGTACGATTTTCTCGAGGGCGTCTTGCTCATGGAGATGATCTGCGACGAGGACGGCGATGCAGCCCCACGTCTCAACGACGTCGAGCTGGAACCGGACCAGGCGCGCGAGTACCACGCGTTCCTCATCCACCAGATCGTGCTGATGCTGTGCACAGGCCTGGTGCACGGCGACCTCTCCGAGTTCAACGTGCTGCTGACACCCGATGGCCCGGTGATCATCGATCTGCCGCAGGCCGTGGATGCGGCGGGCAACAACCATGCCTTCAGCATGCTCGAGCGTGACGTGGGCAACATGGCCAGCTATTTCGGCAGGTTCGCTCCCGAGCTTCGCCAGACGCGCTACGCCAAGGAAATGTGGGCGTTGTACGAAGAAGGCAAACTGCACCCGGCCAGCGTGCTGACCGGCGAGTTCGCAGAGGAAGAAGTGGAAGCCGATGTGGGCGGGATCATGCGTGAAATCGAGGCCGCGCGCCTGGACGACATTCGCCGACGCGCCGCACGCGAGGCCGATGACCAGCCGACCAAGACAACGGAAGAACCGCCTCCGCCCTGGTTGCAATAAGCGGCCTGCTTGCCAGCTGACGCCGTTTTCCCCTTGTCAGCTGCAACAGCCCCCGGATGCCAGCTCCTGAAGGATCGGGCAGTCCGGGCGGTCATCGCCGTGACAGTGTTCCACCAGGTGTTCAAGGGTGTTGCGCAGGCTGCTCAGCTCGCCGATGCGGCGGTTGAGCTCGTCGATATGCCGGCGAGCCAGCTGCTTCACGTCGGCGCTGGCACGCTTGCGGTCTTGCCACAGCGTGAGCAGCCTGGCCACTTCCTCCAGGGAAAACCCAAGGTCGCGCGAGCGCTTGATGAAACCGAGCGTGTGCACGTCCGCTGCCTGATACAGGCGGTAGCCGCTGTCGCTGCGCACGGCTGGCGCGAGCAGGCCGATCGACTCGTAGTAACGGATCATCTTTGCGCTGAGGCCGCTTTCGCGGGCGGCCTGGCCAATGTTCATGCTCGAAATGTCCTCGGATGCGTTTGCGCCAGTATCAACCTTGCCCCTCCGGCAAGGTCAATACTCCAGTGGCTCGGGCTTCAAGTACAAGCCGGCGTTGCCTGCAGCGATCCGGAATTTCTGAATCTGCCCGGCCTGCAGGGTCACGATTACCGGTTTGTACTCGGTCATGCCCGGCGCACACCCAGGCGTTTGCCCCGGAAGCTGACGCAAACCGACCGACACGGGGCCTGGCGGCAGGTTGAACGAAGTGGCCTGCTCCTGAAACAGCCGCCCGACCAGTTGGTCCTGCAGGTACACCCCGATCTCGCAGGACGTGGCGACTTCCAGGCGCTCGCGGGAAACGATCAGAATGCCGTAGGGCTGACCGGTACTGGCACCGGCCCAACAGCTCTGCGCTGCCAGGGCACACATTCCGAAAAGCCATGCAGTGGTAGGGCGCATCGAGTTACTCCTGGCAGGGTGGCAAGCGTCCAGCTTGGACGAGCCGCACGGGGAATTCCAGCCCGGCCGATCCGTGCAGAACTTGATCTTTACCTTGACCTTGCCCCGACGGGAAGGTTGAGAATGATCGCAATCCCGTCCAGCGAGGTATCACCCATGCAACAGTTCACCGTGCAAGGCATGACCTGTGGCCACTGCGTACGCGCCGTGACCCAGGCAATCACCGCTCAGGATCCGGCTGCCCAGGTCCAGATCGACCTGGCAGTCGGCAAGGTTGAAACCGACAGCAACCTGCCGCCCGAGCGAATCGTCCAGCTGATCAGCGAAGAAGGCTACAGCGCGACACCCGCGTAACCCGGTTAGACTACGTCGCCTGTATTGTCAGGACGTAGTGAATACCCGATGAACTTCAAGACCATTCTGATCCTGGGGGCGCTCAGCGCATTCGGCCCCCTGGCGATCGACTTCTACCTGCCGGGCTTCCCTGCCATGGCGCTTGCCTTCGGCACCGACGAAAAGCACATCCAGACCACCCTGGCTGCCTACTTCCTCGGTCTGTCGATCGGCCAACTGATCTACGGCCCGGTCGCCGATCGCTTCGGTCGCCGGGTGCCCCTGCTCGTGGGCGTTTCGCTGTTTACCGCAGCTTCGCTGGCCTGTGCCTTCGCACCCACCCTGGACTGGCTCATTGTTGCCCGTTTCGTCCAGGCCTTGGGCGGTTGCGCTGGCATGGTGCTGGCTCGCGCCATCGTCAGCGACAAGTGCGATGCGGTCGGCTCGGCCAAGGTGTTCTCGCAACTGATGCTGGTCATGGGCCTGGCGCCGATCCTGGCACCCATGCTCGGTGGCGTACTGGTCAACAGTTGGGGCTGGCAGTGGATCTTCATCCTGCTCACCCTGTTCAGCGCCGCCTGCACTTTGGCCGTCGCCTTGGGCCTGCCAGAAAGCATGCCCGCCGACAGGCCCAGACGCCCCCTTGCAGGCGCCCCCAGGCTGTACGGCGGCTTGTTGCTGGACCCTGTGTTCATGGGGCATGCGCTGACCGGCGGAATCGCCATGGCCGGCATGTTCGCCTACATCGCCGGGTCACCGTTCGTATTCATCAAGCTCTACGGCGTACCCGCCGAACACTATGGCTGGCTGTTCGGCAGCAATGCCGCAGGGTTCATCCTGATGGCGCAGGTCAATGCGCGGCTTCTGTCGCGCCGCGGTCCGGCGTTGCTGCTGTCACGCACCGTGTGGGTGTACATGGCAGCGGGTGCGGTGCTGCTGGCACTCAGTGCGCTGCGGCCAACGGTCTTGTGGCCATTGCTGATCCCATTGTTCGTCTGTCTGGCGAGCCTGGGCGGGATCATCCCCAACGCCTCGGCGTGTGCCATGAGCGGGCAGGGCTCACGCGCCGGCAGCGCTTCGGCGCTGTTGGGGTGCCTGCAATTCAGTCTTGCCGCCGCCGCCGCGTCGTTGGTCGGATTACTGCACGACGGCACGGCAATGCCGATGGCCTGGGTGATCGCTGGCTGCGGCATCCTTGCCGTCTGTGCGGCAGTAATGACACGCCGCTGCCAGCAGCGGCGCGACCTGCAGACAGCCCGCTAACCGGCGCTGGCCCCCCGCGCCTGCGGCAGGCCGTGGGGCGCCTGCAAGCGGGCTTCGAGGGTGGCGATGAAGGCCCGCGCCTCGGCTTCGCTGCGGAATGACACCGCATGCTGGTCCATACGCACCTGCCAGCAGCTGCCGCGTGGTTGCTTCAACTCAGAAAGAAGAACTTTCATTGCGATGTCCTCGGGCTCGAGATGAGGACCCAGTGTAGTCCTCATTTCGGGCGTGCGAGCGTCATCGGGTGCCCGTCAGACTGACGGCGAGGCAGCGCGAACCAAACAATCATGTAGGTCTGCAAGGACGGACATTGCGGGAAAAGTCCGCCCCGGCTGTGGGGTCAAACCTGTAATGAATGATGTATCCAACCGGTCTTCAGGCAACAGAGCGACGCGTTGCGGGCGCTTGAGCAAGCGTCCCGGAAAATGCCGTCGGTAAGGGCGGGCCATACAAGTACAGGGTATTGCACACCCCTCGCATTCGATGCTGGTCCCCGGCGCTTTCGTCCAATTCCGTACAACGGCGGGGTGCATATAATCACCCCGGCAACCATTGCCAGATTGACGAACGTTTCCACAGGGAGTGAACACATGCAACCAACACCTTGCATCAGCCGGATCGCCACATTGCTGGCCGACCCCAAGCGCAGCGCCATGCTCTGGGCGCTCATCGACGGCACCACGCGAGGCGCCGACGAGCTGGCATCGCTGGCAGGTGTCTCGCCCTCGTCGGCAGGCGCGCATCTGGCGCGGCTGTCGGCAGGTGGTCTGCTGACCCTCGAAGCGCGTGGGCGCAAGCGTTTCTTCCGTCTGGCCAAGCCTGAAGTAGGGGCGGCGGTGGAGGCATTGGCCAGCGTCTCGTTGGTGCAAGCCAATGCGGGAATGGCGGCGCGCATCAGCGTGCCCAAACCGCGCTCGCCCAAGGCCCTGCATCAGGTGCGGCTGTGCGGTGATCATCTGGGCGGCGTGCTGGCGGCCGACCTGTTCCAGCGCATGGTCCAGAACGGCTGGCTCGAACACTATGAACAGCGGCTCGAAGTGACGGCGCTGGGCAGCAGCCGCCTGGCCAGCCAAGGCATCTATACGCAGGCACTGGTCAATCGCGAGCGCCAGCCGCTGCACAGTTGTTGCGACTGGAGCACCCAGCGCCCGCACGTCGGCGGCGCACTGGGTGCAGGGTTGCTGACCCTGTTCCTGCAGTCGGGCTGGCTCAAGCTCAACGAAGACAGCCGCACGCTGCAGGTTACCCGTCTGGGCATGAGCGAGATCGGTCGCTTGGGTACGTGATGGGGCGGGCGAGGCGGGGGTTCGACCCCGCCGGCCTCATTGCTTGATCAGGCGAGCATCCAGGCTGTTCTGCGCCAGGCGCCCAGCCTGGTCTTGGGTCATGCCCAGATGGGTGTACAGCGCGTGGTAGTTCTCGGTGACGTAGCCGCCGAAATAGGCCGGGTCATCGGAATTGACCGTGACCTTCACGCCGCGCTCGAGCATGTCGAGAATGTTGTGCTGGCTCATGTGATCGAACACACACAGCTTGGTGTTGGAGAGCGGGCATACGGTCAGTGGAATCTGCTCGTCGATGATGCGCTGCATCAGGCGCTCGTCCTCGATGGCACGCACGCCGTGGTCGATGCGTTCGATCTTGAGCAAGTCCAGGGCTTCCCAGATGTACTCGGGCGGGCCTTCCTCACCGGCGTGGGCGACTGTCAGGAAGCCCTCGTCGCGGGCGCGGTCGAACACGCGCTTGAACTTGCTCGGCGGATGGCCCATCTCGGAGCTGTCCAGACCCACGGCAACGAACGCATCACGGAAAGGCAAGGCCTGATCCAGGGTCTTCTGCGCCTCGTCTTCGCTCAAATGGCGCAGAAAACTAAGGATCAGCCCGCTGTCGACGTTCAGCTGGGTACGGCCGTCATTCAGTGCGGCAGTGATGCCGCCCAGCACCGTTTCAAAGGCGATACCGCGGTCGGTGTGGGTCTGCGGATCGAAGAACGGCTCGGTGTGTACGACGTTCTGGGCCTTGCAGCGCAACAGATAGGCCCAGGTCAGGTCGTAGAAATCCTGCTCGGTGCGCAACACGTCGGCACCGCGGTAATACAGGTCGAGAAACTCCTGCAGGTTATTGAACGCATAGGCTCCACGCAGCGCCTCCACATCATTCCAGGGCAACGCGATCTTGTTGCGCTCGGCCAGGGCGAACAGCAGCTCGGGTTCCAGCGAGCCTT
>Ga0265798_10001611_pt1 | contig 34837 bp, 28 predicted proteins | sample P3T30metagenome_FD_192430 | JGI IMG/M metagenome (GOLD analysis project Ga0265798, IMG submission 192430) | Plant litter microbial communities from East Loma Ridge, Irvine, California - P3 T30 | ecosystem: Environmental > Terrestrial > Plant litter > Unclassified | place: USA: California... | reverse complement strand
GCACCTCGGGCAGCACCGGCACTTCGGGCCGCGGCGACTGGGGCACCTCGGGTTCGGGCACTTCGGGTTCGGGGACCTCGAGTTCGGGCACTTCGGGTTCGGGCACTTCGGGTTCGAGCACCTCGGGTTCGGGCACTTCCGGCACGGGTACCTCGGGCACCACCAACTCCGGCACCTCCGGTACCGGCACCCGTTAAGAGCACATCATGAAACCCATCCAAAGCCTGCTGATCGGCGCGCTGATGGCCGTCTCGCTGGCGGCCTGCAGCAAGTCCGGCGATAGCGGCAACAGCAGCAACGGCGGCAGCGCCTCGTCGGGCGCAGCGGCCACCGGCTCCAGCGGCGGCAGCGGTTCCAGCGGCACGACCGGCTCCGGCGGCGGCGATGCCGCGGGCTCGGGCGCCACCGGTGCCGCCGGCGCCACGGGCTCCAGCGGCGCGTCCGGCACGACCGGTTCCAGCGGATCCGGTGACGCCGGCACCGCCGGCTCGACCGCCACGAACACGTCCAAGGGCACGGCCGGCACCAGCGGCTCGAGCGGCGGCGGCGGCCCGAGCGACCGCCGCGGCACCCCACCATATTGAACAAGCCCATAAGGAGAACAGCATGAAAACCATCCAGACCGTACTCGTCGGCGCCGCACTGGCGTTCAGCCTGGCCGCCTGCAGCTCCACCGGCACTTCCGGCTCCGGCGACATGTCGACCGGCAGCTCGTCCACCGGCAGCGCCACCGCCACCGGCTCCTCGGTCGGCAGCGGCAACTCGAACGCCAACGGCACCGGCCAGCCGGGCGGCGGCGTCGGCGCAGGCACCGGCACCGGCGGCGGCTCCGCCAGCGGCAGCAGCGGCAGCTCGGGCACCACCGGCCAGGCCGGCGCAGGCTGCGCCGGCGGCGGCACCAACTGCCAGTAACTCACCGTTCCACCGCCGCGCGCAAGCACGGCGGCAGTCCGGTTCGCCGCCCTCCCTCGGGTAGAATGGCCCCTGGCACATTCGGGGGACGGGGAGCGATGAAAAACTGGATTGCGCGGCTGTTCGGCGGCGGCGAAGCAGGTGCGCCGGCGACGCCTGCGGCTATCGATCCGGCGCCACCCGCACCGGCTGCCCCGGCCGCGGCGCGGGAACCCGATCCCATCCCCGATTTCTGGCGCTGGCTGACGGCAGGCGCCTCGGCCGCCGCACCTGCCGCGCAGGCGCAAAAGCATGCCCAGCTGGTGCTGGCCGAGCTGGACCGGCTGGTCGCGGCCCCGCTCAACGCCGCCGGCCTGGTGCCGCGCGTCCCCGAGGTCATACCCCAACTGCTGCGCAGCCTGCGCGACGAAGCCGCGTCCAGCGCCGACCTGGCGCGCCAGGTGGCGCGCGACCCCGCCCTGGTCGCGGAACTCATCCGCGAAGCCAACAGTCCCTTCTACCGTCCCGCCACCCAGGTCCGCACGATCGACGCCGCGCTGCTGGTCCTCGGCCGCAACGGCCTGCGCATGCTGCTCGCGCGTGCCGCCTTCCGGCCGCTGGCCGGTACCCAGGGCGGGCGCCACACGCGGCAGGCGGCGCCGCGCATCTGGCGCCATACCGAGAAAACCGCGCTCGCCGCCAGCCTGCTCGCGCCCGGCATGCAGGCCGATCCCTTCGAAGCCTACCTGGCCGGCCTGATGGGCGACCTCGGGCTGATCGTCGCCCTGCGCCTGTTCGACGGCATGCTCGAGACCGACCCCCTGCCCCAGGATCCCGCCTTCGTGGACGCCCTGCTGGGGCGCACGCGCCTGCTTTCGGCCCACATCGCGCTGCAGTGGGAACTGCCGCCGCCGATCGCCGCCGCGATCCTGGGTGCGCCCGGGACCGGCCCGTCCGCCGGCCAGCCGCTCGCCGCCACGCTCGGCCAGGCCGAACGCCTCGCGCTGCTGCATCTGCTGGTCGACAGCGGCGCGCTGGCGGAGGACGATCCGGCCGTGACCGCCCTCGACCGCGCTTCCGTACGCGTGCTCGAACGCCTCGCCCCGGCTGACGGCATCGCTTGACATATAATTCCAGTATGCCTTTCGACCTGAAAAAACAACTCCCCAAGCCCGGACAACGCTTCGCCCTGCCGCACCTGCACGGTTCGTCCGACGCCTACGCGCTGGCCCTCGCCGCCCTCGAGCTGAAGGCGAACAAGCAAATGCTGACCGTGATCGTGGCGAATGCCAGCGACGGCCAGCGCCTGCTGGACGAAATCCCATGGTTCGCCGAAGGCAAGCTGGCCTGCCACCTGCTGCCGGACTGGGAAACCCTGCCCTACGACGCCTTCTCGCCGCACCAGGACCTGGTGTCGGAACGCCTGGCCACGCTGCACGAAATCCGCAACGGCCAGTGCGACGTGCTGGTGGTGCCCGCCACCACCGCGCTGGTGCGCCTGGCGCCGCCGTCCTTCCTCGCGGCCTACACCTTCTTCTTCCGCCAGGGCGAGAACCTGGACGAAGCGAAGCTGAAGGCGCAGCTGACCCTGGCCGGCTACAGCCACGTGACCCAGGTGATGTCGCCGGGCGAATACTCGGTGCGGGGCGGCCTGATCGACCTGTTCCCGATGGGCTCCGCGCTGCCCTACCGCCTCGACCTGTTCGGCGACGAGATCGAGACCATCCGCACCTTCGACGCCGACACCCAGCGCTCGCTCTACCCGGTGCGCGAAGTGCGCCTGCTGCCGGGCCGCGAATTCCCGATGGACGAGCAGGCCAGGACCAGCTTCCGCAGCCGCTGGCGCGAGCGTTTCGAGGGCGATCCGACCCGCTCGCCGATCTACAAGGACATCGGCAGCGGCATCGCCTCGGCCGGCATCGAGTACTACCTGCCGCTGTTCTTCGAAGAGACGGCGACCCTGTTCGACTACCTGCCGGACGAATCGCCGCTGGCCCTGGTCGGCGACATCGAAGGCGCGATCCAGCGCTTCTGGCAGGACACCGAATCGCGCTACAAATTCCTGAAGGCCGACCGCGAGCGCCCGATCCTGGAGCCGAAGGAGATTTTCCTCGGCGCCGAGGATTTCTTCGTGCGCGCCAAGCCGCACGGACGCTGGGCGATCGCGCGCGACCCCTCGTCCGGTGCTTCGGAAGTCTCCGCGCCGATCCCGGACATCGCCGTCAACCGCCGCCTCGACGACCCGCTGGCGAACCTGCGCGCGTACCTGCAGCACACCGACGCCAAGGTGATGATCTGCGCCGATTCGAACGGCCGCCGCGAGACCCTTCAGCAGTACTTCAACGAATACAAGCTCGACCTGACCCCGGTCGAGGGCTACGCCGGCCTGTGCGGGTCCGATGCGAAGGCGATGCTGGGCGTGGCCCCGCTGCAGGCCGGATTCGAACTGATGGACGCCAAGTGCGGCCACCTGGTCTTCATCACCGAGACCGAGCTGTATGCCGGCACCGGCCGGCGCGCCGGCAAGAAGAAGCAGGAAGCCAGCTCGCAGGTCGAGTCCATGGTGCGCGACCTGTCCGAGCTGAAGATCGGCGACCCCGTCGTGCACATCAACCACGGCATCGGCCGCTACATGGGCCTGGTCAGCATGGACCTGGGCGAAGGAGACACCGAATTCCTGCACCTGGAATACGCCAAGGAGACCAAGCTCTACGTGCCGGTATCGCAGCTGCACGTGATCTCGCGCTACTCGGGCGCCTCGCCGGAAGACGCGCCCCTGCACACCCTCGGCTCCGGCCAGTGGGACAAGGCGAAGAGAAAAGCCGCCGAGCAGGTGCGCGACACCGCCGCCGAGCTGCTCAACCTGTACGCCCGCCGCGCCGCGCGCCAGGGCCACAGCTTCGAGTATTCGAGCATCGACTACGAGAACTTCGCCCAGAGCTTCGGCTTCGACGAGACGCCGGACCAGGCCGAGGCGATCGCCAACGTCATCAAGGACATGACCTCGGGCCGCCCGATGGACCGCCTGGTCTGCGGCGACGTCGGCTTCGGCAAGACCGAGGTCGCGCTGCGCGCCGCCTTCATCGCCGTCATGGGCGGCAAGCAGGTGGCCATCCTGGCGCCGACCACGCTGCTGGCCGAGCAGCACGCACAGACCTTCGCCAACCGCTTCGCCGACTGGCCGGTCAAGATTGCCGAGCTGTCGCGCTTCCGCACCGGCAAGGAGATCAACAACGCGATCAAGGGCATGGCCGACGGCACCGTCGACATCGTGATCGGCACGCATAAGCTGCTGTCGCCGGACGTGAAGTTCACGCGCCTGGGGCTGGTCATCATCGACGAGGAGCACCGCTTCGGCGTGCGCCAGAAGGAGGCGCTGAAGGCCCTGCGCGCCGAGGTCGACGTGCTGACCCTGACCGCGACGCCGATCCCGCGCACGCTGGGCATGGCGCTGGAAGGCCTGCGCGACTTTTCCGTCATCGCCACCGCGCCGCAGAAGCGCCTTGCGATCAAGACGTTTGTCCGCAGCGAGGACGGCTCCATCATCCGCGAAGCCGTGCTGCGCGAGCTGAAGCGCGGCGGCCAGGTCTACTTCCTGCACAACGAGGTCGAGACCATCGAGAACCGCTATTCGATGCTGCGCGAGCTGCTGCCGGAGGCGCGCATCGGCGTGGCCCACGGCCAGATGCACGAGCGCGACCTGGAAAAGGTGATGCGCGACTTCGTGGCCCAGCGTTTCAACATCCTGCTGTGCACGACCATCATCGAGACCGGCATCGACGTGCCGACCGCGAACACCATCATCATGCACCGCGCCGACAAGTTCGGCCTGGCCCAGCTGCACCAGCTGCGCGGCCGCGTCGGCCGTTCGCACCACCAGGCCTATGCCTACCTGCTGGTGAACGACGCCCTGAACATGACCAAGCAGGCGCAGCGCCGGCTGGACGCGATCCAGGCGATGGAAGAACTGGGCAGCGGCTTCTACCTGGCGATGCACGACCTGGAGATCCGCGGCGCCGGCGAGGTGCTGGGCGAGAACCAGTCCGGCGAGATGCTGGAGGTCGGGTTCCAGCTGTATTCCGACATGCTGAACGAGGCCGTGAAGGCGCTCAAGGCCGGGCGCGAGCCGGACCTGGCGGCGCCGCTGTCCTCGACCACCGAGATCAACCTGCACGTGCCGGCCCTGCTGCCGTCCGACTTCTGCGGCGACGTCCACGAGCGCCTGTCGATCTACAAGCGCCTGGCCAACTGCGAGACCCAGGACCGCATCGACGACATGCAGGAAGAGCTGATCGACCGCTTCGGCAAGCTCCCGGATGCCGTCAAGGCGCTGATCGAGACCCACCGCCTGCGCATCTCGGCGAAGCAGGTCGGCATCGTCAAGATCGACGCCCATGCCGAAGCCGCCAACCTGCAGTTCATGGAAAAGCCGCCGATCGATCCGATCAGGATCATCACGCTGATCCAGAAGAACCGGCAGATCAAGCTCGCCGGCCAGGACAAGCTGCGCATCACGGCCGCGATGCCGGACCTGCAGGCGCGCGTGAACCAGGTCAAGCAGACCATCCGACAATTATTAGCCTGAGTCCCACATGTCCAAAAAGCTGATTCTCCAGGGGCCCGCGGCCGGTCAAGACGTGCTCGCGCAGGTCGCCGCGCTGGCCGGCGCGCACAGCACCACCGCCATCCACACGCACGCGCTGCGCTGCGACGGCTTCGACTTCACGCCGACGCTGAAGGCCAGCGTCGAAGCCGCGGCCGACCGCGCCGGCATCGACGCCACCTTCATCGATGCCGGCCGCACGCTGGCCGACTTCAGGCTGGTCGCGATGGACATGGACTCGACCCTGATCACCGTCGAGTGCATCGACGAGATCGCGGACATGCAGGGCCTCAAGCCCCAGGTCTCCGCCATCACCGAAGCGGCGATGCGCGGCGAGCTCGATTTTTCGGAAAGCCTGAAGCGGCGCGTGGCGCTGCTCGAAGGCTTGCCGGTGGAAGCGCTGGGGCGTGTGTACGAGGAGCGCCTGCGCATCTCGCCGGGCGGTGAAGCGATGCTGCAGACGGTGCAGGCGGCCGGCCTGAAGACCCTGCTGGTGTCGGGCGGCTTCACCTTCTTCACCGAGCGCCTGAAAGCACGCCTGGGCCTGGACTACGTGCACGCCAACCTGCTGGAAGAACAGGATGGCAGGCTGACCGGCCGCGTGGTCGGCGGCATCGTCGACGCCGAGGAAAAGATGCGCACCGTGCAGCGCGTGTGCGCCGAGCTGGGCATCTCGCCGTCACAAGCCATCGTCATGGGCGACGGCGCCAACGACCTGAAAATGATGGGCATTGCCGGCCTGTCGGTGGCCTTCCGCGCCAAACCCGTCGTGCGCGCTCAGGCCGATGTGGCGCTGAACTTCACGGGCCTGGATGGCGTGCTTGCAATCCTGGCTTGAGCTTATTGACTGAGCTCATTTTTTCCCGAGCGCAATCTGATCGACTGTCGATCTGGCGCAAACAGCCTGCGCGGCTGCTCAAGCGAGCTCGACAGTATTCGGCGTAGGTTGGGGGCATAGACAGGAGGATTCCTATGCCCATCCAGCAGCCGCCAGCCACCCCGCCGCGCCTGATGCGCGGACGGCGCCAGTTCCTGCGCACCGGTCCGGCGCTTGCCGCCGCGGCCCTCGTCGCTGCCGCGCCGCCGGCCCTTGCCGCCAATCCGCCCGAGGCCTGGTGCGCCGCCTGGGGCACGGCCCCGGCCGGACCGCCGGCCTCGACGTCCACGCTGGGCTTTTCGAACCAGACCCTGCGCCTGATCGTCCACGCCAGCATCGCCGGCAGCCGCGTGCGCGTGCGCCTCACGAACGAAATGGGCAGCACGCCGCTGCGGATCGGCGCCGCCCACATCGGCCTGCGTGCCAGCGGCGCCGGGCTGGTCGCCGGCAGCGGCCACGACCTGACTTTCGGCGGCCGCGGCTTCGCCACCATCCCCGCCGGCGCGCCGCGACCGGCAACTACGCCGCCACGCAGACGCTGCCGGCGCAGCAGACCCTCAGCTGCTGGCCCTTCCTGGCCGAAGTCGACGTGCTGCCCACTTCGAGTGGCACCCGTGCCATCGTCGCGCTCGGCGACTCGATCACCGACGGCGCCCGCAGCACCGGCAACCAGAACCGCCGCTGGCCCGACTGGCTGGCGCGGCGCCTGCAGCAGGCTTCGCTACCGGTCGCGGTCGTCAACCGCGGCATCTGCGGCAACTGCATGCTGAGCGATTATGCGAACGCCCTCATCGTCGGACGCGACTGCCTGGAGCGCTTCGACCGCGATGTGCTGGCCACTACCGGCGCCGGCTGGCTGTTCTGCCTCATCGGCATCAACGACATCGTCTACAGCCCTTCGTCGAACACGGTTCCGCCGGACGAGCTGATCGCCGGCTACCGGCAGCTGATCGCCCGCGCGCGCATGCATGGACTGCGCGCGGTCGGCGCCACCCTCATGCCCTTCGAAGGCCAGTCCTACTACACGCCGGCGCGAGAGGCGGCGCGCCAGCGCGTCAACGACTGGATCCGCGGCGGCGATGCCTGGGACGGCGTGGTCGACTTTGACCTGGCGCTGCGCGATCCGGCCCAGGCCACGCGGCTGAACCCGGCTTAGGAAAGCGGCGACCACCTGCATCCGAACGACGCCGGCTACCAGGCCATGGCCCAGGCCGTGCCTCTCGATTTATTCACGATGGGGTGAGTCGGCAGGCCGCCGTCATGGTCTAACGCTCGTCCATAACAAGGAGATGACGATGAGACCGACTGACGACAACACGCCGCCGAACATCCCGACCAGCCTGCCGCGCCGAGGCTTCCTGCAAACCGGGCCGCTGGTCGCCGCCGCGCTGGCCCTGCCCGCGCTGCCGGCCCAGGCCGCCGACCGCTGGACCGCGACCTGGGGCGCGGCGCCGGCCGGTCCGCCGCCGACGGAGTCGACGACGAGCCTGTCGAGCCAGACGCTGCGCCTCATCGTGCATGCCAGCGTTGCCGGCAGCCGGGTGCGCATCCGCATCTCCAACGAAATGGGCAGCGCGCCGCTGAGCATCGGCGCGGCGCGCATCGCCCTGCGTTCGAGCGGCGCGGTGACGGTAGCGGGCACCGACCGCCAGCTGCTGTTCGGCGGCCGCAGCTCGGTGACGATCGCGGCCGGCGCCGCCTTGCTGTCGGACGGCGCGGACTTCAACGTGCCGCCCTTCGCCGACCTCGCCGTCAGCCTCTACCTGCCCGGCACCGTGCGCCTCACCACCCTGCACAACGCCGCCCTGCAGACCAGCTATGTGTCGAGCGCCGGCGACAGGAGCGCCCTGCAAAGCCTGCCGGTCCAGCGCAGCATCGCTTATTGGCCCTTCCTCACCGAGGTCGACGTCAGCGGCCCCTACTCCGGCCTGAGTGCGCTGCAGTCGGTGGTCGCGTTGGGCGACTCGATCACCGACGGCCAGGCCAGTACCGCGAATGCCAACCGCCGCTGGCCGGACATGCTCGCGCGGCGCCTGCAGATGGAAGGGGGCGTGGCCGGGAACATCGGGGTGGCCAACCGCGGCATCAGCGCCAACTCGCTTCTGAAGGACTACCCGGACGCGATGCTGGCCGGCCAGCGCGCGCTGCTGCGCTTCGAGCGCGACGTGGCGGCCACGAGCGGCGTGCGCTGGATGATCGTGCTCATCGGGATCAACGACATCGTCTACAGTTCGGGAACCAATCCCGTTCCCCTTAACAGCCTGATCGACGGCCACCTGCAGCTGGTGTCGAAAGCGCGGGCGCGCGGCATCAGGGCGATCGGCGCCACACTCACGCCTTTCGAGGGACACAGCTATTACACGGCGGCGCGCGAGAACGTGCGCAAGCGTTTCAACGACTGGCTGCGCGGCGGCGGCGCCTACGATGCCATGGTCGACTTCGACCTGGCCCTGCGCGATCCCGCGCGGCCGACGCGCCTGAGAACGACCTACGACAGCGGCGACCACCTGCACCCGAACAACGCCGGCTACCAGGCGATGGCGCAGGCGCTGCCGCTGACGCTGTTCGCCTGAATCAGGGCTTGTTTACGGGTTCACCGAGGGCGATCGCTTCAGGCAGCGCAGCGCGAAGGTCGAGCGCGTATGCCGCACGCCGGGCAGCTTGTACAGCTTCTGGCGCAGGAAGTTTTCATAGCCCTCGGTGCCGGCGACCGCCACCTTGATCAGGTAGTCGTATTCGCCGGACAGCAGATAGGCCTCGGTCACCTCCGGCAGCTCGGCGAGGGCGTCCGAAAAGGCCTTGAAGATCTCGTCGTCGTGGCGGTCGACCGTGACCTCGATGATGACCGTGTCCGGCACGCCCATGCGGCGCTGGTCGAACACCGCGGCGTAGCCGGTGATGTAGCCGGCTTCTTCCAGCGCCTTGACGCGGTGCCAGCATGGCGTGGGCGAGAGGTTCACGGTGTCGGCCAGCTTCTGGTTGCTGATGCGGCCGTCGCGGCTGAGGGTACGCAGGATGTGGCGGTCGATATCGTCGAGCTGGCCGTCCTTCATGGCAGGGCTTCCTTGTCTATACAGGAGGAGTGAAAGATAGTTCTTTCGTATTTTAGCCGATATGAGAAAGAATCTTTTATATGTATTAAGTATGGCGGGCTGAACAGAAGCACATTTTTTGTGCGGCGCAGTATGATTTCGACGCGTTATCTACAAGGAGTTTTTGTCGTGTCGGAAGCAGTATCCCGCGGTGGACTGGGTGTCCAGAACGCCGCCTTCAGTGCCGAATTGCCGCTCATGCTGGTCACCCCCGCCCTGTTCGCCGCCAACCTGGTGGTCGCACGCTGGGCCCAGGGTGCCGAGATTCCCCCGGTCTTCCTCGCCTTCGGCCGCTGGGCCCTGGCCTTCCTGATCCTGCTGCCGTCCGTCGGCCCGCGCCTGTGGGCGCTGCGCGGCACCCTGCGCGCCAGCTGGCCGCGCCTGCTGACGCTGTCGACGCTGGGCATGGGCCTGGCTGTTGCGCCGCAATACATCGGCGCGCGCCATACCGGCGCCGCCAACGTCGCCATCATCCTGGCCGCTTCCCCGGCGCTGGTGACCCTGGTCGAGCGCCTAGTGTGGAAGGCGCCGCTGGGCCGCCGCCAGGGCTGGGGCCTGCTGGTCGCCATCGCCGGCGTGCTGGTGGTGCTGTCGAAAGGCGATATCGCCGCCCTCGGCCAGCTGGAGTTCGGCCGCGGCGACCTGTGGGTGGTGCTGGCCGCGATCGGCTGGTCGCTGTACACGGTGTTCAACAAGCGCCTCGCGCTGCCGCCGCTGCCCGGCACGGTCAAGCTGGCGGCCCTGATCGGCGGCGGTGCGCTGGTGCTGGCGCCGTTCGCGGCGTTCGAAGCCATCCAGGGCGACGTTCCATCGTTCGGCGACGGCCGCTTGTATATCGCGCTGGCCTTTCTGGCGATCGTCCCCAGCCTGGGCGCCTACTTCTGCTTCGACCGCCTGGTGGCGGTGGCCGGCCCGGCCCGTGCCAGCATGTCGGTCTACCTGATCCCGCTGTTCGCGACCCTGGCGGCCTGGCCGCTGCTGGGCGAGGCGCCGCACCTGTACCACGCGGCCGGCTTCGGCATGATCCTGGCGGCCGTGGCGCTGTCGAGCCGCCGCCGGCGCGCCTGAGTTTCAGGCAAGTGAATACCTGTAACAGCCTGTAAATCCGGAAGCGTTCGTCTGCGAAACCGCTATAGTAGACAGGTGAGGAGAACCGCCATGAAAAAACTCGCCATCATTCTTGCAGTTGCCGCCCTGAGCGGCTGCGCGACCCAGTATCCGGGTCCCGCCAACTACGGTACCCGCGCCTATGCGCAGGCGCCCGACGCCAACGGCTGGCAAGTGGTCTCGGTGACCCCGGTCCCGAACGGTACCGCTGCCCAGGCCGCCGCATCCGGCGATGCGGGCCGTGTCACCACTTCGGATGTGGTCACCTACAGCCCGGCGCCGTCCAGCACCACCTACGTGACCCAGCCCGTCTACGTGCCGGCACCGGTGTACGCGCCGGCACCGGTCTACGATCCGTTCTGGACCCCGCCGATCTCGATCGGCCTCGGCTTCAGCTGGAGCAACTGGGGTCACGGCCACCGGGGTTACCACGGTGGCGGACGCTGGCGCGGTCATCGCTAAAACCGGAAAGTTGCACTAAAATGGGGAGGTCGCACTGCGGTGCGGCCTCTTTTTTTTCGCCTGTCCATACACCCTCTTCCTTACGTTTTTCTTACGTATTTGCATGAATGACGCATGGTGCAATGCGTCACATGAATCGTTTGCTGTTGCTCAATTGCCATCCTACAATGGCCCGACGATGGGTCTGCGCCAGCCGATCCGCCCCCGGTACCGGCGCCCCCCGGCGCACGGCAAAACGAAGTCAAAAACGGAGACAGCAATGGATTTCAAACTGAAAGCATTGGTTGCAGGGGTAGCACTGGGTTTGTCGATGTCCGCCATGGCCGCGGAGCCGATCAAGATCGGCGTGTCCGGGCCCTTCACCGCGGGCTCGGCGCCGATGGGCGTGTCGATGCGCGACGGCGTTCGCCTGGCGGTCGCGGAGATCAACGCCAAGGGCGGCGTGCTGGGGCGCCAGATCCAGACCGTCGAGCGTGACGATGAAGCCAAGCCGGAACGTGGCGTCCAGATCGCGCAGGAACTGATCAACAAGGAGAAGGTGGTCGCCACCGTCGGCTACATCAACACCGGCGTGGCCCTCGCTTCGCAGCGCTTCTACCAGCAGGCGAAGATCCCGGTGATGAACAACGTCGCCACCGGCTCGATCATCACCAAGCAGTTCGCCAACCAGCCGGAAAACTACGTCTTCCGCAACTCCGCCAACGACACCATCCAGTCGACCATGATCGCCGAGGAAGCGATCCGCCGCGGCTTCAAGAAGCCCGCGATCCTGGCCGACTCCACCAACTACGGCCAGCTGGGCCGCGAAGACCTCGAGAAGGTGCTGGCCACGAAGAGCGTGAAGCCGGTCTCGGTCGAGAAGTACAACATCGGCGACGTCGACATGACCGCCCAGCTGCTGCGCGCCAAGCAGGCCGGCGCCGACGTCGTGCTCACCTACGGCATCGGACCGGAACTGGCGCAGATCGCCAACGGCATGCAGAAGCTGGGCTGGAAGGTGCCGATCGTCGGCAGCTGGACCCTGGCAATGGCCAACTTCATCGACAACGCCGGCGCCAACGGCAACGGCACCCGCATGCCGCAGACCTTCATCCAGAACCCGGACACGCCCAAGCGCAAGGCCTTCATCGACGCCTACGTCAAGGCCTATAACCCGCCGGGCGGCCGCATGCCGTCGGCGGTGTCGGCGGCCCAGGGCTACGATTCGATCTACCTGCTCGCCGCCGCGATCCAGCAGGCCGGCAGCACGGAAGGCCCGAAGATCGCCGCCGCGCTGGAAAACCTGAAGACCCCGATCGAAGGCGTGGTCACCACCTACAACAAGCCCTACAGCAAGACCGACCACGAGGCCATCAACTTCGAGAACACCAAGTTCGGCGAAGTGCAGAACGGCCGTGTGGTGCCGGTGAAGTAACGCGCACGAGCCAAACGCTCGCGTATCAACCGTCGCCTCCGCGAAGGCGGGGGCCCAGGTTTGTTTGTGTTTCGACTGCGTATGCAGAACTTGGGTTCCCGCCTGCGCGGGAACGACGTAGCACGCTCACTCAGGGTCAAACATGGACATCCTCCTCCAGCTCGTCGTCTCCGGGATCGCGCTCGGCATGATCTATGCCGTCATCGCGTTCGGCTATCAACTCACTTTCGCCACCTCCGGCACCCTGAACTTCGGCCAGGGCGAGGCGCTCATGCTGGGCGCGCTGGTCGGGCTGTCGCTGGTCGGCACGATCCACGGCGGTCCTTACATCAGCTACTGGCTGATGATCCCGCTGGTGATGGTGTTCGGCGCCATCCAGGGCATGTTCGTCGAATGGATCGGCGTGCGTCCCGCCATCCGCATCAAGTCCGAATTCGGCTGGATCATGTCCACCATCGCGCTGGCCATCATCTTCAAGAACGTGGCCGAGAACATCTGGGGCAAGGACGTGCTGCCCTTCCCCTCCCCGATCTCGTCCGAGCCCTTCACGGTGATGGGCGCGAACGTGCAGCCGATGCAGGTGGCGGTGATCATCGGCGCCGTCGCCATCATGCTGGCGGTCGAGATCTTCAACCGCAAGTCGATCTACGGCAAGGCGGTGGTGGCCACCTCCAACGACCGCGACGCGGCCGGCCTCATGGGCATCAACACGCGCATGGTGATCACCTTCTCGTATGCGCTGTCCTCGGCCACGGCGGCCTTTGCCGGCGCCCTGATCGCGCCGCTCACCCTGACCTCGGCCAACATGGGCGCCTCGCTGGGCCTGAAGGCCTTCGCGGTGGCGATCATCGGCGGTTTGACATCCGGCGTGGGCGCGATCGTCGGCGGCATCATCCTCGGCATCGCCGAAACCGCCACCGGCTTCTACCTGTCGACCGGCTATAAGGAAGTGCCGGGACTGGTGCTGCTGCTGCTGGTGCTGGCGGTCAAACCCTCCGGCCTGTTCGGCAAGGCCGCGATCAAGAAAGTCTGACGATGAAGAAAAATCCCATCGCGCTTGCCGCCATCGCCGCGGGTGTCGCCCTGGTCGCGGCCTATCCGCTGCTGTTCACCAATCCGTACTACGTGCACCTGGCCGAGACCATCCTGATCTACGCCATCCTGCTGTACGGCCTGGACATCGTGGTCGGCTACACCGGCCAGGTCTCGCTGGGCCACGCCGGCCTGTTCGGCATCGGCTCCTACGCCACCGGCATCCTGGTGCTCAAGCTCGGCGCGCCCTGGTTCGTCGCCGTCCCCGCCAGCATCGCCTTCGCGGCGCTGTTCGGCGCGATCCTCGCGCTGCCCGCGCTGCGCGTCACCGGGCCCTACCTGGCGATGGTAACGCTCGCCTTCGGCACCATCGTGCAGATCCTGATCAACGAGATGACCTTCCTGACCGAAGGGCCGCTCGGCATCCAGCTGCAGAAGCCCAGCGTGTTCGGGCGCGAGCTGACCGAGGTCGAGTACTACTACGCGGTGGCCGGCTTCATGCTGCTCTCGCTGCTGCTGGTGCACCGCCTGCTGCGTTCCCACGTCGGGCGCGCCTTCGAAGCCCTGCGCGACAGCCCGATCGCTTCGGACTGCATGGGCGTCTCGGTGTACCGCTACAAGGTGTACGCGTTCGTGATCAGCGCCGGCTTCGCGGGCCTGGCGGGCAGCCTGTACGCCTATTCGGAGCAGTACATCTCGCCGAACAGCTACAACTTCGAGCTGACCATCCTGTTCCTGCTGGCGGTGATCATGGGCGGGCGCAAGAGCCGCCTCGGCTCCCTGATCGGCGCCACCATCGTCGTCATGCTTCCGAGCCTGCTGTCGGACATCGAGGTGTTCCGCAAGATCGCCGTGACCGCGGCCGTGTTGGCGGTCGTCGTGGCGGCGCTGATGATCGCCAGGCGGCGCACGACGGCGGCCCGCGCCGCGGTGCCGGTGCTGGCGACGCTGGCGCTGGCCGTGGTGGCCTACAAACTGGAGAGCATGGTGGACTGGCGCCTGACCATCTTCGGCCTGATGACCCTGTTCGTCGTCTACTACCTGCAGGACGGCATCGTCGGCTTCTTCAAGAGCCTGATGGGGCGCGGCCGCTCGCACGTGGTGGCAAGCGGCGATGCCGGCGGCGCCGATCCGTTCGCCGGGGTGCGTTCCGCAGCCGGCGTTCAAACAGGCGAAGAACTGCTGCGCGTCGAACAGGTGCTGATGCAGTTCGGCGGCCTGAAGGCGCTGAACATGGTCGACCTGCACATCGCACGCGGCACCGTGCACGGCCTGATCGGCCCGAACGGCTCCGGCAAGAGCACGATGATGAACGTCCTGACCGGCATCTACAAGCCGACCGCCGGCGCGGTCGTGTACGCGGGCCAGACCATCACCGGCCGCACGCCCTCGCAGATCGCGCTGGGCGGCGTCGCCCGCACCTTCCAGAACGTGCAGCTGTTCGGCGAGATGACCGCGCTGGAGAACGTGCTGGTGGGCCTGCACCACAGCTTCCGCTCGTCCTGGCTGGACGCCATGCTGTCGACCCCGCGCTACCGGCGCGAGGAGCTGGCGGCGCGCGCCAGGGCCGCGGCGATCCTGGACTTCATCGGCCTGGCGGAACTGGCCAACGAGGAGGCCCGCAACCTCCCCTACGGCAAGCAGCGCCTGCTCGAGATCGGGCGCGCGCTGGCGCTCGACCCGCGCCTGCTGCTGCTGGACGAACCGGCCGCCGGCCTGACCGCGCCGGACATCCGCGAGCTGATGGCCATCATCCGCAAGATCCGCGACCACGGCATCACGATCGTGCTGATCGAGCACCACATGGATGTGGTGATGAGCATCTCGGACACCGTGACGGTGCTGGACTTCGGCCAGAAGATCGCCGAGGGCACGCCGGCCACGGTGCAGTCCGACCGGAAGGTCATCGACGCCTACCTGGGCGGCTCGGCCGAGGCATCGCCGTCGCAAACCGCGGCACTGTAAAGGAGAAGCACGCATGTTAGCGATCCAGAACCTGCACGCCGCCTACGGCAAGGTCGAAGTCCTGCACGGGATCTCGCTCGAGGTCCCGAAGGGCAAGCTGGTCACCCTCATCGGCAGCAACGGCGCCGGCAAGACCACCACCATGCGCGCCATCTCCGGCATGATCAGGCCGAAGAGCGGAAGCGTCCAGCTCGACGGCCGCGACATCACTGGCCTCGACTCGCACCGCATCGCGCGCGCGGGCCTGGCCCATTCGCCGGAGGGCCGGCGCGTGTTCGCGACCATGAGCGTGACGGACAACCTGCTGCTCGGCGCCTTCCCGCGCTTCACCCGGGCGCGCCCCAGGGGCGACGTCCAGCACGACCTGGAGCGCGCGCTGGAACTGTTCCCGCGCCTGAAGGAGCGCCGCAGCCAGCTGGCCGGGACGCTGTCCGGCGGCGAGCAGCAGATGCTGGCGATGGCGCGCGCCGTCATGCTCAATCCCGAGGTGATCCTGCTCGACGAACCCTCGATGGGCCTGGCGCCGATCCTGGTCGACGAGGTCTTCCGCATCATCGCACGTTTGAAATCCGAGGGCGTGACCATGCTGCTGGTCGAGCAGTTCGCGCAGGCGGCGCTGAACGTGGCCGATTATGGGTATGTGCTGGAGAACGGCAGCATTGCCGTGCATGGGCCGGCCGCGAGCCTGAAGACCGATCCGAAGGTGGTGGCGGCTTATCTGGGGGGCGGACAGACGCATTGAGACAATACAAACCAGGTGACATTTCGAGATTTTTGCGCGTAGTTTTCTGTCTATAGTCGAAGGCTCGATATCGTCACCCACCAATGACTTTCCGAAAGGTACGCCTTGAAGAATCTCCTGAATATTTTTCGGCCGCAACATCGCCCGGTGGCACCGCCCCTTCCTTCGGACGCCGATGGCCCGCGTTTCGTCATGACCGACATCGGCGGCAAACCCTGCCGCATCGAATCGGACGACAACTATCTCGAGCACATCAAGGGCATCTTCGAACCGCATATGGTGGCGCTGTTCGACACCCTGGTAAAGCCGACCGACACCGTGCTCGACGTCGGCGCCAATATCGGGTGCACGACGATCCTGTTCGGCGGCCGCGCGCAGCGGGTCGTCAGCTTCGAGCCCTCGCCGACCACCTTCGCATTCCTGCGCAGGAATGTCGACGCCGCGGGACTGCGCAACGTCACGCTTGAAAATGTCGGGCTGGGCAAGAGCCCCGGCCGCTTCGAACTGACATCCAGCGTCGACAACCGCTCCGGCGGCTTCGTCTCCAACAAGATGCAGGCATCGAAGGACCACAGGATCGAGGCCATCGAGATCGCCCAGGGCGACAGCTTTCTGAAGGCCCGCGGCATCGAACGCGTCGATTTCATCAAGATCGATGTCGAAGGTTTCGAACGCGACGTCATCGAAGGACTGCGCGAGACCATCGCCGCCTCGCGGCCGGTCGTCACGCTGGAACTGAACCACTGGTGCCTGAACGTCCTCCAGCGCACTTCGGTGCCGGATTTCCTCGATTTCCTGCGTGGCGTGTTCCCGTATCTGTATGCCGTCGATCCCCACGACATCCGCAACCTGAACGACCCGAGCGAGGCGTATCACGTGATGTTCCGTCACGTCGCCGGCGGTTTCCAGTACCAGAATCTGGTGGGGGCTTTCGAGGCGGGACAGCTCAAGAGATTTTCCGAGGCGTTCGGGCGCCCGATCGCCTAGCCCGGTAACGCAGGAGCCGCCGGTAGCGCGAAGCGATACCGGCGGACTCGAACAGCGCAACGCTGGTTTCTTTCCTTGCTCGTCCATCAGGAACTGCCATCATGCCCCGATCGGCCACCCTTCGGCCCTCACTGAAAGGCATGCATGAAGCGCTACATCACCCTCTTCTGCGTACTCGCCCTGCCGCTCCTGCTGGTCCTGGGCGGATGCGCCTCGGCCTTCGAACATGGCGGCAAGCGCCAGGCCGGCAGCATCGTCGACTACCTCTACCCGGACGCCAAGGAGCCGCCGAAGATGGAACCGAGCGTTACCCGCCTGCGGTTGCCGGTGCGGGTCGCCATCGCCTTCGTGCCGGGCGGCGGCCACGGCGCCGGGCCGCAGGAAGCAGCCAGGCAGCAGTTGCTGGAACGCGTCAGGAACGCGTTCACGCAGTACGACTATATCGGCAGCATCGAGATCATCCCGAGCGCCTACCTGCGCCCGCGCGGCGGGTTCGGCAACCTGGACCAGGTCGCGCGCATGTTCAACGTCGACGTGATCGCGCTGGTGTCCTACGACCAGATCCGCTTCAACGACACCAACCGCCTCGCGGTGCTGTACTGGACCGTGGTCGGCGCCTACCTCGTCAAGGGCGACCAGTACGACGTGCAGACCATGGTCGATGCCGCCGTGTTCGACGTCCGCAGCCGCAAGCTGCTGTTCAGGGCGCCGGGCACCAGCCAGATCAAGGGCGAAGCCACGCTGGCCGGCTACGGCAGAGAGGTCCGCAACGCGCAGTCGGATGGCTACGCGCAGGCGGTGGACCAGATGATCCCGCAGCTGCAGACCCAGCTGGCGGGCTTCAAGGAGCGTGCAAAGTCCGACCCGGGCATCCAGGTCGAGCGCCGCGACGGCAGGAAGGGCGCCGGCAGCATCGGTTGGGCCGTGGCGCTGCTGCTGGCCGGGGTGGCGTGGACCATCGGACGGGGCCATGCTTAGGCGCGCACCGGTCAGCTTCGCGATCGGCGGGATATGCCTGCTGCTGGCCTGCGCCGGCGAGCCTGTGGCGGCGGGCCTCGCGTGGGAGCGCGCGGCGATCCTGCATGGCGAGTGGTGGCGGCTGATCGGCGGCCATCTCGTGCATTTCTCGCCGTCCCATGCCGGCGCCGACGCGCTGGGCCTGATCGCGATGGGCCTGCTGGCGGAACCCCTGCTGGGCCCGCGCCGCTACGCGCTGGTGCTGGGCGGCGGCGCGCTCCTGGTCTCGCTCGGGCTGCTGGCGCTGGCGCCCGGCCTGCTGGAATACCGCGGCGCTTCCGGCCTGGCGGTATTCGCCGCCGTGCTGGGCGGCGTGCTGGCCTGGCGCCGCCATCCCGCGAGCCGTACCATGCTGGCCTGCGCGGCGCTGGCGCTGGCCAGCAAGACGCTGTGGGAAGCCTTCGCGCACACCGCCGCCTTCAGCGAGCTGCCTGCCGGGATAACGGTGGCCTGGCAAGCGCACCTGCTGGGCGCCGCATTGGGACTCTGCGCCGCGAGCGCCATCCATGCATCGCACTACCAGGAGAACCATGTCTAGTCGAAGCGCATCAGCCGGATTGACCGATGCGTAGCCACATCGGCAAACGGCGAGCGCACGCAAGGATCGGGGCAATCGCTACATGCCGAACAGATCGTTGGCGTCGAGGATCGCGTAGGTGATCTCGGGATGGCGCTCGAGCGCCTTGCGCACCGCCGCCGGGATCGATTGCCGGACCTTCTTGCACAGGCCCGGCCGGTCTTCGAGCAGGATGACGATGCCGCGCAGGGTCCGCACCTCGTTCGGCCCCGGCGCGATCTTCAGCTCGACGCCGAGGTTGCTGCGGATGCGCTCCTGCAGGCGCTTGAGCTCATCGAAGCTGGCGATGCCTTCGATGCGGTCGATCAGCTTCTGCTCTTCCATGCGCGTAAGGCGCAGCGGGCGCAGGTCGGCATCGGGCTCGGCGAGCAGGCGATCGCGCTCGCAGACGCAGGCGCCTGGCGGGCATTCGGTACGAAGTGGGAAGCTTACCTGTTGCAACATGCTCTCACGCTGTCTGGCAAAGGATCGTCATAGTGTACATCACCGTGTTGTTCGGGCATTGCGCGAAGCCCGCGCCAGCATGCCGCTCATGCGTTCCCAGTGCGAGCCCTTCCAGTAGACGCGCCCGCAGGCGTCGCAGGTGCTGAATTCGTCCTGGGTCGCCGCGACCTGCGGCGGCAGCCGGCCGAGCACCTCGGCCTTGGCCACGGCTCGCAGCGCCGCGTTGTCATGCAGGCAGCGCGTGAACGGGCGCGCGCGCTCGGCCAACCCCAGTCGCTCGAAGACTTCGCGCAGCTGGGCCTGGGCCTTCAGGGCACGCACATAGCAGCCGTATTCGATGGTCCGGCGCTTGAGCAGTTCGCGGTCGCGGGTTAGGACCACCCGTTCCTCCTCCACCGCCAGCACCTCGATCTGGTCGTCACGCAGGCCGTTGTCGTAGATGGTGTCGAACCCGGCCATTCGCAAGAGGCGCGCCAGGCCGCCGAGATGGGCATCGGCGACGAAGCGCACGCGGCCCGGCGGCAGCGCCGGCGCCGGGCCGAGGTCGCTGACGTCGAAGCGGGTGAAGCGCGGGTAGACGGCGACGCGGTCGTCCTCTTCCAGCAGCAGGTCGAGGCCGGCCGCCTGCCCGTTCACAAGCACCAGTTCGACCTCGGTATGCGGCACGCCGAGCGCTTCGATCATGTGCTTGGTCGTGGCCATGCGCGCGCACGGCGTCGCGATGTCGCGCCCGCGCCGCTCGCGCGGCAGGAAGTCGTTCAGTTCGCCGTAGAAGCGGAAGGTAGCGCAGACCATGATCGATCGAGCGCCTTCAGGACCTCGAGCGCGTTCGGCACCGCGGCGAAGGCGGCCGTGTTATCGAAGATGCACCAGCAATCCGCGCCGCCCGCCGTCAAAGCGGCGATACGCTGCTCGACCTCGTGCAGGAACTCCGGCGGGTAGCTCGAGTAATAGACCCTGGGCGTGCCGTGCAGGCGGATGTAGCTGGCGCGGGTGACCGGCACATGCGGCCCCGGCTGGCCGGCGGGCGGATCGGCCATCACGCGGGTAACGCCATGTTCGCGCAGGACCGCGCTGGCCGCCTCCGAAAACCAGGTCGGGTGGCGCGCCTCCAGCGCCAGCATGCAGCCGACCCTTTGGCGCAGGCGCGGCAGGAAATCGCGCGCCGCCTCCTCGTCGAACACGCCCTTGGGGGGCAGCTGCACCAGCACGCAGCCGAGCTTGGGGCCCAGGTGATTGACCTCGCCGGCGAAGCGGTCCAGCAGCGCGTCGGCGTCGCGCAGGCGCGCTTCGTGGCTGATGGATTTCGGCAGCTTGACGGAAAAGCGGAAGTCGGGCGGCACGCTGGCGGCCCAGCGCGCATAGGTCGAGGGCTGGTGCGGGCGGTAGAAGGAAGAGTTGATCTCGACGGCCGGGAACACGGCCGCATAACGTTCGAGGTGGCTACCTTCCTCCGGGAATTCGGCCGCCACGTCCTTGTGGAGGCTCCAGCCGGCGCAGCCGATCAGGCGCGCGCCGCCAGTGCCGGCTTGTACGGTTGTGCTGTCGCTCATGGGCTGATTCTAAGCCGGGCGCGTGACGGACGTCGCACGGCCTTACAATATGAACAATCAATACTCGCAGGAGCTATCCATGGCCGACCCGCTGCACATCGTCTGTCCCCACTGCGACGCCGTCAACCGCGTCGCCAACGAACGCCTGGCCGACCAGCCGGTCTGCGGCAAATGCACGAAGGCGCTGTTCGAAGGCAGGCCGCTGGACGTGAACAGCACGCGCTTCACGCGCCATATCAGCCGCAACGACATCCCGGTGCTGGTGGATTTCTGGGCCGCCTGGTGCGGGCCCTGCCGCATGATGGCGCCCGCCTACGCCCAGGCCGCCGGCCGCCTCGAGCCGCGCGTGCGCCTGCTGAAACTGGACACCGAGGCATCGCAGGATATCGCCGGCCTGTTCGGCATCCGCAGCATTCCGACCCTTGCCCTGTTCCAGGGCGGCCAGGAGGTGGCGCGCCAGGCCGGGGCGATGGATACCGGCAGCATTATTTCTTGGGTACAATCCCGCGCGCGCGCCGTCTGAGCGCGCGTTCCGCTATCGTCGAAGCGACGCCATCCACTCATCCAGCAAGGAGCAAGCCATGTCCCAGGAACTCGTCTACGAACGCGGTCTGGAAGATGCCAAGCAGTTTGCCCGCATCATGTACATCGCCCACGCGGCCACGTTCTTCTTTTCGCTCGGGATGCTGTCTGTCCTGGTCCTGATCGTCAACTACATCCGCCGTCCGGAAACGGCCGGGACCATGGTGTATTCCCACCATACCTGGATGATCCGTTCTTTCTGGTGGTACGTGGTGTGGATGGCGGTGGCGATCTTCCTGGCCATCACCATCATCGGCATTCCGCTGGCCTGGCTGGTGGGCGTGGGCGCCTGGGTCTGGATGGCCTACCGGATCATCCGCGGTTTCCTGGACCTGAACAACAACCGCCCGATGCCTGTGTAAGGCAGCGGGCGGCAGGTCGATCGGGCTGGCGCCGGGCGTCAGCCCAGGTGGTAGTCGAAGTTGCCCAGCAGCTTGTGGCCCACCAGCGTCACGCCGGCATCGATCTCGATGATACCGGGCAGGTCAAGGTGCAGGCTGATGCCCCAGCCCGGGGCCGCGCTGCCGGTCTTGGCCGGCTGCAGCAGCCAGGCGCTGTCCACGGTCGGCGGCGTGTCCTTGTCCGTCGAATGGCCTGGCGGCGGGGCGTCGACGCCGTTGCCGCCGCCATTGTTGCCGTGGTCTACGTAGAGCTTGAACACGTCCGAGGTCGACAGGTTGGCGCCCGCCCCGGTCGCCTTGTCGGTGGCCGTGAGGCGCACGTCGAGCGACTGGACCTGCTTCGGCGCGGTGCCCGAGAAGGTGCCGGTGGCCGCGTCGAACTTCAGCCATGAAGGCAGCGCCCCGCCGTTCGCCAGCGTTGCCGAGAGCACCAGGGTGTCGCCCTTGTCCGGATCGGCGAACACGCCGCCCGGCAGCTGGAACCAGAAGCTCTTGTTGAAGTTGATGTGCAGGTCGGCCATGTTCTTCAGCAGGACCGGCGCGTCGTTGGTGCCGGTGATTGCGATGTCCAGCGAGGACAGGAGCGCTTCGAAGCCGTCGCTGCCGGTGTAGTCGAAATGCTCGGTCACGGTGGCGCCGCGGCCCAGCGACTTCAACGCGGCCGCAGCCGCATCGAGGCTGTAGACATAGCTGCCGTCCGCGTTCAGCGCCAGGCTGCCGTACTTGCCGGCGAAGTTGCCCGCCGTCACCGACAGGCTGCTGCCGGCATCGACATCGCTGTCGTTCATCAGGACGTTGCCGGTCACCTTCGCCTGGTTCGCCAGGATCGCCGCGGTATCGGCGGCCAGGACCGGCCTGTCGTTGCTGCCCGTGATCGTGAACGCCAGGGTCGAGGCGGTCGTCGCCATGCCATCGGTGGCGCCGTAGCCGAAGCTGTCGACCGCGGTCTGACCTTGCGCCAGCGCCTGCACCCTGGCGTCGTTGTGCAGCTGGTAGGTATAGCTGCCGTCGGCGGCCAGCACCAGGGTGCCGTAGCTGCCTTCATACGTGCCCGGTGCGGCCACTGCCAGGACCGCGCCGGTATCGACGTCGCTATCGTTGTCCAGCACATTGCCGCCGGCCGTCAGGACGCCGTCTTCCGCCAGCGCGGCCGTATCGGCCCGCACCACCGGCGCATCGTTGCTGCCGGCGATGGCGATGTCCAGCGACGAGCCAACCTTCAGGATCGCATCGCTGACCTCGAAGTCGAAATGCTCGGCCAGCTTCTGGCCTTCGGCCAGGGCCTGCACGCGGGCGTCGCCGTTGTTCAGGGTGTAGGTGTAGCTGCCGTCCTTCGCCAGCACCAGGGTGCCGTAGCTGCCTGCGAAGCTGCCGGGCGCCGCCACGCTCAGGACGTTGCCGGCATCGGGGTCGGTGTCGTTGGCGAGCACGTTGCCGCTGGCCGCCGGACCGTCTTCCGCTACCAGCGCGGTGTCGAGCGTGGCGACCGGGGCGCGGTTCGCCAGTTTCACCTGGATCGCCAGGCTGGCCGCGCTGCTGGCGATGCCGTCCGTCGCTTCGTAGTCGAAGTGCTCGGTCAGCACGCCATCCACCGCCTTGGACGGGTCGTAGCTGCCGGCCGGATTGAGCGTGTAGCTGAAGCTGCCGTCCTTCGCCAGCGTCAGGACGCCGAAGGCGCCGGCGATGGTGCCCGGACGCGCCACCTGCAGCACCGTGCCGCGGTCGGCGTCGGTGTCGTTGGCCAGCACGTTACCGCTGACAAAGGCGGTCTTGGCTTCGTCGTAGGCGGCACGGTCGGACGCGGCCGCCGGGCCGTCGTTCACGCCGGTCACCGCGACTTCCACGGTGGCGGTCGAGGTGCGGCCCAGGTCGTCGCGCACCGTATAGGTGAAGCTGTCCTTGACGACTTCGCCCTGCGCCAGTTCCTGGAAACGGCCGCCGAGGTCGTACTGGACGGCGCCGTCCGCCAGCGTCACCTGGGCGCCGAGCGCGGAAGCTGCGCTCACAGCCACCAGTTGCGCCGCCGGGTTGGCGTCGTTGGCCAGCAGATCGGCCACCGACACCTGCACCGGGCCGCCGTCTTCGCGGGCGGCGATGTGGTCGTCGGCCGCGGGCGCATCGGCCAGCAGACGGATCATGCCGGCGCGGTCGAGCATGGTGCCGTTGTCGAAGACGACGCGATTCACGCCTTCGGTCTGCGTGACCCAGTCGGTCAGGGTGACGCTGTCGTTCGTACCCTTGATGGTCAGTACCAGGTCGTTGCCGGCGCGGGTCGCCACCAGGTCGTTCTGGGTCAGGCCGCCGGTCAGGGCCAGCGTGTCGCTGCCCTCGGCGTCGACCACGCGGTCGGCGCCGTCGCCGCGGCCGAAGCGGTAGGTATCGTCGCCCGCACCACCCCGCAGCAGGTCGGCGCCGGCGCCGCCCGTCAGGATATCGTTGCCGGCATCGCCAGACAGCACGTTGCGGCCCGCATTGCCGGTGATGATGTTGTCGAGCTCGTTGCCGCTGCCGTCGATGGCGGCGCTGCCCAGCAGGCTCAGGTTCTCGACGTTGGCCGACAGCTTGTAGCTGACGGATGCCTGCACCGCATCCACGCCTTCGCCCGCGTTCTCGACCACGGTATCGGCCGCGTCGTCGACGATATAGCTGTCGTTGCCGGTGCCGCCCGCCATCGTGTCGGCGCCGCTGCCGCCGTCGATGATGTCGTTGCCGCCGCCGCCCAGGATCGTGTCCTTGCCGGCGCCCCCGCTCAGCACGTTGTTGGCGTCGTTGCCGGTGATGTTGTTGTCCAGCGCATTGCCGGTGCCGTTGATGGCCGCGCTGCCCGTCAGGACCAGGTTCTCGACGTTCGCGCTCAAGGTATAGGTGGCGCTGGCGCGCACGGTGTCGTTGCCGGCGCCGGCCGCTTCGACCACCGTATCCGCGGTCGCGTCGACGATATAGGTGTCGTCGCCCAGGCCGCCGGCCATGGTGTCGACGCCTGCGCCGCCGTCGATCAGGTTGTCGGCCGCGTTGCCGGTGATGCTGTTGGCCAGAGCGTTGCCGGTGCCGTTCAGGGCGCAGCCCGTCAGGACCAGGTTCTCGAGGTTGGCGCCGAGCGTGTAGTCGATGCCGGCTTCGACCGTGTCGTTACCGGCGCCCGAGGCTTCGCTCACCACGTCGCCGGCGTTGTCGACGATGTAGGTGTCGTTGCCGGTGCCGCCGCTCAGCTTGTCCGCGCCGCTGCCGCCGTCCAGGGTGTCGTTGCCGGCGCCGCCGTCCAGCGTGTCGGCACCGAGTCCGCCGCTCAGCACGTTGCTGCCGCCGTTGCCGGTGATGACGTTGTCCAGCTCGTTACCGGTGCCGCTGATGTTGGCGCTGCCCGTCAGGACCAGGTTCTCGACCTCGGCGGCGAGCTGGTGGCTGACGCTCGCCTGCACGGTATCGAGGCCTTCGCCCGCGTTCTCGATCGTGACGTCGCCGGTGCTGTCGACGATGTAGGTATCGTCGCCGCTGCCGCCGCGCATGATGTCGTTGCCGGTGCCGCCGTTCAGGTTGTCGTTGCCGGCGTCGCCGTTCAGGATGTCGTCGCCGGCATCGCCGTTCAGCTGGTCGTTGCCGTCGCCGCCCTTGAGCACGTCGTTGCCCGCGCCGGCATTGATGGTGTCGTTGCCGCCCATGCCGTCGAGCACGTTGGCGCCGGTATTGCCGTTGATGATGTTGTTCAGGTCGTTGCCGGTGCCGTCGATGTCGGCCGTACCGGTGAGGTTCAGGTTCTCGACGTTGGCGGTCAGCGTGTAGGTGATGCTGGACTCGACCAGGTCGGTGCCCTCGCCGGCCGCTTCCGTGACGATATCGCCCGCGTCGTCGACCACATAGGTGTCGTCGCCGAGGCCGCCTGCCATCTGGTCGGCGCCGGTGCCGCCGTCGAGGCGATCGTTGCCGGCGTCGCCGCTCAGCTGGTCGTTGCCGGCTTCGCCGGACAGCACATCGTTGCCGTCGCCGCCGCCGACCACGTCGTTGCCGGCACCGGCGTTGACGGTGTCGTTGCCGGCGCCCGCGTCGACGATGTTGTTGCCGCTGTTGCCGGTGATGACGTTGTTCAGCGCATTGCCCTTGCCGACCAGGTCTTCGAGGCCGGTCAACACCAGGTTCTCGAGGTTCGCGCCCAGGGTGTAGTCGATGCTCGATTCCACCGTGTCCACGCCGCTGCCCGCCGCTTCGGTGACGGTGTCGCCGGCATCGTCGACCACATAGGTGTCGTTGCCGCTGCCGCCGGCCATGGTGTCGGCGCCGGTGCCGCCGTCGAGTCGGTCGTTGCCGCCGTTGTCGGTGAGCGTATCGTTGCCGCTGCCGCCAGCCAGGACGTTGCTGTTGCTGTTGCCGACGATCGTGTTGTCCAGCTCGTTGCCGGTGCCATTGATCGCGGCACTGCCGGTCAGGGTCAGGTTCTCGACATTGTCGGTCAGCGTGTAGGTGACGCTCGACTCGACGCGATCCACGCCTTCCCCGGCCAGCTCGGTCACGAGGTCGCCCGCGTTGTCGACGATGTAGACGTCGTCCCCCAGGGCGCCCAGCATGACGTCGGCACCGCTGCCGCCGTTGAGCAGGTCGTTGCCCTCACCGCCCAGCAGGGTATCGGCGTCGAGGCCGCCGTTGAGCTGGTCGTTGCCTTCGCCGCCGACCAGGGTGTCGGCGCCGGCGTTGCCGTTGAGCGTGTCGTTGCCGGCCAGGCCGTTCAGGACGTTGGCGCCGCTGTTGCCGTTGATGATGTTGTCGAGTTCGTTACCGGTGCCGTCGATGGCGGCCGCACCCAGCTGGTTCAGGTTCTCGACGTTCGCGGTCAGCGTGTAGGTGATGCTGGACTCGACCAGGTCGGTGCCTTCGCCAGCGGCTTCGGTGACGATATCGCCATTGTCGTCGACCACGTAGGTGTCGTCGCCCGTGCCGCCGTCCATGCGGTCGGCGCCCGCGCCGCCGTCGATACGGTCGTTGCCGGCGTCGCCCAGCAGGATGTCGTCGCCGCCTTCGCCGTTCAGCAGGTCGTTGCCGTCGCCGCCATGGACCAGGTCCTTGCCATCGCCCGCGTTCACGGTGTCGTTGCCGCCTGCGGCATCGATCGTGTTGTCGCCGATGTTGCCGGTGATGACGTTGTTGAGCGCGTTGCCCGTGCCGTTCAGGTCGGCTTCGCCGGTCAGCACCAGGTTCTCGACGTTGTCGGTCAGGGTGTAGTCGATGCTGGAACGCGTCGTGTCGGTACCCGCGCCGGCAGCTTCGATCACGGTGTCGCCCGCGTCGTCCACCACATAAGTGTCGTTGCCGCTGCCGCCCGCCATCGCATCGGCGCCGGTGCCGCCGTCGAGCGTGTCGTTGCCGGCGTTGTCGTTCAGGGTATCGTTGCCGGCGCCGCCGTACAGCGTGTTGCTGCCGGTATTGCCGGTGATGATGTTGTCCAGTTCGTTGCCGCTGCCGTTGACGCTGCCACCGCCGGTCAGGGTCAGGTTCTCGACGTTGGCGTTCAGGGTATGGTTCACGCTCGACAGCACCGTGTCGGTGCCTTCGCCCGGATTCTCGACCACGTCGTCGCCCGTATTGTCGACGATGTAGGTGTCGTCGCCGCTGCCGCCATTCAGGAGGTCGGCGCCGGTACCGCCGTCGAGCCTGTCGTCGCCGGTGCCGCCGTTGAGGATGTCGGCGCCTGCGCCGCCGTCCAGCTTGTCGTTGCCGTCGTTACCATTAAGCACGTTGGCGGCGCCGTTGCCGGTGATCGTGTTGTCGAGCTCGTTACCGCTGCCGTCGATGGCGGCCGTACCGGTCAGGACCAGGTTCTCGACATTGTCGGTCAGTGTATAGCTGATGCTGGATTGCACGGTGTCGTTGCCGGCATCGCTCGCCTCGACCACCTGGTCGCCGCCGTCGTCCACCACATAGGTGTCGTTGCCGGTGCCGCCATCCATGCGGTCGGCGCCCGCACCGCCGTTCAGGACATCATTGCCGGCGCCGCCGCTCAGATTGTTGCCGGCGGAATTACCGGTCAGGACGTTGTCCAGCGCATTGCCGGTGCCGTCGAGCGCATCGACGCCGGTCAGGGTGAGGTTTTCGACGTTGTCGCCCAGCGTGTAGCTGATGCCCGACTTGACCGTGTCGTTGCCGGCGCCGGCCACCTCAAGGACGAGGTCGCCGGCCTGGTCGACCACATAGGTGTCGTCGCCGACGCCGCCCTGCATGTCGTCGGCACCGGTGCCGCCGTCGAGCACGTCGTTGCCGCCATTGCCCACCAGGATGTCGTCGCCGGCGCCGCCGTTCAGGGCATTGCTGGCATTGTTGCCGGTGATGGTGTTGTCGAGGCCGTTACCAGTGCCGCCGACACTGCTGCCGCCCGTCAGGACCAGGTTTTCCACGTTGTCGGTCAGCGTGTAGGTGACGCTGGACTGGACGGTGTCCGTGCCCTCGCCCGCCTGCTCGACGACCACGTCGCCGGCGTTGTCCACCACATAGGTGTCGTCACCGGCGCCACCGCTCATGGTGTCCGCACCGCTCATGCCGTTGAGCACGTTCGCACCAGAATTGCCCGTAATGGTATTGTTGCGTCCATTGCCGGTACCGTTGATGTTGTCGCTGCCGGTCAGGATCAGGTCATCGGTCTGGGAATTGAGGGTGGTGCTAGTGGACGAGGTGGTCGTGGTCATCGCTTATCCTTGTGTGGGCTTCGAGTGTATTAATGAGAAGCAACTGTTATTTCTGTGCGGCAATTGTAACAGCTATGTTGCCACATGGAAATGACCACAAGCAAGATCGTTGTAGGCATGAAAAAAGCCACCCGAAGGTGGCTTGCATGGCGTGCAGTGTATTCGACCGGCGATTTCAGCCGCCCAGTTTCCCGAGAGCCTGTTCGATATCCGCGATCAGGTCGTCCGTGTCTTCCAGGCCGATATTGAAGCGTACCAGGATGCCGGCGTCCGGCCAGTTGCGACGCATGGCCTGGATCCGGTAGGGCATCACCAGGCTGTTGGCCCCGCCCCAGCTGTAGCCGATGCCGAACAGTTCCAGGGCGTCGACGAAACGGTCGGTCTGCGCTTCCGTATAGCGCGGGTCGAACAGCACCGAGAACAGGCCGCCGGCGCCCGTGAAGTCGCGCTGGAAGAATGCGTGGCCGGGGCAATCCTCGAAGGCCGGATGCAGCACTTTCACGATTTCGGGTCGGGCCTTCAGCCAGGCGGCCACCTTGCGCGCCGCCGCGTCGTGCGCTTCGAAGCGCAGCTTCATGCTCGGCAGGCCGCGCATCACCAGGTAGGCATCGTCGGCGCTGACGCCCATCCCCAGGCGCATGTGGGCCAGGGCGATACGGTCGATCAGGGCCTTGTCGCGCGTGATGACGGCGCCCATCAGTACGTCCGAACCGCCGGACTGGTACTTGGTCAGGGCCTGCATGACGATGTCGACGCCGAGATCGAAGGCGCGCAGCGCCAGGCCGGCGGACCAGGTGTTGTCGAGCGCGACCAGCACGCCCTTCTCTTTGGCCGCGGCGCAGATCGCGCGCAGGTCCGGCACTTCCATCGACACCGAGCCCGGCGCCTCGGTCCAGATCAGCTTCGTGTTCGGCTGGATCAGCCCGGCGATGCTGCTGCCGACCAGCGGGTCGTAGTAGCGCGCGGTGATGCCGAAGTCATTCGACAGCCAGCGTCCCAGTTCGCGATTCGGGTTGTAGACGTTATCCGGCAGCAGGACGTCGTCGCCGGACTTCAGCAGCGCCAGGTCGACCATGGAGATCGCCGCGAGGCCGGACGGCGCCAGCAGGCAGTGATTGCCGCCCTCGATCTCGGCCAGGCGCGCTTCCAGCGTGAAGGTGGTCGGCGTGCCGTGCAGGCCGTAGGTATAGGCGTTCTTGTTCTTCCAGTCGCCGCTGCGCATGCTGGCAACGTCCTTGAACAGGACCGTCGAGGCGTGGTGGATGGCGCTGGGGAAGGCGGCGAAGCCTTCCGGGGCGACGTAGTCGGAGTGGATCAGGGTGGTCTGGAGGGATTTCTTGGTCATTTGTGATTCCCAGTCATCAATTCGGCACCGCTATAAGCGTCGTTCCCGCGGAAGCGGGAACCCATACTGGGCATCTTCGCCGATTCAGCATGGGTTCCCGCTTTCGCGGGAACGACGGTAATTCCTGGAGATGGTGCTTAAGCGACGGTCGCCCACAGGTCGTGCGCATCCGCCTTGGTGACAATCACCTCGATGAACTCGCCGACCACCGGCCTGGCCTTGCCAGGCGTGAGCGCGCGCTTGATGTGCACGACGCCGTCGATTTCCGGCGCATCCGCGCTTGACCTGCCGATCGCTTCGCGCGGACCGACTTCGTCGACCAGCACGCGGATCTTCTTGCCGACCTTGGCCTGCATGCGCTTCAGCGAGATTTCTTCCTGCAGCAGCATCACGCGCGCGCGGCGTTCCTCGCGCACTGCCTGCGGCACCGGATTGGCCAGTTCGTTGGCGGTGGCGCCTTCGACCGGCGAATAGGCGAAGCAGCCCAGGCGGTCGATCTGCGCCTCGCGCAGGAAGTCCAGCAGGTATTCGAATTCCTCTTCGGTCTCGCCCGGGAAGCCGGCGATGAAGGTCGAGCGGATCACCAGATCCGGGTTCATCCTGCGCCAGGCCAGGATGCGGTCCAGGTTCTTCTCGCCGCTGGCCGGACGCTTCATGCGCTTCAGGACGTCCGGATGGGCGTGCTGCAGCGGGATATCCAGGTAAGGCACGACGTTCTCGCCCATCAGCGGGATCACCTGGTCGACGTGCGGGTACGGGTACACGTAGTGCATGCGCACCCAGGCGCCGTACTGCTTGGCCATCTTGCCCAGTTCTTCGGTCAGCTGGGTCAGGTGGGTCTTGACCGGACGGCCCTGCCAGAAACCGGTGCGGAACTTCACGTCGACGCCGTAGGCGCTGGTGTCCTGCGAGATCACCAGCAGTTCCTTCACGCCGGCCTTGAACAGGTTCTCGGCTTCCTGCAGCACGTCGTGGATCGGGCGCGAGACCAGGTCGCCGCGCATCGACGGGATGATGCAGAAGCTGCAGCGGTGGTTGCAGCCTTCGGAAATCTTCAGGTAGGCGTAGTGCTTCGGCGTCAGCTTGACGCCGTGGTCCGGCACCAGGTCGACGAAGGGGTCGTGCGGCTTGGGCAGGTGCAGGTGGACCGATTCCATGACCTCGGTGACGGCATGCGGGCCGGTCACGGCCAGCACCTTCGGGTGCACCTTGGTGATGAGGTCGTCGCCCGCCGCATCCTTCTTGGCGCCCAGGCAGCCGGTCACGATCACCTTGCCGTTCTCTGCCAGGGCTTCGCCGATGGCGTCCAGCGACTCCTGCACGGCGGCGTCGATGAAGCCGCAGGTGTTGACGATCACGAGGTCGGCGCCGTTGTAGGAGTTCGCGGTCTCGTAGCCTTCCGCGCGCAGCTGGGTCAGGATCTGCTCGGAGTCGACCAGCGCCTTGGGGCAGCCGAGCGAGACGAAGCCGACCTTGGGCGCGGCGATGCCGGGCGCGGCCGGCGGAATCACGACCGGCGCGGGCGCCTCGGCGACGGCGAAATCTTGGGAGGCGGAAAACGGATTACGGCGGAGTTCGGGCATGTGGATTGCGTCGGAAAATTCTGGGCAATCCGCGATTGTACAGGAAGCGGGGATTCAGGAAAACCGAGAGGGTAAAAATGGGACAGCCGGCAGCCCGTCATCGGTGCGACGGCGGGCTGCGGAGGAAGCGAAAATTACTTCTTCGTATCCGTCGGCACGCCGAACGGGAAGGTACCGAACATCGCCTTGCTCTGGCTCTGCATCTGCTCCTGCATCTGCAGGAACAGGTTCTTGCTCTGGTCGATGTAGTTGTTCATCATGCCTTGCATCATCGGGCCCTGGATGTTCATGAACTGGGTCCACATCTCGGTCGACAGCGGCTTGCCCTCGAGGGCGCCGGCGGTCGAGCCGACGAATTTGTTCTGGATGTCGGTAAAGGCCTGGACGTTCTTTTCCAGGTAGGAACCCATCATGCCCTGCATTGCATGGCCGTAGTAGCGGATGATCTGGGACAGCACGGCGCTCGAGAACATCGGCGCACCGTGGGCCTCTTCTTCCAGGATGATCTGCAGGAGGATGCTGCGGGTCAGGTCTTCGCTGGTCTTGGCATCGACCACGGTGAATTCGTCGGCATCGAGCACCAGCTGCTTGACGTCGGAGAGGGTAATGTAGGAGCTGGTCTGGGTATCGTATAACCGGCGGTTCGGGTACTTCTTGATCAGGCGTTCGCTACTCTTTTTTCCACTGCTCATCTCAGGTTCCAAATATTGCGCCGCAGCGCTCTGTTATGCGGTCCGCGGGGCAAGGCGCATGCCCCACGGTGTCTCCGAATCCAAGAGGATAAGCGCTAAAAATACCACGTTGCGAACGCAGGCGCAGCAATTATTCGGCAGGCAACTCGATTATTTTTCTGGCAAGCCGCCTGGCCGATGAGAAATTACTCCGCGCGGGCTTTGACGTAGCGGCCCGGGGCTGCTTCGATGGCCTGGTACTTGTCATTGCCGGGCTGTGCCGGCGGCGCCACATCCGCGCCGCCGTTTTCGGCCAGGAACTTCGCCCATTCCGGCCACCAGCTGCCCTTGACCTCGCTGGCGCCGGCCATCCATTCGTCCGGGGTTTTCGGACGGTTCTTGCCGTTGCCGCCGGCCTGGCCGACCCAGTAGCTGCGCTTGTTCTTCGAAGCCGGGTTGATGACGCCGGCGATATGGCCGGAAGCGCCCAGCACGAAGCGGTTCTGCCTGGCCTTCTTCGGGTTCAGCAGGTTCATCGAGGCAAACGCCGCTTCCCAGGGCACGATATGGTCTTCCCTGGAGCCGTAGACGAAGACCGGGCAGTCGATCTTGCCGAGGTCGACGGGGACGCCGGCCACGGTCAGCGCGCCCGGCACCTTCAGCTTGTTCTCCAGATAAGTGTTGCGCAGATACCAGCAGAACATCGGGCCCGGCAGGTTGGTGCTGTCGGCGTTCCAGTACAGCAGGTCGAAAGCCGGCGGGGTCTTGCCCTTCAGGTAGTTCTGCTGGACGTAATTCCACACCAGGTCGTTCGGTCGCAGCGAAGAGAAGGTCGTGGCCAGGTCGCGGCCCGGCATCAGGCCGCCGCGCGCCAGTTGCTGCTCGCGCTGCGCGACCTGGGTTTCGTCGACGAAGACGTCGAGCACGCCGTTGTCGGAAAAATCCAGCAGGGTCGTGAACAGCGACAGGCTGGCCGCCGGCTGGCGTCCGCGCGCCGCCTCGACCGCCAGCGCGGTGGCGGCGATCGTCCCGCCGACGCAGAAGCCGAACACGTTGACCTTGTCCTTGCCGGAAATCTCGCGCGCGACATTCAGGGCCTGGATCGCGCCCTGCTCGACGAAGTCGTCCCAGGTCTTGTCGCCCATGGACTGGTCCGGGTTACGCCAGGACATCATGAACACGGTATTGCCCTGCTCGACCAGATAACGCACCAGCGAGTTGTCCGGCTGCAGGTCGAGGATGTAGAACTTGTTGATGCAGGGCGGCACCATCAGCAGCGGCACTTCGTGCACGGTCGGGGTGACCGGGGTGTACTGGATCAGCTGGAACAGCTCGTTCTCGAACACCACCGTGCCCGGCGTGATGCCGACGTTGCGGCCGACTTCGAAGGCGCTCTCGTCGGATTGCGAGATGCGGCCTTTCTGCATGTCGGCTAGCATGTTCTGCAGGCCCTTGGTCAGGCTCTCGCCCTTGCTGTCGATGAGCTTTTGCTGGGCTTCCGGGTTGGTCGCCAGGAAATTGGCCGGCGACAGCGCGTCGACGATCTGCTGCACGGCGAAGCGGATCTTGTGCTTGTCGCGCGGCGGCGCCTCGACCGCTTCGGCCATCGCCATCAGGAATTCCGAATTCAACAGGTAGGACGCGGCGCTGAAGGCCGACATCGGATTGGCGGTCCATTCGGGCGCCGAGAAACGCTTGTCCTTGAGCTCGGGCGTCTTGCCGCTCATGACCTCCTGCCACAGCTGCATCGCTTTCTGCAGGTAGTCGTTGCGCAGCGCGTCCAGCCTGGCCTGCGGAAGGCCGGCGCCGAAATCGCCCAGCATGCGCATCACCGGGGCCGCCTGCTGGGCCATGCCGCCAGTAAACGCCGTGGGATCGGCGAGCTTCATCCAGGATTGCATCCACGCAGCGCCAGGCTGCAGAGTAGCTTCGGGCGTATTCATATCGGCGTCCATTGTTTAGAATCGGGTATTCAAGCGTGCAACCAGGGAAGAGCCATGTGGATCGTAGCCATCGGATGGATGTATGTCGTGACCCTGATGGCGGCCACCGAGCCCTCCGTGGTGGCCGGCCTCATGACCTTCCTGTTTTACGGCGTCTTGCCATTATCTCTCGTTTTGTACCTGACGGGAGCATGGCGGCGTGGCCGTGTGCGCAAGCGGAAAGGACAGGAGCCTACCCGCAGCGACTCACGGCCTATTTGATCCAGATCAGACTAGCCTGGCGCCCGCTGCCGGCACCGTCCCGGCGATACGAATAGAACCGCTCGCCTTGCGCGAAGGTGCAGTGTGTTCCGCCATGCACGCGGGCGACGCCGTCGCGGGCCAGCATGCGCCGCGCCAGCAGCGGCATGTCGGCCAGGTACTTGCCTTCACGCCCAGGATAGGGCCGGAAGCCTTCTTCCGCAGCGCCGTCCGGCAGCGCGGCGCGGAAGGCGTCCAGCACGTCCGGGCCGACTTCGAAAGCGTCCGGGCCGATCGCCGGCCCGAGCCAGGCCGTGATCTCGCCGGCGCCCTGCGCGCGCATCCGCGCCACGGTGGCCCCCAGCACGCCTGCCGCCAGCCCGCGCCAGCCGGCGTGCGCCGCGCCGACTACCTTCCCTTCCAGGTCGGCGAACAGCACCGGCAGGCAATCGGCGGTCAGGATCGCGCACACCACGCCGGGCTCGAAGGCGGTGCTGGCGTCCCCTAGCTGCACCGGCGCACCGGGCTGCACCAGGCGCGCGTCAACCACGTCCCGGCCGTGCACCTGCGCGATCCAGGCCGGGCGCCCCGGCAGCAAGGCCTGCAGGCGCGCGCGGTTTTCAAGGACCGCTGCCGGATCG
>Ga0265798_10001610_pt1 | contig 34845 bp, 37 predicted proteins | sample P3T30metagenome_FD_192430 | JGI IMG/M metagenome (GOLD analysis project Ga0265798, IMG submission 192430) | Plant litter microbial communities from East Loma Ridge, Irvine, California - P3 T30 | ecosystem: Environmental > Terrestrial > Plant litter > Unclassified | place: USA: California... | reverse complement strand
TTCAATCGAGAAAGCGAGCATCATCGTCATACTGCCAGCTCATATGCTCGGGCTCGGCGTCTTCCGTCTTCTTCAGCACTTCCACACACGCCTCGCGCAGCTTCTGTTTCATTCCCTGCGTCATCTTCGCCCACAAGTCGTCTGCGAAGTCCGAGAAGCCGGTGCTCCAGTTCTGTTGCATGGCAGAAGCGGTGCCGTTCGAGTACGCCTGGCTCACCGCGGAAGATGATGTCGATTGACCAGAGGAAGTCCGTGGGTTATTGGTCGAGACATTGCTGCCGGGTGTTGGTGTCGAAGACGAATTGCTGGTGAGGGCGTCGTAGTCGGAGATTATGATGGGCAGGCCGACGAAGTCGATTACGAACGAGTGTGATGGTGGCGCCATTGGGTTCAGGATTGTAATGCGATCGGACGGGAGTTCGAGGTTTCTCGTGACTTTACTGTGTACCGCGGAAGTCGAAACGATCGCCTAGAGGTGGGTCTGTATAGTTCTATGGCTGCGTACCGGTGGGCAAGATCAGTCCGGAAACGGATTTTGAACAAAGAACCGATCGGGAATGGAGTCAATATGGCCGAGAGTACTCATTCGTACCAAGCTGTAAGCGGTCACAGGATCCATTGTCAACATGGTTGGTCTTCCCGTGATTGTAGGGCGTGTGAACATTCGAACGACCACTGACGTTGGGAATACTCAAAAGCACTTGACGATTAGACTTTGGGAACAAGTGAAAGCTGTTCAACCACGCGCACCACCCGCGACAATATAACTACACGCGAAGTCTTCAGACGTCTCGCCAAATCATCCCAAATTGCAAAGTGACAGACAAGTGAAAGTTACACAATCGGCATGCCTAGTCTATCATTGTATGTCGCAAAGGAAAAGAAAGTAGTACTCAGCGTACCCCAACCCTAACCCTACATGTTGACTTTGAAACACCATTGTTTAGTCGAACATCTAGTTTAATGATCCAGAAAGCCATTCACGATTCGTCTATAAGCTACAGGGAATGCATCGAGGATTACACCATGTTACTTGTTGTACACAAAAGAATAGATACTACCTATGCACCGTACCGATAAGCCCGAGAGATCGCACATGGGTTCAACTCATCCATCCATCGTTCCTCTCTCCAACGAACAATCTCGACCTACAAGACCAGACATACACCAACATGAGGATTTTGATCCATCCCTCGAACTCCAGTCCCTACAGCGATATCATGACGAGTCTCACTATCACCATAAGACAACAAAAGTTAAGATTACTCTCACCCTAGCGCTCCCCAAACTTCACAAGGCGCAGAGCTAGCACCGCAGATCCGATCGTACCTGCTTTCCCATCCCCGATACGATCGATCATCTCCAACCACCATCTTTCTTTCAAGAACAACCTTAATCGGGTATACACGCAGATCACCTTTTCCATCGGAGGTCATCATCCCAGGACCTGCGACTCGCCCAATCGGGCTTCCATGATGTCACCACTTTACGCTCCATCGCGTTGGTTGTCCACAACGACATGCACTCTAACACCTCCGACGCGACCAACACGTAAATACGGCGTCATTGTCGAGGAGTGACGCGTTGATTATTGATCTACACGGTAGGGAGACAGGCAGGGTAAGTAGCTAAAGTGGCTTCTCTTAAAGAGAGGTCTTCGCGAGAACGCGTTTCTCGTGAGACTCTCTTCTGGAACAATCTCTTTCTCATTCATATCGAATCTGCAACTAGGTCCGAAGTCAGAACCATTGAAAGCTTGTAATATTCTTACCTTTTGCTTAAACGTTACCACACGAATACACAATCCATCCACTCTATCGACCATGCCTCCCAAAGAGAAATACACCGACCCCAAGCTCCGCGACGAAGTCAAAGAGGAGATCCACAACAGCGATAAAGGCGGTGCGCCGGGCCAATGGTCTGCCAGGAAAGCGCAGATGATGGCGCAAGAGTAAGTAATGAACTCCCCCTTCCATTCGCTGCGAGGCCCGCACATCCTCTAACGTGCCTTCATTAGATACAAGAAACGCGGCGGCGGTTACAACACCGACAAGTCTTCGCAAGACGAGTCGCAGAAGCATTTATCCGAGTGGACTGAGGAGGAGTGGCAGACTAAGGAAGGGTCTGGCCATGCCAAGAAGGATGATGGGACTGAGAAGCGGTATCTGCCCAAGAAGGCTTGGGAGAAGATGAGTGAGAAGGAGAAAGAGGAGACGGAGGAGAAGAAACAGGAGGGGAGTAAAGAGGGGAAGCAGCATGTCGGCAATACCGAGAAGGCGAAGGAGAGTAGGAAGGAGGCGAATGATGAGGAGCATGAGAAGTTTGAGAAGAAGGAGGGGGAGAAGAAGCAAACACAGAAGCAGAAGAAAGATGATGGCGAGGAAGGTGATGACCAGGGCGGAGATGAAGAGTATCAAGATGAAGGAGTCGTCGATGATGACGCTGCTGCTGACCAGGACGACGAGGAGGAGTACCAAGACGATGGCGCCGACGACGAACAAGTCGAAGACGACGAAGATGTTGATGACGATGACGACGACGGCAACGAGGACGCTGAAGGGCAAAACGGCGACGACAAAGAAGCCAAGACCGGCCAGAAGCGCTCTCGCGGCCAGCAAAACGGCAGCAACAAGTCGCAAAAGAACAACTCAGGCAAAGCCCAGTCCAAACAGAGCAACGGCAACAAGAATGGAGACAACTCCGACCAAGACAAGCCAAAGTCGAATGGTACTGTCGGCTCCAAACACCAGAAGGATGAGGATCCCGCGCCTAAGGGCTCAGCCGACAGACTGCCGAAGAAGGGTCAAGCAGCGCAATGGAAATCGCTACCTGGCTTCGTAAAGGGCAAGGTCGAGGACATTCTGACCGAAGCCCAGGAGGTGGATGGCAAGAACGTGAAGGCGAGCGAGAAAGATCCAAGGATCGTGTTGAAGTCCGACTCGAGTGGGAAAATTTGTGTGCACAAGCCGGAGGCTTGTTACTATGAGTGAGGACATGCTGCGAGGCTCATCGGACGTTCGGTGTCGCTTGGGGTAACAAAGCCGTGTGTATGCGACAAATGTAATCAAATACTTGTTTCGATGCGAGGAGACTGCCGTGTGCGTCAGCCGCGGCCAACGATCGAGACGTTGTCCTTTGAGCAAGTTGACGAACACCTTAGGGGTATACAGCGACCGATGATGAATTGCGTGCAAGGCTAAACCGCCCCGAAGCCTATCCGTCGATCACATGTAACGGCGGTGTGGTGTTAGGGCATTTCCAACGGCGGTCTCGATCGGAACTTTGTCGCGTGGATCTTCGAGGCTTATTCGAATATCTTGTCGGTAATTTTCCTCGACCTTCGTGGCTTGACATTAGCTTACCAGCAGACAGGTAGCCAAGACATTCGTGTTGCCTCAGAAGCAGTTATCCTGAGTAATGCAGGGAAGATGTAGGAGGATGTGGGTCGTCTTGGGGAGAATCTTAGGTAAAGCTTCGACCAGACAACCGCTCTGCCGCTCCAAGTTCTGACAGATGTCACGCCAATTCAAGACCCTGGAAGAAGACAGTAGCTCGAGAGTAGTATGCGTGGATGACACCATCAATGAGAATGTTGCAGCGGACGCGCGGAGCCGGCAGACATGATAGCTAGCAGAGCGGCGGGAAGAGGTGCACGCTGGCTGAAGGAAGGGATCGGCGGAGTGTTGTACATGCCATGTGTTCTTCTGAATGGTAAACCGGTGTGTCGGGCTCAGGCGTATGTATGTGTGTGTGATAGATCACAGCATCACACAGGTGACAGCCAACACACTCGAGTGACTCCACTCTCTTAGAGGTGGCACCATCCCTGCGCCTTCCCGTGGCCGTTGTTGACCTGCGACACGGCGGTCCGGACGATGATCGGAGAACTCGCCGCGGTGTTTGCAACTTGGAAGTGAACTCAACCTGAAGGAGTTCGCGGAGCAGGCAAACAGGAAACCAAGTTGGTGTCGGAGGGAGATTGAGAGCGAGGCTCCATCGACCCTCCCTACAAAGGCAATGCACACCAGGGATCCATCTCAGCCCAATCTATGAATACACTGGATTCCAGCCCTGCGGATGTGGAATCACATCAGATCACGCCTGCATATATTGCACGCATCGCTGCGGTAGTGTCGTTGCAGGCCCACTGATAGGCCAGACGTCTGATGGGTATAGATCAGTCCGTTGCAGGCCCGGGTTCCGACGGACGATCGACGTAGCCGCAGAGACTACGGTTGAGAAGTCTGGCGGATCGTTGATGTGTGTGGGTAGAAATGAATCCTAGTAGGGGAGATGTGGAGGTATGCTAAAAGTTCCGAGAGGCGCAAAATAAGGATAGCTTAGAGGTAGGACCACCACGGCCACCAGCATGGCCAAAGCTCAGTAAGCGAGATGCGATTGGACATCGGTAGGCAGGCGCGCGGAAGGGAGCGATATTAGTGGCCAATGCGTGCAAACGGCTCGTCGCACTCTCTCGCTCGGTGTCCAAGGTACCGGAGACGGTGGTGATGGTGACGCTGCAGGCTAGCAGCCATGTGAGCCGCGTCCATGTGGCACAGCAGCGTGCAAACGGAGGGTGCCTGGTACTCTGTATCTCCCGGGTCTCAGGCTAGACCGGGGCGACAGCATCCGCGAAACGGCGTTTGTCAAGGCGTGTGCAGGCGTGAGGTCGAACGGGTGTCACGGGGATTGGAATGGCCCCGAACATGGGACCAGGGGCCAGAATCGGGCGGTGCTAGAGGTGGAAAAGTAGCCAAACTACTGCATCCCTCCATTTTTGCTCCGACCAGGTAGGCCACGGTAGTTTTAGATGACTTTCCTGGACATCTGAAACGCCAGTCGAACGGTGACGACTACCGTAAATCGTACTGTATCGTAAGCAGGACGGATGAGGCTGTATCTGACTGACCGACTGACTAGGTACTGACTGACTGCCGGGCGGGTCATGGATGGATCGCGCCACCAGTGCCTGTACCTGTGCCTGTCAGACTGCTCCAGCATATGTATGCAGACCCAAGTAAGGTGGTGGTGGTGGCATGGCTGTCTAGCGTGTCATCCGCCATCTGCAATGGCCAGGTAGAGACTCCACCGCTCTGGCGAGTCTGCTCCTGCCTACCCAAAGCTTCACTCGACATGCCATGCAAAATGTCGTCAAGCCTGCTCTCTGCTCTCACAACAATAATACCATTCGGGATCCATCCGCGAACCAAACAATCTCGACAACACCCAATCTAAACCGCCCAGATCCCAAATCTCCACCCCTCTACTTCGGCTGCCTTCGCTGCCTTCGCTACCCGTCTCCAGCCCTGGTCTCTAATATCACTCCTGCAAGTCACTGTCACACAGCGGCAGCTGACTGCAGCTCGCCAATTCTAGCGCCCTTCCTTCTGCAACACCTGGCAAGGTAGATTCGGGCAGCGTGGCAGCCTGCATGGCAGGCTCATGGGATGTCGGACGACGATTCCAGAGCGCTGGGTCGTCACCCAGGTCCAGCACAGACGGCCCTTCTGCATCGCCTGCAACTCGCCGTCCTGAGTGTTTGCCCACATCATCCTGTCACCACACAACAAACGCCAGCAGCAGCAGCATCGCCAGCAACATCAGCAACACCAGCAACGCGAGCAACACCAGCAGCACCAGCACCGCCAAGAACACATTCCTCCGCAACATGGTCAGAGGTCGCCGAAGGAGTGGCGGCGTCGACCTGCTGCCCGGAGACATGACCTTGAAAGTGTCTCCGGATGAGTACGAGGCATTGCCTGCGTCGATACAGTATGTCATTGCCCATTCCTTCACGTGCCAAATGTTATTGGAAATCGACTTGCCTGCGACTGTCCGTCATGTGCGCCGTCGCTCGTTTGCTTCACTCGTGAATGACATGTGCGTGTCTCAACTGGGGCTCTTGCATAAGAAACCTTGTGGGCGAGTGAGCGTGAGCGTGTCTTGATTGACACAGCCGCATCCTGCCTTCCCAATGTGGACACTTCCAGCGGCACGGAAGCTACGTCTAGGCGACGAGGACAAGCACAACCAGGCTGACAACACGACGCATCACAGGAAGAAATACTTCTCATCGTCAGAACGCGAACGCATCGCCCAACAAGGACAGCTCTCAGCAGTGACAGCGCAAGAGCATAGCCGTGTCCGGAGCCGCAGCCGCAAGCCCACGCCTGAGCCATGTCACATATCCACTCTACCTGACGACTGGAAGCCCAACTCCGACCGCAAAGTGAAGCAGTCCATGACCTCGAGCTTATTGCGTCCTCGCCGTCGGTATCATCCGCAGCCAATCACGGAACTCAATCAGCAGCAATCGACAGTAAGCGAAGATCAAGCAGCCTGGTTCCTGGCACTGCCAGACAAGGTCAAACGCCAGCACTTTAGCAAAGAAGAACAGGTCCTCCTGGCCCACCGTTGCGAGCTCGTACTCGGTACCAAAGCCGCAAAAGTGAAACAGGAGTCGACTCAGGAGTACGTCCGACGGCGACTGATAGAGTTTGACTTCTTAGCCAGCAACACACCGAGAGCAAAACCCAAGAAGGAGTCGGCACAAGACTTCTGCAGGCGTCAACTATTCGAGCAGTCCGAAGGAAGGTCTGGTGCGAAACGCCGAAGACGACTTTCAGCACCAGAATCAACCGTGTTTGGCGACCAAGGCCTCGAGGAAAGAAAGTCAGCCGACGCAAACGAAGCCGTTGATGACAGCGAAGGCGACAGAATGTCTTCTATACTGAACTTGTACACACGAAGGCACTCTGTCGCCACAACAAACGAACCTGTGACTGCACCACCCATCGTCGCTCCGGCTCAGATTCGATCGTTCCGAAAATCGTTCGCCTTACGACCTCTTCCGTTGCCTGCACCGGTACTCGCCCCGTTGCCATCGCCGAGTTTCCTGAAAGATACATCCAAGGACCAGGAACGGCAGGCAAAGCAGCGCCGTCGCCCTGCGCCATTGGTCGTCACTCCGCCCGAGATGTCTGCAGAGGCTAAGCATTACAAGGATCCTGAGATGCGAAGAACTTTGCGAGCAATGTCTTCACCTGAGCTGTTTGACGAAGCGATCGAATTTGGGTTCCCTCCGCCACCGAGCGAACCACCACAGAGTGCGAACCAACGATCGAGATTCAGCATGGAAACCGCTCACTTTGACCGCTCCTCTTCGCTCACTTCGAGCTCTACGACAGAAACAAGAGATTCACAGTACGGAAAATGCCCTGCGACACCAGATGGGCCGGCGGACTTCCTGATGTCCCCCCATGGGACTAGTCTGCATTTGTCACCGACCAGCCAGAAGCCATCTCCCACCCATACACTTCATCGCCGTGCCCACACGACCGATCTCCCGAACAACGGTGGACCCACGTATGGTCACAGCCGAACACCCTCCTCCCTCAACCGAGAGATGACTTTACGGCTAACACTCACACGCCCTCTTCTCCGCTCTTCGGAGACGGATCCCAACGCAATGCGCAAGCCATCTCTCATTGAACCGCTCCACAGAGGAGCGTTCGAAAGAGACCCGCTCGCACTCGAGAGCCTCTTTATCTGCGACGACCCCACTGGCGCCCAGGGTGCCTTTGCCGTTCCAGAGAGTTACCAACAGCGCAAGGGCATCAAAAACGCCTGGAAGAACCTGGTCCGCAAGTGACCTCTCGACCTCTCGCTCCCACTTTGCTTTCTTACTCTATCTACCACTACCAGCGAACTGTGTACTTTATATACCATACCCCAAGATCATTAGCGAGGCGTCGGATGCGGTCACTATTGACTTTTTGCTGTTTCGGGCGGACGTGACGCGATGGGAAAGCTACCGGGGCGCAATCGCCTGCAGCGGCGAAGGCTAAAAGGCATAACAACAATTGTATGATAGCCATTATTTAGCATGGGATTCGAATGCATTTGTACTGCAATCGATCTTTGAGTGATCCATTGGCATGCCTACCTACACAGTCTTTCGAATCACTCTCGCTGACACTACAGGTCTCGGGCGACATCTCCATGACAGCATGCCTTGATTGCGAAAGAACGATCCGCAACGCCCTGGTATTTTCTCAGCGATCTTCAGGCGCGTAGAGCTCGCACTGCTCCGTGCCGTGTCCTGATGTCTCGTCTCCGGAAGAACCTTGATGCTCATTGGCCGTGGCTTCTCCTAGCGCCGACAAGCGCGTCGACCAGTTACCACAGCTTAACAGCGAACCATCAAAGCGAGAGGGGGGTTCGTCTTGGGTTCGTTTCATGTCCTCGATCGATTCCCTCACTACACCTCGCACCCTGCGTTACCACAGTCATTCCTTGTCCTATCGTATCGCATGTCTTGATCTCGCAACGCACGCCTGAGGCGAACGGAGGTTTCCCTCACACTTGTCATTCTTTACTACTACTACAATACCACTGTACACTCGACCAATCCGGCCATTCTTCCACACGACGAAGCTGTACAATCACATTCACTTGACAGATACAATACATACGAGACGACACCCCCGTCACTCTTTACGTGAACGCACGCAGGTCGTGGGCTCGGACATCTATCACACTCTTTCTATCGTCGACTTTATCAAAGAACAAGCAACATACTACTGGAATCACTTTTGCACAACGCACAACACATACTACACACACACACACACATATACAATCATGTTCGGCTTCCACAAGAGAAATCGATCGCTCATCCCGGTCAAGAGCATCGACGCGCTGGAGGTATCGGAGAAGCGCATGCTTCTGCTGCAGGAAGAGGAAATCGAAGCAGAGGAGGAAGACGACAGCTCGGAGCTTGGAGATGATGAGCAGACCGGATACCGGACGCGACAGGACCGTCGCAACCTGGTCATGATCTACATGCTATTCCTCGCTGAAGCGATCATGTCTTCGTCGCTCTCAACGCAGATCATGGTGCTCGTGCCTTCAGCGACGGGATGCGTGGACATGGACGTTTCATTCCTGAGGAGTATCTTGCAATGCGCGTACTTCTTTGGTTCGTTCGCAGGTGTGTCCTGGGGGTTTGTCGCCGACAGGTGGGGACGGAGAAAGGTTGCTATGCTGGGATTGGCGGGTATGGCTTCTTGCTGCTTGTGCATGGGCTTTGCCACTTCTCTGCAGGCTTTCACTGGTCTGAGGTTCATGGCTGGTGTCGTCGGATCCGCTGTCACTGTGTCAGGCCTGGCTATGTTGGCGGATGCTACGCACGGCAGCAACGATAGAGTTACGGCTGTCGCTCGTCTGCCTGTTATTGCCCTGGGCGGAAGCATTGGACCTCTCGCCGCGCAGGTCATGCGTTGTGTTGGCGAGAGCACGAGGATTGGTGTCTTTGGCCGCTTCCCCGGCCTCAGTTCTCAAATCGCGTGCGCAAGCTTCGTATTGTCGATTGGTGTTGCCGAGATGTTCTTGCTCAAGGAGGTTCGTACATTCTTATCCCTCAACGCCATCCGATTTACGGCTACTGACCATTCTCCAGACACTCCCCCAACCTACGTTGAAGTCGACTGAACACGAGCAGTACAACGACTGCGAAAAGGCTACTTTCCTTGGCCAGTCTCAGCTGAACGACTCGACCGACTCCCTCAACATTAGCATCATCGAAGCTCTCAACGACAGCACCGCCGCACCTTTGCCTTCGTACCTCAGCGTCTCTCAGCTGCTGACAGCGCCATCCGTGCTGATCCTACTGGCATCCTACTCCGTCCTTTCCCTCCACTCCTCCACCTTCGAGATCCTACTTCCTCACCTCGCCCACACCGGCTCCCACCAAGGCGGTCTGGGAATCCCCTGCGCATGGCTCACCTCCGTCGTCACAATCGTAAAGATCGTGGCCGCCATCCGCATCCTGCACTTCGTCCCTTCCATCGTCAACAAGACCGGTCTCCTCCCGGTCTACCGCCGCATCTCAGCGGTCTTCCCAATCTTCTACATCGCCGTCCCGCTCCTCGGACTCGCCGTGAATGCTGCAGGAGGCTCGCCTTTGATCTCCGCAGTCTTCAACACCATCGCCATGCTGGCCAAGACCACCCTGGCCGGCGCCGCCCAAGTCCTCGTCCTGCTTCTCGTACTCAACGCGGCTCCTGATGCTTCCTCGACCGGCACCGTCATCGGCGTAGTCTCTATCTCGGAGCTGTTCAAGGCTCTCGCCGTGGGAGCCAGTGGCGTCAGCTTCTACCTGTCAAGCGACTACTCGATGGTCATCGTCAACGGCTCACTCTGGGCTGCCCTCGCTTTCGTCGCCATCCTCGGTGCTGGAGTGACTTGGAGGCTCAGGGAGAGCCCTAGAGTCGGCACTGACATTCCCGAGGAGTGTCTCGTCTGGCAGGACATGTTCGACGTCAACAGCGATGAGGAAGCGGGCTTTTAAGTTCGTATTTTCTTTTCTTTCGATCCTCCCGGATCAGACTTTTTCCCTTGTGTTTGTGTGTGTGAATTGAGAAGAGAAGGGAAGAGGGAATCATTTCGTTTGGGCTTGTCTTTCCTCCGGCTCGCGTTTTTTTCCTGTCTTGACAACTTTCTCTCTATGTCTTTACGATGCGTTTTTCCTATCTTTTCAGTATATAGACAACAACAACAAATTCCTAGTCATCGTCATTCACCCAAAAATCTCATCAAAACCCCTGACACCTCTCACAACGACGCCGCGCCGCGCCGCTTCTTCTCCTCCTCCCCCAACTCGTCGAAAATCTCCCCCAGCCTCGCCTGCCACGCCTTCATCAAATCCGGATCCAAAGTCGACGCATCCGCGCTCACAGTCAACCCAAGCCCGCTCTCAGTCCCCCAAACCCCAATCAAAAACTCCCCGTCCCTAGCCCTCACCGCCGCATCAATGTCCTTGAAATCCGCCACGAAATCCTTGCCATTATCCAGCAGCGACTGGACATCATACATCCCCGGACCGATGAACGCGTCCCGCCTCCCGACACTGCTGACACCGCAGGTCTGCACCGTAGCATTCGGCCGCATCGGGTAGGCGCCCTGAGGGTCCTTGACCCCCCCGCCGCCGCGGAACCCTTCGGGAAGTTTCTCGTTGGCGCGCTCCAGGCTGCTTAGATACTGCGTCTGCAGCATGCGGCCTGGCCCCCGGCTGCCCATGTAGTAAATGGCCCCTGCGTCGGCTGCGTCCGGGGAGAGGCGCTCCTCGCGCTTTTGGTAGACTGCTAGCTGCTTCTGGGCGCGCTTGGCGAGGAGTTTCAGGCGGGATTCGAGGGGCAGGTGGGCGGGGAGGAAGGGCAGTTGGATGCCGTCGCTGAAGGCTAGCATGAGGCTTTCTGCGGCGGGGGCGGGGGCGCGCAGGAAGGGGCGCGGGTTGAGGGGGAAGCCTGTTATGAAGGGTTTGCGGGCGGATAGGGGCGTGGAGGAGGGGGTGGTGCGCTCGTGGAATTCCATCATTAGCAGGGCGGCGAGGGCGAAGCAGCCGGCGCCTACGCTTACGTGGGCGGAGCGGCAGAGGTGGGTTAGGCGGGCGGTGGCGGCTGGGGGGGCTTTGGCGAAGACGGGGAGGGTTGTTAGGGGTGGGGGGCGCGTGTAGTCTAGGACTGGGGAGAAGGTTGGTGGCAAGGGGGAGGTTTTCACTGCCGTTGCTCGGCGGAGGGGGTTGGAGAAGCCGGCTGGGTGAGGTTTGCGGACGTGGCGGAGGATGCGTGTTAGGGCCCAGAACCAGCGTTTTCGGGCCAGGGAGCCGGTTATGAGGGGGTAGAGGCTTTCTTGCGGTGGTGGGAGACGGGAGAGGAGGGCCTGGGGGGTTATGTTCTTTCGTAATGCGGTGTGAAGGTCTGGGAGGGGTTTGTTGAGGAGGTGGATGAAGGAGCGCATCCAGGCGTAGTTCGTCAGGCCGTCGGTGACTTGGTGACCGATGACAGTGAGAAAGCGTAAGGTTGTTAGGCCACCGGGTTGGGAGGCTGGAGTGAAGGGGTAGACGAAGCATTTGGAGAGACTTTTGGCGGCGTCGACTACACGTGTGGAGTTTTGGGCGTGCATCCAAAAGTCATATGGGTCGACGTGGGAGAAGTGGTCTTCGAGGAAGACTAGACTGTCCCGGCCGTTGGCGATGGCGGCGGACTCGTTCTCGGGCACGTCGACGACGCAGTAGATCGGTGGAGTGGCGACTATGGGCTCGTCCATGTAGCTCTGTCGTTCTAATGCTTTGGATTGGGCGAGTGGGTGCTCGCATCGGAAGAGAGTCCAGGCCAGCAGGATCCTCTCACAGAGTTGGTCATGGCTGAGGTTGGAGCGGATGGACAGGTCTAGTTGGACGTTCAGATCCGCTCGACCTTCGTAGTATCGACCGTCCGAGTCGAAGGCGTATTCCACGAGACCAAGTGGACGGTATAGTGTTGTGTGGCCGTCCTGTGTTGTTGAGGTCTTCCAGGCGTGGGCTTCGGGGTTGCCGTACTGGTCCAGCCAGTGTGGCGAATGAGGCGTTGACATGTTTGATCTTCCTTTCCTATATGATGCTGGGTTTGGCAAGATTGTGTGTATGCTTCAAGGTTGTGCCTGCACGATCAGTCGATATTTTTACATGTCATCATGGAATCTGGAGGCAAATCGCCGACATGGCCAAATTTTGCCAAGTGCAAAGGGCGCAGAGGATCTGCAAAAAGCTTCAGGTTACAGTACAGCGAGAGTGCATCACCCGTAGCCATCACATGAAGAGTAACAATCTGTAGAGAAGGAATGTGAGATCGAGGTCTGTGAGCAAAAGATTCCGAGTACTAAGTAAATGTTCTGATTCTAATATTACATCGGGCTGTCAGGTACAGATCGGGCTTCACAAATCGATGCCGCTACTGTTTCTCGTCGCTACTTTCATCCTCACATTTCGACTGTCATTCTTCAACAAACATGTCCTCCAGTTTCCAGCGAGAGAAACTTCCTAGTCTGCGTGAATCTTACGGTTTTTGCTGGCGGGCTCAGCCTCAGAAGTCAGCCCGGTTTCAGAGACCTTGCGTTTTTTGGCGGCACCAGCTTTGGTCGTGTCGTCCAACCCAACCGATGGCTGCGGGGCTGCGTGCTCAAGGCGAATCAACTGTTTGAGTTTACCGTCTTCCGGGGTGGTTGACGGGGCGGCATGGCCGTTTTCTTCGTCATCGTTGTCGTCCTCACTGCCTGATACAGACGATTGAGCGTGGGAGGTCTTGCTTAAGGCCTCATCTTCCGATCTCGCAACCTTGGTCAAGCGAGCGTTCTTGTCTGCTGTGCCAGCTGTGGCATGGACAATTGAAGTGTCATTGTCTTCATTACCAGGCAGAGAATCTGCCCTGGTAGACTGGTTGGCTCCGTCGTCGTTCAATCGTGCCAGTTGCTTAGCTCCGGCTGCCTTTTTCTCTAAGGCCAAGACCTGGGTCTTGCGCATCCGAGGTGCATTCGTTATCTGACCCTCAGAATAACCTTCGTCTTGGTCTTCGTCTTCGCCGGTAGGGTCGTCTTTCTCGATGGAGTCGTCATCATTGTCGTCGTCAAATTTGTCCAATGTCTCAGGCAACTCGGGTTCGTCGTTCGGTCGGTTCTGTAGGGCCCTGATCCTACGGTGTGCATGGTGGAGCTTTTTGTTAAGGTGGACAAACGGGCACCAGGCAGCGTGGCGGTCGATGGTTTCCTTCAGCTTGACCAATTTCAGAGTCCTGCCAGATAACGTTGTTGCGGTTCGCCTTATCTCCTCATGCTCCGAGTCACTAGGAGCCGACCGGTAGCCGAAGTTCACTGACCGGTGCGGACGTATGCCCTTCCTTCCCTCGGCGACCTTGGTGATCTTGCCACCTCGAATCGTTGGCGGGGCGGGCGTCGTAGTAGCGGACTTCTTGCTACCCGTTGCACGTTTCTTTGGTGCTGGCTTGTTGGTGGCGACTGTTTTGGTGGACTTATCGCGAGCATCCTGTGGTGGCTCTTCAAAGTCGTCGTCGGCGGGGCTCTCGGAGTCGTTTTCCGCTTCTGCATCAGCCCTGGTCGATGTCGCAATCTTTCCTTGTTTGTCCTTGAGAGCTTGGATTTTGTTGAAACGTCTTGGGTCTTTCTCCAACATGACCTTCCTTGCCGAAAGAGAACGCTGACTGATTTCGACAAGCTCTTCTTCCTCTTCTGGCTCTGGAGTAGGGACCCTTGGCTTGCGCTTAGAAGCTTTCGCGGTTTTTGTGTTCGTTGCGGCAGATTTCTAGAAGTGGATATGTTAGCTTGAAGTCTGTGGCAATCGGCTTGTCGGAGGAGTCGTGAAGATCTACATCTTTGCCGGATTGGGAGGCTACAGTGTAGGTGCCTGGATCACCTGTGCCTATCTTTGCCGCGCGATCGCGTGTGGCTCTCTTGGGAGCTTCGGAAGTCTCGCGGACTCCGCGTTTGGGAGGCATGATAGCTTTGATGTTGGAGATGGATGGGATGTTGGAGAAGCGGTTGGGGAATGAGTTGGTGAGTGGAGGATGGTGTTGGCTGGAATGAAAGGCGAAGCTGCGATTGATATACTCCTGCATCTACACCTACATGTCCAGACCTAAAAGAACATTGGATTGTTTGCCACGACGTTGCCTGCATACGAGACGTCCAGCGGGCTTTGTTAGAGTCAAGCAGGTAATGCAGGGTTTGACATGTCTCAGGGCGCGTGTCTGCATTTCTGTTGTATCTTTGACATTGACGCTGACTTTCAAGATTTGTGTTGCTTGTCTCGGCAGCAAGCTGCAGTCGAAGAAGAGAGCCCGGAAGCTTTGAGAGTGCTCAAGCAGGCCTTGTTGAAGCAAGCCATCCACTGCGGCGGTTCGAAAGAGCCTTGTACTGTGCATCTTTGAGTTTTGGATGAGAGAGCTCTAGAGATGTAGCATTTGCAAGGGACCTAGAAGGGCAAATAGTATGCAAGGAACCCATGCGAGCAAGACCATTTCCTTTGTTGGGAATAGTCCACTCCAAGATACTGTCACACCATAGCGAGCCCGTGAATGTGAATGCGATGTTGATGATGATATTATTGATGGCTGGCGATGAGTTAGTGGAGGATACGGATGAGCTTACCTCTTCATTTGCCAAGATTACCTGTGAAAGGTTGAGATCATCTGCACGTGCATAGCGCGTATAGTCACGAGTTACATGTAGTGTCAAGGTTGGTGATGATGATGTAGATGATGATGTTGTTTCCCACAGAGATCAGATCGAAGATCCTCGTCCGAATCGCGACCAAAAGTCCGTGCTGTGCTGTGCTGTTGGAGAAGCGCGCTAAGGTCAGCACGTAGCAGGCGCGTCTTGCACCTTCGCGTCAAATGTGCTTGGGAACATCCAATTTCCTCACTCCATTCCACACCACGAAACGACATATCCGATCACTGTACAGCACTACACTACCCGTCAAACCCACTTGTCAGATCACTCACCTGGAAATGCTGTAAAATCTCACGACCGACGAAGCCCCAGCACGCGTACGAACACCAGCGCGTATAGTGCTCGAGAAACCACCCACCACGATAGTAACACGGAATATACGGGCATTGGCGGGACCACGCTTGATGCTGCGCACATATTCCTCGATACCCACCACCTACGAACTGTTTCCACGCTCCTAAGATGTATCTGCCACGCGAGCAACTTGGCCAGCTCTACACCCACCTACAACGCAATACACACCCACTCTCCGCGCCCGTCCTTGTGATAACATCGCTCGGAGTCGACTCACTATGCGCGACACGCATTCTCACGTCTTTGATGAAGCGTGACTACATCCAACACAAAGTCCAGCCTGTAGCAGGATATTCCGAGCTTCAACATGTCGGCCAGCAATTCGTGCTCCCAATGACGCGACAGCACGGTGGCGACGGCGGTACAGTGGTGTGTTTGGGTGCAGGAGGGCTGGTGGATCTGGAAGAGGTCCTTGGACTCGACGGACAGAGTGCAGATGAGGGAGCCGAGCCTATGGACATGTCCGATCACGGCGTGGAGGTTTGGGTGATAGACGGACGGCGACCATGGAATTTGAGCAATGTCTTCGGCTCCGGCACAACCGTACAGCAAACCGAGGAAGAGGGAGCTGTGCTTGTAAAGAGACCTGGTGTCCACGAGGGCCGCATCCTGCCACATTATATGCCCGGCAAGGGCGGGATCATCGTTTGGGACGACGGAGACATTCAAGACGGCCTGGAAGCCGAGAAGAAAGCCTACGCTGCGTTACAGGATATGCCCGAAATCACAGAAGAAGATCTCGACATCGAGCAAGGCGACTCGGATGATGAAGCCGGAGAAGACGAACCAAGCAGCTCGCAGAGCCGCAAGCGAAAAGCCTTGAGCCACGATTCAGATGCCGACTCGGATAACGACGACTTCGACCGTCCACGCCAACGGCGGCGAAGCAATTCTAGCCTGCCCATACCCTCTTCACCCGGCGGCAACCCATACTCTAATCAGTCAATCGCTGCAACACCAACAAGTTCACAACCCCACTCACCTATAATGCCGTCGTCGCCACCAAAAGCTCCATCAGGGAGACAGCTGAAGCGAAAGTTGTTGAAGCTTCGGAGGCAGCACGAAGCAACTCTGCAAGCTTACTACAACTTGGGCACATCCACCTCCGAGCCGGTCTCGGGCATGCTCTACTCGCTTGCGTCTGAGCTGGGCAGAGAAGACAATGATTTACTCTGGCTCGCAATCGTTGGCATCTCATCGGTAGAGCTATCGCCGTTTTCAAACGCGAAGGTCGCACGAGGCGAAGGTCGACGAGTATTGGACAAGTCTGAGCAGATGAGAGAGGTTTTACGAGATGAGGTCCGCCGCTTGAACCCCGTGCCGGAAGAAGAGCTGCGAAGGAGTCAAAGCGGCGATGTCATTCCCACCAAAGCAAGAAGTCCTACCGACTGCTCGATCCGACTATCGCCGGAGCCACGCTTTCTTCTCATCAGACACTGGAGCTTATACGACAGCATGCTGCACTCTCCTTACCTGAGTACACGATTACACATGTGGTCGGACGTCGGCCGTAAGCGATTGCACAAGCTGCTCGCCAAGATGGGCATCAGTCTACAAGAAGCCGGCAAAGGCTATATGCACATGGACATGGAGCTCAAGCAGTCACTCAGGAAACGAATCCTCAAATTCGCCCCCCAATACAACCTTGACGGACTCGTGCCTGACGAAGATGGTCGTCGAGGCCTCGAAGGTTGGGGATTCGTTCGCAGCTGGGGTTGGAAATCTACTCTTTCCGCTGTTGACATCGCAAGCGTCGTGAGTGCGATTCTCGAAGTCGGCGCCGACGTACATGTACCAGAGACGACTTCGCCGTTCAACCCTGGTAGCTATCAGCCCGCAAGATCTTACAACTCTCGCATGACCCAGCTGCCCTCACCACCGCAATCCGAAGATGATTCCGATCACTCTGCTGCAGCAGATCCCGACTGGACGACACATCGCTTTTTCGCCGCCTATGATGCTCTCGACCCGATTGCCATTTCTAAAAAGTCTGGCCTGAACTTACTCCTTGCGCACATTCCCACCGCTCAACATCTCGCAAAAGCCATCCTTCGCACGGGCTCTGCTCTTATCTCGAAGAAACAGATCCGTCACCTCCGCTCGTTCCGCATGGGCGTTGTCAAAGAAGGTCCAGATGTTGCGCTTTTCGCACATCCTGGCGCTCTTGTCAAATTAGCCGCCTGGGTTGGTGAAGCAGTCGCCGTGTTGGAAGCAGAGAAGGGCAGACGGAAGAACGACCAGGAAGCGCTAGTACTTGGTTGCCTGGACGAAGCCAGAGGCGTCTACGTTGTTGTCGGCCTGGGCAGCGGTGGTGCTGGCAAGAAAGTCCGCAGCAAGGCAGAGCTCAGGGAAAGGGAGAATAAGAAGAAGCGTAAAGCCGCCGACAAGGCTGCGAAGAAGGCTGAGCGCGCGAGGAAACGAAAGGAGAGGAAGGAGTTGCAAAGGGAGAGAGACGAGGCGAACGGACTTCTGCCTCCCCTCGACGAGGAAGAAGATGAGGAAAGCGATGCTACTGAGTCCGAAGCATCCGAGTCTTCTGATTCCGACGACTCTGATTCCGACTCTGACAGCGAACTTGCGCAAGCCAGAAAGAAGCGAGGCCACGGTCTGAATCGCTTCGGGCAAGCATTCCAAGAAGTCGTCGAGGAGACCGGTGCGAGAGTCAGGATCGACAGCTTCGAACACAGTGTCGTCGAAGTGCGGAAGGAGGACTTGGGTGGCTTCTTGGAAGCCCTGAGTCTGAGGTCTGTCGTTGGTTGAAGATGCATACATGTCACGTTTTCTTGGGTTGGGAGGGTTTCAGCGCTTGGGTTTAACGATGAATCGGGTTGGATCGTTGGCGGGAAGCATGATTGTCGACGTTGCGACCGCGATGTTGCCTGCGTGTTTTTTTTTCATTTCCTCACATACCACTTCTAGAGGCGCTGGAGTTTCGGCTTTGCTTGCTCGTCTGGAATTCTACTGTAATGAACAAATCGCATTCTCGAACTACCTATCCATCCACCTGACATTTCGTTCCACAATATACCTACCTACCTCGGGTGACACGTGTGGGGGAGCACGAAGACTGGAGATGATGTTTATCTGGAGGTGGCGGGTACCTAACTTGAACAGCACAGTCAAGACCACATAACAAGACCACTGATCAAACTCCCAGCATCTCAACCTCCCCTCCAAACTAAGTCCCCAACAAACCACCATGCCCACCGCCTCAGTAAACTCAACATCCCTCAACTACACCCTCTCCGGCCCCCCCACAGGCCCCTGGCTCGTCCTCATCAACGGCCTAGCCGACGACCTCCAAACCTGGTCCGCCAACATCCCAGCTTTCGCCGCGGCCGGCTACCGCGTCCTGGCCTACGATAACAGAGGCGTAGGCCTGAGCTCGCGGCCGAAGGGCCCTTACACCACAGACCTCCTGGCCGCGGACCTCCACGCTCTGCTCGTGCATCTGGACGTCCGGGAGTTCCATCTGCTGGGGGTTAGCATGGGCGGCATGGTCGCGCAGGCTTACGCTCTTGAGCACCCGAACGGATCGCCTGCTGCGGATGGGAGGGAGATTTTGAGCTTGAGTCTCTGCTGTACGTACGCCGAGCCTTCGGCTTTTTGCGAGCGGATGTTTGGGCTCTGGGCGGAGATTGCTGCGAAGATGGGCGTGAGGGATGTTATGCGGGATGTGGCGCTTTGGGCTTTTACTGTGGCGTTCGTTCTTTAGGGAGCGGAGGGCGGAGTTGGAGGGGTTTGAGGAGGCTGTGGGGGGGTTGGACTTGTCGGTGGAGGCTTATTTGGCGCAGTTGAATGTTATACGGAGGTTTGATTCTGCGGGCGCGCTGGGGGAGTTGAGGAAGTGTGGGAAACGCTTGGGTGGGATCGATGAGAGGAGCGTTATGGTGCTGGCTGGGGAGGAAGATATTCTTATTCCTGTTGTGCTGAGTAGGGAGCTGTGTGAGGCGATACCGGGGAGTGAGTGGAGGACCACTCGAGGAGGGCATGGATGTCTTGTGAGTTGGCCTTTGAGATATCTCAAGCATTCGACTTACTTCGAGTCACTAACAAGCTTGCAGTGGGAGTTTCCACATGAGTTCAACAAAACTGTGCTCGAGTTCTTGGGGACCGTGAATGGGGATATGGGAACGTGAGACTTTCAAAAGTGGTGCTGTACATGCCCATGATCTATACTACATTACGCTAAATTTTTGACAGCCATGATCTTTCGTCAGAACGCTTCAGAGCCTGCTCTCCTCAGTCGGCTTCTCGCCGATCAGGTCAAGGAAGGCCTGGTGGACATGCTCGGTCAGGTCAGCAGCCTGCAGCGAGCGACCCTTCTCCTTGAACGCGAGCCTCGAGCACTCCCTGGTGATGGAGCTGCCGCCGTAGGCGACGTATGTGAGCAACTCATCGGCGGTCATGTCGTTCTCGTGGTCCCACAGCTTGTCGAGGTAGGCCATGCGGTAGGCAAGAAGCGTTGCCAACGAGCCTGTGAGAGTGTCACCCTGGCCACCAGCCCTCTTCAAACCACCCTCGCCGCTGCAGATGACGGTCTCGGTGCCGTTGGAGATGTAGTCGACCGGGCCCTTCTGGATGATCGTCACGCCACCGAGCGCTTTCGCCAACTTGGCGCACAGCTCCTCCTTCGCCTCCGCGTTGACATCGATGTTTTGGCTCTTGGCCAGACGGCCGAATTCGACAACGTTGGGTGTGAGAATGCAGTTCTTGTAGCCGTGGACCAGATCAGGGCGAGTCTGGGCGAGGTACAGTCCATCGGCGTCGAGCACGAAAGCAACGCCTTTCTTTCTCGCCTCAGTAAGAACGCGGGCGCAAGTCTCTTGCATGACCGGGTCACGACCGAGACCAGGGCCGACTACGATGACATGGAGGCGGTCCAGCATGGCGATCACGTTCTGGGAGATTGTGTCGATGGTCTCGTCCTTGCCCATGTTCTTTTCTTGGCGCATGTAAGGGTGCACCATGAGGTTGGGCGAGTAGGTCTTGATGACTGCACCGGCACTAGGCTCGCAGATGACGTGAGACTGGTGAAGAGGTTAGTACCTATGGAATAGCAGTGACTTCTTTGAATTCGATTAGACATACCATATCGGCACCGAGTCTGGCAGATGCCATTGCGGAAAAGTAAGGCGCTCCGGTATAGTCTTCGCTGCCACCAATGACTGCGACTCTTCCGAGCTGGCCTGATTACAGTGTTAGCTACTATACTTTCAATTGATTCGATCGTTTTCAACATACCCTTGTGGAACTTCTCAAGCATGGGCGGCACCATCTTGTACACCTTCGACAAGAGCTCTTTGCGGGTGAGTTGGGAAGCCATGATTTCTGATTTATCGATTGATAGACAAATTGGTTGACCAAGGGGACTGCTCAATGTTCAATGTTTCTAATGAGAAAGTCAATTGGGAAATGCAAATGGTTTTCTTTCTTGCCGCCGGCATGGAGTCGTCGTCAAGCACGATGATGGTTTATGACGTGTTGCGGGGCTTCATTTGGCGATGTCATTGCATCGATAAGCAAAAGCACATGTATCTTTACTGTATGCGAGTACTTACCTATCCAAATTATTTGCATTAACCTGCCTTGCGATTGTACTTATCTGCTGACGTCTACATATACCACAAGAAATACATCTATCTACTCGATTCCTGTCTTAGAACCTTCACATACCCAACACCTTACCTCATTTACCAACCCAGTCTACCACAATCACAACAGTCAACATGGCGGACGGACTGAACCCCACTGGACCTTCCCAGCCCACGCTGAACCAGGCCTACTCAACACCTGGTAACCCAGCAACAAAAGAGCCCGCCGAGAAAGCCCAAGCAGCCGCCAATGCCTCCGCACCCCAAGGCGCACCTGTGTAAATATATCATCCACCCATCGTCGAACACGAACCAATAGCTCACACTTTCACGCAGCGACACGCGCATCCCCCAAGAACAGAATACCTCGATCGAAGACGCAACCCCCACATCAGTAGCCCGCGGCATCCGCGGCGCGCCTCCCGGCGAAGAAGCCAAAGGCTGGACCCAGGAGGACTACGGCAGACACACGGAACTCGAAGCCGAACAGATGGCCGCTCCTGGCGAGGACAAGATCCGCGACGCTGTGATGGAGAAGCCAGGTGCGAGCGGGGTGCAGAAGGGCATGGAGACGGATCTGGAGAAAAAGAAGGCCGAGCAGGCGCCTGCGAGAGAGGCTGTTGAGGCCGAGAAGCAGGAGAAGGTCGATGTTGCTGGTGTGCTGGGCCAGAGGGGTGGGCCGGCGAACCCGGTGGATAAGGACAACTATCCTAACACTGGCTCGATGGGACGGTGATTTTTTAGGAGAGTATGATGGTATGAGGTATGACTAGGTTACGAAAGCGAAGTACGTTCTACACTTGGCCTTTGTTCCACTGATGTTATGCAGTCCCTACTACTACCCAGTGCCTAGTGTAACTGGCGGACTCGCGATGTGAGGTTGGATTTCTGCCGCGTGTACGGCGCACACCGCCGTTGCTACGAATGCGCAAATATTGGAACATGTTGATTTTCTTCAGAAACGTCTCTACGTTCTCGACGCAAAGACTTGTGGGGGTCCGTTGTGCATGTTTGAGGTGGAGAACGCACCTATGCCTGGTCGCTATTGCATACTGTACGTATATGCAGATACGCGCCTTATCCTTGCGACATGACATGTTGGGAGCTGCTGCTATTGAAATGCGGCCACGGCCACCTACGCCATGCATGAAGCCCATCTCCAGGTTTCTCCACCCATCTACTGCATATGTTCTTTGTGGTTTTGTCAGCTAAGCGAGACGCAGCTGAATGAGAGCTCGATGATCGAAGCGATCTACCGTACTGGGTATGCCCAAATGCAACAAGCAAAGACATACATGAGATGGTCGAGTTAGACTTCCGTGTATGAGATACTGGTTCCGCAGGATCACACTACAGCCAAGTTCCTTTCTGTACTTGACTACTTTACAAGAAGCCCGCCGACCTATGCAGCTGAACGCGAGGCCACCCTCAAGTTCCTTGGGAGCTGCGATATTTATCATATCTTAAGACATAGCGAGGGGCTCGGGTCTGGTTGAAGCTTCGGTGACTCCGTAAGTCAATACTGACTGTCATGGTAACATATTGAGACTGCAAGAGTGTGTCAACAAGTTAATGATGGTGGTGGCATGAACTCACCGCTAGATCTTGGGAGAGTGTATCGTAAGATCGTGGACGGGTTACCAAATCGGCCGAGGTCTTTTACAGAAGACATCAGATTGCGACTTCCGCCTACCTCGACAAACAGATCAAGCACCTGCTACTCACTCGATCACATCCACAGCTACGAAACTCTCCATCCAAAATAAACATGTCGGACTGGATTGGCCCCAACATCTACCGCATCGAGAGCTTCGCGGACAAGGCCAAACATATATCTCTTTGCATGCCAATGAAACCGACGTTCACTTGTGGTAAGTCCATCTCCTGTTGCATCATCTCTCATTCCACAATGCTGAACAAAGTCTTAGGACCCACAACGCATGTCTGTTATCTAGCAAGTTCCGCCAGAAAGATTCCCCTCTTACTACAGCCTGCACCGTCGTTTCTCAAAGACATGCTATTGAGTGTCAAGTGCCAGTAATTTTGCCGTCTTTTCCCTAGTATCATGATGTATGGTTCACATCTGTCGAACACCCCTGCTAGCCCATCCGATCACGCCGTGCTGACTAATTCGCTAGACAGACTCGGCGATCGCTCGTGCCCTCCTCTCTTCAATCTGCTCCCCAGTCTGCATGTATCCATGGCTGCTCAGGATGCCCAGAAGCTGTGTTGCATTCGGCCCATCATACGACATCCCCGTCACTCTCTTCTCCGGAGCCTTTTCCCTGTATTTCAAGCCTGCTCTGAACTCTTGAGGGATGTGATCTATTGCCGGGTGAAAGTCAAGCCTCGTAGCACGCTCTCCGTGGTGAAATACACCAGTCACAGCGAACGAATTTAGCGCTGTGAATTCGCTCGCGATTGACGACAAAAGCCCTCTCCACGCCGACTCCTCATCCATAGAAATGGATCGCAGGGAGATCCTGGTCAGTGTCTTCTTGGAATGCGAGATCATGGCAAGGATTTGCTCGGCCGATGTTGAGAGCCTGGAGAGTTCGAAGCTGGTGAGCGCGGGCACCACCATGTCTGCCGCGAGACAAAAGGTGCACGAACGACCGAGCGTCAGCTTGATAGTTTGCAGAGCTGGCGCTTTGTAGAAGATCTGCTCGAGCCAGTAGTCCGTTTCGTCTTGCTGCTCCAATCGCAACTCGACCGAGCGCAGAGAGGAGAAATCCGTCTCTTGGCCTTCGTATTCCGGAGAGAGCACCATCGTCGCTTCAGTCACAAGTGGAACACCCAAACTGTTCACTTGGCTATGCGCTATCATGCGCCCATGATACAGCTGCGAGTCAATGGTGTAGGGGGTGTCAAGCTCTGATGGGATTTCGCCCATGGGCCAATCCACGTACGCAATCGCAAACGAGGTGATGCTCACTTTCGCGTCGCGGACCAGATCTTTCGCCATCACAGCCGTGGAATGAGAACTCGTCCAAGAAGGCGCTTTCGCTAGGACCAGTTCTCCCGCATAGATCAGCTCGGGATCGCTTTGATCGTAGCAGAGGTTGTGCCTGCGGATGTCATAATCACGGATCTTGATCGTCTTGGGAAGTAGCTGTCCCGTTCGTAGCATCCGTGTCAAGCTCTCAATCCCGATTTTGTCGGGTATCACTCGTCCTGTTTCGTCCCTGGGCCAGATTGTGTATGGGTGGCCTATGATTGGGAGACGTCGTGTGGCGTAAGGGTCCAGGTTCTCGCAATCGTCGTGGATGATGATCGTTTCGAGGAGTCCGGAGAGGTGCTCGTCTTCGGCGAACGATTGCAGATTCTCAATGTCCGAGCCCATGAGACTGGTTTCCCAGGTGGCGAAAAATGGCTTCAAGACGCTTTCTATGATGTTTCGGCTTGCTTGATCGCAAGCCTGTCGGAATGAAACCACTCGGGACGGACTTATGTATTGCGCCCTTTAGATTATCGATAGTCAGATTGTAGTCGATAGTGAGCTCACTTCGGTTACTCACCATTTTTCGATCAAATCACTTGGTATGTGCTCGTAGACAGAAGTAGCCATTATTTCAAAACTCGAGCGTCAGAGTGTTGGATGGACGAAGCAAAGTCAAATCTTGACAAAGCTTGGATCGCACTACGAAAGACAGAGACCCAAATCTTCGTGTTGGACAACAGGTCCTGGAGCGTGGCAAGCTCAGCCGCACATGTACATGTCTCTAATCGCCCAGGCTAGTGACGTTGGAACGGGGCAGTGCAGAAGGATTACTGGATCAGAAGGTTTGTGAACTAACTAGTGTGAGCATGCATATCGCGAGTCTACTTCTAGTCGATTGTGTCGTTCCTCGTCGTCAACTCTCTTGAACACTCGAAGCATCGGCTGGGCAATCATGTACTGGATGGCAAATGTAGCGAATACGAAAAACCGGAGGATGATATCGATACACTGATCGGACAAGCCACTAGAATCAGCCCATGCCAGCGGTAGCCTGGCGAATGGACTGTTATAGAGATACTTGTTAAATTCATCAACTTTTGGGATCGAAGGCGAAACCAGCGCCGAACAAGGAGGACGAGACCGGGAGTGGAACGACCGTCAACGGCGTGAGAATCACAAAAGCATCACAAGCTCGGTCAGAATGTTGCCGGCCTGACTCGACGGTTGGCGAATGCTTGACTGTCGAACAGTCAGGCTTAGCATGCTTATTTTGACTCTTGGTGGTACGCAAGCAGCTGAAACTGCCTCACGTTGGGCTTATCTCACTGTTTCCAACGTCAGCTGCGACGCCTTGGCTTCGTTGTATTACGATGCAAAGATGAATTGGAAATCATCATGCGGCGGCGATCCATTTCACGACGACGAGTATGGTTTCTATCGACCGTATATATGATCGATCAAGTCGCAGCATTGTGTTTCCGCTTCTTATCACCGACCGCCCCAAGCACATCATCACATCAACACCAACTCTAAAACCATCAACTCAAACCAACGTCCAATCATGAAGTCCTTCTTCACAACCCTCGCTCTCGCCTCAACCGCAGCAGCCTCCTCCCTCCTCGCACGCCAAGACCTCCCCTGCATCCTTGACACCAAGACCACCCCCTCGCAGAGCGACGTCCAAGATTCCATCAACCAGTGGAATGCCGACGTCGTGGCTGTCAACAGCTTCCTGAACGTCGCCTTGAGCCTCGACTCCGACGATCTCGGGACGCAAGCTGCCGCAGCCCTCCTCAATGCCCAGGACGAGCCGTGCCAACTCGCAACTCTGACCAACGATGGCAACATCGATGGATTCGCCACGGATGCGTTCACTTGCGCGGTCGACGATCTCAATGCTGTCTTTGGCGACCACGTCATCGCCAACTTGAAGACCATCATCCAGACCCCGACGGACACGGCTGGTGCGCATGCTGCTGTGGCGGACATCAATTTCTTCAGGTAAGCTTGTTCTTTCCCCTGCTGTTCAATCTCACGACATCGGAGGTGGTACTCAGCGCTGACACAACGATAAGGTGCTGCAATGTGCTTCCGGACGCGACCATATTGTGGACGGACGCTGCTGAAGAGGACGGCGTTGGGAATATCGTGAACAAAGTGGCTCCGCTGCCCAATGCTTGCGCTACTATTGACTGCTCGGGAGTCACGGAGTGCAACACCAAGGACAACGGTGGGTTCTGAGGATCACGGAGTGCGGTACAAAGCATGATGGCGGTTCCTAAAAGTGGCGTTGATGGAATCACCGAGTACCTGAGTGAGATAGACTGGCTGGGGTGATTTTCGGTACCGTGGCGTTTGGCATGACTCTCTTCAACAGTTGTTAGCTGTCAGTCACTCTTTGGGCACTGATATTTGATGGGGAACGATCTATAGATCGCTGAGAGAAAATATGAGTACGAAATGAAATCCAGGACATACTTTGACTGGTAGCATGGTCACCCTCCCTCATCTCTCAGGCTTAATGGGACGCACTTGCTGCGGTGCTGGTTCGTCGAGCAAGTGGGATGTAGAAGAGACGGAGGAAAACGAAGAAACGCAAGTCTTCGTACATGCGATTTGGCCGCCCGGAAGCTGGATCACCTCCTCGGAGTGCCAGTAAACGCTTCGGAACAAAGGCGATGGTTGCAGTACGAACGGATAGAGACTCGCTGTTACCGGTGTGCTTAATGTGGACAGGGCAGGCGACACTGGAGATCTCTGTGAGGGCTTAGTAAAGCTTGGAGGCCGTTTTGCCTGCTTGCGAAGTACTGCTTTCGGTCACTCTCTGAGCGTTGAAGTTGGCGTTGAAATCCGGATGGGTACGATTTACAAATGGATTTTAATCGTGGAGAGAGTACCGATCCACTGGTCCCAAACCGTGTCATCGATATCTGTCTTCAGTATCCAAGTAGTTCCGCACATAATGCGTGACAGCTTCCTCAATGTCCATGAAAGGCTCCACGTATCCCAAGTCACGCAGGCGTCCTCCCGCAGCTTGCGTAAAGTATTGATACTTCGAACGCATCCTATCAGGCATGTCAACAAAGTCCACCTGCCTAGTAAGACTAAGTGCATCGAAAGAGGCGTGCACGAGATCGCTGAAGCTCCTTGCCCGATCACTTCCAATGTTGTACAGAGCTGCTCCCTCGGGTGCATTCTCGAGAAGCCAAAGCACGGCTTTGGTGACGTCGTGAACATAGACGAAATCTCTCAGCTGACCACCGTCTGCGTATCCCGACTTGTAGCTGCGGAAGAGGCTGACGCTTTCACCCGCTTTCACCCGGTCAAAGTTCTTGGTGACTAGGCTCGCCATATCACTCTTGTGGTACTCGTTCGGACCAAAGACGTTGAAGAACTTCAGTCCGATGCATAGTGGGGGGAGCTTTGAGCCATTTCCGTGGCGCGTTGCGACGACTTTATCGAAGAGGTGTTTGCTCCAGCCGTAGAGGTTGAGTGGTTGTAGCGTCTTCAAGTACGTGAGAGAGATGTCGTCGGAGAAGCCTTGGCTTCCGTCTCCGTAAGTCGCTGCCGAAGATGCGTAGATGAAATTGACTTGATGCTCGGTGCACCAGTCCAAGAGATCGATGGAAGCGCGGAGGTTGCTTTCTACGACGTGGTCGCCATCGGTGACTTGTGTTGACGATTCGGCGCCCATGTGAATGATCGTGTCGACGTCGCCACGGCTGCCAAGCCAGCTCATGAGATCTTTCGGAGGTACGATGTCCTGGACTGTTCGCTTGCGCAGGTTGAGCCATTTATCGTTCGCACCTAGGGTGTCGCACACGACGATGTTGTCATTGCCTGATTCGTTGAGAGCGGCAACGACGTTCGATCCAATGAATCCGGCTCCTCCGGTGACAACTGTCAGTCGTCGTCTCGTTGGGCTGCGCAATTTCGATTTCTTCGCACGATCCGCCGATGGTGAGCCAGGGCTCCCACTCCAGGAGCATGAAGAGGGGGGAGTCTCTTGACTACTAGGCGACTTCAGGGCAATCGCGCTGGCGTAAGAGTTAACAGGTGATTGCGGAGCGGAAAAGTTGATGTTGGTTTCGAACGGATTGCACTCGGGTTCTCGACAGGTATCGTCAGTTGCTCTATTCGACGGTACTACCGACACAATGCGGTAAGCCTTTGTTATTGCGTTGGTGAGGTGATAAAGACTGGTTGCGGGAGATGGCTCTCGACTGAACGATCCATCTGATAATCGCCGCTCTGCCCAAAGCCCATTCGGGGCAGCATCAACATAAGACTGTAGAGTTGTGAACGCTGCGACCACAGCTTCGTCAGTTGTATCTCCGCGGAGCATCTCGGCCTGTAAACGCTCAGTCTGAGGCCATAGCCTCTGCGTGCTTGTCTTCGGTGAACCATCGCTCCACACCTCATCTACGAGGGCTCTTGTGGTATTATCGCCACCATGACGCTCGTAGAATTGTGTGAGACTCCTCACTGCGGGGAGTACGTCGACAACGGTATTCTGACCGAGCTCATTCATGGTGTTTCGATACCAAAGAAGCAACCGAACCCATTCTGCAAGGTGCCCTGGCTCAGTGGCAAAGCAGCCGTCCTCACTTCGTGCTTGCAGCGACTCGTCCAGGTGCTCTGGCACACAACCCTGCTTTGAGTCCAGCAAGTGTTCGAGGAAGAACCTGGCCAAGTCGTGGACTCGTTGCAGGAAGACAGACGGACCAAAGGCCTCAGTGGCAGCCAAATATGCTTCGAAGAGGTGCATGTGTGGATTCTGACGGCGACCTTCGACCCTCCGGGGAGACAGGGATTCGTTGAAGCCAGCCCGAGGATGCGTGAAGTGATCGGAGATTGTCCGATGGACGGCAACTGCGTCCCTGCGGGTCTCTTCGCAAGGCAATACCTTCATTGCGCTCGCAAAAGCGAACAGTACGAATGCGTGGTCGTACAATTCGTAGGTCTCGTCACGCTGCTCGAGCGTACTTCGGCGAACATCCACATGTGACCTGTAGAGACCTGTGATCGGATGGCGTGCCAAAGTACGCATCAGCGTGAGACCCAGGACAACGGCTTCTTCGGCGGATTCTAAGTCCGCGGCCATGGCTTCACAGAAAACGTATGTCTGCCGTGCGATTACAAGCAGTCGACTCAGCCGCTTGAAGTCTGCGGTACAGTGCGGATGATTGTGGTGCAAGTGCTCGTGGAAGCCGTATGCGACTCCATGCTGGTCTCTTGCCAGACCATGCTCGAGCCAGAATGGCCACACCGAGTCTTTTAGCCAGCTGTACACGCCATTGATGGTGTCGGAAAGTTGTTTCGAGGCCACGAAGCTGGCTGAAGTCTTATCCAAATCATTAGTGGTGGGGGGCGCCGGTGGCAGCTTTCTTTGCAGTGGCTTCCCGTGCGGTGTACTGGGCTGCTCTTGGGGCTCAAGCCTGGTTGTTTGTGCGCGGTTGATGATCTCCGTCGTACTGATGCCAGGCTGGAACGCTGTGATGACAACTTTGCCACCGCAAGCCTTGACGACGTCGTGACCAACAACGTCTTCGGGCTTGTAATCGCCTCCCTTGAAAATGATGTCGGGCTTCAAACGATCGATGATCGCGAGTGGGGTGTCTTCGTGGAAGATGATGACAGCATCTACGGCTCCCAATGCGGCAGCTACAGTCATCCGCGAGTGTTCGCTTTGGATTGGGCGAAGGGAGCCCTTGAGACGCTTCACGGAATCGTCCGAGTTGATTGCCACTACCAATCGATCGACCTGCCCGCGAGCTTCCGTAAGGCCCATGACATGACCAGCATGTAACAAGTCGAAGCAGCCGTTGGTGAATCCGACGGTCAGTCCATCACTTTTCCATTCCAGCACCTGTTCGGTGAGTCGATCGCGACCGAGAAATACCTTCTTGTGGCTCCTTTGCTGTGTCAAGCAGGCAACCACCTCGGCGTGCGACGCTGTAGCAACAGCCTTCTTGCCTACCACGATGCCGGCGGAAGCATTGGCGATGTGAGTTGCATCTGCGACATCGGCACCGCCAGCCATAGCCACAGCCAAAGCCGCCACGAAGGTGTCTCCTGCCCCAGCGACATCGACCACGTCTTCGGTGCTTGGGAGATGTTTGGCCAACGTGCCGGTGGCATCGACGAGCTGCGCTCCGCAATGTCCTCTTGTGACACATAGAGCTCTGAAGTGGTATAGCTCTGCAAAATCGCGTGCAGCACTCTCAACTTCATGGTCCAGCTGAGGCAAAACCCTTCCGACGGCAACTCCTAGTTCGTCCAGATTTGGGGTGACGACGGTGGCGCCACTATACCGAGAGAAGTCCTCGCCTTTCGGGTCGACGACTACAGGTATCCGTCGTAACGCCGCTTCTCGTATGACGTTGCGCATCAAGGTGGGTTGCAAGACTCCTTTGAGGTAATCGGACAGGACGAGCACGTCGACTTGGCTCAGAGCGCTGAACACCATGCGTTCGAGATCAGCCACTACTTCGGGAGGCAGCTCGCCTTGTTGCTCTCGATCGTGGCGTAGCAGATGAAGGTTGCTAGTGTGGTCGATGAAACGAGTCTTGATGGTGGTTTTCCATGCCGGAGTCTGGACGAGCTCTGGAACGATGCTGGACCAAGAAGAGATCTCTTGGATGAGAGCATCTGCCGCAGTGTCTATCCCGCACAACCCGATCAAGCGGCATTGCCCACCAAGCGAGGCGACGTTGACAGCGACATTTGCTGCACCGCCTGGCATACAATTCCGATCGTCTTCGAGCAGGATTTGTGCGTCGGACTCGGGTGATTTGCGATTAGCGAGACCGTACACGAACTCGTCCAGCATCACGTCGCCGACGACTAGCACGCGCTTGCCCTTCATGCGTTCCAGGATTGTCGTAATCGAAGCCATCCTCACGTGGTTGTTTCCAAGACTGCGTCGTTTGTGTCGACAATTGCTCGCCTGGGGTCGACTGTCGAATATGAGTATTGGTAGCTGAGTCCTGTATGTGCCGAAGCCATCGCATCTTCTGTTGAACCCCGGAGGCGTCTAATGCATAATAACTCGGCAATTCCTATACCACCCCACCACGAATTGCGAGGATTAAATCTGGCATGGATGTGTTCAACTCCATCGGCAGGTAATTTGCGTCTGGTTGCATACCACTCCGAGTCTGGTCTATTGCAAGCACCGCATCGTAGCACATGTACAATTTCACTGGTGATGTATCTTGCGAGGTGGGTTGAGTGTCGAGTCTGTCGGTGGCATCGTCTTGCTCCATCAGCCGTGATCACATAAACGTGGAATCCCACCTCACACTGCAGGTGGTATGTGTGCATGGTACGCCGCACTAAATGCATGTAGGTAGCTTCTGCGGGCCTACAGCACCTGCACCAACCTGCGTGGCAGTCGCAGCTTCGTTAGCGGTGTGAATCACAAGATCACACCGCTCTTCTCCTCGAATCAGTCCTTTTCCAAATCAGTAACTGAACACCTCTGAGGTCTCTGATGGCTGGATCCGCTCCCGTATTGACACTGCCAGATACCTAGCTGCCTTCTGTAAGCGAAGGGCCAAATACGCGTTTGCATGATGAAGTTAGCACATGTGGTCTCATGTAGCGTAGTGGCTCGACACATCAGCATCTGAATCGTGTTGGAGCCTACACAGCTGCAATTCTGATGGGTTCAGAATGTGAGGTACTGTTTTGCAGCGAGTGTAAGTGGAAGTCTTTCTAGGAGTTGTTTCGTTGGTGAGACGCGGCAATGCGGCGACTCGGTGCTCTCATTGGTTGCTGTACTGTATGATCTCGAAGATTAGGGTTCGGGTTACACGTCCTATCAATCCTGTACAACTCTCAAGGAAAACAAGTCCGGAGCGTACGTTGAAGGAAAAGTGACAATGCACAAGATGGTACCATTTTGGTGCATCACACATGCAATGTGACGACCGAGATGTCTAGAATCTCTCGAATCAAAAAATCGATGTCTCGACGGGAAGCGACAACACACAACGTGGTACCATCGTGGCATCGACTCTAGTGTGATCAAACGTCAGTTGTACCGTAGAGATACTGCTGTTCTTGCTTTTTCTACTACAAGAGCGCCTCAATGGAAAGCGACATTACGTCAGGTGATAACATTAGACTTCGGGTACTCAAACAGCAGCCATACCATTGGGTTGGGCATATGGCCAAAATTATCCTTGAGATCTTTCATTGCCAACCTGGACCGAGCAGACAAGAATGTCGCGATCAAAGAGGCTTCGGTACACCCCTCTTGACACCTGGCTCTCCCAACCCAGGAATAACCAACGGTGCCCTCTTCTCCATCGGCGTGCGGCCGATAGGGAAGAAGGATGTGATCTTGTGTCCAGGTCCAAACGCCTCTTCAACAAGATACACAGTCACCCGCCACCAGGCTAGCAGAGATGACAACATCCAAAAGTAGGAGGCAGCCTTGATTCCCATCGTCACTCCTCCTGTTTCTCCGTCGCCAGAGCCTGAAGTCGCTGACGTCCCGCCATTGTAAGAGAACAGACAGCAAGCGATCGTGCTCCCGATCGCAAGTGAGGTCAGACATGCCGTGAGGACCAAGTCGCGGGCGGAGGCTGCTAGTGCGCTGGACCAGGTGAACACTGTCAGGACGACGAACCAGGAGGCGAGTTCGGGGAAGTGCGTGTGAATTGAATGGGGCTCGAGGGCTCCGGCGGCCTGTGTTGACAAGACTGCGTTAGCGAATCCGTCCTGCATCCAAAGGAGACCTGAGAAAGATGAAGAGAGACGGCTTGACATACCACGAAAGCGTACAAAATCCCAATCGCGATCCAGAAGCTGCCCCACATGGTATTGATGACCGTGACCAGTGTATCACGCGCCTGGAATCCATAGAGACCTGCGATGAACTGCGCGAGGCCGCCGAAGATCCCTACAAAAGGAAAGAAGATGGTGGGGGATTCTGAGCCGCCCCACCAATCTGCGATGTAACTGCTGGCGATGAAAGTCGATCCAGCGAAACCTGCGAGTCCTAGCGCAGCCGGGGGAGCAATTGGTTTTAAAAAGATCTGAACGTGTGGTGTTGAGCCCAGGATGTCTTGTCGCTTGGTGTCGTGGTCGATGCCGGTTTCGACGGACATTTTGGCTGGTTTTTCTGTTGTTGGCGGGCAAAAGACAACTTCCGACCAATTTAGATGGATGAATGGATTGGGGTGCTGAGTCTCGCAATCTTTCTGTCGAGAGAGCGATGTAAATGAAGATGTTGTGAACGTGTAACAGACAACAGAGTTATCCCCTTCTCGGTGGGCGGAAGCGGCGCTTTCATGATGGTCGTAGACAGCATGACATCAACGTTATGAACGGATCTGACGGAGATAGACATACATCATTCAAACATTTGATTGGGATCGCTGTGAGTGTTGTGGTTCGCGGTTATCTCTGACCCGATGGTAAAGTGGATCCGGATGACAGAATGGTGACTTGATGATCGACGAGTTCACACTTTTGACTTCACCGAGGCTCGGTCCGCATCCGCGGCTGCCAGACCAGAGGAAACAACTCGAGACAACGACATCTGGAAGAGCAAGGCGAGATGGATGCCACGAGGTAAAGACCGCGAGACTGTGGGTGCCTCTTTGGAAGTCGGAAATGGAATGAGCAAAAAGGTAAGTCGGTAAGAAACTAAGGAGCGTCCAATTCGTGAAGTTGTTATGTATAATAAATTTAAATTAAGGAGAGTCGTTTATCAATACCGCTTGCATCATAATTCAACTACCCTCTAGTACATGTAGACGGGCGCGTCAATCTTCTCGACCTGGAAAGAGCCGTACGGGTTGCCAGCGGTGACCTTCTGTCCGTCGACGTTGGCGACGCCGAAGTAGGCCCTGGCCTTCTCCTCAGTGTTGACGACGGTCATGACGGCGAAGGCGTTCTCGGCACCAAACTGCGCACTGTATCCCCAAGAGACGTTGATGGGAGAGTCAGCGGTGCAGGGGATGTTGGACCAGGATTCAGTGGGTGCGTCCTTGACGTCGAGTCGAACAACCGTGCAGGAGACTTGAGGCCTGTTGTCGCTGGCAGTGAGGTTGAAGTTGTAGTCACAGCCGGACTTGTCCTCGGCGCAGTAGCGGCTCAGGTTCTCGACGGTCCAGGTCAGACCATCGGCCTTGGTTTCACCGCTGGTCACAGCGGCAGTGGCGACGGCGTGTACAGCGCTGCAGGCGGACTTGGAAGCCTTCGAGGCGGCGGAGGAAGCAGGTGCTGGGGTGGCGAGAGTAAGAGCGCCATTGGTAGAGATGCAGGACTGGCCGTTAGGGTAGCTGTGGGCCGGGTTGCATGCGTAAGTGGTGGCAGCAGATGGCGCAGGAGTGACGAGGGAAAGAGATCCTGCGGTAGAAATACACGAAGCTCCGTTAGGGTAGCTGTGGGCAGGGTTGCAAGCATAGGTCGTTGCAGCCGCAGAAGATGCAGGAGTGACGAGAGTAAGAGATCCTGCAGTAGAAATGCAGGAAGCGCCATTAGGGTAGCTGTGAGCAGGGTTGCATGCGTAAGTCGTGGCTGCCGACGGTGCGGGAGTCGCGAGGGTGAGGGCACCGTTAGTGGATATGCAAGACTGGCCGTTAGGGTAGCTGTGAGCCGGGTTGCAGGCGTAGGTCGTGGCGGCAGAAGGCGCAGGAGTCGCAAGAGTCAGGCCGCCGTTAGTCGAGATGCAAGATTGGCCATTGGGGTAACTGTGAGCTGGGTTGCATGCATAGGTCGTAGCAGCCGGTGTAGCCAGAGTGAGGGCACCGTTGGTAGAGATGCAAGATTGACCATTGGGGTAGCTATGGGCCGGGTTGCAGGCATAGGTCGTAGCAGCCGGTGTAGCCAGAGTCAAAGCACCGTTGGTCGAGATGCACGACTGTCCATTGGGAT
>Ga0265798_10001609_pt1 | contig 34866 bp, 32 predicted proteins | sample P3T30metagenome_FD_192430 | JGI IMG/M metagenome (GOLD analysis project Ga0265798, IMG submission 192430) | Plant litter microbial communities from East Loma Ridge, Irvine, California - P3 T30 | ecosystem: Environmental > Terrestrial > Plant litter > Unclassified | place: USA: California... | reverse complement strand
CATAGCCAAAGCCAGGATCTCAGGACAGGGATATGGCGAGAGTGAGCCTAAAGTGAAATGTACTACGTGTACCGAAGAGGAGCATGCACAAAACAGAAGGAGCGAATTCCTTATCGTGAAGCAATAATACAATGGTTTACTACAGCGGATATTTACATAACGCTTAACAAACCAAACCAACGAATGCTAAAAGCCCCATCATAACGATGGGGCTTTTTTTTATGGGTGTAGAGATGCATTATATGCGTCTATTTTTTGTTTTTATATTCGGCTAAAGCCGCCTGCCATAAATACCTTGAAACCTGTAGCTAAAGCCACGGGCAACACATACAATCAGTGCCTGAATGAGTGTGTACAATGGATAATATATTGCCCCTGGCTGAAGCCAGGGGTTATCGGAAGCTATAGGTCGGCTTTAGCCAAATATAAATATAGGAAACAGGCATATGTTGCCCCTTGGCTTTAGCCAGAGGGTTAATAGATGAGCTGGGATTTGGCTTTAGCTGAATATGGCATCGCAACATTCTTACGTGAAAATTTGTGCTTAGACGGTTCATCTTAATCCCATCTTCTTAAATAGTCCTAAAAAATACCATGTTAAAAAAACATGCCGTAACTTTGTGCTATAATTGGTATACTTTATGTATTACACAGATATAAATAAAGGAGAGATTCAAATGTTAGATATACAAGCCATTAGGGCCGATTTCCCGATACTTACCCAAACCGTTAACGGAAAACCCCTGGTGTATTTTGATAATGCCGCTACATCGCAAAAACCGCAGGTGGTTATAGATGCGATAAGCAATTACTACAGCACCATTAACGCGAACATTCACCGTGGAGTGCATGCCCTGAGCCAGTTGGCCACCGACGCATACGAAGTTTCGCGCCAAACCATACAAAAGCACATTAACGCCAAACATGCCTACGAGGTGCTGTTTACAAGTGGCACCACTCACGGTATCAACCTTGTAGCGAGCGGCTTTGGCAAGTTTGTAAAGGCCGGCGACGAAGTTATGGTAAGCGCTATGGAACACCACAGTAATATTGTGCCATGGCAAATGCTTTGCGAACGCACAGGTGCCAACCTTACCGTTATCCCTATGAATGATAAGGGCGAGCTAATTATGGAGGAGTTTGAAAAACTGCTATCTGAAAAAACAAAAATTGTTGCCGTTAACCATATATCCAACTCATTGGGTACCATTAACCCGGTTGAGTTTATCATTAAAAAGGCCCATTCGGTTGGTGCTGCGGTTTTAATTGACGGCGCACAGGCAGCACCCCATTTAAAATTTGACGTTCAGGCGCTGGATTGCGATTTTTATACTTTTAGCGGGCATAAAACCTGCGGCCCTACCGGCACAGGAATCCTTTACGGTAAAGAAGAGTGGCTTAACAAGCTCCCTCCTTACCAGGGCGGTGGCGAGATGATTAAAGAAGTTACCTTTGGCAGGACTACTTATGCCGATCTGCCGCATAAATTTGAGGCGGGTACCCCCAACATTGCCGGTGGTATTGTTCTTGGTACGGCTATAGACTACCTTAACAGCGTTGGTTTTGATGCTATACAGGCATATGAGCAGGAACTTTTAGAATACGGAACACAAAAACTATCGGAAATTGACGGGCTTACGCTTATTGGCACTGCAGCGCACAAAACATCGGTAATATCGTTTAACTTACAGGGTATCCACCCGTATGATGTTGGCGCTATTGTAGACAAGATGGGAATAGCCGTGCGCACGGGCCACCACTGTACACAACCGGTTATGGATGCATTTTGCGTTCCCGGAACAGTAAGGGCATCGTTCGCGTTCTACAACACTAAAGAAGAGATAGATGCGCTTGTAACGGCAGTACTTAAAGCACAGCGCATGCTGAGTTAATAAAAAATTGTAATTTTATCTGATGGCGAAACGCCATTATTAAATAACGTGTAGCTCTCTACCCTCTCCTTTGGAGAGGGGTTGGGGGTGAGGTCAAAAAAACAACTATGAAAAAGATACTTTCGTTACTATTGGTAACAACTGCCCTTGTAACAGGATGTTCATCATCTAAAACATCGGCTTCGGCAGATAAAAAAGCTTCAGCAGATATTTCTTTTGAGTACAGCGCCATGACACGCGGTTCCTTTAAAAAGGTTATTGTAAAACAGGACACTATTGTTACGGTGACCGACAGGGCCATGAAAACCGCTACCTCTAAAGCGCTAAGCACTGCCGACTGGAACAGCCTGGTATCGGCATCAAGGAAAGTAAAAGTAGAGTCGTTAGAAACGTTAGAAGTGCCAAGCAAAAAGCACCAGTTTGACGGTGCACTGGCTGCCAACCTGCAAATTATTAAAGGCGGTACCACGTACCAGAGCGCCACGTTTGACGATGGTAACCCACCGGCAGAAATTAAAGAACTGGTAGAAAAAATCATTACATTATCTGACCTGAATAAAGGAGTATTACAGAATGGAAATTAAAGCGATACAAAACGAGATCATTGATGAATTCTCTATGTTTGATGAGTGGGATGAGCGCTACCAGTATGTTATAGACTTGGGTAAATCGCTGCCGCTTATTGAAGAACAATACAAAACCGAAGATAACATTATAAAAGGCTGCCAAAGTAAAGTTTGGCTTCATGCCGAACAGAACGATGGTAACATTGTTTTTACGGCCGATAGCGATGCCATACTTACCAAAGGGCTTATAGCTATAATGATACGTGTGTTCTCTAACCAAAAACCACAGGCTATTTTAGATGCCACCACCGATTTTGTAGATGAGATTGGGCTTAAGGAGCACCTCTCGCCTACCCGCGCTAACGGACTGGTTAGCATGATTAAACAAATAAAAATGTATGCACTGGCCTATAGCGCCAAAAACTAATACGATATGGAACAAGAAATAGACACAGCTCAACTGGGCGAAGAGATTGTTAAAGTGCTTAAAGGCATTTACGACCCCGAGATACCGGTTGATATATACGAACTTGGTTTGATCTATGACGTTATGGTAAATACCGACCATGAGGTTAAGATATTAATGACACTTACATCGCCTAACTGCCCGGTGGCCGAAAGCCTGCCGCAGGAGGTACAGGATAAGATTAAAAAAATTGAAGGCGTTAAGGATGCCGAAGTTGAAATAACTTTCGACCCGCCCTGGACGCGTGACCTTATGAGCGAAGAAGCTAAACTGGAGCTGGGAATGCTTTAAGCTACAAGTTTGCAGTGATCAGTCGCAGTTAACATTAGTTGTCAGTTGATGGTTGACGGTTGACAGAAGCTACACTTTACAAAAGCATTTGTCATTCTGAGCATAGCCTGCCTGCCGATAGGGTGCAACGAAGTCGATGAATCTATCACATTCGAGATTTCTCCTAACGTCGAAATGACAAGCCACATAGAAACTGACACTTAGATAGATATTAGCACGAGATATTCTTCCTTTGCAGCATAACAAACACCGGAAAAGTAAAAAAACAAAAGCCCTTTACATTGCTGTAAGGGGCTCTATTTTTACCTGTTGTACTCGCTTATCCAATGAAACTGCCGTTCGGCAAGCTGGAACTTACGGTTGCTTTTGTTAAGTTCAAAATAAAGGGAGTCGGCTTTTATTTTAGTCCACAATTGTACATGCTCTTTATCTTTAAGGCGGTACCTCATATCAAAAAGATGTATGCTGTCGCCTTTAGAAAACTTGTAGCACACCATGGTATTCTTAATACTGTCGTTCTTAAAGTAAAAACTTCCGCGCCGGTATGATTTTCTAAGTAAGGTGTCGGTAGTATTAACTGATACGTATTCGGGGCTTTCAAATATCATGTCTTTCCATACCAGGGTGTCGTTTGCAAGCACAGGCAGAGTGTCGCCGTTCTTTACAAAAGTGTTTACTTCATAAATTCCGTAAGGTATGGGCTTCAGTTCCTGCTTATCATCGGAAAGTTGATTGGCAGACATTCCTACTACACCTACAATTAGAAAGGCTACCTGGCCTAAGAATATAAGTTTAAAAACCAACCTGAAAATCTTTCTCGACTTTTTAGAAGGCACAAAATGATACATTGTATTGTGTGTTGCAGGCCTGTTGAAGATAAAAAAGTTAGCAAGCCGTTTTATATCGGCCATCACAAGGAAAAGGCACATTAGCACCATGTGCGCAGAGAATATCTTAACCGGTACATCGTAGCTAAGGTTTATCATCATTACATTAATATACACGCCAAGCCCTATAACTAATCCTAATGTTACGGTACGCCTGTAGAGCAGCAGTACTCCCACGGTGATTTCCATAATGCCCGAAAAAACCTGGTAAACGGTACTGTACCCTATAAAATACCACGAAAACCGCATGGGTAAAAAGTCGCCCATTGGTGTGGCCAGTGCACTTAAGGACGGGAACGGCATTTGCAATGCAAACAGCTTTATAACACCATAGGTAAACGAAACATAGGCCACAAAGTAACGCAATGCCGTGTAAAGGTAAAATGCAGCACGGTAGTACGATTTGCGCTTTCGGTCGGCAATACTCCAAATCACGGTTCCTAATACGGCTAAGCAGAAGTAAAAAATTAACTGCACCCACCCAAAGGAGGTATCTCCGCTACCGTTTAAAGGAATGAGTTCGTCCTGAAAATGTAAAATGTAGTCATTAAAGGCATTTACACTTAGGTCTATAAGATAAACCTGCAGCCTGTCGATAAGGCCGAGCAAAGGAATGCCCTGAAAAAATGACCCTGATGCAACGTGAAGCAGCAGGTAAATAAAGAAAAATCTAAACAGCACCTTTTGCCATAGCGGCCAGGGCTTTGGGTAATCGTCTTCCTGTATCATGCGTTTGGTTTAATTGGTTATAATAGGTAACGTGTTGGTTTTTAAATTAGTGTTGTATCAAATCTATAAAATTTATCTATAGATTTAAAAAGTTGTATCTTTGATGTACAATTTTATTACCCGAAAAGATGGAAGCAGAAGATTTAGAAATAGTAAATAAAGTAGCTAACAGCGCACTTGAGGTTTTTGACCTTGAGGATTATTATCCAGAGGGCGAGCGCGTGGCTTTAGATATATCAGGTTGGTTATGGCAGGGCTTTGTACTGCGTGAAAAAGAGTTTCGCGAAACCCTTAAAAACCATGACTGGACACAATATACAGGCAAATTTGTAGCTTTAGAATGCAGTACCGATGCTATTGTGCCTGCCTGGGCCTATATGCTTATAACCACCTACCTGCAACCCGTTGCAAAAAAGGTTATACAAGGCTCAATAGAGCAGCTTAATGTGCTTATTTACCAAGAAATTTTAGATGGCTTAAATTATGAACCCTACACCGGTAAACCGGTTATTATAAAAGGCTGTTCGCGCAAGCCGGTACCACAGGAGGCCTATACCCTTGCTACCCAAAAACTGCTGCCTTTTGCCCGCAGTATTATGTTTGGCGAGGCATGTTCATCGGTACCGCTGTACAAGAAAAAATAGCTTTAACGTAAATTTTGCCTTTGTTTTAGGGGTGTTTGGCTATATTTGTAATTAAACCCAATAATTATGAGGATCAAATTACTTTTACTTTTAGCAATAGGATGCATCTTTACTGCCAATGCACAGAACCCTGTTACCCCGGCTGAAGCCGACAACGATACCATAGGCCCGTGGACCAAAAAAGGTAACGCCTCGTTGCTGTTTAACCAAAGTACTTTTGAGAACTGGGTTGCCGGTGGTGAGAATAATATATCGGGTAACCTTGGTTTTAATTACGATTTTAATTACAAAAAAGGCCTTTGGGCCTGGGATAATAAGATCATTGCGTCCTACGGTATTGTAAAGACGCGTAACAGCGCCTTTGCTAAAAAAACCGATGACCGTTTTGAAATCAACTCTTTAGTAGGTAAGCAAATTACCGACCGTTGGTATTACTCAGGTTTTGTAAATTTTAAAACGCAGTTTACAAAGGGTTACGTTTACTCTAAAGACGAGAATGGTACCGAGATACGCGACGAGTATACCAATTTCCTTTCGCCTGCTTATTTGCTTGCCGGTGTGGGTATGCTATACAAGAGAGATGATAACTTTAAGATTAACCTATCGCCCGTTACCTCTAAATTTACCTTTGTAGATAAATCGTTTACACTGCCGGACGAAGCTTACTTTGGTGTAAAGGAAGGTGAAAGCATTCGCTACGAGTTGGGTTTCAACGCCTCAATGTACTACAAATTAGATGTGATAGCTAACGTAACGTTCGAGAATATCCTTAACCTATACTCAAACTATCTGGAAGATCCGCAAAATGTGGATATTGATTACCAGCTTAATATCGTTATGAAAATTAACCGTTACCTTACCACTAACCTTATGTTCCAGACCATTTATGATGACAATGCCTTTAGGGGGTTTCAGGTTAGGCAGGTATTTGGCGTAGCGGCAAACTATGGGTTTTAAGCAAATTCATAAAGAATATATAAAAGCTGTATTAGTAAATACAGCTTTTTTTAGTTATAAGTTGCACATAATGAAGATTATTTTCTTACTTTAGCAGAAAATAATTACACCCAATATGGTATCTCAACGCGTTGGCGAATATCTTGAAGCCCGAAATATAAGTTACTATGCTTTTGAAAACAGCCTTGGCGCAAGCCGTGGAAGCATTTCTAAAGCAGTTAAGGATGGTAAAAGCATTGGCAGTTCTGTACTCGAAAAAATACTGAACCTTTACCCTGATATTAACCCTACTTGGCTGCTAACCGGCAAGGGCGAAATGCTGCTCTCTGCCTCGCAACGCAGCCCGGGCATACAAACATACCGCCTTAAGACCGATGTGGCCGTAGAAAGTCAGCAAATACCTTTATACGAGCTTGAGGCATTTGCCGGGATCGTTCCGCTGTTTGGTAATAATAAAACCATGCAGCCGGTTGATTACATATCCATCCCCCACCTGCCTAAATGTGATGGGGCACTTTACGTGAGTGGCGACAGTATGTATCCACTATTAAATAGCGGCGATATTGTAATGTATAAAATTGTGAACGATATACAAACCGGTATCTTTTGGGGCGAAATGTACCTGTTGGGCATTGATATGGGTGGCGAAGAATACATTACCATTAAGTACATTCATAAATCGGATAGCGAGGGTACCATACGCCTGGTAAGCGAAAACCCGCAGCACCAGGATAAAGAAGTTGCCATAAATAACATTCGTGCGCTGGCATTAGTTAAGGCCAGTATTCGTATTAATGCAATGATATAGGTTCTTTTGTCTTGAAACCAAAAACCAAAAATTCAAGGCTCTAACTTCTTATGCTACAAAATAGAAGTTTAAGGCCTTAGCTTCACTCATAGCTGCTTACTCTTTGAGGTACTAAATACATTATTGAGATTGCAGCGGTCGTGCCTCCCTCGCAAAGACGTTGGCGGGTATGGTACGTTTCTTTCTTCATACACGTCTTTGCGAGCGCAGTGAAACGGAGCGCGGCCATCTTGATTATATGTTCTACGCGTAGTACATTACTATTCTTTCTTATATCCTTCCTGTAACGCCGTCTAAGATCCTTCCTTAGTCATACCCATCTCATTCAATATCCCACCATTTTCCACAAAAAAATCCTCAGGTATCTACAAGATGCCACAAAGTTTAAACAGAGAGTGATTTTTGGCACGTTCAATAATAATTATTTAAAGCACTGTTTTTCAGAAGCATTACAAGCGCTGCTATGACCTAATAAACGAGGCTGCGCGTTTTGGGCACTACAATTGCCATTACTACTGGTATAAAACGATATTATAAACCTATATCAAAAATACACATAATACCATGAAAAAATTAATTTTAAGCGCTTTAATGCTAACGGGATTTTTAGCAACAGCACAAGCACAGGAACCGGCAAAAACAACAACACCGGCACAGTCTACTACTACAACTTCTACAGTTAAAAAAGAGACACCTGCTGCTGCATCTACTACCACTACTACAACGCAAACGCAAACTCCGGCAAGCACTACTACAACTAAGCCTGCTGAGAAGAAAACTACAACCACAACAACTTCTGAGGCTACTAAAACGGAGACTCAGGCAGCTGCTAAAAAAGCTGAACCGGCTAAAAAGTCTAAATAGCCTTTATAGCGCACACAATATAGCAATGACGAAAAACAGGACTTTTCAATCTATTTTACCTGTTTTGAAACCTCTAACCTTACAACAGTTAGAGGTTTTTTTATAATGTTACCCCAAAAAAAAACGGCACCTCGATGAAGTGCCGTTTTTGGTAATGATGTTGTCTTAAATTTAAGCAATTGGTATACACAATCACAAAGCTGATTTCTTATCTGTGTCGTTTAGCCAGGTTATTCAATAACAATTTTTTGGCTATAGTTTATTTTACCGGATGTTAATTGCACCTGATAGACACCCGCTGCTAAATTTGGTAATGAAACAGTTGCCTGCGGTACGTTACCACTATAAACTAATTGCCCTAATGTTGAATACACGTTTAGCATGGCATTGTCTAAAACAATAGCGCCACCTATTGTAAATGTACCGTTATTAGGATTAGGATAAAGTGTCAAGGTATTTTTTGATATATCCTGAGTTGCCGTGGTAACATCGGGTGCAAGTTTTACAATCCACACATTTCCCTCACTATCAATGTTATCACCAGTATCTGAATATGAAGATCCTGTTGCTATATATCCGCCGTCCGTTGTGGGTTCCAAAACGAGCAAATCTTCACTATTAGCCGTCCCTATGTGTTTTTGCCAAAGTATTTCTCCAGCGCTGGTAAGTTTAAATAAAAAGCTATCATAACTTCCATTGTTACCCAGCATATCTCCGTCGGTTGAGTTAGAATACCCAGTAACCACATATCCTCCGTCAGCAACTTGTACTATATTACTTGCTACATCATCAGATGTGCCACCAATTGTTTTTTGCCATTGTAGATTTCCAGAACTGTCAATTTTTATTACCCAGTAGTCAAAATTTCCATGATTGCCTACAACGTCTCCATCGACAGAACGTGCCCATCCAGTAGCGATATATCCACCATCTGTGGTAGGCACTATCCAAAAGACTCGTTCCGTATCAGATCCACCATACGTTTTTTCCCATTCCATATTTCCGGCGCTATTTAATTTTACTATCCAGGCATCTTCACCGCCATCGTTATTGCTGATATCTCCATTCAAAGATTGTGTTGCTCCCGCAACAATATAACCACCATCGGCTGTTTGCTTTACGCAGTAAGAATAATCATCAACGCTTCCACCTAAACACTTTTGCCAGGTTAGTGTTCCGCTAGCATCTAACTTAATTACCCAATAATCCGGTACGTTAGGAAATGTCGCATGGTTACCACTAACGTCTCCATTGTTTGATCCCGAAAGGCCGGTAACAATATAGCCGCTATCGGAGGTTTGCTGTATTGATAAAGCCATTTCGGTTAATGTACCTCCAAAGGATTTTTGCCATTCTAGGCTTCCAAGGCTATTTAACTTTACGATCCAATAATCATTTGCTCCATGATTACCTGTCACATCTCCATTATTGGAATTAGAGTAACCTGCAACTATATAGCCACCATCAATAGTTTGCACAATGCTACTTGCTCTATCGTTACCACTGCCTCCAAATGTCTTTTGCCATTGTACGGTTCCTGAATTATCAGTTTTTATAATCCAGTAATCATCGCCGCCTTTATTTTCGGTAATATCACCATCGGCTGATTTGGTATAGCCAGCTATGATATAGCCTCCGTCTGAAGTAGATTTCACGTCATTTCCAGATTCATGGTCTGTTCCCCCATACGTTTTTTGCCATTCTATTTCCGGCGCCTGGGCATTGGCAGTACATCCTGCCAGTAATAAGGCGCAAAGCGTAAGCGTTTTTCTTAGGGTAATTTTCTTCATATATAAAATTTTCAGTGTAAGCAACTTACGCTATTGTTAGTATTGCATTGTAAACTTGTTAACTGTAGTGGTTTTAGTAAATAAACTGTTAATCTAAGCCGTAAAGTCGGGAAAGGGGGGCGCATAAACCCCTAATCCTAACCTTTAGCTTACTTATTGTAAAAGTTGTTCTCCTTGTTTACATCGGCCATGCCTTCACTTGGGTCGATAACCATAACTTTAATAGCCGATTTAGGCCTGTTTATGGTAAACTCGTAAGTTTGGTGGCCCCAGTCCCAGTCTTTTAAAACAGTACGTTTAAACTTAGGGTACGGGTTGTCTTTTTGGTAACGCATCATTTCCAGCGGAATGTAAAAACTCTCCTGAGTGCCATCATCATACACCGCAACAATATCTATAGGCATAGGCATACGCCCAATACGCTGTAGCGTGATCTTGGTTTTACCGGCATCATCTGCTACTTCCTTAATGCCATAATCTATGGTATTGGTGGTCATGGTCCAATCGGTAAGGTACCAGTCCAGTTCGGCACCGCTCACCTTCTCGGCAGTACGCTTAATATCGTTTGGTGCAGGGTGGGTAAACTTATAATCGGCATAGTAGCGCTTAATGGTTTGTGCCAGTTTGTCTTCGCCAATAAGGTAGCCCAGCTGCGCTAAAAACACCTCGCCTTTGCTGTAGGCTGCTATGCTGTAGGCCATGTTTACATCATAACGGTCGGCATGGGTGGTTTGCGGCTGTTCCTTACCGCTTTTAACCAGGTAAAAGTAATTTGCGTAGGCATCGGCAAACGGACTTTGCTGATCGGCCCCTTTTTCTTTAGATGGCATTACTACCGAAAGTGCAAGATCTGATATGTAGCTGGTAAAGCCTTCATCCATCCACGGGTGCTTGCTCTCGTTAGATGCCAGAAGGAACTGAAACCATGAGTGGGCAAACTCGTGTGCCGTGACGCTTACAAGGCCCTCATAGCTACGGCCGGTGATAAGGGTACACATAGCATACTCCATACCGCCATCACCACCCTGTATTACAGAGTATTGCTTGTATGGGTATACACCCACATTTTTATTATAAAAATCGAGTAATTCGGCAGTCTTGGGCTGAAGCTTTTTCCAGCCGTCTAAATTCTCGGGTACATTTTTATAGAAGAAATGAAGCTCGGTGCCGTTAGGGCCAGCTATCTTATCGTGAACGTAATTGTTATCGGCAGCCCACGTAAAATCGTGTACGTTTGGCGCTACAAAGTGCCATGTAAGGGTTTTAACCTTTTTGGGTATCTTAACCACGGTACCGGCATCTTCATAGCCTTTACCTATCTCATTTTTGTTTTGCAGGTAGCCGCTTCCGCCAATGGTATAATCCTTATCAATAGTGATTTTTACATCAAAATCGCCCCACACGCCAAAAAACTCACGGGCAATATAAGGGTCGGCATGCCAGCCTTCAAAATCATATTCGGCAAGCTTAGGGTACCACTGGGTCATGCTTAAGGCTACACCCTCGGCAGAGTTGCGCCCGCTGCGGCGGATTTGCAACGGCACCTGGCCATCAAACGTAAGGCTAAAAGTGGTGCTTGCGCCGGGTAAAATGGGTTTTGCAAGGGTAACTTCTAATATGGTGCCCGAAACCTCATTAGTTGCCGCTACACCGTCCTGCTTAAGGTTTGTTATCTTTAAGTAGCCCTGCTCTTCGGGCTTAAGGGTGCTGATGCGGCTCTCCTTAACGGTCTTTTCACCGGTTTTAAAGCTCTTAACCATGCGCTTGTCCGGATCTGAGATTGCCTGAAGGCGGCCGTCCATCTCGCTTCCGGGCTGAAAGGCATTGTTATACAGGTGGTAGTACACACGCTTAAGGGTATCGGGCGAATGGTTGGTGTACACCAACTGTTGGGTACCGGTGTATTTATAGGTTTTTACATCCATAGATACCTCCATTTTATAATCAACATGCTGCTGCCAATATCCCGCATTGGGATTTTTTTGCGCAAAAAGTCCGGTTGCAGAAAACACTGCAATAGCTAAAAATATTCTCATGGGATAAAAATAAGCAAAAAGTAGAAATCTCGAAGTCCAAAAGTGAAAAGTTAAGCACCAAATGTTAAAATTTAGAGGCTAAAATCGAACTTAAGTTGTACAGCAACGGCTTTTTTTTCGCCAGCCTCGTTATTAAGATTCGCCAGCGAAATACCCAGCAACCTGACGGAATCTTTTGGGCGTTCCTGATACAGAAGTTCGCGTACTGCCTCCATTATCAGGCTTTTATCTGATATAAAATAGGGCAGGGTCTTACTGCGGGTTTGTACCGTAAAATCAGAGTACTTTATCTTGAGGGTCACGGTTTTACCGGCAATTTTCTTTTTTTGCAGGCGGCGCATCAGTTCATCGGCAATGTAATCGAGTTTCTCGAGCATAAACACCTCACTCACAAGGTTTTCGTTAAAGGTATGCTCGGTCCCCACCGATTTGGCAATCCTGTCAGATTTTACTTCGCTGTTGTGTATCCCCCTGACTACGTGATAATAATAGCCACCGGCCTTGCCAAAGTGGTCTATAAGGTACTCCTGGGTTTTAAGCTTTAAATCGGCGCCCGTAAAAATGCCTAACTGGTACATTTTCTCTGTAGTTACCTTGCCCACCCCATAGAATTTGCCAATAGGCAGCTGCTCCAGGAACTCCAGTACCTCGTGAGGATTTACCGTTTTTTGGCCGTTGGGCTTGTTGTAATCGCTTGCTACCTTGGCAATAAATTTATTTATGGATATCCCCGCTGACGCCGTAAGCCCTGTTTCCTCAAGGATGCGTTGGCGTATTTCGGCCGCAATAACCGTGGCGCTGGGGTTGCCCTTTTTGTTTTGAGTAACATCAAGGTAAGCCTCATCGAGCGAAAGGGGTTCTACCTTATCGGTGTACTCATGAAAAATGCTCCGTATTTTTTTGGAGATCTCCGTATAACGCTCAAAACGAGGACGTACGAAAACCAGATCCGGGCAGCGTTTCTTGGCCAGGTAGCCGCTCATGGCACTGCGCACGCCAAATTTCCGCGCCTCATAACTTGCCGCTGCCACCACACCACGTGTTTCTCCGCCGCCTACAGCAAGGGGTAACCCACGCAGTGCAGGGTTATCCAGCTGTTCTACAGAGGCGTAGAAGGCATCCATATCTACATGGATTATTTTGCGTTGCGGCATTGGGGTTTCCATACTGCAAAATTAATGTTTTTAATGGTTGAACGTTATGATGGAACACTGATAAAGCGGATGGTGCGCAGGGGCTGATTAACTTGTTTGCGACCTCACCCCGCCCCTCTCCCATTACAGGCAGCTTCACTCAAATGCTTAACCTCTAACATCTTAAACATTAGTAAAAACAACATCCATCTTTATCTGATTTGTCGTAACTTTCTGTTTTTAAACAAAAAACCATGCCAAAAACAGCTATTATATTGGGTGCCAGTGGTGCTACGGGCGGTGAAGTGTTACAGTTGCTGCTTAATGACGACCGCTACAGTAAACTGAAACTTTTTAACCGAAGCCCTATTGAGGTACAGCATCCTAAAATAGAGGAACATATCATTAATATGTTTGAGTTGGACAAGCATGCCGACTCCTTTACAGGAGATGAAATATATTGCTGTATTGGTACTACTAAAGCCAAAACTCCCGATCAGGAAACCTACTATAAAATAGATTATGGTATACCCGCGGCTGCGTCTAAGCTGGCTAAAGCCAATGGTATAGGGACGTTTATTTTAGTATCGGCAATTGGGGCGAATAAAAACAGCAGCATTTTTTATGTGCGCACTAAAGGCGAGGTAGAGGAAACCGTTATTAATGAGCACATTGCCAATACCCACATACTACAGCCATCGCTTATTGTGGCACAGCGTAAAGATGGCCGTATGATGGAAAAGGTAATGGCAGGCTTTATGGCATTGCTTAACCCGTTGTTGTTTGGTGGTGCAGCTAAGTACAAGAGCATTAAGGCATCTAAAATTGCAAAGGCTATGGTATGGTTAGCTAACAACCGCTATGAAAAGCTGATTGTAACCTCTGATAAAATTGCCGAATTAGCTGCTAAGTAGTTACTTAGATATAATATCGGCCAGGATCATGCTGGCATGCACGCGGGAATTTTCTATAAACCACTTGTGGGTTTCCATGCCGCCGCATACTACACCGGCAAGGTACAGGCCATGCACGTTAGTTTCCATCGTGTCAGGATTATATTGCGGTGTGCAGGTTAAGCCCTCGGACACGTTTATACCCGATGCCTTTAGGAAATCAATATCTGGGCGGTAACCCGTGAGTGCCAGTACAAAGTCGTTTTCTATGGTTATAGTGCCATCGATAGTAAAAATATCTACCTCTTTATCACGTATCTCTGTAATACTTGAATAGTAATAGGCCTTGATGCTTCCTTCGGCTATACGATTCTCAATATCAGGCTTTACCCAATACTTAACGCGGTCGTTAATTTGGTCTTTACGGATAACCATAGTAACATCGGCGCCCTTACGCCAACATTCCAGCGCCGCATCTACTGATGAATTGTTGGCACCTACAACTACGACCTTCTGAAAGGCATATTCATGTGCTTCTTTGTAGTAGTGGCGCACCTTAGGCAGGCCTTCGCCGGGAACATCTATGTAAATAGGGATGTCATAAAAACCGGTCGCGATAACCACATTGGTAGCATTATACCAGCCTTTACTGGTATGCACCACAAAATAACCCGGCTTTTGTTTATTGACAGAAATCACGTTTTCAAACAGGTTGATATTCAGGCTAAAGTGCTTCTGGATGTTGCGGTAATACTCCAACGCTTCCTGGCGGCCTGGCTTAGGGGCAATACAGGTAAAGGGCACGTTGCCTATCTCCAACCGTTCGGCGGTAGAGAAAAACGTCATGTACAGCGGGTAGTTAAATATGCTGTTAACCAGCGCACCTTTCTCAATAACTAAGTAGTTGAGTTCGTTAAGCTGGGCCTCAAGTGCGCACGCCATGCCTATGGGGCCGCCGCCAATAATTATCAGGTCGTATTCAGGTGTGGTTACTGCCATGTTTTGTAGGGGTTGCGGCTAAGGTAAGCGTTGTAGTAACGTTCTGTACCCGTTACTTCTTCGCCCAGCCATTGGGGTTTAATAAAGGCCTCATTTTCATCAGACAATTCAATCTCAGCAACCACAAGCCCGGCGTTATCGCCAAAAAACTCGTCTACTTCATAGGTGTGGATGCCGACTTTAACTTCATACCGAATCTTGTCAATCGCACCTTTTTCGCACAGTTGCAACAGCTCCAGGGCATCATTTACCGATATTTCTTTTTCCCACTCCATACGGCTGGTACCGCTCTCATTACTTTTACCTTTAATGGTTAAAAAACCCTGATCGCCTTTGGTACGCACCCTAACGGTACGCTCCGGCACCGAGCTTAAATAGCCCTGTACAATGCGCTTTTGGGTAAATGCCTCTCGCTTATAATCGTCTGCAAGCACTAAAAACTTGCGTTCTGTTTCTATCATAACTTTCTTTAAAACGAATGGCAAGTTACGGATTTATGAGGCGAGGCCTTGTATTTTTCGAGGGATTTTGCATACTCTTTTCACGATGATATACCATTGTACGATTAAACCATCACGGCTTTCAGTCACCGCACCGGAGAAGATGAAATGTTTATGATATAACACAGCAACAGCCCACATCACTGCGGGCTGTTGCTATTTAAGATATTTAAATATTATTATGTGAGTTTCTTCGACTCCACTGTGTTTCGCTCAGAATGACACGCCATAGGAATAAGAAATTTTATGACTTTAAAACTCATCAAGCATTCATAATACTCTCTATCTCATCAGCTTCTATAGGAATGTTACCCATAAGATTAAATGGCTCGACACTTGGCTGGATAACAACGTTATCTTCTAAACGTATACCAAAGCCTTCCGCTGGGATATAAATACCCGGCTCTACAGTAAACACCATATTGGCCTGCATGGGCTCGTGTAGCAACCCGTAATCGTGGGTGTCAAGCCCTAGGTGGTGACTCGTACCGTGCATAAAGTACTTTTTATAGGCAGGCCATGCAGGGTCTTCATTCTGAACATCAGCTTTATCTAAAAGGCCCAAGCCTAAAAGCTCCGATGTCATTACCTTACCTACTTCTACATGGTATTGTTTCCAAAGGGTACCCGGAGTAAGCATCTTCGTAGCCTCTTTCTTAACGTTAAGCACGGCGTTATAAACTGCCTTTTGCCTACCGCTAAAACGGCCGTTTACAGGAATGGTACGGCTAAGGTCGCTGCTGTAATTGGCATATTCGGCGGCTACGTCAAGAAGGATCAGGTCGCCGTCTTTACACTGCTGGTTGTTCTCTATATAATGCAGTACATTGGCGTTGTTGCCGCTTGCAATAATGGGTGTATACGCAAAACCCTTAGAGCGGTTGCGTACAAACTCGTGAATAAGTTCCGCTTCAAGCTCATATTCCCAAACACCGGGTTTGGTAAAGCTTAAGAGTCGGCGAAAGCCTTTCTCGGTAATGTTACAGGCCTTTTGCATTAAATCGATCTCTTCCTGCTCTTTAACCGAACGCAGGCGTTGCAATATAGGGTTGCTTTTGGCAACACTGTGGGCAGGATATTTTTCTTTCCACCATTTAATGAAACGGTCTTCGCGGGTTTGCGTTTCAACCGAAGAGCGGTAATGCTCGTTTGTGTTAATATAAATGGTATCGCAATAGGTCATTACCTCAAACAAGGTCTTCTCAAAATCCTTAAGCCATACAATATTTTTGATGCCGCTTACCTGGGTAGCACGCTCTTTAGTAAGCTTTTCACCCTCCCAAACAGCAATATGCTCGTTGGTTTCGCGTAAAAAAAGTATCTCGCGCAAGTGCTCATACGGAGCATCCGGGCAGAGCAAAAGGATAGACTCCTCTTGGTCGGCACCACTCAGGTAAAAAATATCGCGGTGCTGCGCAAATGGCAGGGTACTATCGGCGCTAACCGGGTAAATATCGTTAGAATTAAACACCGCAACGCTTTTAGGTTTCATCTCGGCCGCAAATTTTTTACGGTTCTTTACAAAAAGGCTACTGGGTATCTGGTGGTACTTCATGATAATAATTTTTATTAGAATACCAAAATTAAGGATAATAGCCCGAAGGGAGGTACGGCAGGCACGAATTTTTATATTTACAGGATTATAGTTTAATTAGTAACACAACCATGAAACAAATTTATCTTATACTTATAATAGTAATACTTAGCGGATGCAATAAGCAGCACGAAAGTCAAAAGTCACAGGTTAATGTAATGCAATCTGACAGTAGTCATTTCAACACGCAGGTGGCAATTGCAAAAAAACGCTTTGAACCACAACATCCGACGTTTAGTGTAGAAGGAACTGCTGTACTTAACGATGATAAATTTACTGTGGTGCAGGAATACACAAATGATATTGCATATAAGCAGCCAGCTGTAAATGAACAACGCGTACCGGACACACTTTACTACCGCGAAATGTTAATACACCTTATAAATAAAGATAGCTCCGACACACTAACAATATCAAAATTAATGTTCAGAAAAGATATGGGAGAGTATTACGATAGGTTTGTGATGCAGGCAATATTATTTAATCAACCTTCAACAATGGGAACTATTCCACTTATGGTAAATTTATGCATACCTGACACGGATGACTGTATTTACTATACTATTGATGTTGATAACAATGGAAAATTAAAAACTAAACCTTTTAATGAAGAAGATTTCGCGGATGAAGAATAATAATTTTATTTTACATCTCTCACAATAAAAAAACGCACCCTGAATAAACAGGATGCGTTTAAGCATTATAAGTCAGTTTTTGTTTTCTTATTTTACGCTTGCAAAGAGGTATTCCCTGTTCATGCGGGCAATATTTTCAAGCGAGATACCTTTAGGGCACTCCACTTCGCAGGCACCTGTATTGGTACAGTTACCAAATCCTTCTTCATCCATCTGGCGCACCACGTTTAAAACACGTTGTGTGGCCTCTACCTTACCTTGTGGCAGTAAAGCATACTTAGATACAATTGCACCGGCAAAAAGCATTGCAGAGCCGTTTTTACAGCTTGCAACACAAGCACCGCAACCAATACATGCTGCAGCCTCAAAAGAGCGGTCGGCATCATGCTTAGGTACCGGTGACGCATTAGCATCTATAGTATTACCCGATGTATTTACCGATACGAAACCACCGGCTTGCTGTATCCTGTCAAAAGACGAACGGTCTACAATAAGGTCTTTAATAACCGGGAATGCTTTACTCCTCCACGGCTCCACGTAAATGGTATCGCCGTCTTTAAACGAGCGCATGTGCAGCTGGCAGGTAGTAACTTTAGTATCAGGCCCGTGTGCGCGGCCGTTAATGTATAACGAACACATACCGCAAATACCTTCGCGGCAGTCGTGGTCAAACGCTACAGGTTCCTGCCTGCTGTTAACCAGCTGCTCGTTTAACTGATCGAGCATTTCCAGGAACGAACTATCTGTAGATACGTTATCTAACTTGTAAGTTTCTATGTTACCTTTAGACTTGGCATTTTTTTGACGCCATATCTTAAGGTTAATATTTATATTTTTATTTGAAGCCATGTCTTCGGTTGTATTTTATTTGTAGTTCCTTGCGGCAATTTTAATGTACTCATATTCCAGCACTTCTTTATGAAGAACTTCGGCATTAATATCGTTGCCCTGGTACTCCCACGCACCTACAAAGGCAAAGTTTTCATCATCACGAAGTGTTTCGCCCTCTTCATCCTGGTACTCTTCCCTAAAGTGGCCACCGGCCGATTCTTTACGCTGTAAAGCATCCCGTGCCATTAGCTGCCCAAGGTCTATAAAGTCGGCTACACGAAGCGCTTTTTCAAGCTCGGTATTAAGCTCATCAGAACTTCCCGGAACAAAAACATCTTTATAGAATTCTGCTTTAAGTTCGGCTATTTCCCTAATTGCTTCGGTAAGGCCCTGTTCATTACGACCCATACCTACTTTGTTCCACATAATGTGGCCCAGTCTTTTATGGAAGTAATCTACCGTTTTAGTACCGTTATTGTTAAGGAATCCTTCTATTTGCGATTTTACGTTTGCTTCAGCCTCGTCAAATTCTGCGCTGTTGGTCGGTATTTTACCTGTACGGATCTCGTTAGCAAGATAATCAGATACCGTGTAAGGCAACACGAAATAACCATCGGCAAGGCCCTGCATTAGTGCAGATGCACCAAGGCGGTTAGCACCGTGATCTGAGAAGTTAGCCTCACCGGCCACGAAACAGCCCGGTATGGTACTCTGCAGGTTATAATCTACCCAAACGCCACCCATAGTGTAGTGTACCGCAGGATAAATCTTCATTGGTACCTCATACGGGTTCTCGTTGGTAATTTGCTTGTACATCTGGAAAAGGTTACCATATTTTTCCTCAATCCATGCTTTGCCCAATTTAATAACCTCATCATCGGTTGGGTGGTGGTTACCCTGTGCATAAGCGGTTTGCTTACCTTTAGAAATGATCTCAGATGAGAAATCAAGGTAAACACCCTCGTTAGTGGCATTAGCCTCTATACCAAAACCGGCGTCGCAACGCTCTTTTGCAGCGCGCGATGCTACGTCCCTTGGTACAAGGTTACCAAAAGCAGGGTATCTTCTTTCAAGGAAATAATCCCTGTCTTCTTCTTTTATATCGGTTGCTTTAAGCCTTCCTTCGCGAATGGCAGCAGCATCTTCTTTCTTTTTAGGAACCCAGATACGGCCGGAGTTACGCAGCGACTCAGACATCAGCGTAAGCTTAGACTGGTTTTCGCCGTGAACCGGTATGCATGTTGGGTGAATTTGTACAAAACAAGGATTAGCAAAGTAAGCTCCTTTTTTGTGTATTTTCCAGGCAGCTGTTACGTTACTGCCCATTGCATTCGTACTAAGGAAATAAACGTTACCGTAACCACCGCTGGCAATAATAACTGCGTGAGCAGAATGCCTCTCTAACTCGCCGGTAATAAGGTTACGTGCAATAATACCACGTGCTTTGCCATCTACCTTAACAATATCAAGCATTTCGTGGCGGTTGTACATTTGTACACGGCCAAGGCCTATTTGCCTTGAAAGTGACGAGTATGCACCTAATAAAAGCTGCTGACCCGTTTGACCTGCTGCATAAAATGTACGCTGTACCTGTGTACCACCAAAAGAGCGGTTATCAAGCATCCCACCGTAATCGCGCGCAAAAGGTACACCCTGTGCCACACACTGGTCTATAATGTTACCGGATACTTCTGCAAGGCGGTGTACGTTAGCTTCGCGCGCACGGTAGTCGCCCCCTTTTATAGTATCATAAAATAACCTGTAAACACTATCGCCGTCGTTTTGATAATTTTTAGCAGCATTTATACCACCCTGTGCAGCAATTGAGTGCGCACGGCGCGGTGAATCCTGAAAGCAGAACGCCTTAACGTTGTAGCCCATTTCGCCAAGCGATGCAGCAGCCGAAGCACCTGCAAGGCCAGTACCTACTACAATGATATCTATTTTTGGCCTGTTGTTTGGGGCAACAAGTTTAAGGTGGTCTTTATAGTCGGTCCATTTTTTAGAAATATGGCCTTCCGGTATCTTAGAATCTAACTTCATGGTAATTGACGTTGATTATTTATGTAAAAAGTGAATGTACAACGGTATAATAGCAAACAGGAACGGAACAATGAACGAGAATGCTATACCGAAATTTTTAATAAAGCCGTTGTATTTAGGGTTGTTTGCCCCAAGCGACTGGAATGCACTGCCAAAGCCGTGGTATAAGTGAAAACCAAGGGTTATCATGGCAATAACGTATAATATTGTAGCAATTAGGCCATATTGCGGATCTTTAAAAAAGTCTACCGTAATTTTGTGAAGGTCTTTATAACCTTCGGCAAAAAATACTTTTTCTTCTTTATCGTTAGTTCCTTTAGCATCGGTACTGCCCGGTTGCTGATTACCATTTAAAACCACATAAAATTTGTTGCCTTCTTTTATAAGGTTTTTGCCATCTACCTGCTGTACAGCAAGAAAACGCGCAGAGCCCGATCCCGTAGTAACGTACAATTGCTGATCCGGCATGCCCATCTGGCCCTTTACAGTAACGGTTTGCAACGGCATATCTTTTTTAAAGTGCATTACTGCCCAAAAGTTTACCATGTGCGTTACAATAAAAATCAGGATAATTGTGCCCAGAACAGCCATGTTACGCGATGCCCATACCGTGTTTTTTTCCGGCTTGTTCATTACGTATTTTACCGGCCTTGCTTTTTGATTCTGGATCGTAAGCAGGATACCGTCTACCGCGTGGAAAATGATAGAGATGTAGGTTACGTAAGAAAGGATCTTAACAGCTGGATTAGTAGTCATAAACAATGCATACAGGTTAAACGCTAATGCATCTGAAAATATGAGCTGCAGGTTACCCAGCAAGTGCCCGACAAGGAACAGGCAGAGAAATAAACCTGTTAAAGCCATCCAGTATTTCTTGGCGAGAGACGACTTTAAAAGTGCAGATTTTGCCATAATGTTTGGTTAAAAAGATAAAGTTTTTAAAAAATCAAACAAATTTAAGGCGAAAAGACGCAAACCACAACCCTTAACAGCTAATTTATAATGAGTATAAAGTGAATATTTTTTAAAGTATTGATAACTAAAAATTGCATAATGTATTTTTTTATATTAAAAACACCTAAATATATGCAATACATTTTAAATTCTGCATTTTGTACCCTTGTGACACTGTGTATTATATAATTGCAGTCTTTGAAAATTGAGCATGTAAAAAAGCCGAAAAATACAATGGCTTTTAAAGTTTTACTACATCGTTTACATAAGTTAATTTTCTTGCGGAAAGCAATCTTTCTCAAAAAACTAGTTGTATGTAACCATTTATATTCTAATAGGAACATTAAACATGTCTTTACAAGAAACAAAAAACCCCAAACCATTACAGTTTGGGGTTTTATATTTATAGGGAGTACCTACTATTTTCTTGACATTTGGTCGGCCAGTATAATAGCATTGTAAGCATTTACAATTTTACCTGAGCGGGATGTTTCAGAGAATGGCTTTTTGTTTTCCGGGTTGCCACCAAGAACAACATCAAAGTTAATAGGAAGGCCGGACTGCATGATAATTTGTTTTACCTGTGCTGCCTTAAGCGTTGGATAGTATGCACGTACAAGTGCCGCTACACCTGCCGCATTAGGCGATGCCATTGATGTTCCCTGAAGGAATGAATACGTATCGTTAGGCGTTGTAGCATAAATACGTACACCCGGAGAGAAAACGTCTACCTTAGTTTTACCGTAGTTAGAGAAATCAGCTACTAATTCCGGACCGTACTCATACGTCAATGCACCAATGGTAAGGATGTTATCAGTATACTCAGTAAGTGTATTTTTATCGTCGTTAGGATAACGCTCGCCGCTTTCGTTATCAAGGTCTAAACCTTCGTTACCGGCAGCAAATACAATAAGCACATCCTTTTCGGCAGCATATTTAATAGCATCATACACCCAGTCGCTGTGTGTAGCATAGTATTTACCAAAACTACCGTTGATAACTTTAGCGCCGTTATCTACAGCATAACGTAATGCCAAAGCTACATCTTTATCGTACTCGTCGCCATCAGGCACCGCACGAACAGCCATAATCTCTACAGCACTTGTTGCAACACCATCGCCGCCAAGATTATTACCCCTGCCCTGTGCTATAATACCCGCAACGTGTGTACCGTGTTTAGCACCCTCTTTTTCAGGGCCAATTACGTTATTATTACCGTAGCTTTTAGTATTCCAGTCGTCGGGGCTGTCATTAAGTATTTTACGGGCATCATACTCCTTGTTAAGGTGGTACTTAAGCTCGCTGTCATAATGTTCAACACCATCGTTAAGCTGCTTAACAAGGTCTTCGCGGCTTACGTTAGCTAATATTTGCTCAAAACGTTGCTTAACCGCTTTTTGTGTAGGATCTGTTAAATCAAGTTTTTTAAGGTCATCGGCTGTATAATTGGTCTTGCCTGTTTTTTCTACAAAAGTCTTATCTGCTTTTAAGATAAAGTCCATTTGCTGTTTCCCGGCTTTAGCCTCATTAACCTGCTCATCGTATTCTTTCTTAGCCCTTTTATAGGTCTCGCTGCCATCGTCGCCTTTTTTAAGGATGCGGACAAACTCCATGTTTTCGTGTTCTATATCACCAAGAAAGTTCCAACCGTGAATGTCATCAATGTAACCATTCTTATCGTCGTCAATACCGTTGTTGGCAATCTCCTTAGTATTTGTCCAGATAACATCTTTAAGGTCAGGATGCTCTATATCAACACCGGAGTCTACCACACCAACGATGATCTTTTTGGCTTTGCGGTCTTTTAAAATTTCGTAAACACGGTCTACGCTCATACCCGGAATAGTATCTTTTAAAAGATCCAGGTCGCTCCAGCGCTTTTCCTGGTCTTCGCCAAGTTTAGCTTTTTTTGCTGTAATTGGGGTAGTTATGGCAAGAGGTTCGGCCGTAATTTTTTTAGAGGCGCCACAGCTCACAAGAAATAGTGCTAAGGCAGCCGAAAGGTAAATGGATTTAAATTTCATTACTGAATATGTTACTTTTTGAACAATTGGTCTAAATTATCCTGAATTTGTTACACGAAGATAGTTATTAACATTAAATTAGTATATCTGCACAGCTAAAAACTTCTTTGAGCCTCACGCCTTTATCTGTTTTTTGCACTGTAATTATCTCGTTGTGCGCGTCATGCCCAAGCATTAGGTAATAACCGTTATCGGCGGCTTCGTTTAAAAACTTTTCCTTCTCATCAATTGTTAAAAGCGGGCGGGTATCATACCCCATTACGTAAGGCAGCGGTATGTGCCCGGCGGTAGGCAGCAAATCAGCAGTATATACAATGGTTTTGCCGTTAAGGTTTATATAGGGCAGCATTTGCTTCTCGGTATGACCATCGGCAAACAGTATTCCAAATCCAAGTTCCGACTCCTTTAAAAAAGCGCCCTCGGGGCGGTTAACAAACTTAAGCTGACCACTTTGCTCCATTGGCAAAATGTTTTCCGACAGGAAAGACGCCTTTTCCCGGGCGTTGGGTTTAATGGCCCAGTCCCAATGGTTATCGTTAGTCCAGAAGCTGGCGTTCTTAAAGGCCGGTTCATAACCGGTTCGGTCTTTGTTCCATTGTATAGCACCGCCAACGTGGTCAAAATGCAGATGGGTTAAAAAAACATCGGTAACATCATCGCGGCTAAAGCCGTATTTAGCTAACGATTTATCGATACTGTGGTCGCCCCAAAGCGAGTAGTAGCCAAAAAACTTGTCGTTTTGCTTGTTGCCCATGCCGGTATCTATTAGCGTAAGGCGGTCGCCGTCTTCAATAAGCAGGCAGCGCGCGGCCATATCTATAAGGTTATCATTATCGGCAGGATTGGTTTTATTCCATATCGATTTTGGCACCACGCCAAACATAGCACCTCCATCCAGCTTAAAATTGCCGGTCTCTATAGGGTATAATTTCATTGTGTAGCTTATTTTGTTTTGATGATGCAAATTAGTGCAATTAATTGATTTGGTAAACGGTATTTGAAAATCCGAAATCTATATAAGAGGTGATTTTTAATTAATACCTTATTAATTAACAGGTTTACAGACAACTACTGGTATAAATCTTGATAATAACTACATACATACAAAAAAGATAGCAGCTATTGCATTACGTAAAAATGTGGTATCTTTGCACAAAATTTACACTAATAATAAGGTTTAGATTATGATAAAAGTTTCTGATTCGGCAAAGAAAAGGGCTGTCATGCTTATGGAAGATGATGGCTTTAACGCAACTACCGATTATATAAGGGTAGGCGTTAAAAGTGGAGGATGTTCAGGCTTGTCATATGAATTAAAGTTTGACAATGCGCTAAGCGAAAATGATAAAGTATTTGAAGACAATGGCGTTAAGATAGCCGTAGATAAAAAAAGCGTGCTGTACCTTGCCGGTACTGTACTGGAGTTTAGCGGCGGCCTTAACGGTAAAGGCTTTGTTTTCAACAATCCAAATGCAAGCCGCACCTGCGGGTGTGGGGAGAGTTTCTCGCTATAAGAAAATTTCGGGTTTTGAGTTTGGGGTTTCGAGTTAATAGCTATACGCCTGAATTCCGAAATATTCACAAAAAAATTAATACCATTTCAGCGACAGTTTTGGTCTGAGTAAGCAACTCTGAACCCAAAACTCTAAACTCTGAACAATTAAAAAGATGAGTAAATACACAGAAGATGATTTAAAAATTGAACTCGAAACCAAAGAGTACGAGTACGGTTTTTATACTGACATAGAGAGTGATACGTTTCCTAACGGGCTTAATGAAGACATTGTTCGCGCGCTTTCGCAAAAAAAGGAAGAGCCGGAATGGATGACCGAATGGCGCCTGGAGGCTTACCGTGCATGGAAACTTATGACGGAACCGGAGTGGGCTAATGTACACTACCAAAAACCTGATTTTCAGGCTATATCATATTATTCGGCACCAAAAAAAATGGATGCTACCAAGACTCTTGATGATGTAGACCCTGAGTTGTTAGCGATGTACAAAAAACTGGGCATCTCTATAGACGAGCAAAAGATGATGAACAACGTAGCAATGGATATTGTGGTTGATTCTGTTTCGGTAGCTACAACATTCAAAAAGACCCTTGCTGAAAAAGGCATCATTTTTTGCCCAATTTCTGAGGCTATTAAAGAGCATCCGGAACTGGTTAAGAAATATTTAGGCAGTGTAGTGCCGCAAAAAGACAACTTTTATGCAGCACTTAACTCGGCTGTATTTAGCGACGGTTCGTTTTGCTACATCCCTAAAGGGGTGCGTTGCCCTATGGAACTCTCTACCTACTTCCGTATTAACCAGGCGGGTACCGGCCAGTTTGAGCGTACGCTTGTAGTAGCCGATGCAGGCAGCTATGTTAGCTACCTTGAAGGCTGTACAGCGCCAAGCCGCGACGAGAACCAGCTTCATGCTGCCGTTGTAGAACTTATTGCTATGGAAGATGCCGAGATTAAGTACAGTACTGTACAAAACTGGTTCCCGGGTAATAAAGAAGGTAAAGGCGGGGTATACAACTTTGTAACCAAACGCGGAATTTGCGAAAAGAACGCTAAAATATCATGGACACAGGTTGAGACCGGCTCTGCCGTTACGTGGAAATATCCAAGCTGCATCCTTAAAGGTGATAACTCGGTAGGCGAATTTTATTCAATAGCTGTTACCAATAACTACCAACAGGCCGATACCGGTACTAAGATGATACATCTTGGTAAAAACACTAAGAGTACCATCATATCTAAAGGTATCTCGGCGGGTAAATCGCAAAACAGCTACCGTGGATTGGTACAAATAGGAAGCCGTGCCGAAAATGCGCGTAACTTCTCTCAGTGCGACTCGCTGCTAATGGGTAACAATTGCGGTGCGCATACGTTCCCATATATTGAATCTAAAAATACAACGGCTAAAATAGAGCACGAGGCTACTACCAGTAAAATTGGCGAAGACCAGGTGTTTTACTGCAACCAGCGTGGCATACCTACCGAGAAAGCTATTGCCCTTATTGTAAACGGCTTTAGTAAAGAGGTACTAAACAAACTTCCAATGGAGTTTGCTGTTGAGGCGCAAAAGCTGTTGGAGATTAGCCTTGAGGGATCTGTTGGATAATAAAATTATTTCAGGTTTCAGGTTTAAAGTTACTTTAAAGTTGATCGCTGAAATATCAAATAGAATAAATAACAATTTTAAGGTAGGATTAAGGTTCGAGTAAGAACCTGAAACCCGAAACCTGAAACTTTAAACAAAGCAATGTTAAGTATTAAGAATTTACACGCTCGCGTAGAAGACAAAGATATTTTAAGAGGTATTAACCTAGAGGTTAAAGCAGGCGAAGTACACGCTATAATGGGTCCCAATGGATCTGGTAAAAGTACCTTGTCATCGGTAATTGCCGGAAACGAAAATTATGAAGTAACCGATGGTAATATTTATCTTGAAGGTGAAGATATTAGTGAGTTCGCGCCGGAGGAAAGGGCACACAAAGGTGTTTTCCTTTCGTTTCAATACCCTGTAGAGATACCGGGAGTATCGGTTACCAACTTTATGAAAACCGCTATTAATGAGAGCCGCAAAGCTAACGGCCTGGAAGAAATGCCGGCTAATGAAATGCTTAAGATGATTCGTGAGAAATCAGAATTATTAGAGATCGACCGTAAATTCTTATCGCGTTCGCTTAACGAAGGTTTTTCGGGTGGTGAGAAAAAACGTAATGAAATCTTCCAGATGGCAATGTTAGAGCCAAAACTGGCTATTCTTGATGAGACCGACTCCGGCCTTGATATTGATGCACTACGCATTGTAGCAAACGGTGTTAACAAACTGCGCAGTGAAAACAATGCTGTAATTGTTATTACCCACTACCAAAGACTGTTAGATTATATCGTTCCGGATTTTGTACATGTACTTTACAACGGTAAAATTGTAAAATCGGGCGGTAAAGAACTGGCTTACGAACTTGAAGAAAAAGGCTACGACTGGATTAAGTCTGAGAATTAATATTAGTTAGAAAGTTGAAAGTTATAATGTTATAATGTTGGGTGGCGCGTTCGCGTAGCACTAACTTTTAAACATTCAACATTTCAAACTTTAAACAAACAAAGAATGGACCTTAAAGAAAAACTATTATCGTCTTTTATGGCTTTTGAAGAGCGTATAGATGTAAACACAGATTTACACAACGTTCGTACCGAAGCCCTTAAGAACTTTGAAAATAAAGGCTTCCCTACTAAAAAGGATGAGGCATGGAAATATACATCGCTTAACGCGGTACTTAAAAACGATTTTAGCGTGTTCCCAAAACAGGATAATGCTATTAACTACCCCGATGTAAAAAAATTCTTTTTACACCAAATAGATACCTATAAGCTTGTATTTATAGATGGTATCTTTAGTTCGTTCTTGTCAAGCACCACGCACGATGGTATTGATGTTTGTCTAATGTCATCGGCATTAACCAAACCCAAGTATAAGGAAATCATAGACCTGTATTTCAACAAGATCGCTAATCTTGATGATAGCCTTACATCGTTAAACACGGCATTTGCTAACGAGGGTGCGTTTATTAACATCCCCAAAGGTAAAATAGCCGATAAGCCTATCGAAATTATGTACCTGTCTACGGGTAACGAGGCAGCCCTTATGGTGCAGCCACGCAATCTTATCATTGTGGGCGAAAATGCCCAGGTACAAATTATAGAGCGCCACCAGAGCCTTAACAGCAACCCGGTGCTTACCAACAGCGTTACCGAGATTTTTGCACAGGAGCGCAGTATTACCGATTATTACAAGATCCAGAACGACGTGCAAACCGCCAACCTGGTAGACAACACGTATATAGCCCAAAAAGGCCATAGTAACGCCTCTGTGCACACTTTCTCGTTTGGGGGTAACATTACACGTAACAATCTTAATTTTTACCACCAGGGCGAGCGTATCGACAGCACGCTTAAAGGCATTACCATTATTGGCGATAAGCAGCACGTAGACCACTACACGCTGGTACGTCACGCTACGCCTAACTGCGAGAGCCACCAAAACTACAAGAGTATCTTTGATGGCAGCTCTACAGGCGTGTTCAATGGTAAGATCTATGTTGAGAAAGAAGCGCAAAAAACCGACGCCTTCCAGCAAAATAACAACATCCTTATAAGCGAAAAGGCCACCATCAATGCAAAACCTCAGCTTGAGATCTTTGCCGATGATGTTAAATGTTCACATGGATGTACGGTGGGCCAGTTAGATGAGAGTGCCATGTTTTACATGCAAAGCCGCGGTATCCCTAAAAAAGAGGCCAAAGCCCTTCTTATGTATGCCTTTAGCAACGAGGTTATAGAGAGTATCAGGATACCTGAACTTAAAGACCGCATCACAAAACTTATTGCATCTAAATTAGGTGTTAATATAGGTTTCGATTTGTAAATCTTACATCAAAATAAATATCAAAAACTGCCTCAAAAGGGCAGTTTTTTTGTTTAATATTTCACTTTCGGACTCTGAGTTCGCATCCTTTTACACCCAATACAACTGCTGTACTAATACCCTCACAAGTAATCTTATTTAGAATTAATAAAAATAATTTGCATATCTAAACCACAGGTCTTAGATTTGCCGTAATTTAGAATTAATCTAACTAAAGTTAGTAATGCATACCCCCACTAAAGCGTTTTTATATTTTCTCTCGCTAATCAGCCTTTCTGCCTTTGCACAGGAGCACGTAACCGATACGGTACACTCCCGCCAGTTAGACGAAGTGGTTGTAACAGGCCAGATAGAACCGCAGTCGCTTAAAAAATCCGTTTCTAACGTTCGCGTTATAACCCGTGCCGATATAGACCGCCAGGCTGCCAATAATATGGCCGACCTGATGAACTTTTACCTCAACATCAACGTAACGCAGGATACTGGCCAGGGCCGCTCTACCGTATCAATGTTTGGGCTTGATGGCCAGTACTTAAAAGTTCTGGTAGATAACGTTCCGCTGGTTAGCGACACCGGGCTTGGCAATAATATAGACCTAACCCAGATAAACCTCGATGATGTACAGCAGGTAGAAATTATAGAAGGCTCAATGGGTGTAACCCACGGTGCCAATGCAGTTTCGGGTATTATAAACATCATCACCAAAAAATCTACCCTTCACAAATGGGAGATCAATGCCTTTGCACAAGAAGAGACCGTTGGTAAAGAATATGCCGCCTTTAACCAGGGCCGCCACATACAATCGCTTAAAATATCACACAACATATCAGAGCACTGGTTTGCATCCATAGGCGGTAACAGGAACGATTTTTCAGGCTTTCAGGACCAACGCGGCGGGCAAAACTATACCAGCAGCGAAGCCGATGTAAACAAACAGCGTGGCTTTAGCTGGCTGCCTAAAGAGCAATACGTGGCTAACGCCATGGTAAGCTACAAAAAGAACCAAACAAGGGTGTTTTATAAGTTCGACTACTTTAACGAGAACATTGATTATTACAACCCTATCATCAGCATACAGCCCAACTACCCTTTTTGGGATGTGCTTTTTGGCAACGACAGGCGCTACAAGACCGAAAGGCTGTACCACCACTTAAACGCATCGGGGCACGTCTTTGATAACCAAACCTATACCATATCGGCATCTTATCAAAAACAAACCCGCGACTTTGAAGATTTTAAATACTTTATAGAGGAGCGCCGTGAGGCAGAGAACAATAGGCTTACCTACCAAAGCACCGAGGTTGCCTACTCTACCGGTAACATAAGCAACCTGTTAAACAACAAAAAATTCAACCTGCAGGCAGGCTACGAATTTGTGAACGAAAAAGGTTTTGCATCGGCAGAATCAGGCCTGTTCCTCGACCCGGATATTGGCGCATCTGACAAGAACGCTACCCTAAGGAACCTTGATGCCTATACCGCTGCCGAAATTGCCGTAAACGACCGCTTTTCGGGCCGTGCGGGCTTGCGTTACTCGTTCCAGAATAAGTTTGAAGACCAGTACGCGGCATCAGTAGGCCTGCGTTACCTTTTTAACCACAACATAGAGTTGCGCTCGTCTCTTGGTAAATCATACCGCTCACCTAACTTCGAAGAGCTGTACACGTACTTTGTAGATGCTAACCACGATGTACAGGGCAACGAAAACTTGGTACCGGAAGAGAGCACTTCGATAGAGGCCAATATTAAAAAGACTACTGATTTTACGTCGGGGCTAAAAATGTCCAATAGTTTTATGGCTACCTACCTTAGCGTTAGCGACAGGATAGGCCAAGTACTTACCGATGCTACCGTTGGGTTGCACTACCAGTATATAAACATAGACACATACAAGGTTTGGAATTTTGCCACCAACCACCAGTTTGATTATAAAAACCTTTCGGTAAAATTTGGCGTTGCCCTCGTGGGTGTATCGCAAAATATTGATACTGGTAACGTTACATCCAATACCAAATACCTTTTCTCACCCCAGGTAAACGGAACGCTGAATTATGTTGTGCCAAACTGGAAGACGGATTTATCGGTTTTTTACAAGTTTAACGGCAGGCAGCAGCAAGTGGTACAAACCGATAGTAATAACGATGCCATACTGGATGTTGCCCGTATAAGCTCGTTCAGTTGGCTAAATGCATCGGTTCGCAAAGCATTCTTTAACAACCGCTTTGAGGTAACCGCAGGGGCAAGAAACCTTTTAGATGTTACGAATGTGCGTAGCAGCATTGCACAGGGTGGCGCCGAAGGCCATGGCGGCGGCACTACCGATTTGCCTACGGCTTACGGCCGTTCATACTTTTTAAAACTGGCTTACAATATCAACCTTTAATGGTAATGAGCATGAAAAATATACTTTATCTCTTTTTAGCAGTATCAACCCTAATTATAACCGGGTGTAGTGATGACGATACCCTCGCACCGCGCATGGGTGTTTCGTTTGCAAGCAAATCGGTTAACCTTGCCGATGATGTTACACCGGTTAGCATTGTGTTTAGCAGTGGCGCGCCAACAAGTGGTTTTGTAACCGTTAGTTATACCGCAAACAACGTGGCTTATGGCGTAGATTTTACTACCGATACCCCGGGCGAAGGTGGGCAGTTTACCGTGCCGTTCAACCAAGGGGCTACCAACGTTGCCTTTAATTTTACCAAACTCGCTAATGCCATAGAGGGCGAAGTAAAAAATGTAGTATTTACCATTGCCGGGATTTCAGCATCAGAGATAGAGATTACCGGTAATACATCGGTTCAGCTAAACTTTAACGATATGCCATTGCTTGGCGGGCAGGCTACTCCGGGTGTAGGCGGCTCTAACCAGCCGAACCAGGTATATTTTGACCTGAGCACCGGCCAGTACACAGCGGTAAACAGAACCACGTGGGATCTTGGCTTTTATGGAGGATCTGATTTTAGGGTAGTCATAAACGGATCTGTTGCCATGGCAACCAAACAGCTTGCCAGTAGCAATATCGACCTACCTCAGTCAACCGACCCTACCGTAGCCATCGGCACTTTCGATCCTGCTAACCTTGCCTATGTAGACAGCCCAACAGGCGCGCTAACAGGTACTGCCGTTGCAGAGATAAGTGCTAACGACGATGATAATAAAGTTTACCTTGTAAACATGGGGTATAGCATACCTACCATACCGGCAGCACCGGGATCGGTTAGTGTGGCGGGCACCGCAAGGGGATGGAAAAAAATAAGGGTATTAAGAAACGGCGAGGGCTATACGCTACAATATGCCGATATTAACGCCACTACACATAACACCGTAACCATTACTAAAGATCAGGCTTATAACTTTAGCTTCTTTAGCCTTATAAATGGCACGCCGGTACAGGCAGAACCTCAAAAAATAGCGTGGGACCTAAATTTTACCACCTTTACCAATGAGGTTTTTGAAGACGACGGTACATCATCAGGATCGTATTTTTTCTCTGATTTTGTTGTTACTAACGTTAAGGGTGGTGCTAAATCGTACCAGGTACTCTCATCGGCAACATCATACGATAATTTTACCCTGGCAAACGTAAGCGAGGCTAATTTTGAAGCCGCTACAGATCACAGGTCTATAGGCTCAAACTGGCGTAACGTTACCCCTATAGAATTATATTCAGACCGTTTTTACGTAATAAAAGATCCGGCAGGCAATGTATATAAACTAAGGTTTACATCCATGCTAAGCCAGTCGGGCGAAAGGGGCAATCCAACATTTCAGTACGCCCTGTTACAATAGTTAAGTAAGTTAGTTTTTGTTTTATTTCTTCCCGGTGGTTTGTGTGTGTACTCACTACCGGGATTTTTTTGTATATAAAAAAACCTTACCCCCAAGCCCTCTCCGAAGGAGAGGGGAGCCAATAACGGGAATAGTATATGACCCCTCACTGTTTATCATCCCCAAATTGCAAGTCCTCACCCCCAAGCCCTCTCCAAAGGAGAGGGGAGCCGTAACGGGTATCGTTTGGCAATAAGACCTATGATAACAATTGAGTGCAGCTATCCCCCTCTCCTTTGGAGAGGGGCCGGGGGTGAGGACATTATCACAAAGTCCGATTTAATTCTTATAAATCAAATATTGCAATTGCGTTTTGTACCTTTGCACCCGCATGGAAGATACCCGTTACACCTACCCCAAACACGAAAAACTAAAAAGCCGCACTACCATTGGCCTTTTATTTACCGAAGGCAAAACGGTATCTAAATACCCGCTGCGTTTGGTGTACATTCCGGCGCCTGAGCCACAGGAAGGCATGCTGCAAATGGGTATATCGGTTTCTAAAAAGCACTTTAAGCGCGCAACCGACCGTAATTACTTTAAACGTGTATTGCGCGAAACCTACCGCCTTAATAAGCATTTGCTGTTAGATAAGTTAGATAAGCCATACTCCATTATGTTTTTGTACCAAACCAAAGACAGGCTTAGCTATGAGGAGATCAACACGAAAACCATCCAGATCTTTGAGAAGTTCCTCGCGCAGGAAGGCCTGTAAATTACTATAAGGCAACGCGCTGTAATAAGCATAAGGCATTTTACGTTAACTAAGTAAATCACCAACCCTTATGAAAACCACCTTTTATTCCCTGATGCTGCTTTTGGCATTAAGTTCATGCAAGAAAACCGAATCGGGCAATGCAACGGATTATGCCGCTGTAGAAATAAGTGAACCATCATCTGTAGTAGAAGAAGTTAAGTATAAGGCTTTAGATGCTCCCACTGATAACGCGCCATTGCCACCACCACCGCCACTTTCCGGGCAGGAAGAGGCGTCACAGTCAAAGATCATAAAGAATGCCAACTTAAATTTTGAGACATCTGATCTTGATGCCACTGCCAAAAAGGTTCAGGAAGCGGTAAAAAAATATAAGGGCCTGGTAAGTAGTGATGTTGAAAGCAAAGACGGCTACACCCTTACCCGCAATTTAAAAATAAGGGTGCCATCGGCTCAATTTGAGCATTTTATATCCGATATAAGTCAGGGTGTAAGCTATTTTGACCGTAAAGAAATATCCTCAGAAGATGTAACAGAGCAGTTTGTAGATTCTGAAGCGCGCCTTAAAACTAAAAAGGTATTGGAGGCACGTTACCTGGAGCTGTTAAAAAAGGCAACAAAGGTTTCTGAAATGCTGGAGATAGAACAACAGATATCTAACATCCGCGAAGAGATAGAAGCCCATGAAGGCCGCTTAAAATACCTAAGGAGCCAGGTTGCCATGAGCACGCTTGATATCTCATTTTACAAGACAACTGTTACCCTTTCCGGAGAAACCGAATCGTACGGCTCTAAAATGGGCAATGCCCTTATGGATGGCTTTAACGAGCTCTCAAGTTTCTTTTTAGGATTGCTTAATATGTGGCCTTTTATACTTATTTTCGTAATTGTGTTTGTCATCATCCGTAAAAAAATAAAGAAGAGAAGAAATGCTTAATAAACTAAAGAAACGATATGTGCTGCCGGCAGTTGCTGTGGGGTTTTTATTTGTGGGGACAGGCTTTAAAGACGATTTTTTTGAGATTGCCAAGCAGATAGAAATATTTACCACGCTGTTTAAAACGGTAAACACCAATTATGTAGACGAAACCAACCCTGGGCAGCTTATGGATAAAGCCATTAAAAGTATGCTGGCCGACCTGGATCCCTACACCAACTACTTTAACGAGGCCGATGTTGCCAAATTTAAAATAAACAATACCGGAGAGTATACCGGCATTGGTGCGCTTATTACCCGTAAGGAGGGCAAGCTTATCATCAAAGAACCGTATAAAGATTACCCGGCCGATAAAGCAGGCCTTAAGGCAGGTGATGAAATTATTGAGATAGGCGACATCGTTCTTGCCAATTTTAAAGA
>Ga0265798_10001608_pt1 | contig 34867 bp, 28 predicted proteins | sample P3T30metagenome_FD_192430 | JGI IMG/M metagenome (GOLD analysis project Ga0265798, IMG submission 192430) | Plant litter microbial communities from East Loma Ridge, Irvine, California - P3 T30 | ecosystem: Environmental > Terrestrial > Plant litter > Unclassified | place: USA: California... | reverse complement strand
GGTATGAGGGCGGCTTGGATGTGGTGCTGGATGATGCTTTGTTGAGGTTAGTATTGGTGAGGATGGGAATGAGGGTGGGCAGACGGACTCGCGGTAGACGTTCATATGTGCGCGCCAGCAGCCGTATTCGCCGATTGTGGGCTTGCCTTTCCAGAACAGTGGGGTTTTGTTAATGGTAGTGGCGAAGAGTTTGGGGGGCATGCGATGCGAACTGGTGGTATGGCGTCTGGTTGCATGTCGCTACCGTTCACGCCGTCTATGAAGCTTATGTCAATATCTGTAACGAGGCCCATGAGCGTGAGGAAGTCTCTCTTGTCAGTCCGGTGAGGCATCGATATCGCGTAGATCTTCTGAAACTGCTGGATTGTCAGCGCTTCAACACACGCAAAGACGGCTTACAGACGCCCAAAGTACGGTTCTGGATACTTAGAATTGAAATATCGCTCGATTTGCCTGTATTGAACATGGTTTGTTCTGCCAAGCTGCTGTCATCATGGCGGAAAGAGACTGGCAGTACACGCCCCAAGCTCCTGCGGTGCCTAAAAGTCCAAAGGAGAAGGATGGTAGATAAGAAGCACACAGCGCACAGCGTTAGAACGCACGGTGTATTATGAAATATCATGGCTGAGAATGAGAAAACGATGGAAATAACGTTGGAACTTTTGCTGTTACCGTAAATATCTTAAGCGCCAGCTGTGCCGTACCGCAGTCGTGGCCCCCATTTCGGCCACGGCCAATTGAACGGAAGCTGAAGAAACAGGTACCGGTCTTTCGGAATAGAAGCACATCTTGTGCAAGATGATTGCGATTTTCCGTTTGCATAATATCATGTTTGTGTGTGTGTGTGCGCGGTCTCAAATACGAAGTACTCTTGCATCTCACCGCATCGATTAGTTGAAACCGAACTCCGAGCACTATGCAAGGGAGCGACATACTATCTTCATCCGTATAGACAGCGAGCTTGTTGACGGCTCCAGGAAGTTTGCACAACTGTTAATCCCAATCCCAAAGAGTTGCTTCACCCACTCGTCAAACTCCAGGAAGCTCTTTCCTATGGCAAATCTTTCTCTCGAGCACTCGTGACTTCTCACTAGATATTGTCTTTGATCATCGCAAACAGGCCAGATCACGCAACGTTATAATTGGTGTGCCTAATCACAGTCATATAAGATACACCATTAGACGCATAACTCACATGGAGCCAAATAAAGAATTCCACCTTTTCCTCATTCCTTTTTGGCGCTTTGCTATCCCCTACTGTAACACGTACACTATCTTCTTTCTTCCAAAACACAACCAAATCCTCTTCCCTCGTCACTCCCTCAATCCTCCGTCAAATCGCCATACTCCCACTGTCCCCTGCGCTCCTCCTTCGCAACATCCTGCTTCTTGGTCAACGCGCTCAGCACCTCCGCTGCGCCCGCGCTGCGCTCCCAGGCCTTCAGTTTCTTGGGCACCATGGCGAGACCTTCATCGATGACATCTGCGTTGATACTGTCTACGGGGCCCTTGCTTGACTTGGGGTCGAATAGCGTTACATAGAGTGTTCCATCCTTGTCGGCTTGGTCCACGTTGGCAACAAGTTGACGGTCGGCTGTCTCCTGTGATATGAAGTTGACTGCGTCGGCGAGATACTCTGGGTTCTGCGGTAGTTGGATGAAGGATAGTTGCGCTTCTTGGGCCTGAGGCTTCAGCTTCGAGGGCAAGAACTCAGTCTGCGAGAGCGGGCGTAGACGTGACCAGGGCACGAGCTCAGAGTTGCCGTAATCAACATACACGACCTCGGCTTTCTTGGCTTCGCGGTCGTTGCGCCTTATGCGCGCGCGGTACCACTGGTCGTCAGCCGTGAACTTTGCAGCGACAAATTCTCCGGCCTTGGGATTGGGTACGTCAGCCGAGTTGGCGGGGTTGAGGTGGAATTTGGAGAATGCGCTCATGAGCGATGTAAGTGCTGATGTACCAGAGCCGATCTCTTGGAACTTGAGGCGGCCGGACTCTTCGACGTGAGTGACAATGACGTCGCGGTAGTCTTTCCGCCGTGGTGGAGCTGCTGCGTCGCCGTTTGTGGTTTCGGTGGCGGCGGCAGTGGTTTCTTGCGCCTCTTCGTCCTGCGACGGGTCGTAGTCGTGCCACAGGCCCTTGCGTCCGTCTTTCGCCCTCTGCTCTGCGGCAAAGAGCTCGTTCGCGTTACCGGCTTTTTCTGCTGAATAGGCGTGTACTGATGCGAGACCCTCTTCGACGAGTGTCTTGGCAAAGTTCTCGCGGTTGATGTAGAGTGTGCCGATGAAGCCACCGACCTTGTCGCAGTCCTCGACGTCGATCTCAACGTCGCGCTGCTGGCATCGCCGGTTGGCAAACTCGTGCGCCTCCTTGCCGAAAGGCTCGCCTTGGTCAGTGTCGTTCCTTGCCGATCGTGGCGCGCGGATGCCAGAGAGGACGAAAGTAAGCTTGGCATTTTCACGAGGAACAAGGACGGTGAAGCGTGAGGCAGACTTGACGTAGTCGACAATGGCAGGCACCTTCTTTTGCCGCGAGAGAAGGGTCAGCTGACGCTTCGCCTTCTCGAGTGACTCGGAGTAGTCGACGTATTGCTTCGCAGAGGGTGCCTTTGGCGACCAGAGACCCTTCTGCTCTTCTTGCGCTGCTAGCTCGGCGATGAGGAGGTCGTCGTAGATGGGGCTGCGGTCGGTGTCGTCCTGGCGATGGCGGATGACGGTGGCCATGCCGCTCTCGACAAGCATCAGGCCAATGTTCTTGTTCTGCAGGGTGACGGTGGCCATCTCGCGCTCGTCGTAGCCCTCGGTTGCTGGCCGTTTTCCGTCAACGTGGAACTTGACGTGCTTGCCGATGAGCTTCTTGCGCAAAAACTCCTTGGCCTCGGGCACCCACGGTGACTGCTTGGGGTCTGTGGGCTTGGGCTGGCGGACGCTGCTGAGGTTGATGCGCTTCTCTGCGCCTGTCTTGTTGCGCACGAAGATGGTGTCGGCGCTCTGCACTCGGGTGACGACGGCCTCCGACTCGCCCTTGGCGCTGGCCTTGGGTGCGACATGGCCCTGGAAGAGACCGACACGGCCGTCCTTTGCGGCCTTCTCTGCTTGCCTGAGGACGCCCATCTGCTGGCCGAGGAGTGTAGTGTGATGGTCGGTGCATTTCGCAAGGCCGGCCTTGAGGATGAAGGGGGCGATGCTGCCCTGGGTCGGGTGCTTGACGTCTGCCACGATCTGGCCGTTGGGCGTGGTGCCGAGCACGCTGACCGTGGCCGTGCGCTGGAGCAGGCGTGTCTCGACGAACTGCTGGGCCTCGTCGCCGTATGCCTCCGCGGGTTGCACCTTCCCGTCAGAAGGATTCGTTCGCTGGGTGGCAGGCGCGCGAATACCGGCGAGGAGAACCATGGTCTGCACGTGCTCGGTCGGCGAGAGCAGGAAGCGCACAATGAGGCGGTCGCCCGAGAGCACCTTCTCCACGATGGCGTCGATGTCCCTGCCCTTGTGCTCGTCGACCCACTTGGGCGCGTCGCTGAGCTCCGACACGGAGTTGATCCTGCTCGACGTCTCTGCCCACACGCCCTTGGAATCGGCCCTGGCGCGTGCCTCTACCGCCTGCAGCCGCTCCAGCAGCTGTGCCGCCTCCTCGGTGTCTTCCTTGCGGCCGGCATCGTCGCGCAGCTTAAGCCAGCCCTCGGCTACGGCGTTTTCGGGCAGCAGTATGCGGCCGGGGAGCACAATGAGGCCGTACTCGCGGTTTGCGCCTGTGGGGATCTTGTAGAGCACCTGGAAGCGGACGACCTTGCCCACGAGCAGCTTGCGCAGGTAGTCACGCGACTCGAATGCAAATGGCTCGTCGCCCTCGCGCTTCAGCCGCGGCGCAGCCACAAAGGCCAGGCTGAGGATGCGTTCCTGTTTGGGGTTGTTGATGTTGTGCAGGACCACCGTGTCACCTGACAGCACGCTCTTGACCTTGGCTTCGAACGTAGACGCAGCCATGATGGACGTGGAAAGTGAGCTATACGGAGCTGTTAGCTAGTCCGCAGAGCCTCAATTGGAGTTGTGGGGCAGGTATTTCCTATGCATACCTCGTCAAAACAGAGTGTATTCCAGAAGAAAGAGATCAAGAAGAAGTAATTGGCGCCCTAGAAAGTGTTGTATAGCGACCTTGGTGATGTCAATTGGCCAAATGCAACGTGGAGCTTCGAGCTGTGCTGTGGAAATCTCACCGCTGTGGCTGCGTCAGGGACCATGTGTGGGGTCGCTGCTAGCCGAAACTGAGGCTGAGGCTGGAACGTCCCCGCCTCTCACCTCCCTCACTCCTTCTCTCACTCTTATTTTTCCACGTAAACGCACTTGCAAACGAACACTGTATGTGAACGCATCCGAATTTATCTATAAACCTAGTATGACATATATATATATATCCTCATGAGGGCAACACGAACCTCCTTTTCCATAAGGCTTCAAGTATCTTTATATCTCTGCCTGTGACAACCCCATCGCAAGGATCGCTCTATCGACCATTGCCCACGTGCAGATGCAACAAACTGCTTTGTATCACACGGGTATCTGAGCAACTACGGCAACACACAGGTTCTGTTCAACATTCTCAAAGCTTAAGACGCCAACCAAGATCTTTCAATTGGTCTCCGAATCTCTCCCTCTCCCCCAGCATTCCCCGATCATTGTTTTTCTCTTTCCATCTTACCCAATAAGCACCCGCAGTCCAAATTGAACGGCTGTGTAACGTAGTATCCAGTGCTCTTACACGCTCCCACCAGGAAGTCCGACACAGTACCAACATCCCCCTAAAAGATAAATCTATAAATACCCAGCTCCTGTGAAATCTTGCGCGCCAGCCCTTTCGCCTCATGCCTCGCCAAAACACACAACAGAAGATCTTGCAAATCCCCTAAACTATTCCGCCAATCCAAAATATCAGGCAGCGGCGAATCATCAGGCCGACTAAAATTCCCGTACGGAGGACGATATCTCTCCGGCCCCACGCTCGACACCGTCTCAATCATCTCCCGCACCGCCGCACGCGAGTTAAACGCCTCTGGGTCCGCAGAATACGGCGCGAGAAAATCGTGCATGCGCGATGTGATCTCGGCGTCTGGACACAGCGCTAGTAGAGCGCGGATCTTATCCATTTTGTATCTTGCGTCGAGGTCGAAGAATGAGAGTAGGAGTTCTACGAGGGATGTGGGACCGTGGTGTCGGAAGCGATGCCGTTCCTCGATGAGATTCCACGCTTTTGAGCGCTGCCAGTGGCGGGCGTGGGTGTATGGTATTGCGTGCGTGGAGCGAATGAGGCGCGTGAGGAGATCGCCGTCCACGATGTCGACGCCGCTTGCGATCCACCACGCGTTCCCGAGAACGACTTCCTGGACCATCCATAGTCTGCTCCAGTACCGTCTATTGAGCAGCGCGGTTACGGCGTCTTCTTCTTTGCGCACCAGGCCTTGCACGTAGTCCATGGCGGAATTCGATCGGTTGGCCGTGGGACCTAGCCAGCTGATAACGCAGGTTGCGCGCCTGTATATGTCAGGTAGGAGCCGGATTTGATGTGGTTTCTCGGCATCGTCGCTTTGGTTTATGCACATTGAATCGATCCAAAAGAGCGTTGGCAGTGTGTTTTGCTTTGCTCTGAGCTCTGGGAGTGCGTGGAGGAAGCGCATTAGATTCTTGCGGATGCCGAGCGTTTCGCCGTCGATTTCGATTGCGACTGTTCTTTCGGATTCTCCCCACTCGTAGGAAAGCGCGGCAAATTCGACGTTGTTCTTGATATTCTTGGTTGTGATGACATTTATTGGCGCGGCGAACGACCAGCGTGGCTGTCCGAGGGTATCAACTTTCAACTCAAGTAGCCGAATTTGGGACGAAGAATCAAGTGGGTGCCGATCGTAGACAAGCTGTTGCATCGTTGCTGTTGGTTCGAGCAAGTACGAAGGACCTTTGGTTAATAAGGCGAGGAGGGAGACGGCTGCAGCCTCGTGCTGCGCATGGCTGAGCCGTCTTGTCAGCCCATCCTTTGATGACGCTTCAACATGGATACTTTGCCAGGTCTTCGCTGTTTTTCATGTTGGAAGGCTCTGTCCAAAAGCTCACCAGGCGAAATACTTGGTGTCACTGAGAGCAGAGAGCCTCACAGCAAGTCTTAGCACGGAAACCATTCCGTCCCACCAAAAGCGGTATCCCGCCTTCCCACTTCTCACTCACCCACTCTTTCCCCGTCAAAGCCCCAGAACTGCCGTTCGCCATCCCATGTCCTTCCCCAGATCCACCCCCAAGCTCCCCAAAGTCTTGACGTTGCGTCAAAGGCTTGCACCCTGAGCTTGTGAGTGGTGGGCTCAGATCTAACGCCGTTGACGCACGCCCAGCCGCGTCGTTGAAAGACGTAGCCGAACGTCGTGGCCGCGAGAACGCGAAGAGGAGCTTTGTGATTGGATGCATTAGTGACGTATGTAAAGGATTGAGATATGATCTGCAAAACGTCGGATAGCAAAGGGAGAAAGATACCCCATGGGGTGTGGCTTCGTAGGATACATGAAGCGAGCGCTTTGCACGTTGGCGACATGTCGATCGTCCGCACGTTTGGTACATTTGAGCCTTTCTTAGCTTCGCTACCGGATTTCTCTTGTGCACATCGTGTGATTTCTTCGGGCATTTGTATTCCAGCAACATCACGATGGAAGAAAAATACGCCTCCAAGCGCCCCTCCTCGCACCCCTCCACCTCATCCTCCCCACCCCCACCAATGCAACGCAAATCCTCAATCACCTCCAACAATGAAAAGAGCCAGAAACAAGCTGAAGAAATCGCACGCATCGATGCCCTCGCAACCGCCCCAGGAGTCTCTATGGCCTCCTTCGCCCACCTCGACGAGAAAGCCATCCTCCGAAAAATGGACCTGCGCCTAATACCTATGCTCGCTTTACTCTATCTACTTTCCTTCCTCGACCGCGGCAACATCGGAAACGCAAAGATCGAAGGATTGACCGAGGATCTGAATATGAGTGGTGCGCAGTATAATTGGTGCTTGACGGTCTTCTTCTTTACGTATGCGGCGTTTGAAGTGCCGAGTAATTTGCTGCTTAAGAAGTTGCGGCCGTCGATATGGCTGCCCACGATCATGGTGGGATCTCTAGAGGGACTGCATGCATGTGAGACGTGAACTGACAGCGTGCTAGGTCGCCTGGGGCATTGTGATGACGCTCATGGGTATAGTGCAGAGCTACGAGGGCTTGCTGATCGCGCGTGTCTTTTTGGGCGTGACAGAAGCCGGGCTGTTTCCTGGTATGTTCCTGGTATCGAATCTTGCGAGCAAGAAGAATATTGACGAGAGGTCATAGGTGTTGCGTATTATATCACGATGTGGTATGCCCGCCACGAAGCGCAGTTCCGCCAGGCCCTCTTCTTCTCTGCTGCCTCCGTGGCAGGCGCTTTCTCCGGCCTCCTCGCCTTCGGCATCGCACATATGGATGGCGTAGGAAACTTGGCAGGGTGGAGGTGAGTTCATCTTTTCGTAGCTAGCGACCATGATGGCTGACTGTATAAGATGGATCTTCATTTTGGAAGGCATGCTAACAGTCGTCGTCGCCGTAATAGCGTACTTCACGCTCTTCGACTTCCCTGAGACTGCCTCCTTCTTGACAGAAGAAGAACGCGCGTTCGTCGTTTATCGGCTGAAGTACCAGGACTTCAAGGATGAAGCGGAAGTTGGCGCGGTGAGGGTGGCGCAGGATGATAGCTTTCAGTGGAAGTTTGTGAAGAGTGCGTTTTTGGATTGGCAAATATGGACGAACGTATGGGTATATTGGGGTAAGTGCAATTCGATAAACGGAGTGATGATTTGAAGTGGGCTGACATGATTCGAAATAGGCATCGTATGTCCTCTCTATGGCATCTCGCTATTCTTGCCAACGATCATTCGAGATCTGGGATATACGTCGTCGACAGCGCAACTATTGACTGTTCCGATCTACATCACGGCTTCGGTGCTCGCGGTCGTGGTGGCGTGGTATAGTGATCGCGCGGGCAAGCGGTATCCCTTCATCCTGGTGTGTTTGTGCATCATGGCGGTTGGGTTCATCATGTGCGTGGCGAGTGCGACTCCGGGTGTAATTTACGCCGGTGTGTTCATTGCGGCGTGTGCGCTGTATCCGGCGTTTCCTGGAAATATCACATGGTTGTCGAACAGTAAGTCGTACGCGGTTTTGGGTCGGAAATGTGCTGAACGGAGACAGATCTTGCTGGTTCGACAAAGCGTGCTACTGGGCAGGCTATCCAGATTGCGGTGGGCAATCTTGCTGGAGGTATGCTATTGGCCATTTCCTTCATGTTGCTACCAGTACTAATATCATCCAGCCATGGCTTCCAACTTCTATCGCACGGAAGACGGGCCACGGTATATCCTAGGACACGCCCTCGAGCTCGGCTTCATCGGCGCCGGTATCCTTGCACTTCTCGTGCTCGTGTTCAACTACAAGCGGATCAACGCGAAGCGCGAGCGGCAAATGGCTGACGGGGCGCATAACGGTTATACGCCTGAGGAGCTGGGTGCGCTGGGCGATCGTGCGATTACATATAGGTATTTCTTGTAGTCGAAAGCTGTAGGCTTGTGATGAAGCCCAAACAAATAGATGGCCTGTTTTGTAAGCCATCAAGTTCAACATGCAGTGTCTCTTGAAGGTCGACAAAAAGGCGTTTGCAGATGCTCCAATGCTCCACTCTTGAATAAGCGATGACCAGTATGTCGCCGTACCTGCTTGTGCTCCTTCTTTCCATGCCAGCGAATTCGGATGCGTCGTGTCTTGATCGCACAATTGTGACCGTGACTCAGTAGTCTTGTATCCCCGTCTCGCCAGTCAAAACCTTCTCTTTGCCCTCGCCATCCGAGTCAAAATCGCTCTCCATACTCTCAAACCACGCCTCTTGCAGCTCCCGTTCTTGCTCCGGATGGTCGTATTTGACGTTCTCGTCCACCTTTTTGTACTCGAAATCGTCGTCTCCGCCCCTCAGAAACCGCTGCGTCATCTCATCCACCCACCAGGCCTTTCCCTCCTCCTTCGTCATGGGAATATCGTCCTTGTCTTCTTCAACAATCTGGTTCTGCGGCCCGCGGGAGTACGTAAAAAGTGACATTGAGTTGGGCTGTGCCAGGGCGTCTTTCTTCGCCTCGGCACGCCAGAGGTCGGTAGCCATCTGCCCTGAAAAACCCTTCCTTTTGCCCTCAGCTTCGCGCTCGGTGGCCGTTTGGAAGCGACGTATCAGACGGTCGTATAGCAGCGGGTCTGCGAGCTCGAGAGAGGAGTCGGTGAAGTACTCGGGATGTACCTCAAGGTATCGTTTGCGTCGGTTCTTTGTCGCTAATCTGCTTGCGCGTTCGTCTGCTTGTTGGCGCGTCTGGAGTTCTGAGATGATTGCATCGTCGTCTTCCATGGCGATGTCGTCTGGTACGGGAGTAACCTTGCTGCCATTCGACATGTTTGCGGAGGCCTCAGGATTATGCGTGTCCGATGTGTCGGGCGCAGTGGCGGTTCGGAAGGCGAGATGCGCCATGCTGGAGTCTGCGGTGAGGTATGGCATACTCTGCGCAGATCTCAGTATGTATGCGCGAAGACAGCGAGTCGTGAAGGTGTGTAGGTGAAGCTGGGCTTCATGGATTGATAATGACGCCACACGCCCGCGCCACACGCTAGGTAATCTCCAAACACGTCCGCCAGGGACACTCCACAATGATCGGCCGTTTCATCCATGCAACAAACATTGAACCAGGAACAGCTGGCTTTCTTGGTTCACTTTACTCTCTTTCCTTCGTCACTTTTTTACCATCTCTTAAATCTTGAACATCTCCTGCGTCTTTTTTTCACTTCGCAGGCCGAATTGATTAAATCGGCTGTGCGGTCCGCGGCACAAGAGACAGTCTTCGACATCTGGGGAGATCTGTCACTTTGCATTTACCATTTCTTTCGACATTCGCCATATACTACAGCGTTGTGATTTCCGAGGTTCAGAGACATCGATCTAAACGTGTAAGAAAGAGATACTTTTCTGTATCATGTCTTCACGACAAAAGACACCAAGAAAGCCAAAGACGGCGATCGATGCTGCGAAAGAGGCGACGGAGCAGACACAACAATCTTCATCGTCGAACACAATAGTCAATGTCGGACGAGCAGCAGCGATTCTGCTCATCGCAGGGTTCGCATCACCAGTCTCGCAACTCAACTTGACGCCTGTCTTTGGCTCCATTCCAGCTTCGTTGCACCACCAAAGGACCATGACAATCACAGCGGCTGCAGCTTTGATTGGCAGGAAAGGCTTGAAGAGATATGTTTCGGCGGATTTGGCCCAGTACATTGCTGTTGTGGCATACTGGGTGCCTGTCATCCAATTCTTCCTATTCTCATACAGCGAGAAGCTCACCATCGAGTACGGACCATTGATCATCGAATCGCTCACCTACTTCCCCTTGCTCTTCCTCTCCATGTACGCTGCGGCAGATCTGATCGAGACCGTCGACTTCTCGCAATTCGGTGCTCCGCCAGCCGCGAACGACATTGCCACGCCAATAGCGGCCTACTTCACCGTCTCATCTCTCGCGAAAATAGCCAACGCAATTCTCCCAGACTATATCGGAACATCCATCTACTTCACGCGAATCGGTCTGCAAATGCTGCTCGCCTCTGCTTCAGCTTTCGTCAGCCCATCTCGCGTCATCTTCCTCGCGTTCCCAGCCATCCTACACACTCTCTGGGCAAACCCACACCACCCATCAGACCATGGCTTCCAACTCGCCAACTCTACATTGTACGCAAATCAAAACTACACCTTACTCGCCCGCCAGGAGTCCATCACAGGCTACGTCTCCGTCATGGAAAGCACCTCGGACAACGCGTTCCGCCTGCTACGCTGCGACCACTCCCTCCTTGGCGGCGAATGGCTCGTCACACCGCAAGCCTACGCCAAAGGTCAGCGCCAGCGCGAATCAATATTCGCCGTCTTTGTTCTGCTCGAAGCCGTGCGCCTCGTGGATCCCGCGCCAGAAACAGAAGTCGTGCCAGATAGTAAGAAGTCAGCGCTCAACATTGGACTCGGAATTGGTACTGCGCCAAACGCCATGATCGCGCACGGTATTAACACCACGATCGTCGAGCTCGATCCCGTTGTACACCACTACGCAACGAAGTACTTTGGCCTATCCCCACGCCACACGGCTGTTATCGACGACGCTGTCTCATACGTGGCTCATAAATCTGTCTCGGCGCCAGAAAACTTTGATTATATCATGCACGACGTGTTTACCGGCGGCGCAGAGCCGGTGTACCTTTTCACGACTGAGTTCATGACGGGCTTGTATGACTTACTCAAGCCTGATGGTTCAGTGGCGATCAACTACGCCGGCGACTTGACCCTCGGATCCACCAAACTCGTTCTCAACACCATCCTCTCCATCTTTCCTTCATGCCGTCTCTTCCGCGACCAGCCACCACCCGAGTCCCAGAAACCGGGCGACTCCGACTTCATCAACATGGTGATCTTCTGCGTCAAGACAAAGCGCCCCATCACGTTCAGGGAGCCAGAGGAGAAGGACTACCTGGGAAGCATCGCTAGGCATAACTTTTTGTGGCCGAAGGACAAGATGGAGGTCAAGTATGAGTATGTGGAGGGCGCGGGTGTGATGGGTAAGAAGGATGTCGGGGAGTTGGAGAAGTTTCATGAGGAGGGGGCGGTGAGTCATTGGAGGATTATGAGGACTGTGCTGCCGGGTGGGGTCTGGGAGATGTGGTAGATGGGTTGGTTGGGGGAAGGGAATGAGCTGTGAGGGTTTGTGGAGGACAAGATGTAGCTACTGGCTGTAATATTGACTGCGGAGTTTAGATTGAATCTGATGGATGCGAGACGTGTTTGAAATGCTCCATCTACAATGAGTATTGCCAGTCACAATCTTGATACTCTTTTTCGTACATCAGTATCATTGTAAGCCTTCACAAGCTTATCTCGGGCGGAACATCATCAAACGGGCGTTGAATCCCAAATTGCATTTTCCAACGTCACTACCGCTCTTCCCAAGGTCACCCATCAACGTCTCATATAGCACAATTACAACCCCTACTTGATCAGTACAGGTATTGTCTCACACTACATACCTGCCCAACCTCAATCCCAAAGCCAAGCTTTCACTTGCAACCTTATGTCCAGCGGAGATGGCCGATCTCGTACAGATGGGGACATATGTCACACATGCTTCATCGCCAAGCTGATCTGCTCTCTTGGCACGGCACTCCCGCGCGCCCGTGACGATCGATTGGGAGAACGGAACGTCGTGCCGTTGCTGTATACAGACTGGACATGGTGTGTGGTATACGGTGTGGATTCGTTAATAAAATGCAGCCAGACGGCGAAGGGATCTTGGGCTGGCCATTGTTATATGGTTAGTTATCGTTTGCTTTCGATGTTCGCCATCTACTCCGATTGGTGGGTGGAGCATGTGAGCAAAGGGGTGTATATATGTGGTATGGTCAAGAGAAGACATTCAGGATGTAACCAGGGTGAGACAGCTTTTCCAGAGCTCTTTCCTGGCGTTACGTATAGAGTCGTAACGGCGCAACAGTCTTCCTAAGATATGGCATAGTCTCTCCAGCATGGTCATGTGGTACATCCTGTCAGTTCCTCTGATTGCCATCCCACTGCTTGATGCCAAGCGCGGAGGATTGTGATAGATGAATGCCTAGACTTCCGCAGTACCAGTGACATTGCCAAGGCTGCACAATTGATGCGTTGCGAGACTGTGTGATGTTAGGTAACGTAGCAGTCAACGGCAGATGACAAGTGTGCCTTGGCAATGCTGTGTCAATGTCGATGCGTGCATCTTCATCTAGAGAAAAGTTACATCCGGACCTTGTCAAATAAGTAAGTATCTGCTTCCATCGTGAAATCAAAACAGAGTAGATCGAGATTCTTCCTCTCCAGCAACATTTCATGCGCTGCTGACCAGGACTTGAATTGGTCAACCGAAACTCATGTCTCTCGGATCTTCGACTAGCGTACGGGATGACTGAGGTATCGCTTTGGCGGATGGGATTGATTGTGACACCCTCCAAAGGTCGGCAAACCCCACACATGCAGCACGAGCCTCTGGCCAACCAGCTAGAGCATGCGCGACGTGTGCAGCAGTAACGGGCCAGAAGAAGCATTTGGCTACTGCAGATGCACGATATGTGACTGCGGGGACAGGACGGGAGAGGCAAGCGGTCGCTTGAGCAAGTCTGATTCGGAAGTGAGACTCACCGCCGTGCCTCAGGCCACCAATTGACAGATTGGAATTTTCGTATCCGCACGCGAGCGAGCAGTGCTGGATTGCGAAGCGACTCGATATGGCCATGGGTTCTTTCGGTGCTGCGAAAGGATCTTTCAGGAGTCCGCTGTACGAGGTATTTTCAGCGTCGAATGCCATGAACTCATGGGTCAATTGCGCTACATCCCGAGTGCGTTCGAAGACGCAGCGTCCTGCAGGTGTACTGTAACACGAACCCCGCAGAGTACAGTAAGTATATGAGGCTAGAGCAGGCTCGGCGATGTTGGGACACATGTAGATATTACAGCCTCGTTACCTGTACCAGACGTCGAGGTGAAGGTGCGCCAGTGACGACAGACTCGGGACTCATTTGACAAGGATTCCAAGTATCATTGGCGGGGAGAGAGCGATTTCATCCACCGGAAGACGTGGACCCCCACGATCATGTCGCAAGCAGCGGCAAACGTCTGGCCAAGCTTTGGATCAGAACGCCATAAGCCGGGGTCGGCGTATACCAACACGCTCGACTTCTTCAGTCAGCAATCGGGGGCTGATTTCAAGGTGAGAACTCTGTAGAAGGGCTGATTGTATTAGGCGTGTATCTCGGCGCGGTTTGCGTGAAGCAAGCCGTGTTTCCTGACTGCAGCAGGCTGCAAACGATCGAAGGCAACTGCGGGATTTAACTGACGAGATACGGTCAGCAACACCCACTCTATGAAGCAGCGTCATCCGTCACAAGGCGGACGAGAGATGGTTCGTGTTGTTGAAAAGGAACCAGTAGCGTCTCCCGCAGCATATTACGTTTTCACGTATGTTGCAGGCCGGTGTTGCAATTTTTGAGTGCGGACACATTCCTGCGATGCTTTGGGACGGATGACCGCAATCAGGTAACCCGAAAGAACTTCCAGGCATGATCTCCAGTGTGGTGGACGACTGCAATCTGAAGCCCTCCATGTCGTCGCTTGTGGTCGCGGCGCCCCGTACGAAGTGACACAAACACACTTGCATCGGATCTGCAGGTGCGCTCAGGCTGTGGGGGTTGCATAAGCGTGAGCGCAGGGTGATGGGACGGCCAGGGCTGGCGCAAGTAACGCCTTTGATCCTCCGGTCGGTGGTGCTGCAATCACACTTGCGATATAGCGTGACTTGCTACATATCCTCGTGCCGTCCCCTGACTATCCCACCTCTTGCAATCTACTTTCGCGCACTTCGCACGTCAAGCGGGGACGCCGATATCAAAAGTGCTAAAAGTCGTGTTGGCCCTTTGTTTCGGTTTCCACGACTCGAACCCCAAGCGAGCACCGCTGATAGACGTCACTTCCCTGTCCGCCAATCCGCACTTATACCCACTCCGTTTCCAACCCTCTCGAGTCTGCAACCTGTGTTCGGCGCATTCACAGACCTTGGTCCACAATTCAATCGCACACTTGTTATCTGGATATTATATCGTGTGAATGGCTCGTCCGCAATCGGGGCACTCTCACGCGACGCGCTCTCTTCCCTCTCCGCGTAGACAATCTGGCAAGTCAACAGAGACGTCGTACGGTCAGCCCAGTTCCCTTCAGCGTGCTTAGCACTTGTCACAGTATTCTTGGAACCCTTTCATGGGACCCTGGATATTGACCACTCAATCGACCGAACCGCAGGGATTTATGATCCCGCGGGATAGACTGTCGCAATGCCTGAGGCGGCGTCAAACGCGCCAAACGTGGCTATACCTTTTCACGAATTTACGCTTTCTGATCGATTGCAACACCGCGACTCTCGCATAGTCGAGCATCACTTCTCTATCGAAGAGGAGGACGAAAGTATCGGCACTGCGAGTGAGCCTGCAGAACCTACGACACCGACGAGCCATTCGAGTGAGAACATGCCCTTTGCGCACCCTCTCCGTACCGACGAGCATATTGAAGACGTACCCGCGACGTCACATACAGCCGACCCCAACATGTCGACCAAGCCTCTGCCGCAAGATGCAGAACGATCTGCGCCGATACCTCTCAGTACTCGAAGTCGAACGAATACGCCCCCACAGGCCAATCAGTCGCCCGAGAAAACCGGATTGGGAAAGCGCGTTGGTTTGTTCATGCGCAGTAAGCTAAATAGAAACAAGGACAGCCAGCCGGGAAGTGTGACATCACATGGTCAGGATCGCTCACCTAGAGTAGATGCTGCGACCAAGACCACCAATCTTGTGAAGACGGGCATAGACGGGCCGGCTTCGGTGGCGACCCCATCGGTGGACATACCCAAGCAGAGTCGAAGACTGAGCTCCTTCTCATTGACTAGACGGTCCGACAGGTCCTCAAGAGCGAATTCGCCGCCAATGTCAGCATCGCCTAGTAGCACTTTAGACATCGCAGATCGAAGACCCTACATGGGACACAAGCCTGCTTCTTCCACTGGCCTGTCAAGTCTGAACAGACCGCGGCCAGGCATAAGTTGGGGGACTAACAATGTTGCAAATCCGATGAAGAAGCCGGGCTGGACGAGGAGACGCTCAGCAAGTCAGGAGCAGGTCCCTCGCATGGTCCAGGACGAGGAGACGCCGACAGCGGGGATGCTGACCACATTCTCAAAGCCAGCCAACGAGGGCGTGGGAATGAAGGCACGACGCTTAAGTCTCAACTTACCGGACGAGTTCATTATCGATTGGTGTGACCTGGACAAGGAGTTCAAAAGCTCGAGTCTGATGCCCGGAAAGAGAGGGAAACTCCTTGGCAAGGGTGCTACATCGGAGGTCAGAATCATGGCTCGAAGGACTGTAAATGCTAAAGACGAAGAACTTGTGGCTGTAAAAGAGTATAGGGAACGTGACAGCGACGAGACAGAGGAGGACTACGTCATGAAGATCAAGTCAGAGTACAGCATTGCGAAAAGTCTGCATCATCCGAACATTGTCGAGACGGTACGGTTATGCACCAACAGAGGCCGGTGGGATCACGTCATGGAGTTCTGCTCGTATGGCGAGATCTACTCTTTGGTCGAGCGCAAACTCTTTGCGGGTGGTGTAGAGGGCTACTATAGCCGCGACGATCGACTATGCTTCTTCAAGCAACTGCTCCGTGGCGTTGACTACCTACACTGCCACGGTATTGCCCATCGAGACATCAAGCTCGAGAACCTGCTCCTCAGCAAAGAAGGCTACCTCAAGATATCCGATTTCGGCGTTGCAGAAGTCTTCAGTGGAGAGCACCCAGGCATGCGTGCTTCGGGAGGCGAGTGCGGGAAGAACATGGGCGAAATAAGGTTATCAGCTCCTGGAATCTGCGGTAGTCTCCCGTACATCGCTCCCGAAGTGCTTGAGAAAAATGATGCTTACGATCCGCGTCCGCTCGATATTTGGTCTTGTGCCATCGTCTATCTGACTATGACTTTCTCTGGCTGCCCATGGAAATGTGCGAAGACCGAATTCGACTACTATGCGCGGTACAAAAAAGGCTGGGATGAATGGCTCTTAGAGCATCCCGATGGTCGGATCACCGATGGTCCGGATGGTCATCCCAAGTGCGGTAAACTCTTCAGTTTGGTCGAGCCGCCTTCGATCAAGCGTCTAATCCTCAAGATGCTTCATCCCATCCCGAGCAAACGCATCACTATCCGCGAAGTCATGCGGTCTGCTTGTATTCGGAATATCAACTGCTGTTGTCCCGAGACTTACGAAGAACCACAGGTTGTCTTCGATGCTGCTCAAGCGAATCAGAGCGCAAAATTCGCGGTCACCAAGAAGTTTCTACATCACCACATCCCGCCAAGACACGAGACCAAGGCCGGAAAGGCTATGAAACCTTTCTAATCAGGAGACCCACGATGATACGAATGTTTACACCATGTACGAAACGAAGCACCTAATTTCCATCGTATGAGCTAGCGTTGTACCATGAGCTACGGCGGAATAAAAAGGCGGCACTGTCGACTTTTGAAGCATTGAACGAAATGGCGTTTGGATGGCTCACCTACCTGCATTTTTAGCAATTATCGTTTCACGCATTATCATCTACTCACCTTACGATTAGCGTTGAATGAACAACACTCTGGGAGGCACTTGAATATAATACGGGCTTGTCCATGTCCAGAAGTCTACATTCCTGACATAGCAAGTATTCGCTCGCAGATACTGCATGCCTACTCTCATCGCTTCCAATTTAACAGCTTTGCTAACACGCTTTTCGCAGCTTGCGCTAATCACGAAGCTCACTGCGGATCTTTACGTGGCTAACGATTACGATCCGTTGATCGTCCGTGGGTGCCGTTGGCTCCTCACTATCAACCTTACGTACGCCTCGACATGTGCCGCTCCTATCGCGCTTCTCCCACATTGGCTAAGAGTCCCGGACGCTGGCCGTCTTGTCAACGGCCGACATGATGCCGAGCTCAACGAACCAAGTGTCCTTCCACTCAGCTTGTTTCTTGGCCGATGGCGCCAAGGGCTACAAGGGCTAGAGAGGCAGATTGCTGTACGTCGTAGTTTTGGTACCAAAATTCTTGAGTCGAGCAAAACTGGCAAGAGGAACAAGTGTTGCGATCTTGCGATTCGAAAATTACTTGCCCAGCAAACAGTACGTTTGGTTCGCATATGACGATGGCTGCATTACTCATCCTGGCGCATGAGCATTGGTGACCGGGTTTCACGTGGGCTCGCGAACACAACCACGGCTTCTTTGAGCTGAGCCCTGGCACAAGCAGCAAGCGAGCAAGGACTGGAAAGATTGGGGCCACGGTCCATTCCTGCAAGTTGGTGATCTTCAAGCGAGAATCAGATGCATGACATCGCATGATCCGAGCAAGCGAACATGCTAATTCGGGTATTGCTTGTCGCAACGTGAGCCATCAGCATCGCAACGTGCGATCAGCAAAACTGTTGACTCGCCCCAGCTCACTCTTGAGGCGGGATCCAGGGGCCAAGAGGCAGGTCATTCGACGTGGGTTCGGCGGAGCTGTGAATGCGGGGCACGATTTTACCCCTCATTCGGGCTTACATGCGACGAGAAATGGCGATCTTGCGTGCTTCTCGTTTCTTGTGCACATCGTCTTGACGAGTTGACAGCCACGAGAGACTGTTGTGTCATTGTGTGCTGCAACATCCCACGTCCATGCACGTCAAGTGGGGCATCGAACAGTAACCCGACTGGCAGTATATTTTTACCCCGAGTCGATTTGTGACCATGATGGTCATGGGGTCTCGAGAGTGTGGAGCGGTGAATGAGCTTCATTGCATTCGGACGCTTGCATTCAGCCTCATTTGTCGGAATGAGATATCTCCGGGTCATTCGATCGGTGAGCAGAGGTTCGTATGGCATAGCTTGTTTTCATGTTCGGTTGTCAGATTTCCCCCAACGATGAGCGAAAGAAACAAGTGAGGATCCACGACTCGAACAGGAACAGGCGATGCGGCAATGCGGCGCAGTCTTCCAAGATGTTGCCGCCACCGGATGGTTGTGTTCTCTACACGCACTGCACAGCATTAAATTACAGTTTCTCTTCAAACTGATGCTACAACCTCAGCAACATGTGCCGATCAGCATGCTCCTCCAAGGCTTTTGTTGCCGTGCCCACCACATATATACGCCTCGTTACACGACATACCACATCTCACACCACGTGCGTAATCCTTAACCAATCGCAATCGATCAGCGAGGATAAGGTTTTGATGGAGTGGCTTATCTTGTTCAAGGCGTCCTTCGCTGGAGCTTGTTCTCGTGTCAGCATGCACATCATGCAGGCGTGGGGGATGTTTAAACGTTTTGGTATTATGGAGCATAGGCCGTGCGACTATAGGGGCCAGTGGAGAGAAATGGGAGTATGACCCAAGGGTAGCCAACGGGGAAGATTTTCGGAAGACAAATATTTGTGAGGCATCATCTTATTGTGAGATATGAGGTATGTACAGATTCGCACCGATGAGAAAAAAGGATATAATAATACATTACAAGTACCAAATGGACTTGGAGATACTAACAATTCTAGACAATCATTTGGGACTAAGGCAGCGTATGTATGATATATCATACCACGCAATTCCAAAAGTAAAGCCGACGGTGCACAAGCGAATCCGTGGTCGTAGCGACCACATTGACTTCCACTAACACGTGTTGGGCATAAAGAGCTCAACCAGCTTGGGTGGCGAGAGCAACCGCAACCATGTTTTGACGACACATCGGGCAGCGGGCACTGTTACTACCTATGAGGCTTTCAACCAAACGATCGTGGCCAAATAGGTGACCACAGGGGGTCAATTTGACAGCGTGATTGACTTCCGCTGGTGAGGCTTCGTCCCAGTCTCGCCAGCAGTGCGGGCAGCGTGTTTCGTCTTTGGGAATTTCCGACAGCTCAAGGTTAGCAAACGATGTGACGAGTCCATTTGCAGTGCTTCGAGACAAAGTCCGCGACACTTCATAGCTTTCGCGAATCGCTGTTACAATCGCTGGTGTCGCGATGTCCGTACTTGAAAGAATGACCTGGAAGATTTCCGGAGTATCGATAATGTGCTGTGGGATGACGCTCCAGTTTGACAAGTCAGGGCGATTCACTATGTATCTGTTGTCGGTCAGCCAGTCCTGAAGATACTCCGCGGCGTTTAGACGGGAAATGCCCAATTTCTGCAGCACCTGGGACACTATCTTCATTGCGGGGCTGTTCTTGTCGAATGGGGCCAGATGAACACTGCACGCCGCAATAACCAATAAAGGGCCTGAGGTGTCAAGTTCCTTACTAATCTCATTGATCGTTGAGCAGCCAAAAACAATGGAGTAGTCGAAGTCGGGGCCGATGATACTCCACAGCCATCTGCACTTTGCCCATTTTGGGGACCACATGTGGCCTACGAAGTCGCGCGGCTTGATTCCCTGAGAGTCCAGTTGATGGACCATTTGAGCGAGGGTGACACGCAATAAGAGAATGGGCCCTGCTGCCGCCAGTTCTGTGCAAGCGGACACGAAGACCATTGGTGTGAATGGGGCGGGGTTGTAGTACGTCGACGACGTGACATTCGAGGTTGGTTGTTGGCTAGTCATGACGAGAGATTGTCTTTTGCCACAGTAGCTGCTGGGGGTTTCACTGCCATTGAGAGCGGAGTGGAGTTCTTAAGTAGTTCCGGTGGTCGAGCTTCAAGCTTACATTGTGATCAAGAGTTCCTTGTTTGCATTGTGAACGTTACAATGCTTCGTCTTGAAAACAGTGTGTCGGTCGAAGTTCTGGATATGTGACACAATGGCCCAAGTTGCCTACGAACCTAGTCTACACATGGTCAAAGCCTGAATGCTTGCGCTCGAACGATTGGATGATGCACGTAGAAGCGGACTGGGCCACTCATCACGTGGGAGACGTAATTAGCTGCAAAAAACATTCACTGTGTATCATTATAAATGAGATCGAAAGCAATTTGGCTAACGAAAATATCAGACATAGTAAAATCTTATCATGTTTACGGAAGGTGACGTGTGATATCAAAATAATACGGCCGCTTAACACTACATCGTGCTAGACGTCCTACGTGCTGGGTGGTCGCTTGCTAAGAGCGACCATATCTTGACGGCATAGCGGACACAATTTGTCAACTTTGAGACACTCCACAAGGCAGTGATGACCAAATAGATGACCGCAAGGGGTCTTCTTGATAGCGTGATTAACACTAGGTGGCGAGGCTTCATCCCAATCGCTCCAGCAAAATCCGCAGCGTCCAAGCTTCTCTTCCTGTGACATAGCCGATATATCGACAGTCAAGAGTGCCGTGACAAAGGCAATTGCAGTTGATCGAGAAGATTCTTGGGCCACATCTGCCGCATGCAAATACGCTTCTGCCGCATGACAGTACGCGACTATTTCTTCCCTCAGAGCCATCGTAGAGACGCCCGTGCTGGAGAGTATAATCTGAAAGATACCAGGGCCTTCTATCGCAGACTGCGGTATAGTGAAGACGGTTTGTTCCTTGTACTTAGCTTTCTCAAGCCAGTGCTCTAAGTACGCCCTTGTGCTCATGCGGGTGAACATGAGACGATCCAAAATGTCCAAGACGACTCTCCTACCCGTGATCAACATATCTCTACCAAGGCTACCGCTCGCAGCGAACACCGAGATAACGAAAGCAGGTCCCATCTCATCTAAATCTCCCGGGGTGGTAAGATAGACCGTGGGTAGCTCAAGAAGCGGCGGTGGGGTCGCGAAGTCTATCAAAGGAGACACGCAACTCCGGGAGATATGTTTGCCGTAATAGGGGCTGAAAATGCACCGCAGGGTTTGCATAGAGTCCCACCCCGGCCTATACAGATCGCCCACGTATTCGCGAGGTAAATCGCTCGACGTTTTCAGATCCCTCATCATGTGAAGTAAGCACATACCAAGCATGGGATCAAGTGGATGCTCCATTATCGCCTGGCAGGTTGCAGCAAAGATCTCTGGCGTGAGCCGTACGGACTTTAAGTACGACATGGACGCAGTGTCGGCAGTGACTTGATCCGCCATCTTACTGCTGTACTTCAGTATTTTCAAAGAATGTTTAGTCGATTTACGAAGACTGCTGGCGTTTGTAGGACTCGTAGTTGCTGCTTATGACAGTGTTGAGCCGGAACGATATGAGTTGTACCAGCCAGTTTCTGACAATGTGTGAGAAGAGGGTCAAAGCCTGACATTATATACGGATAAACAAGCGCTGCCACATGTTGTTTGCATGTATGGTAAGACATTCAACATGAGACAAACAAGACAGAGAGAGCAACACCATGGGTACTCACAGTGGGTTCGGGGATCGTAATTAAGCTAGATTATCACGATATAGAAAGCGCTCTGTGCGCAGAAAGGATCAGTTCAAGCCATTATATTCGGGGCGTAAGAGATTTTACGGTCGTGGTCTGGTCACATATTCGCATCATGGTTTCGAACGTCTATCCTATACTGTGTAGAGCTATCCGCGAAAGGCTTCCATATTGACAAATTTATTTCGAAGTGTTCCTAAATGGAATTCGCAGCTGTGAATCGTACACTCGCACGTAGCGCACGAGTGGTGTTGGATCTGACGATGATCATGCAAGAACGGTGATTTAACGGCGACATAGCGGACATGGTCGAGTAGCCGCGAGTCACATTCAAGAGAACAAACTGGACCACAAAAAAGGCCCTCTGGGACGGTGCGAATCAGATGACGGCTTACCAAGGACAGCCATGTCCTGGCGACAGAGCGAGCACAGCAGGTTGCCAGCTGCCGCAATACCCCCGACGAGACAGTCGTGGCCATAAAGATGGCCGCAAGCTGTTTTGCGAATCGCGTGATCACAATCTTCCGGTACAGCTTCCTCAAAAGGCGCTCGGCAAATTGGACAGTTTTCGTCTTTGGGAACGGCGGTGACATCGACGACAGCTAGAGCAGTAACGAACTTGACAACCCGGTTTCGGCGGTGATCAACGGTCACTCTGTCGCGAGGATAACATGGGTAGTTAAGGATCTTCGTGATTAGATGGTCCGCGGAAACACCCGCGTCATGATATATCATGCGAGCGACGAACATGGACTGGGTGTCCATGGGTGAAGTGATCAAAAAATACGGCTGGCTCCGAGCCACGCGCGTATATACGGTGTATCGCGAACTGAAGCACGTCCCATGCTTCATCAAGAACGCCGGCAACTAATTCAGCGTGGGCGTATCGTATGCATTCGTCAAATACAATGTGGACGTGCACCATGGGAAGCCTGGGCGTATCGCGAAGCGCAAGAACGCTTGGTGGTGGCAGTGGCATCGTGGGTGGATATGGAGCTGAGACCAGGTACGCGTAGACTGAAGAGGCGACTGGAACGCTAAGGTGATCTCGGTCCGGCCAAGATCCGATGCTCCAAGTCTAATTGTGAGGGCAGGACATCCTTTTGTACTTCAAAGTTGGCAGTGCGGAGACACCTTGTGCAGACACAAGATCATAGTGTTGGATAATCCCACACAATCTTTGATCGAATGTTCTTGAACTGTGGAAATATCGTAAGCTAGAGACTTCTGTAACATACAGTGTAACAGCAGACGGCATTAGAGTCCTACAGAGGCATTCCACGTGATCGTATTGAGATCTTTCCGCGATCTACAGCGAGATAAATCGCGCCATCCAAGTATTCGTAACCTGCTTGGCTTCATCAACAAGTCCCATATCAAGCAGCAACTGCACAGTCCCCCTCGTGGCACTCTCCAGCGCGCTAAAAATCCAGGTATGTGTGAACGTCGCCGCCTCACCAATGAACACAGTGTTGAACTCCGTCTTGTAGAACGCAGGCAGGTAAAGATCCTGCTGGCCGAAGATCTGCATTGTGAACGCACCAGCATGATGTTCGTCTTGCTCCCAGCACTGGCGCGCGTGGTTACCAGTCCAGTTCTCCTCGATGACATCTTCGCCGTGCATCTCGATGAACGCCTGCTTGATATACGCCATGTGCTCGGCCTCAGGCATTGAGCATGCGACAGTGGCTTCGTAGTCGGATAGGTAGGATGCGAGCAGGGTACCGGGTCCGGTGGCATTGAGTTGCCATGATGGGTAGCAGACCTGGCCGAGCTGAGGTTGACGAATTCGAGTGCAGCCACCAAAGATCGGTCGTTCCGCATGCTCCCAGAAACGCGTCTTGAATTGGACCGCGACCTTGCAGGCGTCCGCGTATAGAGTTCGTTCGACCGCGCGTTTGAGCAGGCTTGAGTATTTGGGCAGTTTCCAAAACTTCATGAGGTTCAGCGGGACGCTATTGAGGACGTAGTCGAAGTTTTCAACATTGTTCGTCGCATTGAATGGGTCCCCGCCTTTGGGTTTCCAGCTCACAAACAATGTACTGTTTGCTTCGTTCCATTGCAGACCATTGACCTTAGCACCGTATTGAACCCTGTCGCCAATGAGTGGCACAAAAGCTGCGGGCATTCTAGAGAGACCTCCTTTGATCGTGAGCCATTTGGTTGCAAGAAAGTACACAGTCTCATACTCCCAAATTGGCCAGTAGATATGGGATTGTCCGATTTCGTCCGTCGTGTTGAGATCGAACTTGAGCTTGTTCCGGAGATAAGCGACCTCAGAGTAATCGAACATGCCATCGTCTTTGGCCTGCTTGTAAGCTTTGAAGATGTTGGTTGCGTACATCCTGATGCGCTCCGGGGTAAGTCCCTTGAACTCATCAAGAGCTGCCACCGCCGCTTCCGCAGCAGTAGCATTGCCATAGATCGTGGGGTTCAAGTAAGCCGGGTCATCTGCCACCTCCTTTTTGCTAGGAATCGTTCCGTCAGGGCGACGGAAAGGAGTATCGACAGGCGTGTTTGGAGAAGACTGAATCCACTCCCAAAACTCAACTTGCAGCTCTTTATTGCCGGCGTTTAGCCCGTTCAGTACATCGGCCAATTGGAAGATCATCCGCTGATCGTTGAAAGGGATAGTCTCGTTAGTCTCCGAGTCGGTCATTTCAAACGGGAATCGCATGGGACCAAGCTCGTGATACTGGCCGTCTTCAGGAGAAGATCCGTTCAGGTAAGCCGTCCTGATGCGTCCACCAACTCTCTGAGAAGACTCGAGGATTTTCCAATTGCGCATGCCAACAGAGTCTAGTATCAGCTACGCGAACAGACATTAGTGATGCGTCGAGGGCGGTATGTGCCAGTGTTACATACGGAAGACATGAGACCAGATATGCCTCCACCGAGGATTCCGACAGATTTGGTCTTTGCCGAAGCGACAAAGGCTTCATCCGGCTGCTTCTGTTGCAGGTACGCAATGCCGTCGAACCAGTTGCCGTCGGTCCCTGCAACATCCACAAACGACTTCTTCTCGTTACGGCGAGTCATGCGTCTCTTGACCGCAAGCTCCTCTGATCTTCCGGCTAACTCTCCATCGAGGAAAGCATGGAGGCATCCGTTCGTCATCTCGGCAGGAGTCAACCACACAAACTTCTTCGGTCTTCTGTTCTCGTGTTGCTCATGACGTTTGGCCAAGGGATGCGCGCCAATGTGCGTCCGACCGACGATTTGCCTTGCGGAGGCAATGGAAATGGTAGGGTCGTCACACGAATCGTACGTGATTGCGATTTCGCCATTGGGTTCGCCTGCGTAGTCAACAACAATGTTGTGAGCGCTTCCGGCACTGACATTTTGGACATTCGCGAAAGTTACCAAGGGCTGGTGAAGAGGTTTCGACTCCGACAGTGAGCTCAGAAGCGTCACAAGCGGTAGAGCGGTGTGAAAGGTCCGCATGGTAAACACGGTGCTGGAGGAAGGTACGGTCGGGCATCATTGTGCGTTACCGCTTTCTTATACTTCGTCGGAGTCAGGATATCACCCCGAGCAAGCACCCGAGATGCCCCAAAAATCCGTAGGCGTTGAGTGTAGTGGGTTCAGGCATTTGAAAATTTGCAATAAGGTCGACAAGGAAGGACCGCGCAAGCTACAAGCGTCCGCCATCTCATGTATGGCGGAGGTCTTGGGTGGGCCATGTAGGTACTGAGCTGCCTAAGTTGGACGTTGACCATTGTGGATTCTGGGGTTCGGTATTTGAGTGGCAAAACTTCTGAGTCCTTGGCGGTGAGATTGAATGGCTCCATGAAGATATGGAGAGCTTTCCAGTTGCAACTGTGCGACGAGGGCTGCAAATACAGCCTGATGGCGTTTGTTTTCTACGCACGATGATATGGTCTGATCTTGAATGGCGGGACGGAGTGAACGTTGTTATCATCGAGCCCGCCGAGGCCAAGACGCTATGCTGGAACGCATGTCTGCTTCCGGCTTGGACTACACATTGTCTCGCGTCGAGCTTTTGCTGCTACGACTCAACATGCCAAACATCGTTGTGCACTTCTCAACCTGGATTTTGTTGAGAACGATCCACGTCGACATAATCGTCATCAAAATCGAAAGACGAAAGCATGATCTCATGTCCCATTTCTTGCGCGCGCAGACTCAAAACCTGACATATTTCGAGCCCCTCGTCCAGGCAGCTGCAATGGATTTTGCGTATAAGTTAGAATCCCTGTCTCTTTGCTGACTTGTCCTCACGAACGCATCGTGTGAACCGTCTCTCTACCAAACCACATGGACGACCAGTTCATACTCGGCTGTGCGTTCTCCTCAAAAAATCGAGGGCCACAATCATATGAGCGAGTATTAGAACGCGATGTTACATGTGCCAAGATCGCTTTGTACTTTTGAGCAAGTGTGTAAACAAGAGTTGAGGCAACAGAGCATGCCTGACTTAAGAAAGGAAACCGGCATCTGCATGAAAGACTCTAGTCTCCCATTTCATCTACTCTATTATTTCCCTCAATTCTATCCATGCCAAACTGTCTGACGACCGATACATGATGTCTGTCTGCCTTCGCAATGCAAGAACCTGCTGCGTTGACTACATATTCAGGCGCACACTCGCCGGAACAATTGGCCGAAAGATGGCTAGTGAAAGGCTCCATGTCTCACAGCAAGAATGTCTGACGAAGAGTTTCATGAGAAAATCTCGTCTTTGTCTATTTCACTTCACCTTGGTCGTCAATACCAACCCGAAAGAGATCTCGAACCATGTGGTGTGCAGTTTCTTGCTCATACCGCCAAAAGTCAATGGTGGAGTAAAAGTGGTGGGTCTGGACCTGGTCGTGTTTCTTTTAGAACATCGCCAACAGCTGCTGGACGTCGTTCATGCCTTGTAAAAGAACCTCGTCTTTTGATTCTCCCCCGAAATATGCTTTATTCTCTTTCTTTGCCGTACCAAGAAAGACGAGAGCAACCTTCATGTGCATTGCCTTGTGAGACATGCGCCCGAGATTACAAAAGCGAGTTCACATGTCAATTAGCTCTCAGAGACAAACACATGATAGGGACGACAAAGAGAATCATGGTCGAGAGCGTGAATTAAAAACATGTATAGTTATGTTTACTTTTGAGGGTATCAAGATGTGGAATATACTGTACGTGGAAGTGGAAATCGATCTTACATGTGTCGAAAGATCAAACAGCGGCAATTAATGTGAGTGCCAAAGCACTGCGGATCGTCGTCCATGTCTACCGCGGGCAAACATGGTGCCATAGGCATACCCAGACTAGTCGGAGTCTTCGCCCATGCTCTCATCCTTGCCGTCGTCGCTCCCAGACTCGCCATTGCCATCGTCGTCCTCTGCATCACTGTCCCCATCCTCACTACTCTCCTCATCTCCCGCCCGACCATCCGCCTCGTCTTCGCTGTCATCACTCAGCACAAGCTTCTGCATCGGTTTCGCCGCCGCCGCAGCTGCCGCACGTCTCTTCGGCCGACCACCAGCCTCATTCGATGTGCCCCAATGCGCCTCAGCCTCCTGAATGGCAGCTAGATCCTTAGCAAACTCGCGCTGCTCTTTGATCTTCGCCGCCTTCTCCACCGAGTATTTGCCGTCCATGCCCACGTCGCTGAGCATCTTCTTGAGCAGCTTGATCTTCTCTTTGGAGGTGTCGCAAGCTGAGAGCTCGGGGTCTCGCGACCAGACTTTTCGGATGCCGCATTTGACGAGCCAGCCTTGGAGACGCTTGATTTCTGCGGTGTCGGGATCGTCGGCGGGCTTGGGTTTTGCAGCGGCTTTGGGCGCTGCTTTCTTTGCTTTGGAGGCGGGCTCTTTCTTCTTCGGCGACTCGTCGATGAGTTCGGAGAGGTCGCTGTCGGATGCGTCGTCCTTGGGCGGTGGTGTGGTTTTGGTGGCCTTGGATGGCTCGTCCTTGCCGTGATCTTGGACTACGGGCTTCGTTGCGGGCTTTGGTGATGCTTCCTCCTCGTCTGAGTCTTCTGTGACCACCTTTTTGCCTCGCCGTGCAACCTTCTTCGGTGGCTCGCTCTCAGTCTCTGAGGGCTCGTCTGATACGGGTTCCGATAGATCGCTCTCGATGCCGTCGTCGTCGTCGTCGTCAGAGTCGGTCTTTCTGCGCTTCTTGGGCTTCTTCGCGGGCGCGGTTGCTTTGCGCTTCACGCCCTTTTTGCTTTCAGTGGCTGCCTTTGCTTTCTTCGGCGCCGGCTTCGGTGCAGGCTTGGCCTTGGGTTTTGCGACCTTCTTGGGCGTGGGCTCGGGCGTAGGTTCTGTAAGTCCGTTCTATGGCATGTCATGTCAGCAGCGTGATGAGCAATCAAGCGTGCACAGACTTACCACAGCATCTCCAATTATGGTCTTGCTCTGCTCCTTCCATTTCGAGTCAGTCTTGAGGAATCCGTCTCCGAGGCTGAGCTCCTTCTCTGCGCGCGCCCGGACACGCTTTAGTGTGAGTTCGTCATCTTTGCCCGTCTTGTGAATCGCAAGCACGACATCGCGCAGCTTTTGCGATATCGTGGCCTCAGACGGTGCGCCGCCCTCAGAGTCAGACATTCTGTGAGTGTCTCGGTGTTTGATCGACGACGCGACGGGTGGACGCGCTGCAGTGGCGTAGTTGATGCTGCTAGCCGAGTGTGTCTAGGGCAGGAACGACCCGTCACTTTGTTTAGCGGCACGTGATGGTCGAATGGCGTAGTCGAGCTGCACGTCTCCCAAGTTCCTGGATTGACTCAAAAACAAGGCCGGAAGTTTCGGATCCAGCAAATGTTTCAAGGTCCAAGCCGCCGCGCACACATGGCACTTTCAACGGCTCACGGCCTTCTCACTGACAAGGCGGTCTGTGTTGTACTCCCCGCTGGAGGCACAGACAGCTACGTCACAGCTATTAATGATACAAACTTGTAACCTGCAATCACCTCCCCAGCGAAAAGCTCACGCTATCCACGCTCTTGACGTGCATACCGCCAATTCCACACGTCCTCTAGTCTTAGTCCGCCCTACACTTTTCTGTGCTTTGCTGCAGGGTCGCGCTCCAAGATTCCGCACCACCTGCAACTCTGCCGCAACCCGGAATCTGCGAGAACCCACTTCTGCCCTCTGCGGGTCTCTCACCTCAATTATCATTCTTTCGTCACTCGACTCCCTCACCTGAAGCTCTGCCCCTCACTAGACTTTACCGCCGCAAACTTTACGCTACAGCGCGCTGACCTCCACGACAAACGCTCGTCCGCGGACAATTCTCACGACCTGAAAACCCCCACCACCGACCCCTCAAATCGATACCCTTTCCTAGATCCTCCACACATCCCTTCGATATATAACACAATCATGGCAGACGTATCAACCATGATCGACCCGCCCACAAAGCTCGTGCGTCCCAAGGCAGAGGAGGGGCGCCTCTTGCTCGTCTCAAATCGCCTGCCAATCACGATCAAGCGCTCAGATGAGGGCAAGTACGAGATGTCGATGTCCTCCGGTGGATTGGTCAGCGGATTAAGTGGCCTGTCAAAGACGACCACCTTCCAGTGGTACGGCTGGCCAGGCCTGGAGGTTCCCGAGGACGAGGTCGACGTTCTCAAGGACCAGCTTAAGAAGGAGCATGGCGCAGTACCGGTAATGCTCGATGACGAGCTTGCGGACCGCCATTACAATGGCTTCTCGAGTAAGACTACTACAGCGTGGAATTAACGAATCCTCAGCTTACACCGATTTGCAGACGCCATCATGTGGCCGCTCTTCCACTACCACCCCGGTGAGATCACGTTCGACGAGTCTGCCTGGGAGGCATATACCGAGGCGAATCGCCTGTTCGCCAAAGCTGTCGCGAAGGACGTACAGGACAATGACATGGTCTGGGTTCACGACTACCACCTGATGCTGATGCCGGCCATGCTGCGCGAGGAAATTGGCAACACCAAGAAGAATGTCAAGATTGGCTTCTTCCTGCACACACCCTTTCCAAGCTCCGAGATCTATCGTATCCTGCCTGTGCGGAACGAGATCTTGCTCGGTGTGCTCCACTGCGATTTAATCGGCTTCCATACATACGACTATGCGCGACACTTCCTGAGCAGCTGTTCGCGTATCCTCGGTCTGGCAACAACGCCAAACGGCGTCGAATTCCAAGGTAAAGTCGTTACTGTCGGCGCGTTCCCAATCGGTATCGACCCAGAGAAATTCGACGAGGGACTGCAGAAGCCGAAAGTACAAGAGCGCATTGCGACGCTGGAGAAGAAGTTCGAGGGCGTCAAGCTCATCGTTGGTGTCGACCGTCTAGATTACATCAAGGGCGTACCGCAGAAGCTTCACGCACTGGAGGTGTTCCTCACCGAGCACCCAGAGTGGATCGGCAAGGTCGTGCTCGTACAAGTCGCGGTGCCTTCACGACAAGATGTCGAGGAGTACCAGAACCTCCGCGCGGTCGTGAACGAGCTCGTCGGCCGCATCAACGGCAAATTTGGCACCATTGAGTTCATGCCAATCCACTTCATGCACAAATCGGTGTCCTTCGATGAACTCATCGCCCTCTACTCTGTCTCCGACGTCTGCCTCGTCTCGTCGACTCGCGATGGTATGAACCTGGTGTCATACGAGTACATCGCGACACAAGAAAAGCGCCACGGCGTGATGATCCTGTCAGAGTTCACCGGCGCTGCACAGAGCTTGAACGGCAGTCTCATCGTCAACCCCTGGAATACCGAAGAGCTCGCAGATTCCATTCACGACGCGGTGACTATGGGCGATGAGCAGCGGGCTCTCAACTACCAGAAGCTGTCAAAATACGTGCGGAAATACACCAGGTATGTTCTCTTCCATCACTACAAGATGTTTCAATGCTAAAGATTTCCAGTGCATGGTGGGGCGAGTCGTTCGTCACTGAACTTAGAAGGATCAGTGCAAGCTCAGACCGCAAAGTACGCATCACCAGCGCCACAAACTCACGACCTGTGACGGGCGCTGGTCCAGCTGGAGTGAAGCCCACTGAAATCCCGGAACTAAGTACTTCTACGACCAAGGACAAGGAGGAAGACCCAGCTACCGCTTTGGCTGCACACGAGGATGCGAAGAAGACGCTAGAGGAGGACGGTCTGCCGTTGCATCCCAAGAAGTCTGCGACACAGTAGACTCCGAAAATTTCAGCTCTCAGCAACCCTCTAGGGATCAGCTACCGAGTAGGCTGGTCTCGGTATTCATTTCGAAAAATGCATAGCCAACATGCATGGCCTTGACTTCCTTGGAATTGAAAATCACTTCACGATACACAGCATGCGATGGTAGTTCGGCGCGATGAACCTTGCTTGGTTAGACCGCGAACAAAGTACCTTATTTGCATTCTTCTCGACGATACAAATAGATCATGACCCTGTGTTTGTAGATTAATCAATGCAGCACATTAGATACCCACTTTTCGCTATCCTATTTATTGTCTTGCATCTAACCATAATTAAATGAGGCGGCATCTTCACTGAAGCTGACATGAGGAGCTAGGACTGCTATTACGCGCTCTTGTCAGATTGAGTGGCTGACCAAGACACGTGAGACGCGTTGAGAAGGAGCGGCTCGTGTACAGCCTCGCCATCACTTCACCATCTCTCGCAGCATTGCCCATAACGCTGTCATCAGCAGGCCCTCCGAACCCAAGGCACTCCTAAAAAAACTGCACCTTGTCCATGAGCCGGATGCTTTCAATCCCTTTGTGCCCCTTCACTTCTTCCAACGCGTCCGCCGTCAAAGCTAGGTTCCACCACCCAATCACTTCATCACCTTCCTTGAAATGAGACACACCTTTCCAGCTCTGCTCTTTGGATCGTAGGAAGAGTTCGTTTGAGGAGATGGGGTGGGCGAGGTTTGCGAAGGAGGAGTAGTGCTTGACGTCGTCAGTAGCCTCGAATTCATTTCTTGGCTTCAGGGTCGTTGTACAATGATCGATAGCGCTCGACTAGCTAACCCTTCTGCGCTTGACCGCGGAGTTTTTGATCGCCACGATGCCCTCGTGGGCCTGAACGGCAGCTTTGGCATCATGGTCGAGGTGCAGGCCATACCAAGCTACGATTCGGTCTTCGTCGTGAATGTTTGCCATAGTATAGAGGCGTGTGTTGGGCGACTCCAGGAACGCTTGGGTATTTTTGGTGTCGCAGCCTGCGTTAGGGACGGCGACGTATGTTTCTGACTTTTGGGGAGTGGGTTGGCGACACGGTGCTTTGACTTGCTGCTCAGCCTCAGCCTCGACATTCTCCGCGTTCCCAGATCAAGAAGCTCTGCTGTAATTGGTACCAGGATCCTCGATAATTCTTCCCACAGCCTCATGGTTTTCGACCGCCACCTTTGCGTCAGGATCCAGACGTAGACCCCACCAAGCTGTGACATGCACGTCGTCGCTGAAGTGGTACATGTTCGTGCCGGGTTGGATTTTGGATCTCAAAAACGCCTCGGTGGCTTTGGTATCAGTGCTACCGTCGGGCATCTTGGGGAAGACAATGTAGCTACTGCTGTTCCGGCGTGTGCGACGAGAATATCCATTGGCAGCTTGTGGCATCTCGGTCTCGTTAATGAACTTCTCGGCTACATTCACTTCTGGCGGGGGCTCTACGACATCGAGCTCTTGGTCTTGGAAAAACTCAGAGTCTTCGACTTTGACGGCTTCGATGCCCGGATGCGCTTGCACTGCTCTCATGGCCGCACTGGTCAGGGATACGTGGACCCAGCCATCGACTTCGCCTTCACAGACTACAGAGTGTACTGCGGTTCCCGGATGAATCTTCTCGCGTACATGGAAGTCCGTTGCTTGATCGTCGATGCCATGCGACGTCTTGGAGGCATCATAGCTTTTGTCATCATTGCGATGCGACGAGTTGAGCTCGAGTCTGCGTGACGGAAGCTGCGGCGAGACTGACTCTTCTGCAGTCATTCTTACTTCAGAATCGGAGCTGTTCATCTCGTCTGTAACCACTGCGGCGTCGTTGTATTCAGTGGCTTCTGCTTCCTCCAGCTCCGCCTCGATGGCCTGATGCACCTCAAAGTCCGTGGACTGTACTGAAGATTCAATCTGCCCCATGGTGAAACGATATACACTCGAGAGGCGTGGTTGTAGAAAGGATGGTTTCTATGACGCTATGTGTGTCGGCGCGAGGGTGGAAGTGAAAGCGTGTACGTGGAAAGAGGTGAGCGCGTCCTCACAGAACTTGCCACTCATCTGCATTTCACGTTGTACAGCACACTCAATCCATCCACTCACATCAACTAGCCGCGAAAAACATCGCAGTGTATGCGCTCACTTATTGCGGCACAGCAAGCTGTACGTCACAGGCGCCTGCCATTTTAGCCCCGCTTCTCAACCATCTTCAACTTCATTCTCTTAAACTCGCGACGACGACACAGCACGCCGCTCAGCGACGTCTTTCGAGCCACCATTCTCATCGGCGATCTCATCACCGCCCCACGGCGTTGTTCCCATCATGGCGAGCTCGTCCAATGAGTAAGTAGCCGCTTTTTCTCAGTCTTCAGACCGCGTTTCATCAAGACCATCGCCGCCTACGCCTCGTTTCTCTTTCGGTCACCGTGTTCTTGATCTCCTTGTCTCTAGTGCGCCTCACATCTTTCCTACGCCTCTATCACCGTTGCACATGGCGTCAAAGTGACGGAAAACATGTGCCTCGCTGGGGGTGAGTGTTTCGGACATGTCCAAAGCTGCACTCTTGGTGTGGTGTGATTGGCATTAATGGACCTTCTAGGATGATGGAAGCGCTCGATATGACTTCGCCGTTTGAGTGCTGGATGAGATATCTGGCACAGCACGATGATGCATCGCGGTTTGCTGCGGTCGCTGGATGACGCCGTCACGGCAGGATCGAAATGCATAAGAACATCCCGAGTATGTTCGCTTTTCTCACCGACATCACCCCTTCCTGCACCGTCGACTTCCACTGCAGACAACTATGCACTTCTTATACATTTTCCTATTATGCACCCAATCCATCACGGCGACGACTGGTTCAGGTCATTTCTCTGACGCGTCGATCCATAGTCCTGCTACTACGCGGTACAGGGTCGAAGCTAGTGATCCTGCTAAGGCCGTTGAAACTGAAGCGCAGCTGAAGAGCCTCTACGGCGACGACAAGGTGGTTTTCCATCAACGTGGTGACAAGATTGCCTCATGGACAATCACGTCAGACAGCGACGATATCACCAAAGACATCGAAGCCCTCGAGTTGGTTCATCTGATACCACCGCGAGATTCTACCGAGAACCCCGAGTTGGTTCGACGAGACATTGAAAAGTATCTTGCTTTTGCGAACCTCGCGGAAAACGTTACCGAGACAGAAGAGTTCTTGAGATCGAAGATGCCTACAGGCACAAGAGTAGCTTATTTCAAAAGAGGCGACCACATCTTTGGTTGGTGGAATCTGGCTTTAGACCTAGAGTCTTTTAACGTTGTGAAGGGGTACAAAGGTATCGAGTCAATTCGAAAGATGGACAAAGCAGATTTTTTCCGCGCACTGCCATCTGACACTGGAAAGACAACGAAGGAATTCCCGGCATATGGACTGGTGCCGACACGTGCTCTTTCGAGAAGGGCAGACCAGTGGGTGAAGCAGAAGACTCCGGGATGGGCCGGGGGCCTAACCGATACAGCTCTGAAGATGGATAGTCAATATCAGTAAGTCTAATACTTACTATCGCGCTGCTTATGTTAATGCCGATTTCAGAGGGGCAAATGTAAACCAACTCCAGGACTTCGTCCACGTTCCTGGGCCGGGTAAGGGCATTACCATATACGTCATAGACCGTGGGGCCAAACGGGATGTACACAACGTGAGTAGT